>Ga0335072_10007602_pt1 | contig 15770 bp, 7 predicted proteins | sample Lox_Sample_21_FD_206725 | JGI IMG/M metagenome (GOLD analysis project Ga0335072, IMG submission 206725) | Soil microbial communities from Loxahatchee National Wildlife Refuge, Florida, United States - Lox_Sample_2.1 | ecosystem: Environmental > Terrestrial > Soil > Wetlands | place: USA: Florida... | reverse complement strand
GTTCGCCGCTCCGAACCTGACCGGGATCATGAACAGCCTGCCTCCGGACCAGCGTGGATCGGGCGCCGGCATGGCGGCCACCTTCCAGAACTCGGCGTCGGTGCTGTCGATCGGCGTGTTCTTCAGCCTGATCATCGTCGGCCTGTCCTCGACGCTGCCGGCCGTCCTGTTCCACGGCCTCGCGTCGCACGGCGTGTCCCCCCACGACGCGCTCACGGTCTCGAAGCTGCCGCCGGTTGGCAGCCTGTTCGCCTCGTTCCTCGGCTACAACCCCGTGGGCACGCTGCTCTCGGGCACGCTGCCGCACCTGCCGCACGCGACGGCGGCCTACCTGACCGGCCACAAGTTCTTCCCGACGCTCGTGTCGCATCCGTTCGCGACGGGGATCCACACCGTTTTCTACTTCGCCGCGGGGTGCTGCCTGGTCGCGGCGATCGCGTCCTGGCTGCGCGGGGGGAAGTACTACTACAAGGCGGACGTGGCCGAGGTCGAGGAAGCCGAACTGCTCGAGGTCGCCTGACGCACTCCTAACACCGGTTCGCGGCGGTCGCCGCCGGCTGGTGGTAGAACCGCAGACGGGAAGGACGCGCCGCCGTGTGGCGTCAACCGTTCAGTCGATCTAACAGCAAGGAGATGCGACCTGTGTCGAGGACACTTCGGCTCACACTCGCAGTCGCGGCGCTGACGCTGGGTGTCAGCGCGTGTGGCGGGTCGAGCAAAAGCAGCAGCAGCACGTCGAGCGCAGCGACCACCGGCACGTCATCCGCTTCCGCTTCCGCTTCCGCGACCACGTCGGCGTCGGGCGGCGCGAGCGCGTCCGGCGGCGCGAGCACCACGCTGACCGACTCCGCCGATCCCAGCGGTGCTCTGAAATTCACCAAGAGCACGCTGACCGCGAAGGCCGGAACGGTGACGATCGATTTCACCAACGCCTCGCCGCTGGCACACAACTTCACCGTCCAGCAGGGCACGAGTGGGCCGGTGGTCGGCGCCACCCCGACGTTCATGGGCGGCACCAAGACGCTCACGCTCAAGCTCAAGGCCGGTACGTATACGTTCTATTGCAGCGTTCCGGGCCACCGCGCCGCCGGGATGCAGGGAACGCTGACCGTGCAATGACGTGTCGGCGCTGCGTGCCTCAGTCGTCGCGCTGATCGGTCTGCTGCTCGTCCCGGCGGCCGCGTCCGCGCACGCGCTCCCGATCGAGTCAACCCCCGCGCCGGGGGCGTCGGTCGCCGGGGCGCCGGCGGCGATCACGGTCACGTTCAGCGAGCCGCTGAATCGTCCGCTGAGCACGCTGACGCTGACGACCTCGCGCGGCGTCGTCGTGCGCTCGACCGTGAGCGGCGACGGCCCGGCGGTGCTCGTGCTGCGGCCGGTTCGGCGTCTGGGGCGGGGGGTGTACGACGTGCGGTGGCACACGGTGTCGGCCGATGACGGGCACACGGCGCAGGGTTCGTACTCGTTCGGGGTGCACGCCGCGGTGACGGGCCCGGCCGTGTCGGCGGCACCCGGCGCGCTTGCCGACGGCGGCTGGTTGCGTGCGCTGCTCGACGCGACGTTCGGCGGAGCGCTGATCCTGTTCTGCGGCGGCGTCTTCTGCGCGGCGCTGCTCTCGCCGCGGGGCCAGCCCGGCGGTTGGCTCGTGCCCGACGACCGCTTCGTACCCGTCGAGGGCGCGCCGGGGCCTGGCCGCAGGCAGTGGCGGGTCACGATTGCGATCGGTGGCGCGGCGGCGCTTTTCTCGATCGCCGCGACGCTCGCCGATGCGGCGCACGCCGGCGGCGGACTCAGCGGCCGAGCCCTGAACGACTACCTCTTGTCGGACTTTGCCGGATACACCCGCGTCGCCGTCCCCGCGCTGCTGTTCGCGTCCGTGGTCGCGGCCGCCCGCGCGTCTCCGCGGTCGGCGAGCGCGCCCGCCGTGCTGGCGCTGGCGGCCGTCGCCGCCGGCGGCCATTCGAGCTCGGCCCGTCTCAGCGGAGTCGCGTTCGCGGCCGACCTGGTTCACCTGATCGCGGCCTCGGTGTGGCTGGGGGGAATCGCGATGATCGCGATCGCGTGGGTGCCGCGGTTACGCGAGCTTGGCGCTGCCGGCCGCCGACGGGTCGTCGAGGTCGTGCTGCCGCGGTTCGGGTCGGTGGCGCTCCCGGCGTTCCTCGCGCTCGTGGTCGCGGGAGCGGTCAATGCCGCGACCGAGCTCGGATCTCCGCACGCGTTGTGGAGCACCGCCTACGGACGCGTGCTGCTCGCCAAGACCGCGCTGGTCGGCGTGGTGGCTCTGCTCTCCTACGCGCATGCGCTGCGGTTGCGGCCGCGGCTGCTCGCGGCCGGCCGGCGGTACGACGCGGCGCTCGATCGGCGTCACTGGCGCCTGCTCGCGACCGAGCCGATCCTCGGGATCGGGATCGTCGCGGCCGCGGCGCTGCTGCTGGCGTACGCGCCGCCGATCGACGTGGCCGAGCAGGTCGCGGCGGTCCGACCGGTCGCACCGACGAGCGTGGTCGAGACGTCCGCGCAGGGCACCCAGCTGTCGGTCGCCGGCGAGGCGGGTCCGTACATCGTCAACGCGCTCGTGACCCGCGGCGCCCGTGGGGTGACCGTCGAGCTTCGGACGCTCGACGCGCTCCAGCATCCGGTTTCGCTTCCGGTCCGGGTTCCGGGCAGCGCGAGTGGTGGTTCGTGCGGCGCAGGGTGCATGCTGCTCGCGCTCGCCGGGTTCCGCCCGGTGCTCGTCGCCTACGTTTCCGGCGGCGGCCATGCCTACAGCGTGGCACTGCCGATCCGATACGAACCGGGCGCCTCGGGGCTCGCGCGGCAGCTGCTCGCGACGGTCGAGGGCTCCGCCTCCCGGCTTCGGTCGGTCGAGATCGATGAGACGCTCGGGAGCGGCACCGGCGCGCCCGAGGTCACCGCCTACCAGGTCGCGGCGCCCGATCGATTCGCCTATCAGCTGTCCCATGACGGCCGCCCTGTGAGCGACACGACGATCGTCGGAACGCACGAATGGACGCGTAGCGCCGGCAGTCGGAGTTGGCAGGCAAGCGTGTACGGGGGCGGCGGCCCACCGTTCTCCGCCGCCGGCTACCTCGGATGGTGGACGCCGTTCGTCGGGCAACCACAGCTGCTCGATCGATTCCGGGTGCGCGGGGACGAACGGGCTGACGTCGCCACCGTCAGCCGGATACCGGACCTCGGCACCGTGTGGCTCCAGATCGCGATCGACGTGACCCATCGCCGCGTGTTGCACATCGGGATGATCACGACGGCCCACTTCATGACCCAGACGTGGAGCGCGTTCGACCACGCCGCGCCGATCGAGCCGCCTCCGAAGCAGGATTCGGATACGGCCGGGTCGAACTGATACGGGCTTTGCCCCCAGGAGCCGCGGCGAAGCGCTGGCAATTGCCCCCGCCCGTGCTTCAAAGGTATCCGCGGAACCGCACGAGCGGCGGCCCTCGCGGCCGCCGCTCGCGTTTTCGCGGCCGGGTGGTCGTGGATCCCTGAATGGCTGAGAGTCAGCGGATGCGTTTTTAACGGCGGGCACCTGGGGAGGGGCCGGGGCTGGGCGGAGGGCGCGAGGCGTCTCGCGGGTCATGCATAACCTGACATTGGAGCCGCGAGTCGGGGACGGTGGCATGTGACGCATGTGGGGCATGCGAGATCCGCCACGGTCACGGCCGAGACGCTGCGTTGGCAGGTTATGCATGCTCGCGGCCCCGCGATCCGCTCCCGGGAACGACCGCACCCATCTCCAGGTGCCCGCCGTTAAAAACGCATCCGCCGACTCTCAGCCATCCACGGGTGCGCGACCCCGCCCGCAGGGCATGGACGCCCTGCGGAACGGCCCATGGACGCCGAGCGAAGCGAGGCCCCGACTACAGAAGTTCCGCGATCAGCCGTGCGGCGCGCGCCGCCCCGTCGGTCGGGACCGGCCGGTAGTCGACCTCGCGGCCGATCTCCTGCGCGATCGCGGCGGCGATGGCGCCGGGCGGCGAGTCGCGGTAGTCCATCCGGCGGCCGGCGCCGTGCCGGTCGAGGCGGTGGCGGACGTGTCGGTTCTGCTCGAAGTGGCGCTCGAGCGGGAAGTAGATGAACGGGCGCCCGTTCGCCGTGAGCTCCATCGTCGTGGTCAGCCCGCCCTGGACGATCGCTAGGTCGCACGCGGCCAGGTGCCGGTAGAGGTCGTGGACGTATCCGTGGATTTCGAGCCCGGGGTGCGAGGGCAGCGTGTCCGGGTCGATCCGCGGTCCGGCGACGACGATCATCCGCAGGTCCGGGACGAGCCCCTTGGCCTCGGGGAAGCTCGCGATCACGCGCCGCAGCAGATGCTCACCGACGCCCGAGCCGCCGACCGTGGCGACGCACACGCGCTCGCGGGCGCCGTAGCCGAGCGCGGCGCGCGTTGCCTCGCGATCGGCGACCGTCGCCGGATCGAAGCCCGTGATGTAGCCGGTGAAGCTGAAGTGCTGCTCGGTCCAGTCGCGGATCGGCGGTAGACCTCGTCCGAATCGGTCGGGCACGATGTCCTCGGGGTCGCCGACGAACAGCGACAGATCGCGCACGCGCGGATACCGCGCGATCTGCCCGAGCAGCTCCTCGTTGAGGTCACGGGTCAGGAGCGCCTCGCGCTCGCCGCCCTCGGCCATCGGCAACCAGCCGACGAAGTCGCTCAGCCACACGTACGCGGCCGACTTCAGCTCGGGGTTCTCATGGAGGAAGTAGTCGAGCTCCCACGCCTCGTCGCCGATCCACAGGTCGTACTGCTCGTCGGCGACCAGGTCGTGGAACACCATGAAGTTCGCGGCCAGGATCTCATCCATCCGCCGGAACGCCTCGAACACGTTCAGCTCGTGCTCGTGGGCCTCGGACTGGATGTGGGGCGATTCGCCGGCGAGCAGCGCGCTGGCGGGGTGGATCCGCTCGCCGCTCGCCTCGAGCACCTGTGTGACCGGGTGCTGGGCGAGCCAGTCGATCTCGAGATCGGGTTTGAGCCGGCGGAGTTCCTGCGCGATCGCCACATCGCGGCGGGCGTGGCCGAGCCCGATCGGGGAGGACACATACAGGGCTCGCCTGGTTCGGGATCGGCCGCGCGTCCAGCGGCGCGGGGCGGGCGGCGGGCTGACGAAGTCGCGGATCAACAGGTTCAGCTTGACCGGGTCTCGCGCGTTCGGGATGTGGCCGGCGCCCTCGAGCGTCACGAGCGCGCCGCCGGTCGCGTCGGCCAGCGCCCTGCCCTGTCGCAGCGGCCGGACCAGGTCGGAGTCGCCGTGGATCACGAGCGTCGGACACCGAACTCGTGCGCACATCTCAGCGAAATCCTCGTCGCGCGGGACGCCGATCCCGCGGGTGGTGTCCGCGAGCGTCTCGGGCGTCGTCTCGAGCCCCCAGCGGATCGTGTCCTCGATCTGCTTGGTCGAGTGTGGCTCGTTGAAGCACTTGGCGGTGAAGAACTCGAGGAAGTCGGCGTAGTCCCGCTGCCAGTAGAAGCTGTTGTACTTGGCCCAGCCCTCGTCGGTGTCGAGCGGTTCGTCGAACGGCACGTCGCGCTCGGGGTGGCCGGGGGCCAGCCGGACCGCGGGCGCGATGTAGACGATCCGATCGACACGCTCCGGGTGGTGGGCGGCGACGATCGTCCCCCACAGCGCGCCGCACGACAGCGCCACGAGCGTGGCCCGCTCGGTCCCGGTGGCGTCCATGACTGCGAGCGCGTCGGCGGCGAACTCATCGGTGCTGTTCGCCTCGGCGCCGACCGGGCGATCCGACCGGCCGTTACCGCGCCCGTCGAACGTGAGGACCCGGAAGTGACGGGCGAGGTACGGGATCTGCAGCTTCCAGAACCGCGAGTGGACGATCGACCACGTCGGGAGCAGCAGGATCGTCGGCTCGCCCTCGCCGTACCGCTCCCAGAAGATGCGCACGCCGTCGCGCTCCACGTATCCCTCGGCGTCGGGGTAGCGGGCGCGAGTCTGTTCGGGCGCGGCGACGCCCGCGAGCCCCCCGGGGCTCACGGGCGCCGACACTGGTGATGTGGTCCCGGTCACCGTCTCGTTTCGAAAACGAGATTAAACGGGGTCTCCGCGGCGCGGCGGAAGCGGGTGAAGCCGCCCGCCTCCACCACGTCGCGGATCCTGGCCTCGCCTGCTTGCGCCCCGAGCGCGAGGCCAACGTCCTGAGAGAGCGATGCGGGCGTGCACAGGAGGGTCGAGAACCCGTAGTACGTCCGGCCCACCGGGTTGAGGTTGTCCTCGACCCGATCGCCCGCCGCCGGCTCGACGATCATCCATGTCCCGTCCGGCGCGAGCGCCGAGTGGATGTGGCGTGCGGCGCCAACCGGATCGCCCATGTCGTGAAGGCAGTCGAACACCGTCACGAGGTCGTAGCCGGTGCCGCTGAAGCCGGCCGCCGGCTCGATGTTGAACGTGACCCTATCGGCGACGCCGGCGTCCTGGGCGCGCTGGCGCGCGGTCTCGATCGACCCGTCGTGGTAGTCGGAGCCGACGAACGTCGAGTTCGGGAACGCCTCCGCCATCAGAATGGTCGACGCGCCGTGGCCGCAGCCGACATCGGCCACGCGAGCGCCGCGCTCGAGCTTCGCGATCACGCCGTCGAGCGCAGGCAGCCAGTCGGCGACGAGGTGGGCGTTGTAGCTCGGTCGGAAGAAGCGCTCACATCCCTCGTGCACGTCGTGGACGTGGTCGCCCCATCCGATTCCTGCGCCGCTCCGGGCCACCTCCGTGATCCGCGGAGAGTCGATGATCGATCCGACCGCGGTCTGGAACAGGCCCGGCAGGTACGCGGGGCTGCTCGGATCGGTCAGGGCGACAGTCTGCTCCGGGGGCAGGCTGTAAAGACCGCTGTCGGGGTCGTAGTGAACGAAGCCGCCCGCCGCCTGGGCGTTCAGCCACTCCCGGACGTAGCGTTCGGCGGAACCGGTGCGCTCGGCCAGCTCCGCGGGCGACAGGCCGCCGGCACCCGCCAGCGCCCGGTACCAGCCGAGCTTATCGCCCATCACCACCAGTGCCGCGTTCAAAGAGGCGCCTACTTCGTCCACGGCGCGGAAGACGAACTGCATTAGCTTGTCGCCGTCGACCGCGACGGGTTCCTCGATCGTGCTCACTGATTCCTCCTAGAGAGTCGTTTCCGGCGAGGCTAAAGTTGCGGTCCCTCCCCTCGCTTCCGGGGGGCACCTAGTCTTCGGGGGTGGCGGTTGGCATGGCATCGGGTGGTCTGACTCCCGTCGTGCTGGTTGGTCGAGACCGGGAACGCGAGACGATCGAACGGGCGCTCGAGCGCGCCCGCTCGGGGATCAGCGCGACCCTTGCCGTGGTGGGGGAGGCGGGGATCGGGAAGACGGCGTTGCTCGATCACGCGGCGGAGTGCGCGGCCGGGATGCGCGTCCTGCGCGCGCGGGGGATCGAATCGGAGGCCCAGATTCCGTTCGCCGCCCTGCTCGAGTTGCTGCGGCCGGCACTCGCGATGCTCGACGTGATCCCGGAGCCTCAGGCGATGGCGCTCGAAGGCGCGCTCGCGCTGCGGCGCGGTCCGGCCCAGGAGCGGTTTGCGGTCGGCGCGGCCACGCTCAGCCTGCTGGCCGCCTATGCCGAGCATGAGCCGGTGGCGGTTCTGGTCGACGATGCCCACTGGCTCGACGGCTCGAGCGCGCAAGCGCTCCTATTTGCCTTCCGTCGGCTGGTGGCCGATCCGATCGCGGTCCTAATCGCGGTCCGCGAGGGCGATTCCTCGCTGCTCGACGGGGCCGATCTGCCGACGCTCCGGCTGGCCGGGCTGACCAGCGGCGAGGCGGCGATGTTGCTGCATGGGCTCACGCCGGCGGCCGCCGAACGACTGCACGGGGCCACCGCCGGAAACCCGTTGGCGCTGCTCGAGCTCGCGGCCGATGCGGACGACCTCGCGCTCGCTCCCGAGGGCGCGCCGGTACTCGTGTCCGCGCGGATCTCGCGCGCGTTCCTGCGCCGGGTGGGCGAGCTCGACGAATCGGCTCGCCGGGCGCTGGTTCTGACGGCGACCAGCGAGAGCGGGGATCTGCCGATGCTCGAGCGCGCGGCCGGCATGCTCGAGATCGATCTGGCCGCGCTTGCGGTCGCGGAGGCGGCCGGGCTCGTGATCCTGAAGCCCGGGTCGGCCGAGTTCCGCCACCCGCTGGCTCGATCGGCGATCTACGCCGCTGCTCCGATCGAGGAGCGTCGCGCCGCCCACCGTGCGCTCGCCGGGGCGCTGCCAGACCGTGACGTCGATCGCCGCGCGTGGCACCTGGCCGCGGCAGCGGTCGGGACCGACAACGCGGCGTCGGCGGCACTCGAGCAGGCCGGGGTCCGGAGCCGCGACCGGAGCTCCTACGCAACCGCGGCGGGAGCATTCGAGCGTGCCGCGAGACTCGGCGCCAACAACGAACGTCGTGCCCAGCTCCTGCTGGACGCCGCCGAGGCCGCATGGCACGCCGGACTCGCGGAACACGCCGGCGCGCTGCTCGAGGACGCCCGCGCGTACACCGTTGACCCGGTCACCGGAGTGGCGATCGATCACCTGTCCGGCCACATCACCGTCCGTCGCGGGCCGGTGATGCGCGGCTATGAGATCCTCACCGCGGCGGCGGCGCGCGCCGATCCAGAGCGCGCCGTCGCGATGCTCGCCGAGGCGGTGGTCGCTTGCTTCGCCGCCGGCAAGCCCGCGAACATGCTCGTGGCGGCCGAACGGGCGCACGCTCTGCTGTCCGACGACGCCTCGGTGCGCTCGCATTTCCTGGCCGAGACCGCGGTCGGAATGGCATGTGTGCTGGGCGGCGACGCGGCCGCCGGTGCGGAGGCGCTGCACCAGTCTGTCGCGCTCGCGGACGGCTCACCGGAGCTGATCGACGACCTCGAGCTGCTTCCGTGGCTGACGCTCGGACCGATCTTCCTGCGCAAGGCCGACGTGGGGCGCTCAGCGCTCGCGCAGGCGCTCGAGACCGCGCGGGAGCGCGCCGCGCTCGGCGGGCTGCCGTTCGTGCTGTTCCTGCTCGCGCGCGACCAGGCCACCTCCGATCGCTGGGCGGTCGCCGAGGCCACCTACGAGGAGGCGATCGGGATGGCGCGCGAGACCAATCAGCGCACCGATCTCGGCTTTGGTCTGAGTGGGTTCGCGTGGCTCCAGGCCCGGCGCGGGCGCGAGAAGGAGACGCGCGCGATGGCCGGCGAAGCGATCCAGCTGACCGTCGAGCTCGGAACGCGGTTGTACGAGGTTTGGGCGGCCGCCGCGCTCGGCGAGCTCGAGCTCGGGCTCGGCGACGCCGCGCGGGCCGCCGAGCACTTCGAGGACCAGCGCCGGCTGCTGCGCGAGCTGGGGATCACCGACGTCGACCTGTCTCCGGCGGCCGAGCTCGTCGACGCCTACGTCCGGCTCGGCCGGATCAACGATGCGCAGGTGGTCGCGGCCCAGTTGATGACCGCGGCGGAGGCCAAGGGACAGCCGTGGTCGCTCGCTCGCGCGCTGCGCAGCGCCGGGCTGGTGGCCGGCGACGCCGATTACTCAGAGCAGTTCGAGCGCGCGGTCCGGCTCCACGCCTACACGGTCGACGGGTTCGAGACCGCCCGGACGCGGCTCGCGTACGGGCAGCGGCTCCGGCGTGGTCGAAATCGCGTGCTGGCGCGCGAGCAGCTACGCGCCGCGATCGAGGTTTTCGAGCACCTCGGTGCCCGTCCCTGGGCCGAGCAAGCGCGAACCGAGCTGGCCGCCACGGGCGAGACGCTGCGCCGGCGCGACCCGAGCACGGTCGAGGAACTGACGCCTCAGGAGCTCCAGATCGCGCTGCTGCTGGCGGGCGGGAAGACCACGCGTGAGACGGCGGCGACGCTGTTCCTCAGCCCGAAGACGATCGAGTACCACCTGCGCCACGTGTACCTGAAGCTCGACATCCACTCGCGGGAGGAGCTCGCGCGGTCGCTGGCGGGGCGAGCTCGCGCGGTCGCTGGCGGGGCGGACGGCGCAGGCGGGTGAGCGGGACGGGGACCCGCTCACCGGACCGTTGTTCGCGGTCGTGCCTGCGGATCAGCGCCCCTGTCCGAAACTGCCGGCGTTGAAGCTGGAGCGGTTGTCGAGCTCGGTGGAGGACGTGCCGACGAGCACCGTGTAGCGCCCGGGGGCCACCGTGAACTTGCCTTGGCTGCCGTTGTAGTACGCGAAATCGCTCGGGGTCAGCCGGAACAACACGAACCGGCTCTGCCCGGGGGCGAGGTCGACGCTCGTGTAGCCCTTGAGCTGCTTGGGCGGCTCCTGCGCGGCCGGCGGCGACTCGAGGTACAGCTCGACTGTCGCCGGCCCGGGGCGAGACGAGGTGTTCTTGACGCGAGCGACGACGTAGGCAGTGCCGCCGCGGGGGTCGTACACCGCGTGCACGCCCGAGACGTCGAACTGCTCGTAGGAGAGGCCGTACCCGAACGGGAACAGTGGGCGCTGCCCGGTCGCGTCGTACCAGCGATACCCGACGTCGAGGCCTTCGGCGTAGCTCTCGTTCCCGTTCGCGTCGCCTGGGTAGGTGTCCGGCGGGTTCGCCGCCGCCGGGCCCTGGCTGGCGTTCGCCGGGAACGTCACCGGTAGGCGGCCGCCGGGGCTGGCGTCGCCGAACAGCACGGCCGCGATCGCGGTGCCGAACGTCTGACCGGGATACCACGTCTCGAGCACGCCCTGGACATCGTCCAGCCAGGGCATCAGCACCGGGCCGCCGGTGTTCAGCACGACGATCGTGTTTCGGTTAGCCCGCGCCACCGCCTCGATCAGTTCGTTCTGGTCTCCCTGGAGGTCCAGCGAGGTGCGGTCCATGCCCTCACCCTGGGCGTCGTTGGCGAACACGATCGCGACGTCGGCCTTGCGGGCGGCCGCGACCGCCGCTGGGATCTCCGACTGCGACGGCGTCTGCCAGCCGAAGTGGATCTCATGACTGAACAGCCCGAACTGGCTCGAGTAGTCGATCTCGACCGGGACGGGTACGCCTTCGGTGAGGTCGACCGTTCCTTGGAGCACGTAGCTCGGGCCGACGAGGAACTGCGTCGCCTCTCGGTAGGCCGGTCCGAACGTGTGGTTCCCGATCTTCAGGGTGGCGAGCCCCGCCTCGCTGATCGTGAAGCGGTACAGGCCGGTCTCGGTCGGGGTCAGCGTGCCGGTCCATTTGGCCGACCACGATGAGGCGACTCCGGTCGGAGGGGTCGTGAGGTCGACCGTCGGGTCGACCTCGGTGACCGCCGGAGCGCCGGTCGACGTGTAGTTGCTCCAGTACTGGCCGAGCAACCCGGCCCCGGTGCCGCTGCCGGGGCTCGGGGTTAGCACTGAGGACGGAACGATCGTGGGGGAGGCCACATCGCCCGCCGAGCCCTGCGCGGTCGTGACGCTGATGCCGGCCTGACTCGCCCGGGCGCTGATGCCCTGCGCGGGGGTGATCGCCTGGCCCGCGGCGAGCGGCACGCCGGCCGAGCCGCCGGTCACGAACACCGCGTCGTCGCCGGTCGGCCCGATCAACGCGATCTTCCGGTCGCGGTTCGACAGGGGCAGCACGTGCCGGTCGTTCTTGAGCAGGACCATGCCGGCCTCGGCCACGTCGGTGGCCACCTGCTGATGCTGTGGCGTCGAGACCTCGGTCGACGGAGTCGCCGGGAGCGGGTTGTCGTACAGGCCGGAGTCGAAGATCGCGAACAGGATCCGGCGATCGATGTCCTGTAGGCGGTTATTTGAGATCGCGCCCGATGTGAAGTCCGCGGCGGTCAGTCCGCCCGTGCCGCCGCCCGGCAGCGCCGGGAGGTCGGTGCCGGCGTTGGCCGCGGCGACGGGATCGCGCACCGCGAAGCCGAAGTCCGGAGCGACGAACCCGTTGAAGCCCATCCCGTTCTTCAGATCGCCGAGCGTCGTCGGGTTCTGACAGCTCGGGAGACCGTTGATCTGGTTGTACGAGCACATGACCGAATCGAGCCCGCCCTGCTGCACCGCGATCCGGAACGGCTCCTCGTAGATCTCCTGGAGCGCGCGCTCGGACACCATCACATCGGTCGCGGGGGACCCGATCGAGTCAAAGCCGATCCGGCCGTAGTCCTGGTTGTAGGCCGTGTAGTGCTTGAGCGTGACGATCACGTGCTGGCTCTTGGCGCCGGCAACGATCTGCGCGGCGGTGTTGCCGGACAGGAACGGATCCTCTCCCTCGGCCTCGGGCTGGCGGCCCGCCAGCGGCGTGCGGTCGATGTCGACCGCCGGGCCCGTCCACTCGCCGAAGCCCTCGCCGCGCGCCTCCGACCCCACGACCTGCCCGTACGCGTACGCGAGCGCGCGGTTGAACGTCGCCGCGACCGACTGCCCCGACGGCATCGCGGTCGTGCCCGGGTTGCGGATCCCGTCGGGGCCGTCGTCGAACGTGAGGTTCGGCACGCCGAAGCTCTCGAGCGCCGCGAAATTGCCGAGCGCGAGTTGGATCTGCTGGTCGGTGCTGAGCGCGTCGAGGAGCTCGTTAGCGCGGGTCAGCGCGGGCTGATTCGGGTTGGTCCACGACTGGGCGGAAGCCGCCGTCGCGGTGAACAGGGCGAAGGCAGCGACGGCGAGCGCGGACGCGACGACGCGGCGAGCTGGGAGCGCGAACATCGTTCTCCTCCTGGACGTGTTATTCGGCCGCGGCGCGGCGGCGGCAGCGGGGCGGCCAGCAGCGGGTCGGCAGCACCGGGGCGGCAGCAGCGGGGCAGCAGCAGCGGGACGGGCGGAGTCGTACCACCCGTGCTGAATCGTGTCAAGCAAGTTGTTATTCCGCCTTGAGCGGACTAAAAACACGCACATGGAGGGGGTGGCGGTGGCTGGGTGGTGGCGGGGTGGTGGCTGTGGTGGCGTTCGCGGACGGACGGGGCGTCGGCGGGGCGGACGGGGGTGCCGGTGGGCGGACGGGGTGCCGGCGGGCAAGCGCGCGCCCCGAATCAGCCTCCGCGCCGCCGCGGCCGCATGTATTTCGCAGCAAATTGGCGTCGCGTCACTCGCAGGGGCCACATAAGCATCGTGGGGCTGCTGATGTGGCCATGGCGATCCGCTGGCGGGCGATTTGGTGCGAAATACAGGTAATCGCCCACCTCGACCGGTCGGTTGTGGACCTGCGGGGTGTGACCGCGTGCGAAGCAGATCAGGTGGTCTGACCGAGGACGACGGTCGGCTCCGAGGCGGTCATCGCCGGGTGCTCGCCGTCGCCCGAGATCATCGCGTGGAGGTCTCGGGCGATCTCGCGCCACCGGCCGTGGTCGTCGAACCGCACCGTGGTCAGACGGGGGCGGATCTGTTCGGCCGCCGGGCTGTCGTCGCAGCCGATCAGCGCCATCTCGGCGGGGAGGGCGACGCCACGGTCGCGCAGGACCTCGAGCGCGACGAGCGCCTGCTCGTCATTGAACGCGTAGATCGCGGTGGCGCGGTCGGGGCTGTCGAGCTCGATGGCGAGTGCGCGCTCGGTGGCGTCGCGCCGGACCGGCACGAGCACGGAGTGGAGCGACACGTCATGCTCACCCGCGGCCGCGGTGGCGCCGGTCAGTCGCTCGTCGACGAGCTCGCGCACGGCCGCGTCATCAGGCATCAGCGCGACCACGCGGCGGTGGCCGCGGGCGGCCAGGTGCTCGACCGCCAACCGCCCGATTCGCGCCTGCTCGATCACGTACGTGTACACGTGCGGAAGTGGCCGCTGGTCGAAGGCGACCAAACCGCGCGCGCCGAACGCGGCCAGGCGCGGCACCACCTCGGGCGACAACTCGGCCCCGGGCGCGATCACGCCGACCGGATGGACGCGCTGGATGGCCCGCGCGAGGCTCCGCGGATCCGCGCGCTGAAAGTGGACCAGCGGCGTGTAGCCGAGTTGCTCCAGCGCCTCGACCATCGTGCTGATCGCCTCCGCCACCGGCGGGCCGATCGGCCAGTTGGGGATCTCGACGAGCACGATCTCGGTCCGGCCGGCGCGTAAGGCGAGCGCCACCGCGTTCGGCTCGTAGCCGAGCCGGTCGGCCACCGCGAGCACCCGTTCGCGGGTCGCCGGCGTGATCCGGTGCTTGGTGTCGGTGCCGTTCAGGACGTAGCTGACGGTGGCGCGCGAGACGCCGGCGGCGGCCGCGACGTCCCTGGAAGTCGGCCGTTTCGCCTGAACCACGCCCCGTGGCTTGTCCTCATCCACGCGCCCAGTCTAAGAGGGGGTGGATGGTCGCGAGGCGACGGGCGGGTTGCCGGCGCGGGGTGGCGAGGCCCGGCGACGCGGGGGATTGGGGACGCCCGGCTACGCGCGGGATTGGGGACGCCCGGCTACGCGCTGGATTGCGGACGCCCGGCTACGCGGGGGTGGCGACGCCTGGCTACCCGCCGGCGCTGAACTGCGCGCTGCTCCCGAGCACGTGACCATGCGCGTCGAGCGCCTGCACCTTGAACGTGTCGTGACCCGAACTCACCGGGATCGCCGTCTCGAACCCGGACTTTGCGGCGGCGGCGACGGTCTGGCCGCTCGCGCCGTCGAGCACCTTCCACGAGGCGACCTTGGTGGCGCCGTTCCAGCTCGCGTACACCGTCGTCTTGCCGGCCTTCTTCCGGGCGGCGGCGGCGGGCGGGGTCAGGGGCTGGCCGACCCACGGCTCCAACTGCGCGCGATAGGTGATGTCGGAGCCGGGAAGGCGAGCGTCGAGGAGCATGTTGCCCGACGCGCTGTACTCGGTGATGAACGGAGACGAACCCCAGCCGACTAACTCGTTGCCGTTCGACAGCGGCTCGAGACTGCCCATGTAGTCCGAGTCGAAGTTCGAGCCGTGGCTGTACTCGCCGGCGAACGTCGCCGTGTGCGTCTTCTGGTCGAGCTTCAGCACGAGCCCGCGGGAGGCCCCGGTCGGCGAGACGTACGTGCCTCCGCCGGTGATCTGGCAGCAGTGATCGTCGAACATCGTGATCAGTGGCGAGCCGGGATACGTGACCACGTCGTGCTGCCACTCGAAGTTGGCGTTCGGCCCGAGCTTGAAGCTCGAGTGCGGCCCGCCGAGCGTCCACTCGATCTTCCCGGTGGCGATGTTGACCTTGTAGACGGCCCACGTGTCGCGCATCGAGACGACGAACGACCCGTCGCCGGGCACGTCGATCGCGTTGACGTGGTAGGCGTCCCACGGGAAGCCGTTGGTCGGAAGGGTGGCGCGCGAGTCGCCGAGCGGGATGTGGTCGAGCGCGTCCCAACTGCGGATCAGCTTGCCGGTGTTCAGGTCGTATTCCTGGACGGCGGAGTCGATCAGCGCGCCGTTGTAGGCGCCCCCGTATTTCGACAGGTCCATCGGGAGGTTCTTGTTCGCGGTGACCCAGGCGTCGTGGCCGCGGATCACGATCTCGTGCAGCGTCAGCACCCAGCCGTCGGTCGCGTGCAGCGTCGCGACCGTCTGGTAGTGCTGGTTGACGATCACGTACTCGCCCTGCTCGGTGGCGCCGGTGTTCGTGACCACGCCCTGCCACCACGCGAGGACCGGCTTGCCGTTGTAGACCTGGAGGCTGAGGTTGCCGGCGACGACGTTCGTCGGCACCGGCTTGAACCACACCGGCTGAAGGTTGTTGTCGAGGATCAGCGGCCCGCTCTGGCCCGTAATCGGCGGGTGGCTCAGGTCGTAGAAGTTCGTCATCAGGATGTAGCCGGGCGCGAGCTTGCTCGAGGCGGTCTTGATGTCCGAGCGAATCACCGGCGGGCGGAGCGTCGGCTGCGTCACGTAGCTGTAGGTGTTGTCTGTCGCGTACGCACCGATCGGGGCGCCGTG
>Ga0335072_10007601_pt1 | contig 15772 bp, 19 predicted proteins | sample Lox_Sample_21_FD_206725 | JGI IMG/M metagenome (GOLD analysis project Ga0335072, IMG submission 206725) | Soil microbial communities from Loxahatchee National Wildlife Refuge, Florida, United States - Lox_Sample_2.1 | ecosystem: Environmental > Terrestrial > Soil > Wetlands | place: USA... | reverse complement strand
CACCTTTTACTCACGAATATTACAGGTCCCAATTCAGTATGGAAAGGTACTGTTCATTAGTCACTCTCTACTGCTCTCGAAGTATGTCGAATTCCATGGATGCTCTAAGCGCCGTTTGTGGAATCCTCAAGTAACGTTAAGTTCATTGCCGGTCTGCTACGTACACAAATGACGGACAGCCTGATCTGGTATGGATCAAAATATTTGTCGCGTGGACATCGTGGACTGCCGAGCTGGTCTTGGGCGGCTTGGCAGGGAGTTATTTCCTATGAGGCGGTAATCACTGAAATCACTGGAGAAAAACTAGAATGGTGGCAACAGGGTTATAAGTTTGATATGGCGGTTTTTTCAGGTCCACTACGAAGTAGACTCGTGTCATTTTCCCACCCAGAGACCATAAATTTCGGCACTTTGATCGAGCAAGAAGCAGTCATCCGTATCTCCAAAGATCTTCCAGCCAAACCGCAACGCCAGTGAAGGGTGAACAAAATAGAAAAGTCACAATGAGTTTCTTTAGAAGCCCAGATAAGGGTAAAGAGTTTGATTATGGGATTGGGAATCTAGGGGCAGAGGATGACGATGTCTTTGACGATGATGTGAATTATGTGGACCTCTCCAGATATTGATATATAATAGCAGTGCAGTTGCTAAACGAGCTTGCGTTTGCGGCTCAAAACTCTAGACCATTGCAGCTGTAGTAATAGTACAGGATCTTTGTCAAATGCTTGTGTATATTTGTGAACAGCCCCTAAAGAGCTAGAGTGGACTCAATGCGATGCATGTACGAGCTATGCCTAATCCAGCGGCCGCTGAACATGGGGGGTTAAACACCACGACTGAGATTACGCGATTAGATAAGTCACGTAGGCTGGCCTGGCAGCGTAGGAGCGCAGGAATCGACAGCGTCGCCTAGAAGACTCAATCACTAAGACAAAGTATCACGACATTTTTAAGCCTCAATTTGATACACGGAGAATCGGCATTTCATTACTAATCATCTACAAGTTGTATTACGCTATATTAATTTGGGTGGTGGCGTATGCAGACCCATGAAGTTGCATTGTATTGCATATTGCATTGCAAAGGCTGCGAAATCACTTATTTCGCCTGTGCAGATTTTCAACTTAGGGGTTTGACTGCTTTGGGTGAGTCAACAGTTTGCGCCATCTGCCACACCGGAAGAACAAAGTGCCGTTACACCAGATTCTGAAACAAAAGGCTGTGGACGAGGAAAGCTTGTCTTAATGTTTTATGAAATGGGAAAGAGCTAGTTAGAGAGTGCTCCCAGGATGATCAAAGGTCGTACAGCGGTACATCAAGGTTGCAGCAAGTTGAGAGTATTGTGATTGACATCCATAAACCTATCCTGTTTTACTGTAACTGTTTATTTCAATGGTCATTTATGAACAATTCTAGAGCAGGGAGCATTCTCAAAGGTAGTAGTGAATCCTCAATAGCCCAGACACACTAAATGCCATTTGCTTTAACCATAGCTACAACTTTCTCTGCTAGTAAGTCTACATCACCAGGAAACCTCGCACTGATATAGTTGTACTTCTTGTCCTCAACAACAAATCTAGTGTAATAGTCAGTCGAACGACAAGGAAGGAGCAGAATTCAGCAAGAGTATAACTTACGGACTTAGCACAATGCTGTTTTTATACTGCCTATCAGGATCGTCAAGCACTTTCCGTACCTACGCTCGTGTCAGCCACATCACAAACACCCCCACACTCACACTCACGGCAGTCTCAACACTATCACTCCCCACTCCATAAGTCTTATAATAATCACCCAGAAATAATCTCGTCCCCCAAAACGCCACTCCCTCAAACATCCCCGGCAATGCCGTTGTCTCGCACTCATGCAGTATACTCTTTCCCTTATTCTCCCCATTCGTGAGCTTCGCAGCCGCCAACGCCATTACGCCATGGCACACTGCAGCCACGTTCTTGTTCGAGGGCTTTATAGTCTGCGGGAAGTATGAGGCCAGGTGTTGTGCCATGATGGGTGAGTCGATCAGTTGTCGGACGCCTTTTTCGTGGCCGCCGGGGAGGAAAATGAGGTTGTAGGAGGAGAGGGAGAATGTGGGGGAACTCCATGAGAGCGGCTTTGTGAATTCGGGAGTAGCAGCCATGGCGTCGTAGGCTTTGACGGCTTTGCTTGCTGCGCCCTAGAGGGGATGGGTACGGTCAGCGAGCATACTCAGGATGGGTGTAAAGTGCCTACCAAGAGTTTCTGAGTAACACCACGAAGCATCTTCTTGTCGCATTCGGGCGCTTTGCCGTTTTCGGTCGCGAAATGGACTTCGAAGCCAGCGTTCTTGAAAGCCGTGTATGGGATGCTTGTCTCTGTGGGATCGTGGCCGTAGTCGCTCATTGGGATCAATACTTTGGGTGCCGCCATTTGAGTTTTAATTGAATATGCTTTGTGGATTAGCAGCAGTCAGGTCACTGATTAAGTAAGTTGGTATAGCAATGAGGTGAGCGCAGTCTCATGGAGGCTGATGGTGTTGTTATCGCCGAGGCTTAATCAAATTCACGGGCCATAAGGACGGACCGTGGAAAGCAAGTCAGGCATTGGTTAGGCTAAAGTTTTGAGCTAGAAACGATCCCGACTCACTGACCGAGGAACCGAATTCGCAGATTGAATTAAACTTAAAGGTTTTCCCCAAGTGAGAATCATATGAGAGCTTCAATTTGATTCGAAGCTCAATAAAATTTTCAGGCCGGAACAATCTTGGACTACCAAAATCACAAAGCCATTTCCGCTCTAAGACCCCAAAACAGCAACGCCAGACTCTTGCAGATTCGAGACACCGGTTTGCAATTGGTCAGAAGTACTTTTTATTATAGATTTCGTTAACATGCATCGCCATAAAGGGAAGGAAGATATCTTAAATGATATCTTTATACTGTCCCTGCATCGCTAAATCCACAGGATGGCTGCTCTGAGCGAACAGATCACCCGCTAGACACTGCTCGTACCTTAGAGCTTTGATGGCCGCGCAGGCAAGCGCTGATACTAGAACAAAGCAAAGGTACAAATAGATTTACCATCCCCGCATACTTGCATATATTTCTTCTGCATTTTCTGCAGCATTAAACCTTGTTTTGATGAGCAAAGTCTTTGGGTGTCCTCGATCATTTCACGTGAGGAGATAAAGTTACCCGAACCGCCAAGCATCCCAATACTGTATGTGATGTCCTACAGAACGCCTCTCCGCCTCCGCCTCCGCCTCAAACTTTATTTTCCTCTTTGGATATTAAGTAACGAATTCGACCTTGTTATCTCTCGTATCGACACTGCATTCTGCATGGACCTGGCGCCCCCCGGAGACCTGCTTGATAGCAGCTACAGTCAATAGTATGCCGTAAGCCAAGACCTAGAAAGTTCCCTTTTGAGGAAGATGCCAGTCAGTGGCGCAGGAGGTCTTCTTAAATGGCAGGAATCCGGCATGCATGAAACACGGTAATTAAAGAGCAGCCGAAATATAACGAGATCAACACCTGCCCCTTTCTCGCTAGCTGCCGCTGCTCGCCACCAATTCGCCGTTACTCTTAGATTGCCGATCGACGGATAGGTGCATATCTCGTGTCCTATTAAGGCTTGTTTTGGCAGCCACCTACCAGCTCTCGTACTCTGTACTGTACCTCTTTGTCCTAGCATCGGATTTGCTGAATTGCTACCTTCCAACATGGGCCCCGCTTGTGCATATCTGGGCATTCACCCTTGCTTGCATGCGATAGGCCCTGAGAACACTATGAGATGGAGAGAAATTAAAAGTGTACTCTTCCCATATCTTGGGAAGCTCTCTATCGTCACTGCTTTCGCTCATTCTCAGCATGCGTTTTTCAACTCTTCTCCTAGCCGCTTTGGGCGTGTGTGCAGCACAAGCTGCTGTGATTCCTGCTACTCATGTTGTCCACGAGAAACGTCATGCACCTCCTAGAAAGTGGGTGAAGCGTGACAGAATCAGCTCCAAGACCATCCTGCCAATGCGAATTGGCTTGAAACAACGCAATCTTGAGCAAGGCTACGCATTCCTGATGGATGTGTAAGTACTCCTTATTGGTCCTCTTTGATTATCAAAAATTGCGGGCTTAACGGTGATATTATAGGTCGCATCCAACGTCACCCAATTATGCCAAGCATTGGACGTCGGACGAGGTGATTGCAATGTTCGCGCCCTCTGAAAAGACGGTAGCGGCCGCTTGGGAATGGCTTGTATCATCCGGCATCTCTGCTGAACGCATCACGCACTCAGACAATAAGGCTTGGCTCGCCTTCGATGCTACAACTGAGGAAGCCGAAGCTCTCCTGCATGCAGAGTACCATAAGTACGAACATGCTTCCACTGGAAATGTCGCCGCAGCATGCGATGCGTACGTACAGTACCTTTCTCTCTCTTTCCCGAAGACACGTGATAGATGTGTAGCCTATTTCTACATGTGGAATCTTTATGCAGAAAACAGCTTCCTGCAGAGGGAATAGCGTAGACATTATTTCATGGCCAAATCTAGATCCGGACTCATAAATTCAAATGCTAACATCTCCCCTTTAGCTATCATGTTCCAAAACACATTCAAGAGCATATTGATTATATCACTCCTGGCTTAAAACTTATGCCCTCCGTCAGCAAGCGTGGATTTGGCATGTCGGGGAATAAAGGAGGGTGGCTTCCAAAGAGAAGGCCTTACCCCCACCACATTCCTGCAGATTTACAACACTGCGACGTTGCAATTACTCCTGCGTGCATAGCCGCGCTTTATGGGATCCCAAATGGAACATTAGCTAACTCGAGCAATGTTATGGGAATCTTCGAAGATGGCGACTACTACTCTCAGGAGGATCTGAACAAGTTCTTCGCAAACTTCACGCCCTACATTCCTCAAGGCACTCACCCCAAGCCAGCTTTCATTGACGGAGCTCAGGCACCAGTTCCAGTTGCGGATGCTGGTGGTGAGTCAGATCTTGACTTTGAGCTCGCGTATCCAATCTTGTGGCCTCAAGGCACAGTTCTATTCCAGACAGACGACATCAACTATGCCACTGGAGTTATATCCACAAACGGCGGGTTCAACACTTTCTTGGATGCTATTGATGGCGTAAGTTTGCCAATCTGTCTTTTTGTCGTAATCAACTCACCCATGCTAGTCGTACTGCACCTACTCTGCGTTTGGAGAAACCGGAGACGACCCAGTCCTTGATCCAACTTATCCTGACACGGCACCTAACGGCTATACTGGGCAGCTCCAATGCGGCGTCTACCAGCCCACTAATGTGATTTCTGTTTCATATGGTGGCCAAGAGGATGACTTGCCAGCTTACTATCAGAAAAGACAATGTAACGAATTCTTGAAGCTCGGTCTCCAGGGTGTCTCAATCTTCTACGCTTCTGGAGATGATGGCGTGGCTGGTCCCCCTGGAGACGATAGTGCAAATGGATGCTTAGGCCCTAACAGCACCATCTTCAGTCCTGCCTGGCCTAACAGTTGCCCTTATATTACCAACGTTGGCGCTACCAAAGTTTACCCTGGTCGCACTGTTTATGAACCCGAGAGCGCTGTCGTCGACCCTGTCGGCCACCCTTACAAGATCGCATTCTCGTCTGGAGGCGGTTTCAGCAATATCTACCCAGTCCCTGACTACCAGAAGGATGCCGTTGATGACTTCTTCGCCAACCACATGCCATCGTACCCCTACTACTACGCCAACTTCAGCGGTAGCATCCCCCTAAACGGCGGACTCTACAACCGTATCGGCCGCGGCTACCCTGATGTTGCCGCCAACGGCGACAATATCGCAACCTACGTAAACGGCAACGCCACGCTCGAAGGCGGAACCAGCGCCAGCACGCCAATATTTGCCTCCATCGTGAACCGCATCAACGAGGAGCGTATTTCTTGCGGTAAGAACCCTGTCGGCTTCATCAACCCGACACTTTACAAGAACCCGCACGTCTTGAACGACATCACAAATGGGACGAATCCCGGCTGTGGCACGGAGGGCTTCAAGGCCGTCCAGGGGTGGGATCCAGTTTCCGGCTTGGGCACGCCCAATTATCCAAAGATGCTGGAATTGTTCCTTAGCCTTCCTTGATCACTCCTAGTCGGGCTTCTTGATACTCAGTGTGTTGAGAGTGTCGGCATCTCCAAATAGAGTTGTAGAATAGTAGATGATAGTATCATAAAAGACTTTTCTATCTCAGTTGCATTCCACATTTGCTTCAGATTTCTAGCTCTCAAGGCCCTTGCAATATATCCTTCACTTGAACTAGTCAAGGTATTTAGTGCCAGCCTTGGGGTGTTGGGATAAGGGGGTTAACATATAGCTAAATCTGTCTTTCCCAATGGTGAGTGATACTGCCTTTCCGTCACTTCTGCCACAAACTCTTTTTGCGAGCTAATTAATTGGTATAAAATCCCGCCCCTTTCAGGTTGATTCTGGGAGTAACCGAAGCAATCATGTTCTCGCAGCAAGATTTTTGAGATTTTGCAACAGTCAAGCCTGTTTCTGGGAATGATAATGTGGGGTGCAGTTCGGGAGTGTACACCGGTGACTTGTATGGTTGCTTAAGAAACGACAAATTAAGGTGTCAACGGCGGGAGACAGCTTAACGGCAAGAGTATTTTCAACGATAAAAAGACCAGTTAATGACAGGACTCTTTTCGGACAAGTAAAAGAGCTACAGTTCGTGGCCCAAAGATACATACCAAGAGATTATTCCAATAACTCTCTCCATGCCCCGATTAAATGTGTATGTTGAAGAAAGTTAGCTAGTGTCGTGGATATTGCCACACCAACAACTCAGTTACCAATCCGTCATAAAATATTGAAATAAGCATACTGCATTCGTATAAATAGTAAGAAACTCCTTCAAACTTCACATGCTTGTCAGTTGATTGCTATCAGAGTACCAAATAATAAATGTCCCGTAAATCCACCAGTCAAGACCGTTGGGTCCCTAAGCCCTCTATGGGCACCGCCTTCCTCTACAGGTCTCGTCGGCATCACAATGCGTGTACCTCAATTCCAATTTTCTCTTTTCTCTTTCTAAAATCTATAGATCCCATCTCCCAGTTCGCTACATAATTAAAATACGTCGACGACTGTACCAGGTTCAAAAGGCGTTACGTTATACTCCCCACGACAGGATGAAGATATCATCTGCGGCTGGTCATAATATGTCACCGGCCTTCTGAGGGACAGGATTGATCACAATTCGCCTGCATTGCGTTATCTTTCAGAGCTACTAGATTCTGCGTAATAACGCGGACAGCGCATTCACGAGTTCGTCACTCTTCATCTTGTGTACTACGCAAGGCGGCGGCCTCGAAATCCTAATGATCAACCTGGCGACTTCTTATGCCAGTTACTGGCGAGGCAAATATTTAGAAGGAAAATTGCTCTAGTCCTGGAACGATATATCTCACCAAGTTTCGCGGGCCTTATAGATCGATAGGATCGCTATCTGAGCTTGCATTGACCAAGCCTCTAATAAACATCTCAGAGATGGCGAGGAGTTTTAAAGTGATAAAGTGTGTAGACTAGATCTATGCGCCACTCAGTATAGCTAAGGGGATTGTGGACGCACATGGTGTTGAGAATACTGCTCTGACTGCTGTTCCAACCAATGAAGGCATAGGTCTACTCAAAATTATTCAGGGACATTAATTGGATCTTAGTGATCTTGGGTAACATGACCACGATATTGATCTGGTCATGAAGGAAGCCCTCACGCCAGACTAGAGCAACTTGTCAAGCAATGAGCGAGGAAATAGGTACACGTTAGCATTAGCAACTGCAGCTAAACATGGCTCTTCTTCTATCATGTTTAATGTGCTCACTGACTGATCTCTCGCTATAGAGTTCAGTCTCCAAGTTGATTTATCGCATACAATGGGTCACATGCTAATAAAACGCTGTTGTTCAGTGGCATAGTTGGTGGCTTTGAGCAGACCAACCTAGAACTGTAGGGCCGACACTTGGATTTTATCAGCTATACAGTTCAGCTCCACAAGCAAAATCTTTCAAGGCTCTCATTAGGTACTCACATCTCACCCCTCGATTAGATCTATTTACTTTATTCTTCGTCTCGCTTCGGTTTATTTTCACTCTTTTTCGGAGAATCTATAGTTAAGCATACTAAAGAATAACTATTTACGCGTCTGTCATACCTTGTTACTTCTTTTGCATGTGCCTGCGCCTTACACGGCTTCCACCCAAAATAGTTCCACGACTCTGTTGTTCCATTTTTATTGTGGCAGAATAGCATATAATGTGGGTTTATATCTCCAGTATTGCGGGGCCTGGAGTACGTCCTCACTTTTCTATGCAACTGAAGAGACAAATATCGATATTATGTGATTGTTAGCTTCATTTTCACAAGGTGCCTCCATAACAACCCTATGGTTCCGCCGATTGCGAGATCCGGAATACAAGAAATAGCTTTTGGTCCTAAGTATACGTGTTGTTAATTTTCGACATCGAAAGCTGCTTTGTAAAAAGGAGGGTACGCAAGCTAGATTACGTATGCTATCAACGAAACTGATGCACTTCTGCCGTTCCACTCCTATGCCGAGTCACCAACAAGATCCTACAACTCCCGCGCCGATTTTACACATCCCAAAGCCCATCTATAAGATACAGAGCCTAGCAGAACAGTTACTTTAACCAAAACACACTCATGCACTATTACCAACAGATTAGCACAGCGCAAATATCGAGAATATGAAAGTGGGATGTGATACTAGCTACTCACTGAGTTGAACTCCCCGTTACATACGCAATCTTGTGAGGCCTTCTGCCCACAAGCCAGACAATCCGCCGTCGAAGCATACCTGTTCAACAAAGTCAACAGCGTAGAAGTCTGGTATACTGTCTGGACAGGCTTCATCATCTGTTGCGTCGCGGCTTGCACGAGGATGACCAGTTTTGGGTCGAAGGTTTGTTGGAGTTGATGTTGTAGGACGACGACAAACGTATGCCTCTAAGGTGCAGGGAGAAATGGACCGCATGAAAAAGAAGAGATGCACAACGTGCTTGAAATAGTAAATTTTCAATCAGCATGCAGGATTTTCCCGTGCCGAGCTTTCGTTTCGAGCAATGTTCGTTCAGCATCCGTTGATGGTGGATGCTTGTAACCCAAATCCGTATGGTGAGTAGCCACGTGCTCTCTCAATACCTCTTCTCTATCATGGCGATCGGAGCTTCTAAGGCCCTGGTCGACTGTGCAATGATACCGGAACCACGTAGCAATGAATTCCCATTCGGCGGCGGCGGAACGCAACTGCCTATTTCTGACTAGCTTCTTTGCTGTGTTCTTCAGTCGTCTCTGGACATCACCCCGGTCACAGTAGGCCTTAGCTGCCAGCTCAATGGTTTTGAGTGTAACCTTCAGTAGGGCTGAGCTTCGTTGCGACATTATCTTCCAGTCTCCGAGTTTAATGTCCTCTAGGCCGCCTTCAACGTTGAACTGCTCATAGTCGCGTTTGCCTCGCCGTCATGAACTGCTGCATGTTGTGGAGGGAATGAATGGATGTGCCGTCGAAGTGCACGATCGTCAGGAAAATAGGTAGGACAACGTACAAGCTCGAAGCCACGGAATAGGTGGCAATAGAGACGGAGGCAAACGCTTAGCGCAATGCTCAAAATAGATAAAAGAAAAGACTGTATTCCATATCTGTAAAGCCTCCTATTAAAACCCGTAAAACTGATCAGCGCCCGTAAATCTCCCGTAAAGACAAACTATCCGACCCATACGACCCGTAAAGGATAACTAGAAAGATGGTGCTTGAAGGTAGTCCACGAGCTAGCTAAATACAACAAGTATAAATCGTCAAGGGAGCCATGGATCTTACTCAGTTTATGAATCCTATTGAAGAAAGCGCTGAAATTGACGTTGGTGATCTATATCAAGACGTCCTTAATGAGTTCATCCAAGTCTTACGTAAAATCAGACGAAGAGATCGAAGATCTACCAATTGTTAAGGCAGAACAAGCTCTAAAAGCTGCCTAGATGCTTGAATTATAGCATCTATAACAGGACGTTGGCGATTAGGACGCTATTGAGGTTATTCGCAAGCAGATTACTAAACTGGAAGTGACTAGACAGGTGGAAAGACAGGGTGATAGGCAGGGTAAACTGGATGATTAGGTCAAAAAAGTGTGAATAGCTTCAATTTATATATATATATATTCTATGATTCTCTCTTTGACAAGTAGGTAGCGGTGAGGCTACTTATTTAGTAATTGCAGGCTGCGAGTAAATTAGAGCTTCGTACGGAGACAAGCAGCTTAGGGTTTTTCATCCTACTATAAAAGTAGTAAGGTTTTCCCTAGTTTAAGACTTTATAGGAGACCCGCATAGCCTTAAGCTCAAACGGTGTAAGATTAATAATAATATTACTATGATTTATCTATGCTTTATTTGTAGATTTGCCGCCCAAAATAGGCTCTAGTAGCACTTATATATATATAAGTAAAACCACTTTATAAGCAATCCAGGCCCCGAACCGACCGTTTGCTTATAACCAGGTTTTACTGTACCCGAATAACGACGGCGACGGCGTCACAGCCTCTCAGGTAAAGGATAAGGCCTTGTTAGTACTGTTCTCGCGTGCCTGAGAAATCTAGACGTGAAAACTTTCGTCCCTTGCCGTAGGTTCTTGCGCTTGAGTTGGGCTTATCCTTTAACAGATCTTTCGATGTAGGCAAGTTATTCGCCGAGCTTCAGCACCAGAGCTTTCGTGTTGAAGGAACGCGTCGGGCTGAGCGCAAAACTTTACAGTAATACAAGACCTAATAATGGAATCATCTGTCTGTTCAGCGACCACGGTGACTACGACAATCTCTTACGAATTCAAAACTTTACGCGCACAAGCTGCTGATCTTTCGATGGAGAAAACGAATTCAAAATACCGCGACTCCGTTAGAGAAATTGCAGGACAATAAATCCACTCCATATCCACACCGTTTGCTCAACCTCCGTCTCCGTAATATCCTTTTTCTCAATTGCGATACATTCATCTCTCCTGTCCTTCAACTCAACATGAAAATTGCACCCTACACTGCCCCAGCGCGTCTACTTGACCGGCGCATCCGTTTGCCTCCTCCAGAGTTTTCTTCCATACGCTTGTCCTGACGTCGCGGTGCACGTTTCAGCACTTCCCCTATATTGCTGAATGGTTCCTCACTTGGTCCTTGGCTTTCCCAGACCGCAAGTGGGGTTTGAGCCTGATCGCCGTATGCTGTGTTGGTGCGGGTTGGACTGTACAGCTGCCTTTCCCAGGGACGCGTGATGGGGGTGTATGATGGCTCGTTCTTACAATTGATGTTTCTGTCTTCGGTCGTTATCCAATGCGTGCTTGTTGCGGTGATAGCTCTGTGATTGGTAGCATTGACGACACCTCCAGATGAGGTTGTCCCGATGGAGACTTGGATGTCTTTATCTCCCTGTACCTCCAACTGAGAAGGATACATGTCATTGAATGGAAGGAGAAACGCTGGGTCCATGAAGTCCTCATTTCTGCTTACTCCTTTTTGATCACGGCTAGCAGCCAACGATTGCAAGGCCTGGTAATCCAGATGGAAGTCATGCCTTGCCTGGCAACGTGCTGAACAGTTTCGGCTCTGGCAGTTACTCGTCATGATGACTCTGTATTGCCAGGAGATGAAGCTTTTGTTGAAATCACGCTTGGGCGCTTAGAGATGAACGAAGGAGACAATAGCAAACCGTTTAATATGAGGGGATCAGAATGAAGGAGCAGAGCTCCCTTTATGCTTCGCGAGATGAGAGCAACTTGTGGAATCTGGTCCATTTTTGCTTTGCGTAGACTCGCGATATCAGTATGACTGTTTTGGTTGAGAGAGCTAGGTACTTTGCTGTAAGTGCTTGATAACCACCTATCATGAAATGGGTTCTAATTGAGGGATCTAGGTACTTTGCTGCAGGCGTTTAGCACGTCATAACAGTTGTTCTAGTCGCATTAGTAGAAGGGAAGCGTGAAGCTGGCTTGACACCCTAAGAGACCAGACAAATGGTTTTCTCTGCAACGGCAGCGATATTGTGAAGTGTTGTGGGACAATTGGGGAGATAAGTTTCAGAGGAACGGTACTTCAATGTAAGTGGTCGCAACAGCTTTTCCCTCTCCCCTATCTACACAGTTCAATGTCTTCTATGCACAATGCATATCGCTTGCAGGAAACCCTACAAATGTTCATGATAGCGCATGAAAGTATTCTAACCAATTAGGTGACGGCAGCGGGTACAGCGTTGTTTAGGCGGGCTTGGGTGGTGGGTCTGCTCTGACCTATAAGATTTTCCTGCAGGAAAAGGCATAGTTAGTCCGGCAATATCAGGTAGCCACATCTGCGTGGGTACGGAGGTTGCCGCTAAAAGTTGATGCAGTCGTTTGTGCGTAAGGTCGCTGTGGCCTAGTAACAAGCAGAAGCTTGGATGAAGCCTGAGAGCCTTGGGGCTCGCTAAATTAAAGTGATGCCATAACCTGTCAATACTCATACCCACTGTAAGGGACTGCAACAACTTTTGGCGGCGACCTCTGTAGTTTGCTGCGAGTGTGCCATAAGTGGGATGGATAACTTGAAAATAGGCCTGCTTCCGTCGCTCCGTATGTTAGGTGATGGCTCGCAACAAGTTTTGTAGGTCCAATTGGAATTCTGCCATAAGTCACGACCGTCATAAAACCAAAGAGTGAGAGCGAGTAGGGGGCTAATGTGCACCGTCCATTACTACTGGTTATGAGCGTGGTTCTGTAGATTCAGCCTTGAGGCCACATAGGAGAGGTTGCAAGAGCATTAGGGCGCGTCCACCCCACGTTCCAGGTAGAAGTTTGATCAAAGGCACCGCGTCATTAGGTGACAGGCTCATAGGGTGTATTATTGATAGGTCCGAGAGAGATGTTCCACATTTAGTCTATGTGGCTGCACCGGCTAAATCGCGAGGCGTTCTCTAGGGCTGACATGAGATGAATCGGCATCGATCTTCCCCTCATATCCCCTCGCTGTGATTGCTTGATGCTCGCAGTCAAAGGGATAGAGTACTTTGATGCAAGACGTCCGTCCCCGCTATGCCATGTTAGGCACAGTACTTTCATGCAAGTTGCTTTCATGGAGTACTTTGATGCACAGTGCTTTAACGTGCTGCACTTTCACACGCCAACATTACTTTAACAGCGGAGCGACGACAATGACAGTCATCAAGTGTCTGTTAGTACCCAATCTGTTGCGTCGTTGTGTGCCCTCAAATGGATAAAAATCATGGAATTTCCCTCTCTGGTCTGGTAAACTTCGTTGCCGACTTACTATTACTAATACTTCCACAGTCAAGTGCTGTGGCAGCTGCCTCACATCTCATTCGGTTGCAAGCACTTCGCACTGTGGGCAGTTCATTCATCTGGTTGATACTGCAAATTCGGTTTCCAAGCGCCATCTCACTCTCCCGTGACTCAAGTAATGGCTCACGGCCAGCTAGTATGGCGGACACCACAAGGAAGTCTCCCCCATAGCGAGGGCGACTATACCATCACTTCAGATACCAGTGCAAAGCTACCATCAGTTGGGCTTGGTCAGATATGTGAAGCGTCATTATATGTTTATCCATCAGATGCGATGGCACCACGGAGACCTCAAATTACGGAAGAGCTTCTGTCCTACGCAAACAATTGGCGTCTAGGGTTCAACCGTAATATCATTGAAATTTCGGACACTCCAGAAGACACCATTGACAATGGGGAGTTTCAAGAAGCGGAACAGGTCCGTGTTGCGGTTTCTGCACCCTGGAATCCAAATACAGCTGCTGGCGATCCATGGGAGGCGCGTCGCCCAGAGATAGAAAAGCTCTACAAAAAAGAGACCTTGCCGGAGGTGGTGAGAATTATGACCGAGCGTGGCTTCGAGAAACCGTCGGTCATACCCCTTTTCTGCTCCCTGGGTACAGTATGCTGACTATCTATACACCTCTAGTGAGCATTCGTACAAAAAGCGATTCAAGAAGTGGGGATTGAAGAAGTATGACACAGTCAAAAACTACGCCCCGCCCGGTAACAGGCCTATCATATCACAATCTCATGCGGGTGAACATGTTCGAGGGAGCAGATCTACCTCCACATCCGCTCAGCACGAGGAGGACCTCATCCAAAGGAATTCACATCGTAGTGGTGGAGCAGTTGTGAAATGGACAAACTCCGCTGTAAGAATGCCAATGCATATCCGGCCAGTCGAATGGCAAGGACAATTTACCTTCATTCTCTCCCAGGTTGAAAATCTGTACCTGGGCTCCATGAAGCGAGAGAGATGGCAGGTCAAGGATCCACTCCTGGTGCAAGAGGACCAACATGATGACCTCCTCGTTCTCGTTGGGACAGCCTTAAAGAACTTTGACTCACAGGAGAATGATATTGCGTGGGCGGTTCTGAGGAAAGCTTTTGTGACGTTGGATAAAGTGGTCGCTGACCGCGGTGTCTTCTCCTTGCCAATGATTTGGGAATCTTCCCGCCGTATGATACGGAAAGGCCACCATGCCCTAGCTTCCAAGTTCCTTGCCCATGCTTGGAAGTTTGCACGAACCAAGGCCCGCGACAGACCGCGAGACCCATTTGTTCTTGTCCTTGCGGGGCTTTGCGAGGTGGAAAAGACACACCCGGAGATGCTCGAGGATGTCATTCTTAAGGCATATGGTAGTTGCATCCAGCACGTGCTCCAGAAGCTCACATCAAACAACCTCACCGCACTTACGCTCTGGAGCGATTTCGTAGTTTACATGGATAACAGGGGAGCTAGGGAAGTCAGTCAAGCGGCGGACCATCTCCAAACTGAGATACAACAGTCTGGGTTAGACAATGATATGGAAGACGATAAAATCCTTGAGGTTCGGGGGTTGAGTCTTTATGTGCTACAGACTACCCCAGAGACTGCTGGGGAGGCTGAAGGGGTGGCTCTGGATATGCTCTGCAGAGTGAATCGGAGGTTGCAAAAGGGTGAGAAACTAGAGGGGGGTCTACGCATCCTCTGGAAAGATTTGAAGCACACGCTGGGCAACTTCTGTTACCATAAGGGCGAGCTTCCAGCGGCCATTGCGCACATGAGAGAATGTCTCACCTATGGTATCGAAGATGACAGGGACGTCCTCACTCTCAAAAGCCTGGAAGAGTGGCATACCGAGTTAGGTGAGCTAGATGAAGCCGAAAGAGTGCGAAATGTTCGTCTCGAGTTTTCTCAGCGAGGATAGGTTCGCAGTGGCCTGGGCGGGGGGACTTGTGAAAATTTTGGCTGATGTTCATTTGTACGTATTTTAAGGATAGAAAAGATTAATTGTATGATCCGCGAAACACTCGTCGCTTTTGGAACGGCTCGACCACATGGTTCAAGTTTCATTAGGAGACTCTCATTACTGCACACCTAGCTTGTCGAACAGCTAGATAAACCTTACATGTCAATCGGAAGAGGATCCCGGCCAACCGTGACTCGAATCGCAGTGTCTTGCACAGTGAAGTTCACTATTGACAAAGTAGAAGCTCTTCCTCCAGCCTGAAGAACAAGTGCCGATACTCAATTAGGGTCACGCGACTTCATCAACATACTTTTTCTTCTCTTGCTGATTGGGCGACACGGACCTGTGTTCATCTGTGGTAATAGATGTCGTGTATGGATGCAAACCGGCATGCCTCATTGGGCGCGCTCATGCGATTACTAAGGCTACGTGTGTCCCTCCTCAAACCTCATACACTATAACACTCCTCTGACTGCACGG
>Ga0335072_10007600_pt1 | contig 15772 bp, 17 predicted proteins | sample Lox_Sample_21_FD_206725 | JGI IMG/M metagenome (GOLD analysis project Ga0335072, IMG submission 206725) | Soil microbial communities from Loxahatchee National Wildlife Refuge, Florida, United States - Lox_Sample_2.1 | ecosystem: Environmental > Terrestrial > Soil > Wetlands | place: USA... | reverse complement strand
GCCGTCCTGTCAGTTGGGCGCTCGATGGGCAGGTGGCCGTACCGGGGCAGGTGATCGTATGTCCGCCGGACATGCATATGGAGCTGAGACCGGACGGCTCCTGGAGCCTGCGCAAGATGCAGACGCAAGAAGAGCGGCGCTTTGACGTGCTGCTGGCGTCGGTGGCCAGCTCGTATGGACCGCGGGCAGTGGCTGTGGTGTTGTCGGGATCGGGCCGGGACGGGGCCAAGGGCACGGCGGCGATGAAGGGTGCCGGCGCGATCGTGATCGCGCAGAGCCCCGACACTGCCGACTACGCCTCGATGCCGATCGCAGCGGCAAAAGCCGGCGCGGATCCGGTACTACCGGTCTACGAGATCGGCCGCGCCCTGGCCGACATCGTCGAAGGTGCGACGCTGCCCCGGCCACGTCGCAAAGGCCGGAGCGCCCGAGCCGCCGAGCAGACTTCGCAGGAGAGTCAAGGAACCACCTCCGTAGCGGCTGCCCCAAGGACGCCGGCGCAACGGATTGGCCGCGATGTGACGCCGGCAGGAAGGGAGCGGATGCAAACAGGTGACGTGTTCGACGAACAGCACGACAGTCGGAACCAGCCATCACTGAACGACACGGCGAACAGCGCGGCCGCTCGTGCCCAAATCGCCCGACAGCGGGCGGCCGAACTCCGGCGCAGACGCCAGGAGCTTGCCGCAGGATTCGGCGCCAGTAACGAGACCGTTGCCCTTGCGCAGCGCAGGGCCCAGGAATCGCTGCGCCGAGCACAACTGGCGCACCAGTCCGCCTCGCGCGCGGCCGCGGAATGGGGACACTGACCGCAACGCTAGGGCCGCACCTAGCCCAAAACCTCCATTAGTAGGAGCGCCCCACCGACCGTGCCCTGGGTCGAACGGAACGGTGTGCACGTGATCCGCACCCGGGCCGGCCGGCCGCGCCGGTTGACCGCATCTACCACCGTTTCACCGGAGGTGTCCGAATCGACAAACGCGTTGCCGATCAACGGCAGCACCGTGTCCATCGGCAGCCCAACATCCAGCCCCGTCAATTTCGACCCCGTCGTCTCGTCGGACCGCAGACCCCACAGGTCCTCACAGCCCCGGTTCCACACCATTACCCGCATCTCCCGGTCCACCACGACCATCCCCAGCTGAACCGAGTTGATCAGCGAATCCAGGAAATTCGTCGCGTCGTCCAATTCCACGCTGCGTTCGCGCAGTGTGTCGTTGATGGTGTGTAGTTCGTCGTTGGTGGACTGCAGCTCCTCGTTCATGGTCTCGAGTTCTTCGTTGGTGGACTGCAGCTCCTCGTTGGTGGTCTCGAGTTCCTCCACCGTGGACTGGAGTTCCTCGTTGGTGGTCTCGAGTTCCTCGTTGGTGGATTGCAGCTCTTCGTAGGCCGCCTCGAGCTGGCGGTTGGTCTGCACGACCTTGTCCAGCAGGGCGCGCGTCGCGGTGACGTCGAAGAACACGATCGACACACCGAGCAGCCCGTTTTCGGCGTCAACGAGGGGATTGATGTGGATTTCGAACCACACCGTGTCAGCACCTGGCCGCTGCCATTTGACGTCCGGAATCCGCGCCGAACGCCGCTCCACTCTGGCCTGCTCCAGGTAGGCGCGCAGCTCTACCGGACGGTAAGACACTTCCAGATCACGCAGCAGCCGGCCGATGTCGCGGGCAGAAAGGCCGAAGATGCTCTCCGCCTGCTGGTTGATCATCGCGACGGTGTCCTCGCCGGTGACCACGATTTGTGCTACCGGGCTCGCGCGAAAGGCTAAGTCACGCACCGTTGTCAGTCCTGATAACTCTCCGTGCCGGTCGTAGAACGCGGCGGCCGGGTCGTAGCGTTCTACGCCGCCGTGGGTGCCGATGGCCTTGCGGAAGATCCGGTTCTTTAGGTTCAGCGGAGTGAACCGGTCGCCGTGGGTCAGCAGCATCTCTGCGTGCCCGAGGAAAAGTGTGCCCTGCGGTCCAAGCGCAAAATGTAAGCGCCCCAGCACGTTCCGCTGAGTCTCTGCATTGAGATACATCAACGTATTACGACACACCAGCAGGTCGACGCGGGAGATCGGTGCATCCTTGACGAGGTCGTTGCGACCGAATATCACCGCGCGGCGCAGATCCTTTTGAAATAGATAACGGCTGTTCACCTGCTCGAAATAGCGCGCCAACAGATCCTGCGGCACCGACTCGACGGCCCTGGCGTCGTAGGATGCGGTGCGTGCCTCGATGAGCGCCTCCTCGTCGATGTCGGTGGCATAGATCTTGACCCGCTGCCGGAACGCATCGGGTCCCAGCGCCTCGGCCAGCAGCATGGCCAACGTATAAGCCTCCTGGCCGGACGCACATCCCGCGCTCCAGATCCGAATCGGGTCGTCGGGACCGCGCTCCGCCAGAATCCGGGGGATGACTTCGGCGCTGATGAACTCCCACGCGTCCGGATCCCGGAAGAACGCGGTGACGTTGATGAGGATGGTGTTGAACAGCGACGCGAATTCATCCGAGCTGGCCTGCAGGACGTCGAGGTATTCCTCGAACGAGGTGTATCCAGCCTGATCCATCCGATGACGGACGCGGCGCATCAGCGACGTCCGCTTGTAGCCGGTGAAGTCGAAGCCGCGGGAATCCCGCAGATAGCGCAACAGAGCCTCGAAGGCTTCGTCAGTAGTGCCGTCCATTTGTCCCGTTCCGAAGAGCGTCTGCCGGAGGACTAGAACAGTACTCGCGAAGTCAGAACTTGTTTTCAGGACCGACCACGGCCCACACCGTCTTGCCCGATGCCGTCGGGGTGCTGCGCCACGAACGGCACAGTGCCGAAACGATGGCCAGCCCGGACACGATATCGGCGCCGCGATCGCGATCTTCGTGCCGAGCCGGCGGCTGGTCACTACAGTCCTCGACCGCGACGGTGACGGTGTCGTTATGTCTCTCGACAATCAACACCGGTGCGCTGTCGGTGTGGTCAAGGACGTTCTCGACGAACACCGTCGCCACCGTGGCTGCCGTCGGAATCAGCTCGGCCTTGTCCCACCTGGTGAGCCACTCGGTGATCATGGCGCGGGCCAGGCCGACACCTACCCTGGAGTCCGGGAGCTGGGTGCGCGCGCGGTGCCGGGTAGGTAACGACTGAGTGCGGACCGCATCCAGCGCCGACTCCCAGGTCGGATACATGGGAACGTACCGCGAAACGCCCTTTGCGGTGATGGCTCGCAACGACCCCTGTACTTCGCACACCAACACGATCGGCACGTCCGGCCAGACACTGACATGCCAGCGAGCGCTGGTGAATACCGACCACGCCGACTCGGACGGCACGGAGAGCTTGTTGACATCCACGATCACGGCGCGCGGCTCGTCGAGCGCAACCTTGATGATGGCGTCGCGCAAGCCACGGTAGGTAATGCTGTCCAGCTCGCCAGTTACCGTCAGGAACGCCACGTCCTCGCGGTGTTCCACATCAACCCGGACCGGCGGGGTGGACTCAGCCCGCGGCGTCACCGACACCACCGGGTCGCGGGCCACTGGCCGATAGCCGGTCGCCGAGCACAGTCAGGGCACCTTCGGTTTCCTCGGCCAGCGCGGTGTAGCGCCGAAAAAGCGGGCCGTGACCAACGCTGTCCGCCAGTTGCCTGGCCAATTTCGCCTTTTCCTGCAAGCTGCGCAGCGCGACCCACAGTGCGGTCTCGACTTCATTGTCGCGGGCGGTCAACAGCGAGTCGGGTGTCCAGGCGTGACCGACGCGGCAGCGAAAGTGACCCTCGCCGATCGAAACCAACGACCCATTGCAGTCCGGGCAGGTGTATCCGGACGCCGGACCTAGTTCCTGGGCATCGAAGTTGGTGGAGAACCGGGGCGTCATTGCGATGCGGTTCTCGAGCTCCATCCGAGCGTCAGGCTCCATGTTCGGCTCCTTGATCTCGCGCTGCGAAAGCTGTTTGAGCATTTCGCCGATATCGCCCGCTGCCACCTCGTCGTCCAGCACGCCGGCATCGCGCGCCTTGGCCGGCAGCGCCGGAAAGAGTGCGTCATCGAGTGACTGGCCGATCGTGGTGCCGCCACGCGACCGGATCGCCCCCAGCCCCAATACACCGTCGTCGAGCACACCCGACATCAGGATCCCGACGGCGCGGGGACCAAATGCCAGCGCGACCGAGCGGAACAACGCATTGATCGCCGGCCGATGTCCATTCTCGGTCGGTCCCTGCGACAGCACTACGCGGTGATCAGCGACCAGCAGATGCCGGTCCGGGCGTGCGACGTAGATGTGTGCCGGTTGCAGATTCTCGCCATGTTCGGCTGTGACGGCGGGTAACGGCCCGCTGCGGTCGACGATGCGCGCCAGGATGCTCGGTGCACCGGGGGGAATGTGCAGGGCCATCAAGTACGCGTAGGGCAAGTCGGTCGACAATCCGGCAGCCAGATTCGACAGTGCCTCGACCCCCCCTGCCGACGCACCGATCGCCACTACGCCACGAAGGTCCCCGTTTACGTCGGTCGCCTGAATCACCACTCTCGACTACCCCCCTCAAGCGTAGGTAACCGCGGAGGTGGTGGATAGTGCGCGAACGTTCGAGTTTGCGCGGATTCGTCGGTGTTGCCCCGGCAGGCCGGACAACCCAGCGTCGCGGTGCAGACGTTTGATCGCTCTCGGGCGGGGCATTCTCACAATTATCTGTCCATGCACAGGAGGATTATCGTGCCCAGATCGTCGATCAAGAACGAAAAGATGTACCAGGATCTGCGCAAAAAGGGCGACTCCAAGGAGAAGGCCGCACGGATCTCCAACGCGGCCGCCGGCCGCGGCAAGTCCTCGGTGGGCCGCAAGGGCGGCAAATCCGGGTCCTATGCCGACTGGACGGTTCCAGAATTGAAGAAGCGGGCCAAAGAGCTTGGCATGTCTGGGTATTCAAGCCTGACGAAAGACAAATTGGTCGCTAAGCTGCGCAACCACTGAGTCCGCGGCCCAGCGGTCAGTCGGTAAGACCCAGCCGCTCGGCCAGCACCAAAAATGCGACTGCATAGTCGTTGTCGGCAGTTTGCGCACTGATGCGGTCCCAGTCCAGCCGTTCGCGGATGGCCCGCACGGCCGACAGCGGCTTCGCGAAATCGCAGTGGTGCTCGTTGAGCGCGCGCAACTTCTGGATGAGGACCATGGTGGGTGGCAGTACCAGCATCGCGATGGCCAACACTTCGCGCCGCTCGGCGCAGTCCAGGGTGGCCGGATCCACCGGCACGCCGTTCAGCCGGTGCAGCACGTCCACCACCGTGTTTCCGGTGCGAGCCTTGAACAGCCAGTCCTCCGGGGGATGTTCGACGGCGAATCCGGCTTCTTTGAGAGTGGCGGCGGCGGTCGCTGTGTCGGCCTCTGTGACCACCAGGTCCACATCGTGACTGGGTTCGGGTGCGCCGTATGCCCATAACGCATAGCTCCCCGCCAACGCGAAACGCGGCCCATTCTGCTTGAGCGCCGACGCCGCCCCACGCAGCGCCTCACGCAATGGCGCACAGTTGGCGGGCACGTTTGCATCCGTTTCAATTGGACTCATCGTGGATAGGTCATGCCCGGCGACCGGGCTCGGCAACCTGGTGGACGCGGCTTGCATCGTTTGCCATCTGTTTAAGAGTCGGCGAAATGGGCAATCGACCCGGTATGTCAGCGCCTGCGCTCCGTGCCTACGACCGGGCTGTCGTGGTGGTTCCCGCCCACAATGAAAAAGCAGCTCTTCCGGCATGTTTGCGCGCGGTGTTGACCGCCGCGCTGTGCGTGCCGATTTCGGTCTCGATCGTGGTGGTCCTTGACGCCAGCGACGACGACAGCGCGAAGTTGGCCGGTGAGTACGGGCCAGATGTGCACTTCGTCAGCGTAGAAGCGCGTAACGTCGGCGCCGCCCGAGCAGCCGGTTTCGCCTATGCCCGTTCACTTTTTGCGGACAACATCGACTGCTGGTATGCCACCACCGATGCGGATAGTCGAGTGGACCCCGGCTGGCTGATCAATCAGCTCGAGCTCGGTGCGGACATGGTGCTGGGCGTGGTGCGTATTACCAACTGGCGCCATCTCTCCCCCGACGTGGCGGCGCAATATGCGCAGGCTTACGAAGCGGGCCTGGAAGATCAGGACGGCCATCACGAGCACATCCACGGCGCGAACATGGGTTTCAGCGCCCGCGCTTACTGGCGAGTCGGCGGCTTTCGCCCGCTGGCCTCCGGCGAGGATGTCGATCTCGTCGAGCGCTTCGAAACCGCCGGCTACTGCGTTCATCGGGACACCGAACTATCGGTCATTACATCGGCGCGAACCCAGGCACGGGCCCCACACGGATTCGCTCATTACCTCAGGCGACTGGGGAGTTCGGCGGCGGGTGATTGCGCGTGACGGCGGGCCTGGTGCGGCACTGGTTGGAGTCGGCACGACTCGAGTTGCCATTGCCGACATCGGGCCGCACCGCGGAGCGCTGGCAGGGCCTCGCGCACCTGGCCGAGGAGGACATCGTGGCGGCGCGGATCGCCGAGGCCCATCTCGACGCTGTCGCCATATTGCATGAATTGGGTGGCAAGCCACCGGAATCGGGCCAGCTGTGGGGCGTCTGGGCGGCCGAATCCTCCGACGCGGTGCTGAACGCCACCAATATCAGCGGCGGAGCATTCACGCTGAGTGGCACCAAGGTCTGGTGCTCGGGAGCCGGGTTCTGTACCAATGCGCTTGTCACCGCGCGGCTCGACGACGGAAGACGGGGCCTGTTCGCGGTGGCGGTCGTCGACCCCGCCGTCAAGGCATTACCCACCACGTGGTGGAACGCCGGGATGGCCGGCAGCGACACCCGGCCGGTGCAGTTCACCAACGCCCACGCCGTCGCCGTGGGCGACCCCGGTGACTACCTGAACCGCCCCGGATTCTGGCACGGTGCGATCGGCGTGGCCGCGTGCTGGCTCGGCGGTGCACGCCGGGTTGCCGAGCCGCTATACCGTTGCGCCGGAAGCAAATCGGCAGATGCATACGCTTTGGCCCATCTGGGCGCCGTGGACGCCGCGCTGGCCGCCGGCGATGCGATGCTGGCCACCGCAGCTGCCCAGGTGGACGCCGATCCATTCGATCGGACCAACACGGCTCAACTTCTGGCCCGTCGGGTCCGCAGCATCGCGGAACATGCGGCCGATGAAGCCATTACCCGCACCGGGCGCGCCCTGGGACCTGGGCCGCTGTGTCAGGATGGCCGGCACGCTCAGCGGGTCGCGGACTTGAGCATCTATATACGGCAGAGCCACGCCGAGCGGGACCTGGCCGAACTCGGAAGGCTCGCGGGCGGCCGGCAATGAGGACAACATGCGGACCATAGCGACAAGCAACTGCAGCAGGTTTGCCGCCAAGCCGCTGACCCGCGGCGGCACCCCGGTGCCAGTCTGGCTCGCTGCCCTTGACCGGGGAGCCCTGCCGCGCCTGGATCTGACCGGGTGCCCAGGCCTGGTTGTCGTCGCGCCCCATCCCGACGACGAGACTCTCGGCTTGGGCGCAACGATTGCGCAGTTGGTCGCCTCGGGTGTCGAGGTCCAGGTGGTGTCGGTCAGTGACGGCGGCGCCGCCCGGTCCGGTGCATCGCTGTCTGAACAGTCTCGTCTGGAAGCCACACGAAAACACGAATTACGCAGAGCAACAGGCGTTCTGGGGCTTGGTGAGCCGATATCGCTGGGCCTGCGCGATGGCCGTCTGGCCGACCACGAGGATGACCTCACCGATACGTTGGTCGACATCCTCAGCGACGTTGCGCCCGGGAGTTGGTGTGCCGCCACCTGGCGGGGCGACGGGCATCCCGACCACGAGGCCGTCGGTCGTGCTGCGGCCGAGGCGTGCTCGCGCGCCGGCGCCACGCTGCTGGAGTATCCGATCTGGATGTGGCACTGGGCCAGCCCGGCCGATCCAGAGGTGCCATGGGGCCGGGCATATTCGGCGACGCTGCCCGGGTGGGCCGTCGGTCGTAAACGCCTTGCGGCGCAATGCTTTCGCAGCCAGCTCGAGGTAGGAGCCGCGGACTCGCCACCGGTGTTGCCGGCATTCGTTCTACAGCGACTGCTGGCGGTGGGAGAGCTGGTGTTCCGGTGAGCACGCGGCTACCCGACGCCTACTTCGACCGGATGTATGCCGGCGCTGACGATCCTTGGCAGCTCTCGACGCGCTGGTACGAGCAGCGCAAGTACGCAATCACCTTGGCGCTGCTGCCCAACCGGCGGTACCGGCATGCTTTCGAGCCCGGCTGTTCGATCGGGACACTGACCGCGCTGCTGGCCCAGCGCTGCGATCACGTGACCGCGATGGACGTCGCCGATGCGGCGCTGCGAAGCGCGGATGCCCGGCTGCGGCGGGCCGGCTGCCGGGACCGGGTGACTTTGTACCTGTCGTCCCTGGACGAGCCGTGGCCGCCCGGACCCTTCGACCTGCTGGTGCTCAGCGAGGTCGCCTACTACCTGAAAGCCGACGCGCTGGCCACGGTGTTGGGCCGCGAATGCCCACGGCTGCAGCGGGGTGCGAAAGTCGTTGCCACACACTGGCGCCACGCTGTGGCCGACTACCCGCTCACCGGCGATGCGGCCCACGCCGTCATCGCGGAAACGGCCGGGCTGACGTCGGTCGCCCGTTACGGGGACCGCGATGTCGTCATCGAGGTGTTCGACACCGGTGACGGGCAGTCGGTGGCGGCTCGCGAAAGAGTGCCCGGAGCCTAGCCCCGGGAAATGGGTACCACCAACGCATGCGCGTAGCGACCTTCAACATTCTGCATGGTCGCATCCTCGGCGATGGCGTGGATCCGCAGCGGCTGCGGGACTGCGTGCGCCGCCTTGACCCCGACGTGTTGGCGTTGCAAGAGGTCGACTTCGAGCAGCCGCGGTCGGATCGGGTCGACCTCACCGCGGCCGCGGCCGAAGCCATGGGAGCTGTGGAACACCGGTTTGTGGCCGCCATCTCGGGCACCCCCGGGGCGACCTGGATGGCCGCCACCGGCCATGAACAACCCGGGACCGCGGCATACGGGATTGCGCTGCTGTCTCGCTATCCGGTGGCCGGCTGGCAGGTGGTGCGATTACCCCGGATCCCGATGCGCTTTCCCATGTACCTGCCGGGGCCCAACCGGGTGATGGTCGTCAACGAAGAACCACGGGCGGCGGTCATCGCACAGATGCACCCCCCCGGGGGCGGTCTGACGGTGGCCAACACGCACTTGTCTTTCGTACCCGGCTGGAATCGTCGCCAGCTGCGCCGGCTGATCCACGACCTGCGTGGATTCCCGGGTCCGCGGCTGCTGATGGGAGACCTCAACATGACACCCGTGGCGGTGCGTCGCTGGTCGGGCATGCGGACATTGGCCGTGGCCGCAACGTTTCCCGCGGACACCCCCGGCCGCCAGCTCGACCACATCCTGACCGACGACGATCGCTTGCGGGGCGGCGCCACCGAGGCTGAGCTGATGCCGATCTCGGACCACCGCCCGCTGGTGGTCGACCTCGCACGGGTCTGAGGAGCTATAAGGCCTTCGGCTTGTCCGGCCTGCCGCCCGGCCAAGCGATCGCGGCAAGTCGACGCTGGACGCGGTCGATGTCGTCCGCTGAAGGCATCTCGTGAGTCACCCGGGTGATCTCAACCCCGATATCGACGTTGTCGACCGGCCCCCGTCTGGGCACGAGTTTGCCTATGATCAACGGGATCTCTTCATCGGATACTCGCCGCGGCAGCAGGGCCAACAGCGGCGCGTAACCCACGGCGGGTACGCCCGTTGGGTAACCGGCACTCAGAAACGCAACGATGCGTGACACCAGGCCCATCTGCTACCTCACTAATCTCGCCGCCACCAAACACCAGCGGCAGACCATGTGTGGATAACCCGGCGAAACGATTTGAAACCACGTCATCACGGCCCGGCCACCCGCGCCGCGACCGTCAAATGCAATCAGTGGGCTCAATCACTCTGAGCGAATCGATTTGAGTGGCGTTGTTTGAATGCCGTTTTCCGGGGTACGGCACCGGACCCGAGAGCTAAGGAAAGGGGTACGAGACGACCATCATCGCTGTCGTCGGGGCAACCGGCACCGCCGGATCCCGCGTCATCGCCGGGCTCAAAGGCCGCGGTGTCTCCGTGGTCGAGATCAGCCGTGCGCACGGTGTCGATCTGGTCTCCGGACAGGGCCTGGCTGAGGCCCTAGAAGGAGTCGATGTCGTCATCGACGTGTCCAACCCGATGCCGGCCGACGGCGACTCCAACATCGCGGACACCCTCGCCGCCGCGTCCCGTAACCTGGTGAGTGCGTGCGCCTCGCAAGAAGTGCAGCGACTGGTGGTGTTGACGATCGCCGGCATAGAGGACCCCACGCTCGATGGATTTCCTTACTACATGGGCAAACGCGCTGCAAAAGAAATCGTGCTGGACGGCCCGGTTCCGGTGACGATCGTCAAGTCCACCCAGTGGCACGAATTCGCCACCAACCCGGTCGCCGTGAACTCTAGCGACGGCGAGGTGGTAGTCGAGGACTGGCTGATTCGACCCATTGCCGCCGACACCGTCGCCGATGTGTTAGTCGAGGCGGCGCTGGGCCAGACACGCACACCGCGCACCATCACCGGTCCGCAGGACATCCGGCTACCCGAGCTCACGTCGAAACTGCTCGCATCACGGGGCGATGGCCGGCGCGTACGCATTGTGCAACCTGTCCTGACCGCACTTGCCAGCGGAGCGCTGCTGGCGCCGAACCACGCCATGGTCCTCGGCCCCGAACGTCGAAACGTGGCTGGGCACTGTGGCAACAGATGGCGCGACGGGTAGCCCACCGGCCGAAGAAAGCAAAAACCAACCGCCGAGCACCCGCGACCTTTCACGCAACTTTTCACGCAGCTGAACCCGGCGGAGACCGGCATTCAGGTCACAGCTTTATTACGATTGTTCGTTCGCTCAGCGCAGCAACGCCGCTTTGTGTCCCTAATCACGCGGTCGACGGCAGGGAACCCCGGTGTTCGCGCGAAACGAACACACATTGTTCCCTGCCGTGTTTCCGTTCACTTCGGCTACTTTGGATTTCGGGCCTCGGGAGCCTCGGCGAATCAATTCGAGAATTCGAAGGACAACCACTGATCATGAGAATCAGCAGTATCGTCGCGCGTCGGCGAGTGGCCGGTGTCAGCGCCGGCTGTTTGCTCGGGGGAATGGCCATGGGCATCGTCGCCGCGCCGTCGGCGACTGCAGCGCCCGACTGCAGCCCCGCCGGCGTCAACGCCACCGTTTCCTCGGTGACCGACTCGGCCCAGCAATACCTGGCCGGGCATCCGGATGCCAACCAGGTGGTGACGGGCGCCTACGGGCAGCCGCGTGCGCAGGCCGCATCCAACCTGCGCAACTACTTCACCGCGCACCCGCAGGAGTATTACGACCTGCGCGGCATCCTGGCACCGATCGGCGACACGGAGCGTCAGTGCAATGTGACGGCGCTACCGCCGAATCTCGAGTCGGCCTACCAGGAGTTCATGGCCGGCTGACGCTGCCAGAACGACCCGCCACACCGCCGTGGCGGGTCGTTCTGCGCTGGCAACGAAACCATCACCTGTATGAGCGCCTCGCCGAGCGGGTAATTGTCCAGGCAGGCAATAAGACTGGAGGCCAGAATGCGGCTGCGTCGCAGCGTGCTCGGCAAGCCGGGGATCACGCGTCAGCGCCGGGGCAAGGGTTTCGCCTACTGCGGACCCGACGGCGAGCCGCTGGACGACGAGCGCACCCTGCAGCGGATAAAGGAGCTGGTGATCCCGCCGGCCTGGAAGAAAGTGTGGATCTCGCCGCACCCGCACGGCCACATTCAGGCTGTCGGCACCGACGTGGCGGGTCGCCGCCAGTACCTGTATCACGTCGCCCGGCAGGAAGGGCGTGCCGAGGAGAAATTCGACCGCGTCCTGGAATTGTCTGCGCAGCTGCCGGCCTGGCGCGACCGCGTCGCTGCCGACCTCGGGGCGCGGGGTCTGACGCGTGAGCGGGTGCTGGCGCTGGCGCTGCGCCTGCTTGATCGTGGTTACTTCCGCGCCGGCGGCGAGCAATACGCCGAAGAACACGAATCTTACGGAATTGCCACCGTGTTGTGCGAGCACGTGACGGTGCATCGCGACACGGTTGAATTCGACTACCCGGCCAAAAGCGGGGTACGGCGAACCGTGGAAGTAGAGGATGCCGATGTGGTTCGTGCGGTGCGGGCATTGATGCGCCGCGCTGAGCGCACCGAGCGATTGCTGGCGTGCCGCACCACGTCCGGCTGGGTCGACGTTCGCGCCGAGGACCTCAATGCCCGGTTCAAAGAGCTCATCGGCGACGAATACACCGTCAAGGACTTGCGGACTTGGCATGGGACGGTATTGGCCGCCGCGGCGTTCGCCGACGCCGACCCCGCCGTCTCGCAGCGAGTGGCCAAACACGTTGAGGCCGCGGTCATGCGGGAGGTCGCCGAGGAGCTGGGCAATACCCCGGCGGTCGCCCGAGGCTCCTATGTGGATCCGCGCGTCGTCACCGGCTACAGACAGGGCGACACCATCGCGGCTGCGACGCGTCGCGCCGAGCGTACCCGTCGACCCGACGCCGCTCAGGAAATCCTGGAGAAGGCCACCCGCATGCTGATTCGCCGAGTAGCCAAGGGCGACAGCGTATCTGGCGTGTCCACTCTAGCCAAAAGCGCGTGACCTCATAGCCGCTCGTCGCCCTCAGAACTCCGGTATGGCCTCGCGTGCTGGCTCGATCAAGGCGCCGGCCTTTGCCAAGGTGTCGATCTGGTCGGTTGTCAGACCCATTTCTTTGAGGATTTCTTCGTTGTGCTCGCCTTGGCGCGCCGGTACCTGGGTGGTCAGGGTGCCGTCGTGACCGCTGAAGTGCCAGGGGGGCGCGGGAATGGTGATTGTGCCGCCGTTCCGATCGGAGACTTCGCGGGTGGTCACCCAGCTCCTGGCCCAGTCGGTCTCGTCGAACTCGGTCATGTCGCGCAGCTGGCCGGTGGCGAGCTTGGCCTCGTCGAACTGGGCGTCCAGCGAGTCCATGGAATCGAAGGTGTAAATCCAGTTCTGCACGATGGCGTGCAGCGCCTCGCGGTTCTGTTTGCGCAGTTCCGGTGTGCGAAACCGGGGGTCGTCGGCGAGGTCGGGACGCCGCATCGCGTTCAGGTAAAGCGGGAAGCCCAGGCTCCCTACCAAGCTCATCGGCGAAACGAACTCGTGGCCTTCGGGGCTGGTGAAAAACTCAGCGTCGGCAGCACCCAGGATCGGGGTTTCGGCGCCGAGGTCTTCGTCGGAAAGGTCGTAGTGCACGCGCTCGTTAACCGACGTCAGCACTGCGGCCATCGCGACATCAATGTACTGACCTTCGCCGGTGAGCCGGCGATGCTGCAGGGCCGCCAAGACGGCGATGGTGGCGTGTAGTCCGGCGTAGACGTCGCCGTGGGACAGCGAATCGGTTCGGCGCGCATAGCCTTTGCCATCGACACCGAACTGCTGCAGCGTGTTGTGTGTGAATCCGACCTCGGCCTGAACGCTGGGCGCGTAGGCCATCCGGGTTCGCCACGGACCGGATTGGCCGTATCCGCTGATGGAGGCGTAGACGACGGAGGGGTTACGGCCGGCGACCGACTCGTAGTCCAACCCGAATGCGGCCAGCGCGCCGGGACGGAAGTTCTCGACGATGATGTCGGCCGTATCACACAGCTGTAGCACCACCTTTCGGGCTTCGGGGACGTTGAGGTCGATGCTCAGATTGCGCTTGCCCGCATTCTGTTGAGCGTAATAGCCGCTGATCTCGTCTTTGCGTGGAAACGCCAAGCGGCTGATATCACCCTGGGGCGGTTCGATTTTGATGACTTCTGCGCCCATGTCCAGCAAGTGCTTGGTGCAGTGCGGGCCCGCGAGCACCCGGGTGAAATCGACAACCCGGACGCCTTCGAGTGGTCCCCCTTGCTTCAAAGCCATGATTACCGCCCTCCAAAGCGTGCGGCGCCCGGACCGTTGGCGGCCAATGACGCCAGTCCGATCTTCAGGTCTTCGGATTTCCAGATCTCCTTTTGCAATTCACCCATCGCCTCATCTGTGGCCCGCACACCGTGCGAAACGGCGTAGGAGACAATGGCTTTGGTCGACGCGTGCGCGACGGTCGGTCCGTTGGCGAGCTCGTGCGCCAGCGTCTTGGTGACGTCGGCGAGGTTCTCGTCGGCAACGACACGGTTGATGACGTTCCATCGTTCCAGGGTGCGGGCATCGTAGCGGCGCGCGAGCAGTGCCATCTCCTTGGCACGCGCGGCGCCTGCGCGCTCGGTGAGCCGCTGAATGCCTCCCATCAAGGGGTTCAGCCCGATCGCCGCTTCGACGCTGCCGATCTTGGCCGACTCACTCGCCACGATCAGATCACAGGCCAGCGCGATTTCCAGGCCGCCGCCCAGGCACACACCGTGCACGGCCGCGACGATCGGAATCGGCAGCGTGTCGAAGACCCGCAACAACTCGACAATGTCGAGGCCCGGGGCAGCACCGCGCTCAGCGCTATCGAATAACTCGACGTCGGCGCCGGCGCAGAAGTTGCGCAGACTGCTGCGCAGCAGCACAGCGCGGGCGCGCTGCTCAGCCGCCCAGCGGACGCCGTCGATCAGCGCGGTAAACAGAGCGATTCCTAAGAAGTTGTGCGGGGCGTGCTGCATGGTCAGCACGGCGACCCGGCCGTCCATCTCGCGGGCCACTGGCGGCGAATTTCGGTCCGGAACACCGATCGGGGGTATCGCGCCGGCCGGCTGATCCAGAGTCTGTTCGGTCACGGGAGTCCTTTCAATCGAAATGACTATGTCGTCCGACATACTTAAGTTATTTGCACATGCTAAGACCCATCGTCGACAACAGTCAAGAACTATGTATGATGGACGACATGCCAAGACGCAGCGACAGCAAGGCCCGGATGATCGCGGCCGCCCGCCGACTCTTCCGTGAACACGGCTACCTCGGCACCGCGTTGTCAGCTGTCGTCGCTGAGAGCGCAGCACCGCGCGGTTCGATGTACTTCCACTTCCCCGGCGGCAAGGAGGAACTGGCCACCGAAGTCGCCTTGGTCCACTCCGCCGACGCTGTCGCGCACATCAACCGGGTCGCAGGCACCACCAGCACGGCAGCGGAATTGATCGCGGCGTTTCTCAGCCGTCCGCGCGACGAGCTCGTCGCCAGCGGTTACCGCGAAGGCTGCGCGGTCGCACCCATCGTCATCGAATCGATTCCCGCGTCGGTTGCGCTGACCGACACCACCCGCCGGGGCTTCCAGGACATGATTGCCACGCTGGCCGCCCGTCTCGCCGAAAAAGGCCTCCCCGACGATCGCGCCTCGCATCTCGCTGTCAACGCGGTCACCGCCATGGAAGGTGCGCTCATTCTCACCCGTGTGCTGCGCAGTCCCGAACCTTTCAATGCGACCATCGCCGAACTGGCCGCCGCCGCCGAGGTCACAGAAAGGACGTCAGCCCAATGACCGTAACAGCCGCAAACGAATTGCGCACCAACCTGATCGGAGCCTGGACACTGCAGTCGTACGAAAGCAGCACCATTGACGGGTACGATGTGGCCTATCCACTCGGCGTGGATGCCCGCGGCATCATCATGTACACCCCGGACGGATACTTGTCGGCTCAGATCATGCGCCCGGAGCGAATTCCTTTCAGCCGCAACGATCCACACCTGGCCGCGGATGACGAACTTGCCGCGGCCGCGGCTGGGTATTTCAACTATGCCGGGCCCTACTCCGTCG
>Ga0335072_10007599_pt1 | contig 15773 bp, 16 predicted proteins | sample Lox_Sample_21_FD_206725 | JGI IMG/M metagenome (GOLD analysis project Ga0335072, IMG submission 206725) | Soil microbial communities from Loxahatchee National Wildlife Refuge, Florida, United States - Lox_Sample_2.1 | ecosystem: Environmental > Terrestrial > Soil > Wetlands | place: USA... | reverse complement strand
GAAGTTTTTTGTTTGTGCTACGTCCCTTGCCCGCTTCGTCGGGGTGTTGCAGTATGGACGGTGCGGTCTCTAAGGCGCGGAACTGCGCCTCGGCGGATTCGCCTGGAGAAAGAGAATGACCATCAAATTCGGCACCTCCGGTTGGAGGGCCATTGTTGCGGACGAATTCACTGTCGCCAACATCCGGCTGGCGGTCGCGGGCATTGCCGCTTTTGTGAAAACGCAGCCGGAGCCGCATCGCGTGCTTGTGGGGCGGGATCCGCGGTTTTTAGGTGAATCTTTTGTGAATGAAGCGGCCGCTGTCCTGGCCGGGGCAGGTGTGACGCCGATTGTCATCCCGAACGCTGCGCCGACGCCGGCGATCGCCTATGCCGTGCGCCAGATGAAAACATCGGGCGCGATCAATTTCACCGCATCGCACAATCCGCCGGAGTACAACGGAATTAAATACTCAACGCCCGATGGCGCTCCCGCCTTGCCCGAGGTGACAAAGCAGATCGAGGCTGCGATCGCAAAGAGCGGCGCCGCGACTCCGCCCACCAGCAAGCCTCCTGAAAAAGGATATGAGACAGCCGACGTGAAGCCCGCATTCCTGAAGCGGCTGGGTGAGCTGGTCGACCTGAAGGCCATCGCGAAATCGGGCATCAAAGTGGTGTTCGATCCGTTCTGGGGAGCGGGCCGCGGCTACAGCTGCCACATTCTGCGCGAAGCGGGCGTGACGGTGGAGACGGTGCACGATTACCGCGACGTGCTGTTCGGCGGGCATGCGCCGGAGCCCGACGACCATCTGCTGGGCGATGCCAAAGCCAAGATGAAGGAGATCGGCGCCAAAATCGGGATTGCGACCGACGGAGACGCGGACCGCTTCGGCATCGTCGACGAGGATGGGACCTTTCTCCAGCCGAACTACATCATCGCGCTGCTCTTCGACTACCTGGTGGAGACGCGTGGCTGGAAGAACGGCGTGGCGAAGAGCGTGGCCACCACGAACCTGGTGAACGCGCTGGCAGAGCACCACAAGGTTCCGCTGTTTGAAACGCCGGTCGGTTTCAAGTACATCGGCGAGCTGATCATTGCCGACAAGATTGCGATCGGCGGCGAAGAGTCGGCCGGTCTCACGATTCGCGGTCACGTTCCAGAGAAGGACGGCATCATTGCCGGTCTCCTGGTTACGGAGATGGTGGCGACCCGCGGCAAGAGCCTGGGAGAGCAACTGAAGGCTCTTTTTGCCAAGGTTGGTTCCTTCTATCCGGTTCGAGAGAACTTCCGCTTGACCCCGGAACGCATGGCCGGATTCACTGAAAAGTTGAAGGCCGATCCCACCGAGCTGAGCGGGCGGCGGGTGGCGAGCGTGGTACGCACCGACGGGCTGAAGCTGATTCTCGACGACGGCTCGTGGGTTTGCTACCGGCTGTCGGGCACCGAGCCGGTGGTGCGGGCGTACACCGAGGCGCGCAACGAGAAGGATATGGCCGCGCTGCGAAGTGCGGCCGAGAAGTTCGTGCTTTCATCATGAGTGGCATGCAGGAAGCGAATCAAGAGACGAGGAAAAGCGCGGCGGAAGCGGAATCGGCTCCGCTGAGCGAGCGCGCGCTCGATTGGGCACAGCGAGGATGGCGGCCGGCCGGCACGGCGATCGCCGTCTCGCTGGCATTGCTGCTGGGCTGGGGAGTGGTGAACGGAAAGCACGGGCTTTCTTCCTGGGAACAGCAGCGGGCCCAGGACAAGCAGCTTCGAAAGCAGATTGATGATCTTCAGCAGGAGAATGCGCGCCTGCGCGATCATATCCAGCGGCTCAAATCCGATCCGGATGCCATTGAACATGAAGCCCGCGAACAGCTGCACTATGCGCGTCCCGGCGAGGTGATCTACACACTGCCGGCCCAACCGCAGACCCCGCCGCAATCGCAGCCGGACAGCGGAAAATAGGACCTTTCACCCGCGAAGCCAGTAAACACCGGCGCCGACAAGCGGCGCGCGCTCGTCGAGTTGTGCGATGCGAAGCTCGATGCGGGTGCCCTGAAGTTCGGCTTTGGTGGCTGGCAGAAAGAGCGGCGCGCTTCGTGCGATCCCGCCGCCAAGCACCACTACATCGGGCGCAAAGTCGGTGAGAAGGCGCTTGATGGCGATGCCCAGATTCCTGCCGAACGCTTCGAACACGCTGACCGCTTCCTTCTCGCCTCCGCTTGCATAGTGCGCGATCGACGCGACCTCGCGATCGCAACCCTTGCGTTCCAGATACGCCTTCTTCAAGGCGCGGGTTGAGATCTGATCTTCGACTATGCCGCCTGCGTAGGGCACATTCCAGATTTCGCCGCCGGGAGGCACACCTTTGCCTTCGGTCTGGATCTGGCCGTCGATGGCGAAACCGGAGCCGACGCCGGTGCCGAGGGTGAACACGACAACGCGGGAAAAGCCTTTCGCCGCGCCTGCGCCGATTTCGCCCAGCATGTAGGCGGCAGCATCATTGAGGAACTTGATCTGCTCCGGATCCCAGCCAAAACGATCGGCAAGCGCCTGGCGCAGATCGAGGCCATAGAGGTAGGGCAGCTTGTGCTGCATGAAACTGATGCCCTTCGCATAATCGAACGGGCCGGGCATGGCGAACGACGCGCCGGCGATGGCGTTCATGTCGCCCGAATTCTGGGCCGCCAGCCGCTGCAACACATCCACAAAGGCGGCGAGCGTCTCCTGCGTGGGCAATTCGGCGCGGCGAATCGGTCCGAGTCCGTAGTCTGGTTCGCTGCATACTGCCGCCGAGATATGGCTGCCGCCAACATCGTAAACAATCACTTTCCGGCTCAAATTGCCGCTCCTCGCTTTCCAGGTGAGACCGCGTTCCATTGTAATCAGGGAGGGCCACTGAACGCCGTGCGCCTGCTGCTTCAGAAATCCACGTGGGCGCGGACCGAGCCCACCCACACTGGCCCGCGATCACGGTTGTAGCCGGGATCGTTGATGTGCTGCACGTCGAAGGAGTAGAACATGCCCCGCCAGAAATGCCAGGTGTAGTAGCTCTCGACGATGTTCTCGCGACCGTAAGTGAGCTTGCCGTCGCCGAGCAGGAAGCCGAGCCCCCCGAGCGCAAGATAATTCTGATGATCCCGCTTGATCGCGTTGGAAACGAAGGCGAGGCCGAGTTTATCTTTGGGCCGGTGCCAGCGGATTCCGGCATAGTCGCCGCACAGTTCGGCGGTCTGGTCCACCTCGGTGTAGGCGAAGGACTCGTGCTGGCCTTCACTCCAACCGAAGCGGCCGCAGAAGCGAAGGTTCGAGGTCACTTCCTGCTCCGTGTTGTAGCCAAACCCATACTTGAGCGCGCCAAAGTGCTCGTGAAGAGTGATGGTAGGAACGGTGACTCCGTACCGGGCGGTGTCGGAACCGTTCAGGAAGTCCTGGACCGCTTCGCGATAGGTTCCCATGTGGGCGCGGTTGGCGTAGAAGAGGATGCGCTGAGTGCCGTTGTGGTGGCGCACAACTCCCTTGCGCAATTCGAACTCGCCGTTCTGGCCATGGGCGCGGCTGAAGGCCCAGTCCATGTCGATGCCGTTGGCGACCGTGGGCATCGCAAAGAGCCCGTAACGCAGGCTCCAGGCGTGGTCATCGTATTCTGCCATGCCGCCCACCGTGTAGCCGCGCGTGTCGGCGGCATAGTCCCATGCGCCGTTGTTGTCGACGGTCCAGTTCATGAATTGAAGGTGACTGTCGGAGCCGACGTTGTTGACATCGAAGAAGTCGGGAAGCGTGAGCTTGCCGAGGCGGAATTCCACGCGGCGCGAGGGAACGCTAGAGGCAAGCGCGAAGAAGTTGCGCTCCTGGGGAACGGTGTCACCGGTCAGGCCGATGACCTGGTGGATCTCGTAGCGCGCGACATAGGGCGTGCCTCCAAGATAGGGGTTCCTGACCACGTCGAGATTCGTGAATCCAGCCAGGCCAAGCGCCTCGCTCAGGCCGCGTCCTGCCGCGTTCTCGAGATCGAAGATCAAGTCTGTGTTGTAGCGGGTCGAATCATTTCGCCTCATCGCGGTGTAGATCGTGCCGACCATGGATGTTTTGTACTCGGCCGAATTACGAAAACTGTTCGGTCCCTGGTAGAGAGCATGAAAGGGCAACCGCCCCTGGAAGATAATGTTGGCCTGTCCGGACAGCCAGTAGCGGCCGTTCTCGCTGTGCGGAAACATGGTCACGGCCGGATCCTCAGCGTGCGAGTCCGGTACGGCGGGAACTTCAGCAGGCGAAACCTGGGCGCGCGCTCTCGCCGCTTCCGCAAGCATCAAGCCTGCGGCGAGCAGAAGAACGATACGGGAGGGCTGCAGGCGGCGCAACTCGATCACCTTTCGGGAATTGTGGGGATGGGACCGAAGTTAAAAATCAGGGAAGATAATACCCCTGCTTGGTATAGACTATACCCCGGTACGGTATTGTCAAGAGGAGAGCTGGATGTCTCATCATGAGCGCGAGCAGGTCAAGCTGTTGCAGCGGGTGCGGCGGCTGCGGGGCCAGCTGAATGCGGTCGAGCGGTCGCTGACGACGAATGACGATTGCGGAGACCAACTGATGCTGCTGGCCGCAGTGCGCGGCGGGGTCAACAGCCTCATGGCGGAAGTGCTGGAGACGCATATCCGATTTCACCTGACGGACGGGGCCAAGGAGAATATTGCGCCGGAACTGGCCGAGGATCTGATTGACCTGGTTCGTGCCTATCTTAAGTGACGTCATGGCCGAAAGGGTGCGTGCGCTTCTTCAAGCGTAGCGGTGTGAGCTGCGTGGATTGTTAAGGTTCGATTGAATTCACTCCCCGGCCGTGCGGCCGATGCGGGTGCGAGGCGGCTTCAAAAGAAGGAGCAGGGCGCTGCATTGGCAGCGAGTCTGCTGGATTTGGGATGGCTCGCACGCGTATATTGACATCAAATTGCATTAGATTTGACTTGGAGTTGTGCCAGTGCAAGATTTCGTGTTGCAGGATTTCGAACGCTCCTCATTGGTTTCGGCTGCGCCGGAGCATAAGCCACGCACCATGTCAGAAACCGGGGTCCGCGAGGGGGTGCTGGAAGACATCGCGGTAAAGACGCTCTACGCCTCGGGACCGTTCTCGGTTATCGAGCTCTCCAGACTGACTCACCTGAGCTTTGAAGTGGCGCAGGACCTCTTCAACCGCTTGCGCGGAAAGCTGCTCTGCGAAGTGGTTGGAATGGTCAGCAACGTGCCGAAGATCGCGATTACGTCGCATGGCCGGACCAGGGCGCTGGAGCTGCTTTCGCAGAGCCAGTATGCAGGCGCCGCCCCGGTGTCGCTGAACAGCTACGTCGAGCAGGTGAGAAAACAGAGCGTACGCAACATGACGGTTCGCCCGCCCGCGGTCGAGAAGGCCTTTGAGCATCTGGTCGTGGATCGGAAGACACTTGCCCAGTTTGGGACGGCGCTGAATTCCGGTTCCGCGGTGTTTTTGTATGGCCCTCCGGGAGTAGGAAAAACGGCGGCTGCCGAGTCGCTTTCGAAGGTGCTGGCGACCGACGAGGTTTGGATTCCGTATGCCGTGGAGGTGGACGGCCAGATCATTACCGTGTTCGACCCGGTCATTCATGAGCCGTCGAAAAGCGCGACTCCCGAGAACTCGGACGACCGCTGGGTGCGATGCCGGCGGCCCACGGTGATGGTTGGCGGTGAATTGACCGCGGAAATGCTGGATCTGCAGTTCAATCCCGCGACTTGCTATTACGTTGGTCCGATGCAGATGAAGGCCAACAATGGGGTGCTGATCATCGACGACCTTGGGCGGCAGCGGATCCGAGCTGAAGAGCTGCTGAATCGCTGGGTGGTGCCGCTTGACCGAAGGATCGAATTCCTGACCCTGGCCGGCGGCCGCAAGATCGAGATTCCATTTGAAATGCTTGTGGTGTTTGCCTCAAACAAGAACCCCACCGAACTGCTTGACGCCGCGTTCCTGCGCCGCATTCAGACCAAGATCCACATCGGTCCGGTGACCGACGAGCAGTTCGTGGAGATTTTCAAGCGGGTTGCGGCCGACCACGGGCTCACGAGCGATCCCGCCGTGGTGAAGGAACTGATCGACATCATCCGGAACGTGCTGAAGCAGGATCTGCTGGGCTGCCAGCCGCGCGACCTGCTCAACCAGGTGCTGTGGTCCGCCAAGTACGAGGGCAAGAAGCCGGTGTTGGATCGCGGCGCGCTGTCGGCAGCAGTCGAGGCCTACTTCCTGCAAAAGGTGTGACCGGAGCATGACCTGCGTGGGCCGGTGCGTGTGCCGGCTGCATGAGGCAGCGGCCGCGTCTGGCTCTCAAAGCCTGGTCAAGCCGAGAAGGAACAGCAGGCCCGCAGCGAGCAGCGTGACGTCGATGAGAAGGACGAAAACGCGCTCCGGCAAGCGGTCTACGACTTTCTTGCCCACGAACGAGCCAGCGATCATGACCGGGCCCAGCGCTAGACCCATGAGAACAGCGTGCAGGGGCAGGACCGACGATTCGCGATAAGCGAAGAGCTTGGCGACGTGCATCACCACGGTCGAGAGCGCCTCCGTGCCGATGTAGGCGCCCTTCACCAGCCCATAGGCGAGGAAGAACGGAGCCATGAGCGGGCCGACGCTGCCGAGCAGCGCGGAAAGGAAACTGGCGCCCGCGCCGATGAAAGCGAAAGCCGGTAGCGGCGGTTTCCACGCGGCGGTTTTGGGCCGATGCCGCCAGATGACAATGAGAATGAGGAATGCGCCGAGCACGCGGGTGAGCGCGGCGAGCGGGGCCTGGGCGAAAAGAAATCCGCCGAGGATCGCGGCGGGTACGCCGCCCAGAGCGAACCAGCCAACGACGTTCCAGTGAAGCTCGCGGCGATTGAACCAGACGCGGCTCGCGTTGCCGATGAGTTGAGCGACGGTGAGGATGGGAATCGCCTCGCGCACGCCGAAGACGAGAACCAACATGGGCAGCAAGACGGCGGCACCGCCGAAGCCGGTGACAGCAGCCAGCAAGGCCGCGATGAACGCGACCAGCGCGAGCAGGATCAGTCGAAGCGGCTCCATCATTTCTGGCTGGGTGCAGGAATTGCGATGTTCAGGCGCGGCCGGCGAATTCGCCGCTCTCGGTGTATACCTTCACCTTATCGCCTTCCTTGACAAAGAAGGGAACCTTGATTTCCAGGCCAGTCTCAAGTCGCGCGGCCTTGGTTACGTCGCCGCGGGCGGTGTCGCCGCGCACGCCGGGCTCGGTGTAGGTGACAGCGAGTTCAACCTTTTCGGGGAGTTGCAGGCCGATCGGATTTCCGTTGAACTTGTCGATCTTGATGATCGCGCCCTCGAGCAGGAATTCGAGCGCATTGCCGAGCTTGTCTTTTGAAAGCGTGACCGTCTCGAAGGACTCCTGGTCCATGAAGTAGGCGCCATCGGCGTCTGAGTAAAGATAGGAAGCCTCGACGGCTTCGAGATCGGGCTCTTTGAACTTTTCGCCGGCCTTGAAGGTCTTGTCGAAGACGGCGCGCGTAAGCAGGTTGCGGATTTTGAGGCGGACGAGGGTCTGGCCGCCGCGGGCCGTGGGTGTGGAGACCTCGACGTCCATGCAGTAGTAGGGTGCATTCTCGAACTCGAAGTACATCTTGCGCTTGATATCAATGGCATCGATCAGTGCGGACATGGGTTGATTTTAGCGGTCCAGGGAGCCGCAGCGCGTGGCAGGGAATGGGGTACCCCCCCACCCCCTATCTCCGGAGCTAAATCCATTGTTTTGTTTATGTTAGCGAAGTTAATTGCCGCAAATTCGTCCAAGGAAAGGACTTAACTCGCAAATTCTTCTCAGCAAAGGAGTTGGCGAACGTGCCCTGGACGGGGCGGACTCCCACACAATGAAAAAGGCCGCTGCTGGCACCACTCTTGGCACCGTTCTCGGCGGCCTGTTTTTCTGCTCTATTTCCAGTGTGTGCTTTTTGGCGAGTTTTCAGGCAACTGGTTTGTGGAAAATGTTCGAGGCACTAGGTACTAGGGATTAGGGACGCAGGGACAGGGACTATCCCATTCCTTGGACAGACGAACGAAAGACAACTTCGCTGCGCAATCACCACGAGGACCTGCCGGTGGGGACCCAAGCGTGCTCTGCTCAGGATAAGAAGGGCGCCTTTGGCCGACGGAGCAGCTTACGGCAGACTCTTAGAAGCGTCCCCCAGTGCCTAAAGCCGAGCCGATTTTGGGCCCAGGTGCACCTGAGCCGCTTCCCAGGTCTCAAAATCGAGACCTGGGGCACCCGGTTCTTGAAGCAAGAAGCAGATCCTTCGCCGCGCTCAATCACCGCACCGACAAGGGACGAGGGGACTTTACTCCGCGCTCACAACTTAGGACGGGGCAACTGCAGCGAAGTGTTCCCGGAGCCATTCGAGGACGCGCTCCCATCCGGCTGCGTGTTCCTCGGCCGCTGCGGGCGTGTTGAAGCCGTCGTGCCGCACCGTGACGCGGGTTGCATTGCCTGCGGGGTTGAACCGGTAGGTGACGCGGGTGATGGCGCGGCCCATGGCCGGATGATCCCAGTTGTAGCGCCGGGTGAGCGTGACCGAATGCGGCGCATCGATGGCGAGGAACTTGCCATCTGCCGGACGGGATACGCCGTCGGGCAGACAGACGTTGACATGCCATTCGCCGCCGACGCGCAGATCGGCACGCCACTGGTGCATGCAATAGGTGGAAGGCGAACCCCACCAGCGCTCCAGTTCCTCCGTGGTGAGGGCATCAAAGAGCTGCCGGGGCGAGGCGGGGATATCGATCGAGGCGAGGACGGTTTCGCCGTCGGTTACGGCTCGGGCTGGGGACAAGTGCGCGATCGAAGCCATGAGGTGTGTCCTATCGGGTGAGAATGATCTGGCCGGTTTCGAGAAGCGACTTGAGATTGGAGAGGATGCGCGGCCATCCGCCGGAAACCTTGCCGATGAACTGCGAATCGGCGCGATCGATGGCGTGGGTGATGGTCAGCTTCACCGTATCGGCGACCGGTTCGAGTTCCATCGTGCATCGGGAGTAGCCCTCCGCCTGCAACTCAGGGCTCAACTCGTGCCGCCAGCGGATGACCATGCGCGACGGCGGATCGAATTCGGTGATCTGGCCCGAGTCGGCGGTTCTTCCATCGGGGAAGATGAGTTTCCATGGCCCACCGGCTTTCCAGTCGGCCTCGATGCGCATGCCGAACCAGTACTCTTTCATCTGTTCGGGGTCAGTAAGCGCGGACCATAGCCGCTGGGGCGTGGTGCGAATGAAGGTGACGTAGACGAAGGAGCTTTGGTTTGCCTGAGTCATGATTCTTCTTCCTCCAGGGTTTGCCTAAGTTTGGAGAGGGCCCGCAGGCGCGGCTGCTCAAATTTGCTGATCCAGCGTTCCGTGATGGCATTGATGGGCACGGGATTGATGAAGTGAACTTTCTCCCGTCCCTGCCGTTTCCACGAGACCAGGTTTGCTTCTTTCAGAATGGCGAGATGCTTGGCCACGGCCTGGCGGGTCATGGCGAGGCCTTCGCACAAGTCGCCGAGTGTTTGCCCGTTGCGCCGATGCAGGCGGTCAAGGAGGCGACGCCGGCTGGCGTCGGCCAGGGCTCGGAATACGAGGTCTTCATTCATCTGAAATAGGGAACCATTTGGTTCCCTGTCTGAAAAGACAATACGTAACCATTTGGTTCCCTGTCAAGAGGAAATTTCAGGTTTTTTGGCCGCGCGTCATCGCAGTCCTATCGGGATGCGCTGATCTCGCGATTCCGCGCTGGCGCGGTCTTCATGCACGGATGATAAGGAGGCAGAGAAGAATGGCCAGCAAGACTGCACCGGGCAGCAGGGCGCTCTTCAGGTTGAAGGGAAGCGGCAATAATTCCAGCTTCTGCCAGAACGCCGGAATTTTTGCCGTTTGAGGCCGCTCCGTAACCGGGGGGAAGATCAGCCGGAGGGACGAAACGAGCAGGGCGCTGAAGGTGCCTCCCCATGCCAGCACCGGCGCAGGCAGCGCCGTTCGATGATTCAGTTCGAGTGCATAGAGGAGGGCCAATCCGAGGGTCGGACCCAAAAGCGGTTTGAGCGGCCACCGGTTGGTGGGATTGCTGTACGCATCGGCCAGGATGATCGCCGCGAGCAGGATTGCCGGGGGAATCGTGAGCCGCGCGAAGCCGTATCCATGGAAGAGCATATCGGGCGCGAGCCAGCGCGCCGACACGACGAACGCCGTGTACATCGAGACCGCTGCCATCAACGTCACAACTGTGTCCGTGGTGCGGCGAATGCGGCTATAGACGACGGATGGGACTGTCAACCCAGCCTCGAGGAGGAATTGGGCCGAGCCCTGGTTTCGTTCGCGCATGTCGCCAAGCACCTCTTCGCGGCAGGCCGGCGGAAGGAGCCAATAGACCAGGGTTTCAGCTATCTTGGACGGGCTGGATTCCATTTCGGGCGCCTCCGCGCTCCGGTTGCGATACCGCCCCAAATCTCAGTGACGGTGTCCCAGACTCGCTTCGCGGTCGCCGCGGATTCTTCAAGCGCGCGCTCACCGAGCGCCTCCAGGCGGTAGTAGCGTTTCGAGCGGCCGCCTCTTTCGGGAGTCGGATTGGCGAGCCGTGACGAAATCAGGCCTTTGTCTTCAAGGCGGTCGAGTGTGACGTAGACGGCGCCGGGCGAAATCTTCTTCGGCGCCGCAAGCTCGGCGGCTTTTTCGTGGATGGTGACGCCATAGGCTTCGTCGCGAAGGCTGAGGATGGCGGTGAGGATAATCTGCTCGAACTGGCCAACGGGCTCTGACATATTTCACCAACAATGTAGGGGAAATAGACGGCGGTGTCAAGCGCCGATCCAGCGCGGGAGCCCTCCTTATACTGCCGGCGCGCGCATCGATTCGAGGGCGGTGGTGAGGTCGGCGGCGAGAAGCTGCTGCGTTTCAGGGGATAGCTTGGCGCCCTGGCTGGTGAGATAAAAGACGTCAATCGCGGTTTCGCCCTCGGTGTCGATGAGCGCGATCTCGATATTGCACTTATGGGTGCTGAGCGTGAGAGCGATCTGGCGCAGCAGGCCGGGCACGTCCTGCGCGACGACCTGCAACAGCGTGGAGTGGCTGGAGGCGTCGTTGTCGAACGAAAGGCGGGTGGCGACCTCGACCTTGATGGTGCTGGAGTGGTTGAGATGGGCGCGCGACTCGAGCAGCAGCTCGACGGGGACCTTGAGCGCGACGACGTCGTGCAGGTAGGCCAGAAAGCGATCTTTCTCGCTGGGATTGAGCTCGATGGTGCGGAACGAGTCAGTGAAATGGAAGCTGTCGACGATGACGCCTGCGTCGTTGGAGAATGCGCCGGCCTTGACGATGTTCATGCCCCAGGCGGCGAGCGCGCCGGCCACGTCGGCGAAGAGGCGGCGGCGGTCGCGGGTGATGACGGTGAGATCGAAGAGCTGGCGATGAGGGCGGAGATCGAGCTGAACGGAGTCCTGGTCGAGGTTGCTGGCGAGAAGGAAGTGGTTGCGAATCTGCTCGGGGAGGCGGGTTTGAAGGTAGCGCTGGGGAAGGCCTTCGAGGAACTGGCGGAGCCCGTTGTATTGCGCGGGAGGAACCATGGAACGGATGCGGTTGAGGAGGGTGGGATCGATGGCGGCGTGGTAGCGGACCTCGTCGACGCTGCGGTCCATGAAGTTGGCGGTGGCCATGTAGAACTGCCAGAGGTTTTCGGCTTTCCATGGCGTGAGCGCTTCAGGATTGACGGCCTTGATGTCGGCGTAGGTCATGAGGGTGAGCATCTTGAGCAGCATGGGGCTGCCGATTTTGTCGGAGAAGGCGCGGACATTCTCGACATCGAAGATGTCGCGGCGCATGGCGTTGGACATTTCAAGATGCATGCGGATGAGCTTGAGGACCGCTTCGCGCTCTTCGGCGTCGAAGTCGAGGCGCGCGAGAAAGCTGTCGGCGAGTTCAACGCTCTGGACGGTGTGCTCGCCGGTGCGGCGGCCCTTGCCGGTGTCGTGCAGGAGCAAGGCCAGAAGGAAGAGATCGAGGCGGTCGATTTCAGGCAGCAGCTGGGCGAGGCGGTGCTCGTAGTCGTGGGCGGGCTTGCGCAGGCCGTGCACATTGTCGATGGTGAGGAAGGTGTGCTCGTCGACGGTGTAGCGATGATAGCTGTCGCGGATGACCAGAGCGTCGATGCCGTGAAACTCGGGGATGAGCATCTCGAGGACGCCGAGCGCGTGCATGGTGCGGAGGGCGTGCGCGGCATGCGGCCCCATGAGCACTTCGCGAAGCGCATTCCAGAGATACGGGCCTTCGGGAATGTGGATGGCAAGCGCCGGAAGAGCGTCGGTGATGCGGTCTTCGGCGGCCTGCGAGAGCGTATAGCCGTGGGTGGCCATGAGCGAGAAGATGCGGAGGATGGCCGCGGTATCGCTGAACTGCGCGCCGGGAAGGATGTCGATGCGGCCCTGGTCGAGAACAAAATCGGTGCCGGCGATCGGCGTGCGGCGGCGGCGGAACTGGCGATAGAAACTGACGGGCGCGGGCACGTGCTCCATCAACAGGGCGGCGCGGCGGTAAATGATGCGCGCGTGGCGATAATAGGTGCGCATCCAGTAGGCGGGGTCGGCGGTGCCGCGGGTTTCGAGGCCGATGGAGTTGGCGGCGGCATCATCCTGCGACTGCCAGTCGAGCGTGTTGACGTCGCGGCCGTGACGGAAATGGAGGAAACAGCGGGTGGCGGCGAGGAAGTCGAAAGCAGCCTCGGCATCGCCGCGGGCGGACTGAAAGACTCCGCCGCGCTGGCGCGGCCACTCCTTGGTGTCCTTGAGGTGGAAAAGCAGGGCGAACCAGACGGCGAGGTGAAAATCGCGCAGGCCGCCGGGACACTCCTTGAGGTTGGGTTCGAGATGAAAGATGGTGTTGCCGTACTTGGCATGGCGGGCGCGGGCGATTTCGCTCAGCTTCTGGGTGATGGTGTTCCATTCGCTCAGAAACAGGCCGGGCAGGACGGTCTGGTGGAGCTGCTGATAAAGCGGGAACTGGCCGGCCAGGAAGCGGCGATCGAGGGTGGCGAGGGTGAATTCGAGATTGTCGGGATCGAAGCGGCCTGCCTCTTTCACGGTGCGCGAACCGGGACTGGCCCGCAGGCCGATGTCCCACATGCCCTGGATGATGGCGCGCACCGACTCCTGCGTCTGCTCCTCAGATTTTTCGTCGGCGAAAGCGAAGAGGACGTCGATGTCGGAGAAAGGGAAGAGGTCTTTGCGGCCGTAGCCGCCGAGAGCGAGCAGGGCCACGTTGGGTTGGGGCCGGCCCGCGAAGGCGCGTCGCCACATTTCGATGAGGATCCGGTCGACCACGGCGGAGCGGCGGCGGATCGCGGCGGTGCCGTCCCCGGTGCGCTCACAGGTCTGGCGGACGAGTTTCATCTCGCGAAGATACTGGTCCCGTAGATCGTCGACCGCGAAAGCGACTGAGGTCATGTGAGTTTTAGGTCAGGCCAGGATTTCGCGTCCCTGAGAAACTTGTCTGGAGCCGCCAATCCCTTGAAGAACAGCGGTTTCAATGGTCATCAGTTTCAGCGGATACAGCATCCCCGGCTTGCGTAGTGGTGCTGCGCCGAAGGACAAGAAGTGTTAACAGAATACTAAATCCTGCCGGACGATGAAGAAGAAAGAAGGGCGAAATGGGCTCGATCTGTCTTGCCGGGACGGCAGGGCAGCCCCGGCTCAGGCGGATGCGTAATAGCGAAACACGGGCGAGCGCGGAAAGTATTGCGCCGCTCGTCCGCTGTATCGCTCGCTTACCAGCAGCCACTGTTTGTTCATCCGCAAGGCAAAACCCATGTGCCGACCGCGAAGTTCGGGGCGCATGTCGATCGTGTTCACGATGACCTTCAAGCCTTCCCTGCTGACGTTCAGGATGGAATAAGTGGATGTCTTGGGCGGTAGAGCCGCACTCTGTGCATGATCGAAGGTGAGGGTCTGCATGGTGATCACAAGGTGGCTTGCTCTCGCGAGCCCGAGAAGGGATCGGTATCGCTCGGCCAGCTCCGGATCGGTTTCGAGGTATTGTGCCCGCTCCCGCATGGAGTTGAAGGCCCAGAGTTTTTTGAGGCCTTCGTCACCCAGCGTGCGCTTGACGACTTTATTCCGGGAAACGGAAAGCGGATCGAGGCTCCATTTTCCCAGGAATGGCGACAGAGGGGATGGCCTGAATGCAAGTACGTTCGAGGTTTTGCCGGCGGCTGGTTTCGTGGGGGACCGTTCTTCCATAAGAATATGCTGTTTAGGAATTCAGCCAATTATCGCATCGAATCCGGGCCGGGCCTCCAATCGAAAGTCACGTGTGCGCGGGAGCGGCTATGTCAGTCATTCGGGGAAGATTTGAGGCCGTCAAATTTACGTGTCGCACCCGCAGCGGGTTCAGCGCAATGTTTTCGTGTTCGCTGAGAAGCAAAGTCTGCGATCTGAACCGACTGAAACGCTGCAGGCCGTCCCATGGGAACGGCCTGTGGTTGTCTCGAGGCTGCGAGTTCAGAGCGCGGATTCGCCGCGTTCGTCGTTGCGGATGCGGATGGCTTCGTCGATGCGGCTGACGAAGATTTTGCCGTCGCCGATGCGGCCGGTGCGCGCGGCACCCATGATGGCCTGGATGGCGCTTTCCTTCAGGTCGTCGGTGACGACGATTTCGATCTTGACCTTGGGAAGAAGGTCGACGGTGTATTCGCGGCCGCGGTAGAACTCCGTGTGTCCCTTTTGCCGGCCGTGGCCGCGGGCCTCGAGAATGGTCATTCCCTCGATGCCTGCTTCAAGCAGCGCATCTTTGACTGCATCGAGCTTGGAAGGCTGCAGAACCGCCTCGATTTTGAGCATAAGCAAATGCCTCGCATGACAGCGTAACAGGCCAAGCGGCTTCGTGGGCCGCGTGACCTTCTTTAGTTAACTGTTGAAATCGTAGCCTTCTTCACCGTGCTGCGAGAGGTCGAGACCCTCGGACTCATCTTCTGGGGCGAGGCGCAGTCCGATGACTTTATCCACGATAAACAGCAGCACCAGCGTGCCGACGATGGAGATGGCCCAGGAGATGGCGACCCCGGCAGCCTGGTTTCCGATCTGGCCCCAGTGGCCGTCCATGCCGCCGGTGGCGACGCCCTTGCCGAACGCGGGGTTGATGAGCTGGGTTGCAAAGATGCCGGTGAGCAGCGCGCCGACGGTTCCGCCGGCGCCGTGTACGCCGAATGCGTCGAGCGAATCGTCATAGCCGAAGACTGCCTTGACCTTGAAGACCATGAACGAGCAGACAAAGCCGGCGATGAGGCCGATGGCGAGCGCGGACATCGGCTGCACGAACCCCGATGCGGGCGTGATGGCGACGAGGCCCGCGACCGCGCCGGAGATGGCGCCGAGTGCCGTCGGTTTGCCGTTGTGCAGCCATTCAAAGATGGTCCAGCCGAGGGCTGCTGTGGCCGTGGCGAAGTGGGTGTTGATGAAGGCGCTGGTGGCAAGCGGGCCCGGATTGAGAGCGCTGCCGGCATTGAATCCGAACCAGCCGACCCACAGCAGGCAGGCTCCAATGAAGCTGAGCACGAGGGAATGGGGAGCCATTTTGGTATGGGGGTAGCCGATGCGCTTGCCGAGATAGAGGGCGGTGATCAGAGCCGAGACGCCGGAGGTGATGTGGACGACCGTGCCGCCGGCGAAGTCGAGGCTGGGTATGCGGCCGCCGTTGGAGTTGAGCAGGCCGCCGACACCCCACACCATGTGCGCCATGGGACAGTAGACGAGCAACGACCAGAGCGAGAGGAAGACGGCCATGG
>Ga0335072_10007598_pt1 | contig 15773 bp, 13 predicted proteins | sample Lox_Sample_21_FD_206725 | JGI IMG/M metagenome (GOLD analysis project Ga0335072, IMG submission 206725) | Soil microbial communities from Loxahatchee National Wildlife Refuge, Florida, United States - Lox_Sample_2.1 | ecosystem: Environmental > Terrestrial > Soil > Wetlands | place: USA... | reverse complement strand
CTTGGGCATCCACATGCCCTCTCGCCCGGCTTGGCGACCGGAACGACGAGCAGCGGCTCAGCTCCTGGAATCGGCCTCACATACGGCAGTCCCGACGCCGTGTCGTGGGCCAGACCCATCAGGATGTGACCTGTGCCCTGAGGGAAGACGAACATCACGTGTGGCCCGGCGTGATACCAGTCCTTGCCCTCAGGGGGTTGCGTGGCCTGGAGATCATCGAAGTCTGCGGCGACTTCTCCCAGCAGCATGTAGGAGATTCCTATCCGATCGATCGTCGGTGTTTTCCCCTGCATGACCTGCTTGAGCCACTGAATCATGGTCGGGTCACAACACATCGGGGCCGACTGGGGCTTACCGGGAGGGGTTGGCACACATGTCCAGTCGGCTGACCCTTCTCGGAGGACCGTCGTCATATCCCAGTCGACGACCGTCGCCGAGTCAGCTATAGCAGCAGCCCGAGGATCGCGGCTTTGGACGCGTTGTAGCTCGGGGTGACCTTCCAGCAGGCCGGCGGTTGCGGGGAGGCGCGTCGTCGTGACGAGGCCTTTCCGGCGAGCCTGCCTGGCTGATAACGTCCGCTTCGGTGTTGTCCTGGGGGTTTCACACGCTCCTTCCAGAGCTGTGACAGCAGTGGGGACGTCGAAGGGAGTTCTGGATGTTAAGGCGCTCGATGGCGGCGATGGCGGCAACTGCGCTAACCGCCAGCACACTGTGTGCGACCGTGATCACAACCGGAGTGGTTTCAGCGGGTGGAGTGTCGATGGCCGCGGCGGGGATCCCGCCGATGTCGAAGTTCGTCAACCGGCCCTTTGCCGGCACGCCGCCGACGACGGTGCAGTGCCTGAACTCCACCGGCTTCGCCTGCTACTCGCCCAGCCAGTTCGAGACGGCGTACAACATGAAGTCGCTGTACCAGGACAAGTGGACCGGCGCCGGGGAAACCATCGCGCTCGTCGACTCGTTCGGCTCACCGACGATCAAGCAGGACCTGGCCACCTTCGACGCGGGCTTCGGGTTGCCCGCGCCCCCGTCGTTCAAGGTCATACAGCCGGTCGGGAAGGTGCCCGCCTACAACCCGGATAACTCGCTCATGGTCAGCTGGGCCGAGGAAACCAGCCTGGATGTGGAGTATGCCCACGCCATGGCGCCCGGCGCCAACCTGCTGCTGGTCGAGACGCCGGTCGCGGAGACGATCGGCCTGCAAGGGTTCCCGCAGATCGTGGCCGCTGAGAACTACGTCATCAAGCACAAGATGGCCGACGTGATCTCGCAGAGCCTGGCCGCGGCCGAGGCGTCCTTCCCGTCCGCGAGTTCCATCCTCAAGCTCCGCAGCGCGTACATCGCCGCCGTGAAGGCGCACGTGACCGTGCTGGGCGCCGCGGGTGACTGGGGCGAAACCTCCCCGAGCGACGCCTCGGAATCCACGTACTACACCCATGCCGCCGCCAACTGGCCGGCCACCGACCCGCTGGTCACCTCGGTCGGCGGCCTGCAGCTGCACCTCAACGCCGCGGGCGACCAGGTCCTGGCGCCCAACGTGTGGAACGAGAATTCCCTGCTCGGCGGACCGGTCGCGGGTGGCGGCGGGGTCTCGTCGGTGTTCGGCCGGCCCAGCTACCAGAACAGCGTCGAGTCTGTCGTGGGCGATCACCGCGGGGTCCCGGACCTCTCGATGAGCGCGTCGGTCGACGGCGGGGCACTGGTCTACATGAGCTTCAAGGGGCTCCCCGGGCCGGCGTACTACATCATCGGCGGCACCAGCGAGGCGACCCCGCTGCTCGCCGGTGTCATCGCCGTGGCTGACCAGTACGCGGGCCACCCGCTCGGGCTGATCAATCCCGCGCTCTACAAGATCGCGGCCACGAAGGGCGAGACCGGGATCGTGGACGTCACCACTGGCGAGAACACGGTGACGTTCGTCCAGAACGGCCACACCTACACGGTGCCGGGCGCCGTCGCGGGACCGGGCTACGACCTGTCCAGCGGGCTCGGCACCATCGACGGCGCCAGCTTCGTGCCGGAGCTGGCCAAGGCAGATCAGTGGTGATCCCCGGTCCGGGCGCGGCCCGGGTGTGACGCGGTAGGTGGCGACGCGGCGGGTGGCCGGGCGGGCTCGGCCACCTGCCGCGCGTCCCGTTCACGCGAACGGATAATTGTTGTTTGTGACCGATGAGGAAGAAAGCGCCACTTCGTTCGGGAACGTCGCCGGCAGCTATGACCGGGTGCGGCCTGGGCCCGCGCCGGCCGCCGTGGACTGGCTGGTTCCGGCTGGCTGCGCCGTGGCGGTCGACCTCGCCGCCGGGACGGGCCTGTTCACCCGCGCGCTGCAGGGCCGGGCCGGGCAGGTTGTTGCCGTCGAGCCCGACGAGCGGATGCGGCACGTGCTCGCGGCGCGGTCACCAGGCGTGCGGGTGCTCGACGGCCGGGCCGAGGACATCCCGCTTCCGGACGGCAGCGCCGACGCCGTGCTCGTGTCGCACGCGTGGCACTGGTTCGACCCGAAGCTGGCGGTCCCGGAGATCGCCCGGGTGCTGACCGACAGCGGCCGCCTGGGCGTGCTGTGGACCAGCCGGGACCGGGGTGAGGACTGGGTGGCCGGGCTCGACGTGATCTGCCCGCCAGAGCAACCGCGCACCCCGGACCAGGCCCGGGAACGGCTGTCGCGGCGGCACACGGTGACGATGCCGCCGGGAGCGCCGTTCACCGCGGCCCAGGCCGCCTCGTTCGGGTTCGCGCGGATGATCTCGGTGGACGACGCGCTGGAATGGCTCGCCACCGCCAGCCAGGTCATTACGGCGGACCCGGCAGAACGGGCAGCGGGCCTGGCCCGGTCCCGCGCCGCACTGCAGGCCCGCGCCTTCCGGGCAGATGGCACGGAAATGGTCAGGATGCCGATGAGATCGTGGTGCTGGCGGGCGGACCGGCTGCCACGCGTTCCGGGCTAGCCGCGGCAGGAGCCCGCGGGCAGTATGGGCGCAGGGAGGTGGCCGTCGTGCGGACCTGGGGAGCGAGCGGGGCCGGGGCGGCGATCCGACGGGCGCAGGCGGTGTCGGCCCACGCCGAGCGCACCGGCTGCGGCCTGGCCGAGGCGGACGAGGCCATGAGCAGGCAGTGGTCGAGACGGCGGTTCCTGCAAAGCACGGGCGCGGCGGCGGCCGCGATCCCGGCCGTCGCGGCCACCCGGCGGACCGGGGCAGAAAGCCGGCGGCCCGGGTCGGCCGGTGCCGGGCGGGTGGTCGTAGCCGGGGCCGGGATAGCCGGGCTCGGCTGCGCCTACCGGCTGTGGCGGCGGTACGGGATCCGGTCCGACGTGTACGAATACAACACACTGCCCGGCGGCCGGATCAGGACGCTGCGCGGCTACTTCGAGGACGGGCAGATCGTCGAGGAACACGCCGAGTTCATCAACCCCGAGCACACGGCGACGCTGGCGCTGGCCAGCAGCTTCGGGCTCACCCTGGACAACTGCGACAAGTACCCGCCGGGCACGCATCCGTTGCGGGAGACGATGCGTTTCCACGACCACCGGTGGCCCCAGGCAGCGCTCAACCGGGACTGGCACGAGTGGGCGTGGCAGCTGTTCCATCACGCCGCGTTCACCGTGGCGCCGTGGCCGCAGCTTTACAACCACTACAACGAGGGCGGCCTGCGGTTCGACCACATGTCGGTCACGGAGTGGATCGACCGTTACATCCCCGGCGGGATGGGGTCGGACTTCGGCGCGCTGTGCGTCTCCGCCGTGCTGGATGGGTACGGCGGCCCAGCCGACGAGGAGTCGGCGCTCAACCTGGTCTACCTGCTGGGCCAGGATTCCAGCACGCGCAGCGGCGCCCAGCCGCGCAGCACCCCGGCGCTGGGCGGCGGGGACGAGAAGTGGCACATCCATGACGGGAACGACCAGCTCATCTCCGGGCTGCTGGAACGGCTGCCCGGCGGGGTGCTGCACCTGGGCCAGCGGCTGGTCGCGGTGCGCCCGGCCGGCCACGGCTACGTGTGCACGTTCCAGTCCGGGATGGCCACCGAGGACGTCCCGGCCGATCACGTCGTGCTGGCCATACCGTTCACCACGCTGCGCCTGGTCGACCTAGGCCGGGTTCCGGTCTCCCCGCTGCACCGGCGGGCCATCGAGACCGAGCCGCTGGGTACCAACTCCAAGTTCTTCCTGCAGTTCAGCTCGCGGGTGTGGAACGCCGAGCACACGACGGGCAACTGTTACTGCGGCGGCGTTGTGCAGGGCGGCTGGGATCCGACCGTGTACCAACCGGGGGAGGCAGGCATCCTGGTCGCCCTGCCCGGGGGCGCCGTCGGCGCGGACTGGGGTTCCCGTTACCGGCTTCCTGGGTATCTGGGCCAGCCCCCGGCGGACATGACGCGGGCCTACCTCGACGGCTTCGACCAGCTCTTCCCCGGGGTCAGCAAGGCCTGGAACGGGCTGGGCTACTACGTCTGGTCGCCCGGCGACCCGCACATCCTGGGCGCCTACTCCTACCTCAAGCCCGGCCAGTACACCGGGTTCAACGGCGTCCAGGGCCAGCGCGAGGGGAACCTGCACTTCGCGGGCGAGCAAACGTCGGTCAACTTCCAGGGCTACATCGAGGGCGGCCTGCGCAGCGGCTACCGCTGCGCGACCGAGATAGCCGGCTGACACCGCCCGGCTGACACCGCCCGGCTGGCACGGGCCCGGCCGACACCGGCTGGCACGGGCCCGGCCGACACCGGCCGGTGGATGAGTCCAGAAGTGAATGTTTGACTTCGCATTATCACGGGGCGCAGAATCAGCAATGGTTTCTGCCGAGTTAAGCGATTTTGGGAGGTATTGTTGAGACGGCATGGTCTCTTAACGGTAGGTACGGTGCTCGCCACCGGCCTCGGCCTCGCCATTACGGGAGGCACCTGGCTGCCACAGGCCGCAGCCGCTTCGGGCGGAGGGACACCCCTCGCACCGGTTCTGGGACGGGCCGGTTCGGGAGGGGCGGTCATTGTCGTGCTGAAGGCTCAGCACGACAATCTCAACCTGCGGACCCAGGCGGCGCAGCGCACGGCCGCAGCAGACGCCGACCAGCGCTCGATTGTGTCGAGCATCAAGGCGAGCGGCGGCACTGACTTGACCCAGCTCGTGGCCCCCAGCGCCGTCGCCGCCCACGTGCCGGCTGCGGAGGTGAGCCGGCTGCGCAGCAACCCGGCGGTGGCCGAGATCGTGCCCGATGTACCCGTTGACATGCAGCCGCCGGGCTCGGCGCTCTCTCCGCTCACGAGCGCCGTGCCGGCCCCGCATCGATCCACCGCGGCCCAAGCGACCAGCTGCCCCTTCAACCCGGCGGGCACCTCCCAGCCGCTGCAAGAGCCTGAGGCGGTGGCCGACGTCCACGCCTCCAACGGCAACCCGTTCTCCAGCGGCATGGCCAACTCGATCGCCACGGGCAAGGGCGTGATCATCGCAAACGAGGGGATGAACCAGCTGGCGGGGAACCCCAACTTCACCCGTTCCAATGGCACCCACGTGATCATCGACGCCCCGAACTACAAGGCCGACGACGGGAACGCCGAGTCCTATGGGGACGCCTCGTCCATGGCTGCCCAGGGCACCGTCGTCTACCAGTACTCAAAGGCGCTGCCGTACTCGCCGGTGCCGCCAGGCTGCAGCTTCTACATCAAGGGTGACGCACCCGGCGCCTCGCTCGTCGACCTGACCGAGATCGACACCCCGATCCTCGCGCTGTCGAAGGTCATCGCCGGGATCGACAATGTCGTCGCCAAGGTGCACGCCGACGTGATCTCCGAATCGTTCGGCCTTAACTCGGTGCCGCCGAGTTCCTTCGGCAACCTCCTAGCCCAGGCCAATGAGGCGGCGGTTGAGGCGGGGGTGACGGTGGTGGAGTCCTCCGGTGACAGCGGCGCCTCGGGCACCGTTATCTCTGCGTCCGACGATCCCATGGTGATCGCGGCCGGGGCGGTGGACAACTTCCGCCTGGTCGCCATGAACGACGGCTATCACAAGTACGTGAGCAACCAGATGGCCGCTCTCTCCTCGGGTGGCACGGCGCCCACCGACAAGCTGGTCAACCTGGTCGCCCCGGGCTGGTACGGGGGAGAGGCCGCCTGTGCCGATAACAGCGGCGGCTGCCCGCCCGACTACCCGACCGAAGCCATGCGGGGCACCAGCGAGGCGGCACCCCTGATCGCCGGGGCCGCCGCCGACGTGATCCAGGCCTACCGCGACACCCATAACGGCGTCAGCCCCACGCCCGAGGTCGTCCAGCAGATCTTGACCAGCACCGCCACCGACCTCGACAACCCGGCCGACCAGCAGGGAGCCGGCCTGCTCAACGTCTACGCCGCGGTCAGGGCGGCCCAGCAGATGCCGGGCACGACCAACACCACCGGCCCTGGAAACTCCCCGGGCATTGTCGTCTCGCCCTGGCAGCTCGACCTGGCCGGAAGCGGTGGCTCGGTGAGCGACCAGAGCGTCAGCATCTACAACACCAGCCGCTCGCCCACCACGGTGTCGGGGACCTACCGGTGGATTGGCCCCGAGCACCAGATCGGCAAGGTGGTGACAGAGCAGATCAGCGCCCCGAGCGCGGGCACGCCGATACCCCCTGAGGGAGCCACGGCGGCCAAGTCGATCAGCTTCAGGGTTCCGCCCGGGCTGGACTTGCTGGACGCGGATATGATCTGGCCCGACCCGACCAACAGCAACATCTTGCAGGTTCAGCTGTTCAATCCTCAGGGCGCCCTGACCCAGGAGTCCTATGACGACCCCTACGGAAACCACGACTACGGGTCCATCAACGACGGGGGAGTGCCCAACATCCAGCACGTCACCGTCTCTGACCCGGAACCCGGGACGTGGACGGCCAGGATCCTGTGGTCGGGCCTGGACGTCGATCCTGCTCAGGGGCCGGAGCCGCCGGGCACCTACCGCGGTCCGATGCAGTTCAAGGTCTCAGGTCAGGACTACCTCACCGCGCCGGCTTCCGCTCCGGTGATGATCCCGGGCCACTCCAGCGTGACGATCCCGCTGAGCATCACGATGCCCAGCCAGCCGGGTGACCATCCCGAGTCGGTGCAGTTCTCCGCCGACGACGGCGCCCGGACGTCGCTGCCCGTGGCCCGCCGCACCTTCATCCCGTCCAACGGGGGATCGTTCCAGACCCTCATCACGAGCACCGTGGGCCGGGACGTCGGGCAGATCAACACCTACGAGATCAACGTGCCATCCGGGCGCAAGTACCTCAGCGTCAAGTTCCACACCGCTGACGCCAGCGCCGACAACGGATTCACCTTCTACCTCGTGAACCCGAGCGGTGATCTCGTCGAAACCGCCACGGCACCGACGACGGTCGGCGGGAAATCCGTCGCCACCGCCGACCTGTACACCCTTGACCCGGTGCCTGGACCGTGGCAGATCGATGTCGTGCTCAATCTCACGGTCAGCGGGAAGGAGTTTACGCAGACCGTGTACGGCAGCCTCACAGATCCATGTGCGGGGCCTGAGCTGTGGCCCGGCCGATTTGCGCCCGGGCCACTGCTTTTATCGGGCAGTGCACGGCAGCGTGAGTTTGAGAATCACGCCGCCGCCGGTGGTGCCACCGGTTTCGGTGGTGCCGTACAAGGCGCCGTCGGCGTCCAGGGTAAGCTCGTCTGGCCCGGCGCCGTCCTTGCCGTTGAATGTCGCCACTATGCGGAACGCCCAGGCCGGGTTAGCTGGTACACCCATCCGGCTGCAGGTGGCTGGGCGGTAACACGGCTTGGGCCACGGCGGTCCGATTGCGGTGCTGTGCTCAGATGCCGGGTGAGGCCGCCTAGCCAGGTCAGGTCACCAGGTAAGCAGCTGTGGACGGCGATCAGGATCTGTCCAGTGATGTCTGAGGTCGAAGCCATGGTCAGCACAGACCGTGATCGGTTTCGCTGGTCGTCGCGCCGCCAGTCTGCGCCGAGCGCCGATTTAGTGCCGTCCGTGAGTGCACGTGATGAGCCTTGGCGCTGCGCGCAGAACATCCGGTTCTGGCTCGCGCAAATTGCTGAGGTGCTCGACCGTTCGCTAGCCCGGCTGGCTGCTGTTGTCTTTTAGCGCGCCCCAGCCGTGCCAGCCTTCCACGGCGATCCAGGCGCTGATGCGGCCGCGATCGCGCTGCGGGTAGGGATGGCCCGTGTAATGCCGGGCCAAGCGGTCGATGTCGGCCAGGTCGGTGTCCTCGCGCCACTCGTCGACGTGGCCGGTGATGCTGACGTGGGTGTACCAGTCGCTTTCATCGAGCACGTCGAGCGCAACCCGGGGATCGTGGCGCATGTGCTCCAGCCGCTTGCGGCCCTCGTCCATGTTCACCAGAACCCGGCCCTCGTCCCACAGATACCAAGTGGCCGTGGAGACCGGCTGACCGTCCCGCCGCAGGGTCGTGATGACCGCCGGATTCGGCTTACGCAGCAGGGCTACCGCGGCCTCGGGAAGCGGTGGTTTCGGCATTCGGGCCTCCACAATGGGATGCTGGGACGCGCAGCTAGCATGATGCCCGCCTAACTCCGCCCTACACTCACCGCACGATCCTAGGCAGAGGCGCCGAGAGTGCCCTGGCCAACGGCCAGCCGCTGGCCGTCCACAACCGGGACAGCGTGATCGGCCAGCCGCAGGCAGCCGTCGTGGGGCTCTTGCCCTACCCATCGTGTAGAACAAGGCCATGGCAAGACAGGTAGGCGCCGTGCTGTACGTGCTCGCGCTGATAGCTGTCGTGGTCAGCGTGGACATCCTGTTCTTCAGGCACCACTTCACGGAGCGGCTGATAGCCAACGTCGGGATCGTTCTGGTATTCGCGGCGTTCGGCTTCCTGGTCTTCCGAGGACTCGGGCGCAGACAGGAATGACCCCTACCCGAACGACCTGATCTGCGCGCCTCGGCATGCGATCGCGTGGACACCACCCGCCGCACCGAACGGCCGTTCACGTGCGTCACCTGGCCGAGCGCAGATCACCGTGCGTGAGCGTTGGCATGAGGCGCCGGGCCTGACCGCCGGTTTACTCGTGTGCCAGGTACCGTGGTCGCGGGCATGGCGGAAGCCACGAAGAGTGGCTGGCCGATGCCTTCGGGGCCGTCGCGCGTCAGCTGGGCAAGAAATCAGCCGGCCCGCGTGCGGTGGCGCGCCGGCCCGGCCGCGGCAGGGTGGCGCGCATCTTCATCCAGCTCAAAGACTGACACTGAGCAGCGGAAGGTTAGCGAGCTGGCCTGCGTGGCTCGCCCTGGCTGGTACGGGCGACGCGCAGCACGACGATGATGACCACGACGAGGAGTACGGCGATTGCCGTCGGGGTTATCGTCCCGGCCCAGTCGAAGCCTGGGGCCGGGGGAGGCGGGGGGAGCGGGACTTTCAGGCCCATCCCCGCCAGGATTTGCTGGGCGAGTTCGCGATTGTAGTGGTCGGGGGTGGCGTGGCTGAGGGCGTTTGTGACAGCTCGCGCAGTGCCCGGTCGCGATCAGCGTCGCAGACCCGCAGGTCCCCGGCCGGGTGGTCCCTGGTGGCGGTGTTCATGATTGATCCTCCTTCCGCGGAGTTGGGGGGCACCACCCAGACGGTGATGCGCGGTGGGCGGTAAGCGCCGGGCGTCCGGCATGAGCTGGCGCACGATCCCGTCGGCGCAAGCGTCTGCAGGAGTCATGACAGGAGGGTGTCGCGCCGCGCCCGGACGGGATAGTGCCACGGGTCACCGGCTCACGATGACAAATGTCAACAGCGCAGGCCCCTCGCGACCAGGACACCTGATCGTTCCGGCGCAGCGAGGTGGATCTGGGCGCGGGCTGTGCCAGCAGTTCCTCGGCGGTGAGCTGCCTCATGAAACCAGCGCATTGGCGAGCCTGGAGCCGTACGCGCACCTCACTTGAGGCCGCCGGCGATCCCGGTGGCCGCTGGCTAGAGTGTCCGCCGGATGCCTGCCTCGTGCTGAACCCCGGAGACCTCATCGGCCAGGTCGCCGGCCAGCGCGGTGCGGCCGGGTCCCCTGCGCAGCGTCGGCAGGAGCGTTGCCCGCCGGCTGTCTTCCAGCTCGAACGCGAGCCCGGCGTACAGGGCGAGCGCTGCGAGCACCAGGCCGGCGATGCCGGCCGCGTCCTTCCACCCGGTAGCCGAGGTCAGCTCGTACGCGCCGGTCAGGTAGAAACGCACCGCGGTCAGCGCCATCACCAGACTGGCCAGCACCTTGCTCAGCGCTGCGGTCGCGGCCGGGACCAGCAGCACGGTCGCCGCGCCGACCAGCAGCAGCCCCAGCGCCGCGCTGGTCTGGCCGGGCCGGCCTGTATAGGTGGCCAGGCCGATCGAGAACCAGCCGCCGGCCTGCAGCGCCATGCCGGTGCTGGCCGCCGGATCCCTCGTCAGGAAGCCGTAGATGAAGCTCACCGCCTGCAGGGGAACGACGAAGGTGAGGACGGCCAGCCCCGCGTCAGGTGACTGGGTGGCTGGTATCCAGGACAGCTGCACGCCGGCGATCGTGAACGTGCCGACGGCCAGGGCCAGAAAGCCCAGGGGAAGCGGGCTGGCGATCGGCCGGAGGATGATCCTGGGTATCTGCGGGCTTGGCTCGGCTTGCATGACGACGGTGCTACCCGCTCACGGCTGCCTCAGCCAGCGGGCGCGCAGAACAGGTCATCTTTCGGCCCGCGGATTACCCTGCCGGCCGCGGCTCCAGGCAAGCATGTGACTCGTAGTCCACCCGCGGACGGCGGACGTGAGCGGCCGGGGAATGCTCTAGGAGCTCTTCTTCGACCGCGTCCTTGCAGAACCCGGCGATGGTGGACAGCCGCCGGGTGACGGTCGCGCGGGCCCGGCCCCTGACTTCGAGTTCCCTGGCGAAGCTTTCGATGTCGGCGCGGCGAACGGCAAAAAGAGGCACGGAGCGGCCGCGGCACCAGGCGGTGAACTGGCGCAGGTCGAGTGCGTACGCCTCGCGGGTCAGGCCGCGGTACCCGGCCAAGAACCGGCGAGGGCGAGTCGTTCGGGATCAGTAAAGGCGGGCTGGATCGTGGCGAGCGCGGTTGATGGGGCGGCAGTGGTCATCGGGCACCTCCCGGCCGGGCTGAAACCGGGAAGGCTGGGCCAGTTCCGGCCCCAGCGGTTAAGCGGAAACCCAACGTAAGCCGCCAAGTCCGGTCACGCTATGCCACAAACGAGGGAGTGCCGAAGCCCGGCAGGCCAGGTAAGAAACGCTCCAGACCGCCGATTTGGGGCGGCTTGTCGACGCGCTAGCCGCACGGCTGATTGTGCGCAGATCGGACGGATTTGTGCTTTGTGTGGTGCGGGCTGGCGGCTCGAGCTCGCGTAGTCGTGCCGGTTGGCCGGCCAGGGAGGCCTCGGGGGCATGGTGCCGGCTGCCGACCGGATGAGCGCCTCGGTGGGAGGCAGTTGCCGTGCCGCCGCGAGAGAGGACGCAAAGCCCTCGGCATCGCCCCGGTCGTCGACTTCGACTTCGACCCGGCCACACTCAAGCGGAGGTTCGACACCGCCGGGGCGCGGGGCCTGTCCACCCGCCGTCAGGGCGGATCACGGATGTCGCGGACCGTGCCGCTGGTGCGGGTGCCGCGCGCCCTGCCGAAGATCCTGCAGCCAGCCGAGGTGGACCGGCCGCCCGGCGCGCTGCGCACCGGCCGGGACCGCGCCCGAAGCTCACGCGCTGCGTCGCTGGAGCGTCGGCTCCGGCGGCTGACTTCCGTGGTCGGCAAGATGGCGCGCCGGGACCGCCTCATGGCGCGCCCGATCCTCCCGGCAGGGCGTCGGCCTCGCGATCGTTGCTGATGACGGATCACCTGCGGAGGAAGGACTGTGTAGATGTCGGTCAGCGATCAGGAGATCATCAGCCGGTTCCCAGTGGGGTATTACCCTCTTCACCCGGATGTCGCGCTCAACTTCCAGATGAACCGGTTCTGGGGGTGGGTCGGCGAGGAGCAGATGCTGGAGGAACTGCGGGCTGCAGCGCCGCGCATCGCCAGCTACGCGGACTGGGTTCGGGAGATGCTTGAGCTCAGCGACAAGGCGCTGGCCGACGGCCGCCGCCTGCCCGCGGCCTTGTACTCCCGGGCGGCGCAGTTCTTCCTTGAGCCGGCTGATCCGCGGTACAAGCCGGCCTTGCAGCGTTTCCTGGACAACGTCCTGGCAGGGAACGGCGTCACCGCGGATGACCACCAACTGGTCCCCTACCAGCAGGCGCAGCTGTCGGCCTACCGGTTCACCCCGGCGCAGCCGCGCGGCACGATCGTCGTCTTCGGCGGTTACGACAGTTACATCGAGGAATGGCTGCCCGCGGCACTCGCGCTCCGCGATGCTGGCCTGGACACCGTGATCTTCGACGGCCCAGGCCAGGGCACGGTGCTGGATGCGGGCACGCCGATGACCCCGGACTGGCACCTGCCGGTAGCCGCTGTCCTTGACTACTTCGACCTGTCCGGCATCACCTTGCTGGGATTCTCCCTCGGCGGCTGCCTGGTCCTCCGCGCGGCCGCGCGCGAGCCCCGGATCAGCCGCGTAGTCGCCTGGGATGTCCTCACCGACTTCTTCGCGGGAGCGACCACCGGGCTTCTTGGGGCCGCGGGCCTTGCCGCCATCGCGGCAAACTCCGGCCAGATTCCCGCACTGGTGCTTAACGCGGCGGTGGAGGCAACCGCCAAGGCGGATCTGATGACAGAGTGGATCTTCCGCCAAGGCGAGCGCGTGACGGGCGCCGCCACCCCGGCCGACGTGCTCAAGGCCTGGCGCGAATACCGCACCGGCGACGTCTCGCCCCTGGTCACCCAGGATGTCCTGCTGATGGCAGGCACCAAAGATCACGGCGTGCCGTTCCACATGCTCGGCGACCAGTTGCTGGCGCTGACCGCCGCGCGATCGGTCAGCGCACGGGTCTTCACCGAAGCCGAGCAAGCACAGAACCATTGCCAGATCGGCAACCAGGGCCTGGCTATCAAGGTGATCCTCGAATGGCTGGACTCGGTCGGCGGCCGGATCGCCGAATCGGCCGCCGGGTAAGAGGCCCTTGCCCAGGTAATCGGGCGCGCCCGCTCGCCGGCCGCGGAAGTCAGCCGACGCCCCAGCGGCGCAGCGCGCCGCGCAGCGCGCGAGCGTCGCTGAAGCCCAGCCGCGCCGCCACCGCCGTCCTGCTCAGCCCACCGGGCAGAAGCACGGCGGCGCGGTCGCGCCGGGCGGTGTCGAGGATTTCCCGCCAGGTAGTGCCTTCCTCCTGCAAGCGGCGCTGCAAGCTCCGCGGGCTCAGCGCCAGCCGCCGTGCCGCCGCCGGCAGCGACAGGCCGTCATCGGCCAGATGCGCGGCTATGAACTGCCGGAGCCCGTCCGCCCAGGTCGACGCGGCGGCCTGCGCCGCGATCACGCCGACCGCATGCGCCCGCAAGACCGCCGCGAGCGGGGCGTCGGCTCCCGGCAGCGGCAGCGACAGGTCGGCGGCCGCCAGCGTCATGGTGGAGCGCTCAGCGCCGAACTCGATCCGGTGCACGCCGAACCGGTCGGCCAGCTCACGGTAACGGGAGGGAGCAGCGGACACCAGCCTCAGGCGCAGCGGCCGCACCTCACGACCAACCGCGTGCCGGGCAAGGGACAGCACCACCCCCAGCGCGAACTGGCTGGCCACCGCGTCAACATCAGGGTCACCTGACCGTACTTGGTAGCTGACCGTCGCGTCGCTCAGCCGGACCTCGTTAGCGGCGGTGTTGAGCAGGGCCGAGTACCGCACCAGCCCCGTAATCGCCTCGGCCAGGGTAGCGGCGGCCACGAACAAGTAATCCATCAGGTGGAGCCGGCCGAAACGCCACTGACTGGCTGCCTTTACCCCGAGGCACGGATCATTGGTTCCGGCCAGACCCAGCCGCCATAGCCTGCTGAGACACCCGGCAGGAACACGATCGGAATCACCGGCAAGGACGCACGCCGACAGGTCCGCCTGGCGGGCAAGCGCCCCGCAATCGCCGTCTTCCCCTGCCAGCCCCGCCAGGACCAGGCGGGCCACGGACACGTGTGCCGTCGGTGCCGCCGGCCGCGCCAGCATACCTGCGAAACCCGGCATGCCTCCGTCCACGCAGCCCCGGCCACGCGCAGGGTGCGGTGCCGGGTCCCCCAGCCGCGACGGCTGCAGGCCGGTCACTTGGCTGCCCCAGTTTCACCTGCGCGCAAGGACGGCTCCACGCCCGGGCTCCTTAACGTTAGTAAACTTTCATTAACTATAACGAAGAGTCTCACGCTAACGCAAGAAGTGCTAACTTAAGGAGTCGTTATGGAGCAGCTGACCCACCCCAGACAGCGTCCTGGCGGCCGATCCGAACGGATCCGCCAGGCAGTCCTGAGCGCCGCCGCCGAGCTAGTCAGCGCCGATCCGGCCTCGGTCACCGTCGCTGCGCTGGCGCGGCGCTCTGGCGTGTCGGAGGTGACGATCTACCGCCGCTGGGGGACGGCCGACAACGTTCTTCTCGAGGCGGCAGTGGAACACGCCAAAGATCGTCTGCTGATTCCGCTGACCAGAGACGTTCGCGCCGATCTCACTGCCTGGGCGAAAACGATCGAACGCGCCATCGCCGAGCAGCCCGGCCTGGGCCTGTTCACGGCCGTCACGGTGGCCGCCGCGCACGGCAACCGGGACGCGCTCCAGGACCTGCTCAAACCCCTGCGCGAACGCATCCAGGCGCTGCTCGACGCGGCCGATCCCCCCGTGCTTTTCACCGTTGAGGACACGCTGGACCGCATCGCAGCGCCGCTGTACCTGCGCGCACTACTCGATTACACGCAACCGGCGCGCGGCCCCGAGCAACTCGTCGACGACCTGCTCTCCGGACTTCCCCCATCTTGCGCATCACGGCCGCTATGAACCCCGCAGGGCCTGGACGCGCTCGGCGAGACGGCTGCCGCTAGGCGTCTCCTTGAGCGCACCCTCGATCTCGCCGAACCCGACGGCGCGCTGTTCTTGTTCCTGCTGGATCCCGCGCCGAGTCTGCTCAAGCACCATGCCCGGCAACGCACCGCCCACGCCGCCCTGATCGCTGAATCCTCAGCCTGCTGGCCGGCCAGACGCCCGCATCGCCGCCCGGCGGGCCGCAACCGTCGCCCGAGCCGCAGAGCGACAGCAGCCGAGATCATTCCGGCCTCAGCCTCCCGGTTGCGCCGTCTGAGCACGCCCAGAATGTCCCGATCTGCACGCTCGCGGCTCCGAACAGACCCGATGCTGCAGCCTTCCAGAACGGCGGCTCCGCGCGCTCTCTCGGGTCTTCTAGGTCACGAAGCGCGATGGCATCCGCCGGGCTCCGACCGGCCGATGTCCCGCAGGATCGTTACGTGCCGGGTCTGGCTCGACCATGATGTTGCGCTGTGGCGGAACTCCACCATCCCGCCGTCGGGCATGACACGGCCGACCACTTGCGCACTAACTTGTCACAAGTCAGGTCAGGTTAGATGACTGCGCTCTACGGGCGCCGGATGTACGAGGCGATGGTCTACTGGGAAACCGCCCACACGATGCCTGGCCAGCGACCTTTGTTCCAGGAGTTCACCGGCATCTGGCAGGCAGCCGACAAGATCGTGTTCTCGAAGACGCTCGCATCGGTGTCGAGTGCCAGGACAAGGATCGAACCGGCCTTCGAGCCCAGCCTGGTCCGGCAGCTGAAGTCGGCCACCAAACATGAGATGAGGGTGGGGGGTGCGACCCGGCCGGGCAGGCCATGAAGGCCGGGCTGGCAGACGGGCTACGGCTGTTCCTGGCTCCTGTTGTCATCGGAGGCGGCAAGCGGGCGCTCCCCGGCG
>Ga0335072_10007597_pt1 | contig 15774 bp, 13 predicted proteins | sample Lox_Sample_21_FD_206725 | JGI IMG/M metagenome (GOLD analysis project Ga0335072, IMG submission 206725) | Soil microbial communities from Loxahatchee National Wildlife Refuge, Florida, United States - Lox_Sample_2.1 | ecosystem: Environmental > Terrestrial > Soil > Wetlands | place: USA... | reverse complement strand
TATCGGCGTTGTAGGTTCCCAGCTGATAGTTATAGGTGGAACTGGCATTGCCGCCCCAGCGCACGACCGTCGTTCCGCTATCGGTGATCGCGGCGGTACTCGCCGGAAAGGCGCCGCCGTAGATGTACGGGCTGATGGAGTGACGGTTGGTCAGAACATCAATGTTCACGCTGACGCTAGTCCCCGCCGCAACGGGGGTCGCCGTAGCCTGGTTCGAATTGCTGCTTTCTTCGCCAGCAGCGTTCACTGCGGTGACGACATAGTAATAGGCCGTTCCATTCGTCACGCTGGTATCGGTATAGCTGGTCGTAGTGGGAGAGTGAATCGTCGTATATGGTCCGCCGGATGCGGTGCCGCGCTTGACGTTATAGCTGGCGGCGCCTGTACTCGCCGTCCACGAGAGGCTGACCTGCGCATTGCCGGCCGTTGCCGTGAGATTGGTCGGTGGTTGCGGAGCTGCTGACGGCGTGGCTGAGGCTTGACTGGAGTTGCTGCTCTGTCCAGCTGCATCAACCGAAGCGACGACATAATAGTAGGTGGTGCCATTCGTAAGGCCGGTATCGGTGTAGCTTGTTGTAGTTGGCGAAGCAACCGACGTATAAGGTCCGCCGCTCGTCGTGCTGCGCTGCAGGTTGTAACTGGTCGCGCCCGAACTCGCATTCCATTGCAATATGATTTGTTGATTTCCTGCACTAGCTATCAATCCGGTGGGCACAGGAGGGGGAGCTGACTTGGGCGTAGCTGAAACTTGAGTGGAGTTGGCGCTTTGTCCAGCGGTATTCACCGCGGAAACCACGTAGTAGTAGGTGGTTCCGTTCGTGAGGCCGGTATCTGTGTAGGTTGTCGTAACCGGCGAGGCAATCGTGGTATAGGCTCCGCCGCTGGTCGTACTGCGCTGCACGTTGTAGCTGGTCGCGCCCGAGCTCGCCGTCCAAGAAAGCGCCACTTGCTGATTACCGGCAGTTGCTGTCAATCCAGTTGGTGTTGCGGGAGGATTGCCTTTACCACCTCCTCCGGAGCCGCTGCCTCCGCACCCGGGAATGAAACTAAGAAGAAGAACGACGAAAATCCCAACAATCTTTTGCCAGCCGCAAGCACTAATCCTCGCCATGGCACTCACCTGGGGTATCGTATCCGATAAAAGACTGCACAGAATATGCGCATAGCACCACGAAAGTACAGTGCTGATTTGGCGAAAGGACGAGTGAATTCCCGCAATGGTTCAGGCTGCGGAAGCGATTCTCGCGCGGGGCGTGCGCGGCTGCCCCACCCTTCTCGTGCTCTTTGCGAAAGGGTGGGATTTTCTCCTGGAGAATGGGAATGCCTGCTATTACAGGCCAGCCCCTCACCAGACGTGGCAGGCGTTCTCCGACACCATGGGCTGGCCGGCTTTGCATCCCCAGGCTTTCTGGAATTCGGGCATGTTTTGCACGACTCCGTTCACGCGGTATCTTCCGGGCGAATGGGGATTCGTGCTCACCTGCATACGCAGGAACTCCGGCCGCTGTTTTTCGCACCACACGCGCGCGAAACCCAGGAAGAATCTCTGCTCCGGCGTGAAGCCATCAATGCTCTCGCCTTCCTTCCCCGTCTTATCTTCGGCGATGAGGCGTTCCAGAGCAGCCAGTGCGATGCGCGCCCCGCCGTTATCGGCGGTATTCTCGCCGAGCGTCAGGCGGCCATTCAGTTTCATGTTGTCCACCACAGTGAAACCTGAATACTCGTCAGCCACGCAACTCACGCGCTTTTCGAATTCTTTTCCATCCTGTTCCGTCCACCAGTCGCGCAGATTTCCTTGCGGGTCGAACTTGCGTCCCTGATCGTCGAATCCGTGCGTAAGTTCGTGGCCGATGACGAGGCCGATGCCGCCGAAGTTCACGGCATCATCCATATTCTTGTCGAAAAACGGCGGCTGCAGGATGCCGGCGGGAAATACGATTTCGTTGTAGCTGGAACTGTAATACGCATTGACAGTCGGCGGAGTCATGTGCCACTCCTTGCGGTCGAGCGGCTTGCCGATTTTCGCGATTTCGCGCTTGGATTCAAACTCATCCGCCCGCTGCACATTCCCCAGCAGATCGTGCGGCTTGATCACGACTTTGCTGTAATCGCGCCACACGTCCGGATAACCAATCTTGTTGCGAATCGCCTCGAGCTTCACCTTAGCCTGTTTCTTTGTCTCCGGACTCATCCACGAGAGGCCCTGAATATCCCTATCGAGCGATTGCTCGAGGGCGTCGACCATCTTGAGCATGCGCTGCTTCTCTTCTGGGCCGAACGTTTCTTCGACGTAACGCTGCCCCAACGCCTCGCCGAGTGAATGATCCACCAGACGCACACAGCGCTTCCATCGCTCTTGATTTTGCTTTTGTCCGGTCAGCGCCTGCCGCATTTTGAAATTCGCTTCCACAAATGGGTCGGAAAGCCACGGCGCCGAGGAATTCAGCAAATGCCAGGTTGCGTAGGTTTTCAGAGTTTCCAATGGCAGCGCCGCGAGAACCTCGTTGACCTGTCGGAAGAAATCCGGGTTGGTGACGTTGATGTCGGTGAAACTCCGGGCTCCTACCGCGGTGAAATACTGGTTCAGATAAAAATCGGGCGCCAGCGTGGCCGCTTCTTCGCGCGTCATCTTATGATCGCGGTTCTTGGGGTCGCGCCGCCTGGTGCGATCCATGGAATCGGCGGCGAGCAGGGTTTCGACCACAAGAACGTCATCGGCGGAATGTGCCGCCAGCTGCGGCGTCTGCCCCGCCAGCTGGAACAACTCGGTCGCATATTCGACGAGATGCTTGCGCATCTCGATCTTGTCGGGATCGTCTTTGACGTAGTAATCGCGGTCTGGCAGCGACAGCCCGCCCTGATCGATGTAGGCGATCACCGTGTCAGCATTGTGCAAATCGGAATTGGAATAGAAGTTGAACAGCGCATTCGCTCCGACCAGATGCAGGCGCGCAATCTCCTCGATCAGTTCGCTCCTGTCTTTCACGGCTGCAATGCGCGCCAGTTCCGTCTTCAAAGGAGCAACCCCTTCCGCGTTGACCCGCTTCTCATCCATGCACGAGCCATACATGTCTCCGATTTTCTGATCGATGGGATTGCGGTTCGCGCCGCCAGCCGCGGCTTTCTCCAGAATCTTGCGCTCGATTTCCGAGTTGCGCTCATCCAGCTGCGAGAAGCTTTGCCAGGAGGGACGGTCGGCGGGAATTTCCGAGTTCTTGATCCAGTTGCCACAGGCGTATTGATAGAAGTCGACGCAGGGATCGATGCTCTTATCAATGTTGTCGATGCTGAACTCCAGCCCCGGCTCGGTATGCGAAGCAGATTGTGCGGACAGGCCGACGGTACTCAACAAAAGACAACCCAGCAATAAATGCGGCAGACGCATCGAGAATTCTCCTTTGTTCGTGCGAGGGAGAATTCTATGCCGCGTGTCGAGGGTTCAGCAACCCGAGTTGCTGGTGTGACCGCTGAGATGTGGACGAAAACTATAACACCAGAGGGTGCCCCATCTTAACCGCGTTGTTTTGCGGTTAGGGTGGGGTTTTGATTTTGTCCAGGGAAACGACCCTCTCGATCGATGAACCGTCAGCTGGCTTTGCGTCGCTCTTGCTCCGAGTGACTCTCCCGATCCGCTCGCTTGGCGTTGTCAATCGATTCCCGCAACACTTCGTCGCGCCGCCGGCGCAGCGTGTCTTCAAACGTGCTCCAGCGATACGATGGCATATTCGGCGATGTTTCGAGCTCCACTTCCGTATGAAGCGGCGTGATCTCCGTCGCATTATCGAGTTCCTCAAGCGTTTCATCCTCAGGAAGACCGGCCTGGTCGGATGAGACCATCCTCGGATCAGGCGAGCCTGTTCCGGCCGACGATGTTGTGCCCGTGCCGGAAACGGCCGGGATTTCTCCTGATCCTGCATGTACCTGCTGCTTTGTGGTCCGAGCGATGTTCCGGTCCGTCGCCGTGCGATGCATGATTGGATCTTCCTCCCACTTCGAGCGATACCACTGCTCGTATTCCTCCCATTTTTCTTGCGTACTCAAAGCCTTGCCATCGTACGCGGGCAGCGTCTCGATCTGCTCCTTCGTTAGATTCACCAGAAAGTCGTGCTCGTGTTGCACAGATGGCCGAATTTCCCCTGGTGGAACGATAAATTTATTGCTCGAAAGCCATCCGCCGGTATCAATCACGACGTACACAATCGCGCCACTTGCGCGATCGAAGACCACGTCGTCGATCTTGCCCAGCTGTTCGTTGTCAGGGCCGTAAACCTTCGCGCCACGAATGTCGCCCGCCGCTTCCGTCGTATCCGAAAATCGATAATCGCCCAATGTCCCGTAGTGCGCCATGTGTCATCCTCCGTTGGGGTCTGCATACAAAAATGCCCGGTTTGAAACCGGTGCGCTCTTAAGATGCGAAAACCGGGTGCCGCGTTTGGCGAACTTGTAGCGGGACAAGAAATGCGAGGCCGTCATCACGACATTCGCCTGTTTAGCCGCCGTCCGCCCATTCGAACCGCCCCCGAGCCCGCAGGTATAATCAACTCCTGTCGAGTTTTTCGATCGAGGATCGTCCTATGACTTCGGGCAATGACAATCACGGCAGCAGCTACACCGTCCCTCAACCCCGCGCCGAATGGATCGCTCACCGCAAGCAGTCGAACACCGACGGCAATTTCTCGCAGATGCATTACGCTCGCCGGGGCATGATGACCGATGAAATGAGATTCATCGCGCACAAAGAAAAACTCACTCCCGAACTTGTTCGCGACGAGGTCGCCCGCGGACGCATGATTATCCCAGCCAACATCAACCATCCCGAACTCGAGCCGATGGCGATTGGCGTGGCGTCGCTGTGCAAGATCAACGCAAATATCGGAAACTCCGCGGTCACCTCTGAGATCAATGAAGAACTGAAAAAGCTCCACACCGCCGTCCATTACGGCGCTGATACGGTGATGGATTTATCTACTGGCGGCAACATCCATGAGATTCGCGAAGCCATCCTGCGTCATTCGCCGGTGCCGATAGGGACGGTCCCGATTTACGAAGCGATCGCGCGCGTCAAGCGCGTTGAGGATCTGAATGCCGAAGTCATGCTGGAAGTAATCGAGGAGCAGGCTGCGCAGGGCGTCGATTACATGACCATCCACGCGGGCGTGCTCATTCAATATTTGCCTCTGATCTCGAAGCGCATCACTGGCATCGTCAGCCGCGGCGGCGCAATCCTCGCCCAATGGATGGCTTACAACCACAAGCAGAATTTTCTCTACGAGCGCTTCGACGACATCGTTAAGATCTTCAAGAAATACGACGTCAGCTTTTCGCTCGGTGACGGCCTGCGTCCCGGCTGCGTCGCCGATGCCAGCGACGAAGCCCAGTTCGCCGAACTTCGCACGCTCGGTGAACTCACCAAGAAAGCCTGGGAGCACGACGTGCAGGTCATGATCGAAGGCCCCGGTCACGTCTCCATGGACAAGATCAAAGAACAGGTCGACAAAGAAGTCGAATACTGCTACGAAGCGCCGTTCTACACGCTCGGCCCGCTCGTCACCGACATCGCTCCCGGCTACGACCACATCACATCGGCGATCGGCGCGGCCATGATCGGATGGTACGGTGCGGCGATGCTCTGCTACGTCACGCCGAAAGAGCATCTCGGCCTGCCCAACGAGAAGGACGTGAAAGACGGCATCATCGCCTACAAGATTTCAGCCCACGCCGCCGATATTGCGCGCGGACGTCCTGGCGCTCGCGACCGCGACGACGCTCTCAGCTACGCCCGCTACAAATTCGATTGGGAGAAGCAGTTCGCGCTCTCACTCGACCCCGAAACCGCCCGCTCCATGCACGACGAAACCCTCCCCGATGACTACTACAAGGAAGCGGCGTTCTGCTCGATGTGCGGCCCGAAATTCTGCTCGATGAATTACTCGTCGAAGGTGGACGAGTACAACAAACAAGTGCACGGGATCGAGAAGAAGGATTATTCGGAATTGCTGGAGAAGTTGGTCACGCTGAAGTAGGCAAGAACCTTTTAGGGACAGCCGCCGTCGGCTGTCCAGCTGAGCGCAGCTCGGCTTGCAAGGGGCAGTCCCGGTATGAAATATATCGCGGAGCTACTTGGCGCAATTCTTCTTCGCGCTCTGTTCGTGGCTCCCTTCGCACTTCTGTTTTGGTTCTTGCGCCGGTCTGCGAAAAAGCATCATCCCCGTGAGGATGGCGCTTTCCTGGAGTTCTCACTGGCTCCGGGCATGCTTATTCTCATCTGGATCGTCGGCTCGGCCTTGGTCGCGTTCACTGGGCTGGTGCTGTTGGCGACGACCCGCAGCGGTGGGAGCTCACTCGCTGCGCTTATTCCGCTCTCAGTTCTGGTCGCAATTCTTGCCGCTACCCCGAGGACGGTCTCTACGGATCAGGGCGGCGTTCGTCAGCACCGCTGGTTCGGCGGCGACCGCGTCATCCCGTGGAATGAAGTCGCCTGGATAAAGAGAGGTCGGAACACAGGAGCAACCTACATCAAGAGTCGAAACGGAGGTCGTCCTATTTCGTTCTCCCCGTTGCTGTCCGGACGGGGGCGGTTCGAGCGGGAGGTCCGTATACACACGGGAGGACTCGCACCCAAGTGACAGTTTGCCGGACCCTACGCCATTATTCGTAGCGTGGTGGGGATTTTGATTTTCGGAACACCTTCCCCATTGAACCTTCCCCTGCCTCACCACTGCACGCCCGGATACAAACTCGGCATCCGATAGGCGTGATGCTGGCTGTCGCCGGGCGTCACCGCCTGCCAGAGCCCCTGGGTTGAGACGGCGCGGATTCATTCAACTCCCGAACGATCGCTCCCGTTTTCACAGCACAGAAACCCACTTCGACATCGCCGCTCGCCAGCAGATCGACGTTGCCTTCGAAAAAGCTGTAAAAGCTCGTTGGCCGGGTCCCCGGCGCACACAAAACCCACTTCCCGGAATTCAGCGAGAAGTGGGGTCGCGTTTCGCACTACTCTCATGCGTCGGAACGAAACTCTGCGCCGCACCGTCCAATCTGGGCATCGGCAGGGATCTAGTTTGGTCCGCCGATCGTGTATCCGATCGAGGCTCCCACGCGAATCACGTTGTTCGAGCTGAAATCCACGGTGTTGTTCATGATGTAGTAATAACGGACTTCAGGGCGGATAAACGCGTTGTGCCAGAAGTAGTAACGTACGCCGGCGCCCGCGTCGATCAGGAAATGATTCGAACTGGTATAGCAGGCGTAGAAGTAGATGCAGCTCGTGCTGTAATTGAAATTATAGAAGCGCGTGCTTTGCCATCCAATTCCCCCCATAAGGTCGGCTCCAACCTTCTTGCTGATTCGCGGCTGATACACGCCATTGAAGTCGAACAGAATCGGGCGGTAGGGTTGGCCGGTGTTCTCATAGTTGCCCTGGCCTCCGCGCCAGGCCACGTCAAAGGCCGCGCCGTACCGGTGATGGAAGATCACGTCACCGCCGACGTTCACGTAGAGGCCGCCTTTTTCCGGGCAAACGTAATTTCCCGATCCCCCGAAGTACCCGCATCCATTGCTGCTTGGAGAGGTCACGGTTCCGAAGCCGATCATGGCATCACCCTGCTGGGCGGAAGCAAAGCCGCAAAAGAGGACAAACGAAACAGCAATTGCGAGGAACGCAAACTTTCTCAAAGGAACCTCCTAGTGTTTCGTGCTTGACTTGCAAAAGAGCGCTTGATTGCAAAAATAACCAAGAAACAAATGCAGATGGAATTAGATGCAAGTTCGTGCCTAAACGTTAATCATAAATTCGCAGCAGCTTAGTCGCAAAATGTATCGGAACCCGACGTAATCGCCAAATCCTCAATCCGAACCAGGAACGCCGACGAAACCACATCCACCTAACCCCGATGTCGGCAAAAAGTTGCAAAAGACACACTAGCGCTTCGAGGGAACCGCGCCCCGGCCGCCAAAGATATGGTCGACCGCGATCGGCCCCGCACCATAAAAGATCAGAGCAAAGGCAATCGCCGCCAGTGCGAGCGGGAACTCGTATCCGCTGCGGTTCGAGCCAACCAGCCCGTTTTTCCAATGAACCTTCCAGATTGCGACCGCCATATCAATGCAAATCGCCAAAGCGGCCGGACGGGTCAAGAAGCCGAGGATCAGCAGTAACCCGCCCACAAACTCCGCAAACGACGAAACGTAGCCCAGCCACGCGGGCATTCCCAGGCTAGCCACGAATTGCGCGTGGTGATGCAGCCCCCCGAAAACCTTCGAATAGCCATGGGCCAACATAATGATGCCCAGAGCCAGACGCAAAACCAGCAAAGCAAGAGGCTGCAGACGATCGAGGAATCGCAAGTTTTCTCCCTATGAGAACGGATAGATTATCGCATCCGCTGCCGGACCAAATAGTAGAAGGATATGGTACTGGCCCGTTAGCGCGCTCTTGAGAGCTGCCGTAAGCTGCAACGAAGTCCTGCACTTTGGCTTCCCGGTGTCGCACCAGACAGAGAGACGCTTACTTCGTTCCTTGAAACTCCGTCCACGGGTGCGAATCCATGTCGCGCAGCAAATCTTTTTCCCAGTTGAACTCTGGATGCGCATCGAGATGCGATTGTGCCTTGAAGTCGATGCCGCAGGCGTGCCCCGCCGATGCGACCAACTGCATTTTCGCTGCCATGGCAGCGGTCGTGGCCTTGTTCTGGACTGCGCCCGCCGTTCCGTACGGAGGCTCCCACGATCCTGATCCACGCGGCGAAAGATCCACATGTCCGCACAACGTGCGTTCGTCGGGATCGACTTTCTTCTCGAACGTATCGTAGTGATCGCTCTCGAATTTCTCTGCCGCGGCGAGATCGATCTTGCCTTTATACTCGGCCATCAACTGTTCCCAGCGAATGCGCCGGGCATTCGCGCTGGCGCTGGGATCGTTCTCATTGAAGGTCGTCTCTTCTCGCGTGAGCTTCTCGTTGATGGGAAAGTTCGAGCTCACGAAATAGCCGTCTGTCTTGCGTTCCAGCGTGACATTCTTCAGGCCAAGTTCGAGGCTGGCGATTTCATTCCGGTTGATATCGGCCACCAACCAGTCGTTGGCGTATCCACCGTTATTGCCCTCTTTCATGATGCGGGCAAAATCGTCGATCGACTGCGAATACTGCATCGCCTTGCGCGCCCGCACAAATTCCGGAATGCCGTTGGGATCGTATCCGAAGAAGTCGCCGATGGTCGTTTCGGTAATCACGATTCCGGCGGAGTTGAGCCCGAAATCGTCGCCGCTATGAATGAAACCCGGCAGGGTGTCCATGATGAAGTGATATCCGTTCGCCGGCGCAACATCCAACATGATTGTCCAACGCTCGCCCTCCAGGTACGACGACCAATTGTTATGCGCGATCACCACGCGCCCATCTTTCGTGTAGCTGCCGGTGGCCACGAATGCGCTGCAGTGATCCCCGACCGCAGCCGCAGACGCCGTCGTCTTGATGCCGTGTTCTTTGTCGTACTGCCGAACGTAGTAGCCCCATTCTTCCGAGGCATTCAGCGCCACCACATCCCACAAATCGAGTTTCACGCCCGCGGCGTTCGCGCCATCGGCGATGCCCTGCAGTTCCTCGCGATACTCTGCCTCGATGTGCGGCCACATCATGTTCTCGGCCGCGTCGCGAAAGAACTGCCAGTCTTTCTTTTCGTCATGAGTCAGCAGCAGCGTCTCGACTTTCAGCGTGTCCTCGATCTCCGGGGCCAGCAGATATCCGTTCTGAAAACCGATCTGCGAGGGAGTGCCGGTGAGGTGAACGTAGGTCCAGCCGTTGTTCGCCGGACGCCGGAAGGCGCCTGCCAGCCGCGGGTCGTTCGAAGAGTCCTGCGTTTTCGATTTGGATTTGGAATTCGCATCCAAACTGACCGCGCAAACCGCAGCCAGAAACAACAAAATCAAAATCCGTGTGAAGCGGGACATGAGAATTCCCCATGAAAGAGATGAGCGTTATGGTATCAGAACTCGGGCTCGGTTATCGGCAGAACAGGAGGGCAAGGGCGCACCCTACAAAGTTGGATATGAGCAGGCATGAAAAGGCTGCCGAGCTTTGCTCCAGCCGGACAGCCAGGGCGGCCGTACACGGATTTTCGAGAGCCGACCCGGAAGGCGCACTAAGGGAAACTGGCTTACACGCGTCGTGTTCCTTCGTGTCCTTGGTGGTTATTGAATGAACACTACCCGCCCAATCGTCTAGCGAGCCTCCTTCGAGAACGTGCGCAGATCTTTGCCCGTCATTTCTTTTGGCTCGTCGACGCCGAGGATTCCCAGAATCGTTGGTGAGATATCGCGCAAAGAGCCGTTCGGCTTCAGCGTGAATGTTTTCGAATTTTCTGAGACGACGATGAACGGCACAGGATTCGTCGTATGCGCAGTGTGCGGGCCGCCGGTCGCGGGATCGACCATGAGTTCGGCGTTACCGTGATCGGCAGTGATCAGCATGGCTCCGCCTTTGGCGCGAACGACTTTTTCGATTCGCTCCAGGCATGAATCGACCGTTTCGACGGCTTTGATGGTCGGTTCGATTTTGCCGGAGTGGCCGACCATGTCGGCGTTGGCGAAGTTCACGATCATTACATCGAATGTGCCATCTTCCGTAGCTTTGACGACGGCGTCGGCAATTCCCGCCGCGCTCATTTCCGGCTTGAGATCGTAGGTTGCGACTTTCGGGGATGGAACAAGAATGCGGTCTTCCCCGGGGAAAGGCTGCTCGACGCCGCCATTGAAAAAGTAGGTGACATGCGCGTACTTCTCCGTTTCGGCGACGCGCAGGTTGCGCATTTTCTGGTTGCCCATGACGTTCGCGAGAATATTGGCCATCGACTCGGGAGGAATCACGACGGGCAGGCTGAAATTTTTGTCGTACCGCGTCATGCAGACGTAGTGCAGATTTTTCGGTACTCGGTCGCGCGGAATGGTCGCGTCGAGATCAGCTGCGCCGGGAAGATCGCTGCCGCCCTGCGCATTCAGGCCGCTGTTGCGCGTGAGCGCGCGCGTGATCTGGCGAACGCGGTCGGCGCGAAAGTTGAAGCAGATGCAGGAATCGTCGTTGCGTATCGTGGCCCGTGGCTCGCCGCGATTATCCGTACAGACAAAGGGGATCACAAATTCATCGGTCACACCTTTGTTGTAGGAATCTTTCATGCCCTGCACCGGATCGGATTTCTTTCCGCCCTCGGCATCGGCGAAGACCATCGCGTTGTAGGCCTTGGCAATGCGCTCCCAGCGCCGGTCGCGGTCCATGGCGTAGTAGCGGCCGTTCACGGTCGCGATCTCGCCGCAGTTGTATTCGCGCATTTTCTGCTGGAGCTGTTCCAGATACCCGGCGCCGTTGGTGGGCAAAGTGTCGCGTCCGTCCATGAAAGCGTGAACGAAGACGCGCTCAAGGCCTTGCTGCTTGGCCATTCTCAACAGTGCGTAAAGGTGTTCCTGCCGCGAATGCACGCCGCCATCGGAAACCAGGCCGAACAGATGCAACCGGCGTTCACCCGTGCGCGCGTGCCTCATAGCTTCGAGCAGCGCGGGATGCTTGAAAAACTCGCCATTCTGGATCATCAGATCGATGCGGGTGATGTCCATGTGCACGATGCGGCCCGCGCCGATGTTCAGGTGTCCGACTTCGCTGTTGCCCATCTGGCCTTCGGGCAGGCCGACGTAGGGGCCGCTGGTGTGAATCAGCGTGTTGGGATACTCACGCAGCAGGCGATCGTACGTGGGCTTGCGGGCCAGCGCGATGGCATTGGCCTTGGTTTCGGCACGGTATCCCCAGCCGTCGAGGATGATAAGAATGAGCGGTTTCGGACGGGACAAGTTCAGCTCCTAGCTGGTAGCTCCTGGCTTGTAGACAAGTTCATCTTCTTTGCCGTGGAGTAACGCGGATGAACGCGGATTTCAGATTCTGAAAACAATCAACTCTACTCACCAAACTACTTCAACGGGATATCGTGTGAATATTTGATCCGCTGTCGCGAGCGGCAGTTTTTCCTCCAGGCTTTGCGCAATCAGCATGCGATCGAACGGATCGCTGTGATGCATAGGCAAAGACTCGATACGCAAAACGTGATCGGCCGTGACCGGCAGGATTCGCACGCCGTTGAAAGCCAGTTTCGACATGATGAATGGTCCAGTGGGAACGGGCAAAGACATTTTCCCAACCCGCACTTTTATGAGAATTTCCCAAACGCTCGCGACACTGAGCCATGTATTCGAGTTGGGCAACAATCTTCGGATGCGGTCGGACAGTTTCGATTCGTCGGTCAAGCCCCACAGGAATGTGTGAGTGTCGAGGAGCAGGTTCATTTGTAGAACAGATCCTCGATCTCTTTGGGCAACGGATCGTTGAAGTCATCGGGCACGACGAACTCACCCTTGGCTGAACCGAGCTTGAAGCGTGGCCGCTCAGACGGAATAGCGACTAACTTCGCTACTGGCTTTCCGGCCTTGGCGATAATGATCTCTTCTCCAAGCACGACTCGCTCTAAGAGCTTGGAAAGATGAGTCTTAGCTTCGTGTATATTGACTTCCATGACGCGATTATAGACTAAGTCCTTAGCTAAGTCCATGCCGACCCTCAGAACCCCATGGTGTCGTCGGCGGACGGGCCGTACGTCGCCGGCAGCGGCACATCGTTCAACCGCAGATAGACGCCCAGCTGCGCGCGATGGTGCACCAGGTGATTCAGGAACATCTGGCGATAGGCGAGGAAGCGTGATCCGCTGAAGATTGGCTTGCCCTGAAAGCTCAGCTTCCACGGATCGTTCCACGCGTTGTCGGGCAAGTTCTTCAATGCGGAACGAACCTGCGCAGCGCCCGCGTCGAATGCTTTCACCAGTTGTTGTTGCGACTCGAATGCAAGCGGCGTGAAGGATCGGTTGCTGAAATCGAGTTCGGGCGTAGTCAGCACAGTGACTCCAAATTCCGCCAATTGCGCAATATGCGGCGCGAGTTTACCCAGCGGCATGGATTTCGTATGCGGCTTGAAATCGGCCTTGATCGGAACGCGCTCCAGCATGGCTCGCGTTTTCTTGGCTTCTTCGTTGAATTCTGTGAGAAGTAAATCGTTGATCATCTCGGTGTTCCTTTCATGACTACGTGGGAATTTCGTTTAGGCGGCTGTCCCGCGCTCGGCGTACGCGTCCTCACCGAGTTCGCGCAGCAGCGTCTTCTGCCTGCCTGGTAGCACTGTGACCCGAAACTTCACGCTCTTGCCCGGCGTCCCGCCCGTGATCTCGAACCCAGCCTTCTTTAACCTCCTGCTCCAGGCATCTGTATCTCGAACATGGGCGCGAACATTCACAAACTTCTGCTTAGGGCTAATGGTAACGAAATTCTTTGGTTTTTCGCCCAGGGCGAAGCCCCAGAAGTTCTGAAGGTAGGTCTGTCGCAGCTTCGCGTCGGCGGATTGGAATATCTTTGCCAGAGAGTCGGCGATGCTCATGATGGGCTCGGGTCGCTTGCTCGCCCAGTAGGCCCGATCAACATCAGCCCGGCCACCCTCCTCCTCCTCACCGACGCTCTCCACCTGTTCCAGCTGTTCTTGGCCATCGAAAAACTTCGTGAAGGTTAGGGTTATTTTGCCCGAGACCCTAAGCGCCGCTATTTCCAGCACGGTTAGCGGCATCTTCTGGCTCAGGAACTCAATCACCGGGAAGTACGGGCTTTCACGAATGCGCTCAGCCGCCAATACAGCAACAGCGCGCCGTTCCCTGTTGGATGGTTTGCGGCTCTCGGTAAGCCAGTAGTTCATGCACCTTACAATATGGCTCCCGTCCACTTCTCCGAGCATCAGTTCAGCGCAGTACAAAATATTGCTCTCCTCGTCCAGGAGGATCAGATCCACACGGCCCGCTTTCCTGTACGCGCGCTGGGAGAACGTCTTCGAAATTCCGTCCAACCCGAGTATCGTGTGGTCCTCCCGGATCCGACGTTCTAGCCACGCCTCGGGGAGGGCAAGATCCCGCAGCGGAATCTTTTGGGACGGGACGTAGGTTGAGTCTGTCTTCGCCGTTCTCATTGAGGACCTACCCCTTGTAGTTCAGCGCCTTCAATCCCAAAAATCTTGCCGAACTTCCCAGCTCTTCTTCAATTCTTAGCAATTGATTGTATTTGGAGATGCGGTCGGTGCGCGACGCCGATCCCGTCTTGATTTGGCCCACTCCGGTGGCGACCGCGAAATCGGCGATGAACGTGTCTTCGGTTTCGCCTGATCGATGCGAGATGACCGAGGTATAGCCGTTGCGGCGGCCGAGATCGATCGCGTCCAGAGTCTCGCTGACCGTGCCGATCTGGTTCAGCTTGATCAGGATCGAGTTGGCAATTCCCTTCTCGATGCCTTCCCCGAAGATTTGAATATTCGTGACGAAGATATCGTCGCCAACGAGTTGAATTTTTCCGCCCAGTTCTTTGGTCAGGTTCTGCCAGCCATCCCAGTCTTCTTCTGACAATCCGTCTTCGAGCGAGACGATCGGATAATCCTTTACCCATTTGGAATAGAACTTCACCATGTCTTCAGAACTCTTCGCTGAGTTGTCCGATTTTTTGAAGACATATTTTCCATTCTGATAGAACTCACTGGCCGCCGGATCGAGTGCGATAGCAATTTCTTCTCCCGGCTTGAATCCGGCTTTCGAGATCGCTTCCAAGACAACTTCGATGGCCTCGACGTTCGATTTGAGCGAAGGAGCGAATCCGCCTTCATCGCCGACCGATGTATTGTAGCCGCGCTTCTTCAGAACACCCTTCAGCGTATGAAAGACTTGCACGCCCCAGCGCAGAGCTTCGGCAAAAGACGGCGCACCGACGGGCATCACCATGAATTCCTGAAAATCGACGTTGTTGTCGGCGTGCGCGCCGCCGTTGAGGATGTTCATCATGGGCACGGGCAGCACGTTCGCGTCGGCTCCGCCCAGATAACGATAGAGAGGAATTTTCAGACTCTCGGCCGATGCGCGAGCCGCCGCCATCGAGACCGAAAGAATCGCGTTGGCGCCAAGACGGCCTTTGTTATCGGTGCCGTCGAGTTCGATCATTTTCTGATCGAGCGCGCGCTGGTCGAACGCGTCCAATCCGGCGAGCGCCTCGGCAATCTCGCTGTTTACGTTTTCGACGGCCTTGAGGACGCCTTTGCCCAGGAATCGGTTGGTATCGCCGTCGCGAAGCTCGACCGCTTCGTGCTCGCCGGTCGACGCTCCGCTGGGGACAATGGCGCGCCCGAACGATCCGTCAGCCAAAAAGACCTGCGCTTCTACCGTAGGATTGCCGCGTGAATCGAGAACTTCCCGTGCATGAATTTCTGCAATATTGGACATGATAGGTTCGCTTTCCTTGGAATCAGTGGTTTTTCAAATCTCTTCCGGCGCTGTGGGCCACTCCACCCTCGCAAAAGGATTTGGAGAAACCCTCGATTATATCGGATGGACGTGATTCGCATGTGACGATGCGCACCGAGGTTGGACAACCTTTTCCCACTCCGGCACCGTCCATTCAGACAGTCCCCAAGGACTCTTATCTCTCGTGATTCCCCGTGTACTGTCCGCTGCTTGTGGGCGGATGCGGGGTGATCTAAAGTCATAGAACGATCGCAGTTGGAGACAAACGATGAAAAAATTTGCGTTCCTCTCTTCCCTGCTGCTGCTCGCCTCGATGATGGCAGGGCAATCCAGCGCGCCCGTGCCGGCAGGCACCGTGCTCATGGTTCGGCTGGAGACGACGCTCGCCACCTTCAGCAATCGCCCGGGCGACCACTTTCG
>Ga0335072_10007596_pt1 | contig 15774 bp, 11 predicted proteins | sample Lox_Sample_21_FD_206725 | JGI IMG/M metagenome (GOLD analysis project Ga0335072, IMG submission 206725) | Soil microbial communities from Loxahatchee National Wildlife Refuge, Florida, United States - Lox_Sample_2.1 | ecosystem: Environmental > Terrestrial > Soil > Wetlands | place: USA... | reverse complement strand
AGCCCAAATACCGTAGCAAATCGCAACACTGTCGGGTGGAATCCGCTTGACCGAACTTCCAGCAGCACGCTCTCCGAATGGAGTTTCGTTTCTGCATAAAGCGAGATCGGCTCGGTTTCCGATTTCTCATCCATTAAATCTTCCGAAGCGCCGTACACGCTGCAGCTTGAGGCGAAGATGAACCTCTCGATTCCATGGCCTTTGGCAATCTCAACCATCATCCGAGTGGCAGCGTAATTGATTTGCAGAGCGTTTACATCGTCCTCCGCGCAAGCGGGATCCCCGACGATCGCGGCCATGTGGATGACGCTCTTTACTCCGCTCATGGCTCGAACGGCATCCTGAATGTTTCGGCAGTCGCCCTGAATAAACTCGAGTTTGGGATTGCTCAGCAAGGGCTCGAGCGCCTCTCTGCCGTACACGAGATTATCCAATAACCGCACGTGACATCCGAGATCTAGCAGTTTCGACGTGACGATCGAGCCGATATATCCGGCTCCTCCCACGACCAAGATAAGGCCAGGATCAGATTCCCGAGCCGTGATTTGAGAAACCTGCGGAACTTCTTCGGATTCGCGGTAGAACAATCTGTCCTTCAACCATCGAATTCCTACCGCCGCCCCCATGGCGGCGGCTCCGAAAAGCAGGGCAGCGGAACGAGGCAACTGGGCTCGGCTCATTAGAAAGCTGACGAACACCACGAGCATCGTCGCTACAAACGCGCTTAGCGCGGCAAGGCGCAGTTTGTACGCAAGCGTGTATCCGCGAATCTTGGTGTAGAGCCCAAACAGCGAGTGTACGACCGGAAAAACCAGCGAGATGGGTAAAAAGGTGTGGAGATAGTAGTGTGAAAGGGCGGCCTCGTCCAGCGGTGCGCGGCTCCGAATGCTGACATAGAGCAGCGCCAATATGCCCGCGACTTGCACGGATATAAGATCGACCAGGGCGCGCGCCGCCCGCTCCAACCAAAGGTCAGCTTGCGTTCTCACGTCCGGTATCCCCAGGCATTTACCGACACCAGAACCCCCAGCAGCGGCCCAACGGGCAATCGGAGGGAAAAGGGTAGGCGCGGTGCGAATTGCCCGGTTTCGCACCTGCCGAAGAAAGGTACCTCAGAAATGTAAACAACTAATAAAGTCGGGGTGAAGGACTCGCTTGAACTTTCACAAATTGGAAGAGTTCGAGGGGGCTTGGGAATTTGGGCTGGCTACCGGAGGTGGTAATTGTGGGCCGCAGATTTCAGTAATTGCACTGACGCTCGTTGGCGGATGGTTGCCATATAGCGTTCTCCGTGTGTGGCTCCCAATTCGATCAAACACACTGCCCACGGTCTGAAGGACGATTTTAAGGTCCCTCCAGAATTGGATGTTCTCGCAGTAAGTCAAGTCCGCCTCAAGTTTGGCAGGGAGTAGGGTCGCGACGTAAAAATTCTCTTTTTGTTCCGAATTCGCGAGCAACTCCTCCTCGTCAAATTCAATCCGCGGGCATGTTATGCCTGGCTTTACTTGCAGAACCTCTTTTTGACGCTCGGTATATCCGGCCGTGAAATGCGGCACCTCCGGGCGTGGCCCAACCAGGCTCATGTCGCCAATGAGTACGTTCAGAAGTTGCGGCAACTCATCAATCTTGGTTTTGCGAAGCCAATGGCCGAGAGGAGTGATGCGCGGATCTCCGGTGGCAGTCAAAAAGGACCCATCGCCGCGATCAGACACACGCATACTCCGGAATTTCAGGATGTAAAAGGGCTCTCCCCGCCATCCCGTGCGAATCTGTGAAAACAAGGCTGGTCCCGGACTACTCAGTCGCACCGCGGCCGCCACGACCAGAAACAGCGGACTCAGGATTAGGAGGCCGATGAATGAAGCCGCCGCGTCAAAGCACCGCTTCCCGAATCGGGTGTAGAACGTGGATACCATTTCTTTTGTCCTCCCTCTGAACAAGCCGGAGGCACTACCGTCGGTGAAGCCGTGCAAGATCGTGCAGAGCCCCAATCACCCTGTCCTGTTCGGCGATGGTCATTCCCGGAAAAAGAGGGAGTGAGAGTGCCCCGGAGAACCGCTTTTCGGCGTTTGGAAACTCCCCTGTACGGTAGCCGCACTTCTGCCGATAAAGAGGGTGCATATGCAGGGGAATAAAATGGACCGAAGTGCCGATACCGCGATTTTTCAACTCCTCAATGATTCGATCGCGCGAAATCGTCAGCGCCTCATCATTGACCTGCAGAGCATAAAGATGCCACGCGCTTTCCGCGTTATCCGGAACACTGGGTGTGAGGAATGCGTCGAAAACGGAAAGCTCCTCCGTATAGCGCGCCGCTGACGCGGCGCGCAAAGACAAAGTAGACGCCGATTTCTTTAGCTGAACGATCCCGATCGCTGCCTGCAAGTCCGTGAGGTTGTACTTGTACCCAACGTCCTCGATGTCGTAGCGCCAGGAGCCTTCCGCGGAGTAGCGCTTCCACGCGTCGCGGCTGATGCCATGAAGACTTAAAATGCGAATCCGGTCTGCATATTCGGGATTCCGGGTCGTGACCATCCCGCCCTCGCCGGTGGTCACGGTTTTCGTCGCGTAAAACGAAAAGCAGGTAATGTCGCCGATAGTTCCAATTGTCCGGCCCTTAAATTGGGACGGCAATGCGTGGGCCGCGTCTTCGATCACTCTCAGGCCGTGCCTCTGCGCGATGTCGATGATCGTGTCGAGGTCCCGTGCATAGCCGGAATAGTGAACCGGCATGATTGCTTTGGTTCGCGAAGTAATCGCGCGTTCAATCAACCTGGCATCCATATGAAAAGAGTCCGGCTCGCAATCAATGAGAACCGGTTTCGCTCCGAAGTAAAGAATAGTTTCTCCCGAGGATGCAAAGGTCATCGAGGGGAGTATCACTTCGTCGCCTTCCTCAAGCCCAATCGCATGAAGCGACAGGTGCAGCGCGGCAGTGCACGAGCTGACGGCCACTGCATATGCGGCGCCCGTGAAGTTCGCGAAATCCGCCTCAAACTGTCTTACACGCGGGCCGGTAGTCAACCATCCCGTTTGGAGCACTTCCAGAACTGCGGCCGCTTCTTCCTCTTCAATTAATGCGCGATGAAACGGCAAAAAAGGAACCTGCTCCGCTCTAGCTGTTGATGTGGCAGTTGCTGACATGAGCCCCCTCCGCAAATGGTTTCCCTTCTACGGTGTGGCAGAAATTCTTGAGGCAGTGACTTGAGACTTGTCTTCTCGGTGAAGATGTTTCAGCCAATTTTTGACAAGTGATGACCAGTCGTGGTGCTGCTCTACATATCTTCGGCCGTTTTCGCCCAGCTGCCGGGTTAGACCTGGCACACTGAACAGCTTGAGTACTTCGTCCGCCAGCGCAGGAGGATTTTCCGGTTGAACCACAACTCCAGCTTTTGCCGATTCAATCAAGCGCGCGCATTCCCCCGTCCCGACGAAAATCAACGGTCTCCCCGAGGCGAGGACAGGAAAGATCTTGGAAGGACGCGCACCTTCGTGAGCCGGCATCACTCGAAGCGATGCGAGACCGCATTCAGCGATCGAGTAATACGGGGGCAAATCCTCGATACTTACAGGGTCTCTAAAAGTCACATTTTGCAGCCGCAATTCCCGGGCTTGCATCTCGAGCGACTTGCGCGTCGAACCGTCCCCCATGAAAAGGAAATGAATTTCTGTACGACTCTCGAGCAATTTGGCCGCCTGTAGTACAAATTCCACTCCTTGGGCGTATCCCATGGTCCCTGCCCAAAGGACGATCTTCTTTCCCTCCAGGCCTAAACTCTTCTTGAGGGTCAAGTCGGCGTCGCGAGGCTGGAAATGCTTCACATCTGCGCCATTTGGTAGGAAGAGCGCCTTTTCGGGCGACAGGTGCTTCTTCGAAATCAACACATCGCGAATTCCCTGTGTTACGCCGTTTACATAAGCCGCGTTGCGGTAGGCAAATGACTCGATCCAGAGCAGCGTCCTTTGCAAAAATCCCTCGGAGAGAAGTCCTGCCTCGACCACCGCATCCGGCCACAAATCCGACACGTTGAAAATGTAGGGCACTCTCCAGAACAGTTTCGCCGCGAACGCTGGAATGCAGGTCAGCAAGGGCGGCGATTCAACGAACAGGAAGTCTGGCCTTTGCGAGCGAAACAAACCAATCATCGAAGTCAGAGCAAAAGAGCCGTAGTTGAGCATCCGGGCCACTCCTCCTCCGACCGCCGGATACAACCACACGCGATGGATGATTACGCCCTTACGAACTTCGCGTGAATACAATTGCCCGCCGCGCCCGTCGAAAAACTTGCCCTTCGGATAATTCGGCCTCGCCGTCACGACTTCCACTTCGTGCCCGCTGCGGATTAAGTGCTCGGCAGTGGATTGCAGGCGGGTTGGTGCTCCACCGATTTCGGGCGGATAGTATTGAGTAAGAATCAGAAAGCGCAACGGAACGCCTCCGAAATCTAAGGGTCGAATCTCGCGATAGTTTTTCAGGAAACGTTGTGGACGGTCGCCCACATTTCAAGCGATAGGGCTCGAAAGAGAATCTCCGCGGGAAGAGCTCCGGAATCCCCATTCAGGAACTTCTTGCACTCGCGAGTCAGACCCTCGCTGGATATATATTTGCCGAGTCGCAAGTCTCGAGATTGCCACAGCTGCTTTTGGCCGTTTCCCAAGCCAACTCGCAGCCATTCCGCGCCGGGAATATCAAAGCCCAGCTTCGATTTTCGCAGACGGATCTCTTCCGGCAGCGTCCCTGCGAGCGCCTCTCTCAAAATCCACTTCGTCCAACCGTGCCGAAGTTTCAGGGAGTCCGGGCAACGCACCGCGAACTCAACCAATTTATAGTCGAGAAACGGCATCCGGGTCTCAATGGAATGGGCCATCGAATTCCGGTCCTCGTGGCGAAGCAAACTCGGGATGCTGGTCGCCACCAGATCCGTTTTCTGACGGTCAGCGAGATTTCTTCCCGCACCGAGCAAGCTCCCACCGTCGTGGGCAGCCACGCGAAGCGTAGGATTTGCCAGCCTATCGAGCGCCGAAACACTTTTTCGCGCAAATGAGGGCAAATATCGTCCAACCGTTCCGCGAGACCATTTGATCTTGCCCAGAGTTTGAAGGAGGCCCGGGACCTCCTCGAAAAATGCAGGGCTGAGCTTTCGAAGCAGGTGCCACACGTGAAAAAAATAGTACTTCCGGTAACCGCAGAGCGATTCATCGCCGCCCTGGCCTCCCAGAAGTACGGGCACGCGGTTTTGCTGCGCCTCTCGCATCACGCTCCATTGTGCGAAGACGCTTGGCCCGCCGATCGGTTCATCCTGATGGTACGCGATCGTTTCGGCGGCCTTCCAAAACGACTCCGCTTCCGGATAAGCCCAATGCCGATTCGCATCCGTCGCCGAAGCAACCGTAGTCATGTACGGGCGCTCGTCGAGTTCCGGATCCTCGAAACACGAGGAAAAAGACTCAAATCGAGTGTCCGGAGACACTCGGCGTGCTTCGCACAATATTGCTGACGAGTCGAGCCCGCCGCTCAAGGAAACGCCGACCGGTACGTCGCTTCGAAGGCGAATCGTGACGGCATGGGCAAAGCGCGAACGAAACTCCTCGGCAGCCTCGGCGGGAGATGTCTCAAGTGACGGCTCAGTTTCAAGCTGCCAATAACGCCAAGTGCGGGGCTGCAAGCTCTCGCTCATCCTCAGAGACAGGCAGTGCCCTCCTCGAAGCTGCAAGACTCCTTCAAAGGAAGTCTCTTCGGAATGGTCCTGCAGGCCCCATTCTAGAAAATCTGCGATTGTCCTCGGGTTCGCCGACCGCTTCATGTCCGACGCGAAGAGGACTTGCTTGATCTCTGAACCGAAGTAAAAGGCTCTCGCTGAGGCCGCGTAGTAAAAGGGCTTCACGCCAAAGCGGTCCCGCGAGCAGAAGAGCGTTCTTTTTTCGCGGTCCCAGATCGCGAAACTCCACATCCCATTGAATCGGGTGAGGCAATCCTCACCCCAGGCTTGGTAGCTCCTCAGGACGACCTCCGTGTCAGTCCCGGAAATAAAGTGATAGCCCAATTCAAGAAGTTCTTCGCGGACTTCTTTGTAATTGTAGATCTCGCCGTTGTACGTAATCGTGAACCTGCCGTTCTCGATCTGCATCGGCTGATTGCCGTTCGCTGACAAATCCAGAATCGCAAGCCGGCGGTTTCCAAGTCCGACTTGTGGCCTGCGAACGGCTGGAGCGTCTTCATTTCCCCAACGGACTTCAACGGGCGCTTCTGGCGCCGCGCTCGAGTAGGCAAAGCCGTAACCGTTCGGTCCGCGGTAAGCGATCATTTGGGTCATCGCGACCAGCGTCCGTGGATCGAATCCATCAATCGCCACGATGCCGGCTATGCCGCACATATCTCGCTCTCGAATTGGCGATAGAGTCCAACGAGCTTGCTGGCTTCTGAGTTCCAGTTGAATCTTTCTGCGACGGCGGCCCTCCCGCGCAGGCCCATCTCTTCCGCTTCGCGCGGATGCGTCAGGGTGTATTGGATCGCATTTGCAATCTCATTCGGGTTCTTCGGATCAACGAATATCCCGCATCCCGCGTCGCCAATGATCCTGCGCCACAGCGGGAAATCCGAGGCAATCACAGGGAGTCCCGCCCCCATATATTCGAAGATTTTTTGAGGCATCGATTCGAAGTGGCACGGCTCGGGATGAAACAGCACGAGTCCGGCGCGCACTCGGTGCAACAGTTCAAATGTGCTGGGCTGGTCCAGAAATCCGTGATGCCGCACGCGCGACCATCCGGGATCTTGTCTCAAAGCCTCAGAGTCCACTTCTTCCGGATTCTCCGGCCCTGCGAGTTCCAGTGTTGCGGAAAGCGAATTCGGTAGCAGAGCCATCGCCGACACCATTTCCCGAATCGCGCGCTGCACCGTGATTCCTCCAACATAAGCGACCGATTGCCGCCTGTCTTCCCACGATTCAGCCGCGCTCGCGCGAATTAGTTCCTCGGGATAAGGGTAGTTATGAACGACGATGGTTCGCGGATTGATCCTGTTCAACCGTCCTGCAATTGCCGGCGTAACCGTGACGAGGGCCGAAAACCTGCGGCTCGCCTTTTCCTCGATTCCCGTCACAACCCATGAGATCAGTTTCCGGCTCCATTCGGGGAGGTAGCGTTTGGAGAGAATATCGTTTGGAAGATCCTCGTGGACATCGTAGATCACCAGCTTCCCTTGGCTCCTCAAGAGCAGCCCGGCGGGAAACAGTTCCGGATCGTGAAAATGATATACATCCGCATTTTCTTTGCGCGCCATTTGGTACGCGCGCCAAACAGTCCGCGTCATCCGCGCCAACCGGGAACTGTCTTTCGCGATGGATCTAATCTGAACGCCCTCGACATTTTCGTCGCTTGCATAGGGGCCGATCACCGTCACGTCAAACCCGGCGCGCGTCAGCGATCTGCACTCCTTGTGAAAAATGCGGGGATCTCGCGCGGAATGTACCGTCGTTAGGTGAACCACCTTCAAGCAGTGTGCTTTTGGTCCGGTTTCCGCAATCTTGGCAACTCTCGAGGTACCCATCGATCTGACCAGTTCAGTTCCACGGTGCAGCAAGCAATTCGCCGACGATTTTTTCCGCCGAGTTGCCATCGCCGTACGGAGCCACCCTGCTCCAATCTGTCCTATCTTGCTGGCGAATGATGCGCAACAGCGTCTCCGGCTCCGTTCCTGCAATGTGATTCGCGCCGCATTCAACTGTCTCTGGCCACTCAGTCGTATCTCGGAGCGTGATGCAGGGAACCCCGAGATAAAACGCCTCTTTCTGAACGCCTCCCGAGTCTGTAAGGATTTTCACCGCGTTCTTCTCCATCGAAAGCATTTCGAGAAATCCCAAGGGAGGAACGCGGTGGATCTTCCCGTTTACCGTGATCCCACCTGCATCGAGAAGGTTTCGCGTCCGCGGGTGAACGGGAAACAGGACGGGCAGATCAAGTGCCGTCAGCGTCCGCAGGATTGAGGCTAGACGAGGACGGTCATTCGTGTTTTCCGCGCGGTGCAGCGTTAGAAGGTAATATCCCTTTGCAGCCAGCCCCCACCCGCGCAGATTTTTCTCCGCGTGTCTCTCTGCCAGCGGCAATTGCTGCAGCAGTGAGTCGTACATCACGTCGCCGGCAAATACGATTCGACGAGGCCGAGGATCGCCCTGGGCGCCGATTCCTTCGCGGCACAGGTTCGCAATGGCCGCTTGCGACGGCGCGAGCAGAAGCTGGCTCAAATGGTCTGCCACCACGCGATTTTGCTCTTCTGGCTGGGTGATTTCCCCGCTTCGGCATCCGGCCTCCACGTGCGCTAAAGGAATCCTTAGCCGGGAGGCTAGCAGCGCCCCCGCCAGGGTCGAGTTCGTGTCCCCGTAGACCAGCACCCAATCAATAGGCTCGTCCCGCAGTAGCGGCTCCATTCTTTGCAGCATCCGCGCCAATTGAATTCCATGAGAGGACGACCCGACTCCCAGGTTGTGGTCCGGCCGCGGCAATGCCAGTTGCTCAAACAGTATCTCCGCAATCTCCCGTTCGTAGTGCTGCCCCGTGTGAATGATCCGGTGCTGGATATGGGGCAGATTTCCCGCGGCATTGTGCCGGTCGATCGCTCGGCACAACGGCGCCAGCTTCACAAACTGCGGGCGCGCGCCGACCACGCTCAGCCACGTTGTTTCGGACTTTCCGTAGGTATTTTCCCGCACGCTCATGCCGAGGCCGCCCTCCAGTCAAATTTGGCGCTGAACGCGATTTCATCCAGAATTTTTCGGTAAATCTGCGAATAGCCCGATCGAAGTAGCGTCGTATTGTGCCAGGCGATGGTGAAAACGCCGCCAACCGCACGGCAGCGGTCTACGATGTCCTTGACGACCATCAGAGCCTGGTTCGCTGAAAGCTTCATGTATCCGTACAACGTCGAGTCCATCACGAGAAGGGGGATTTCGACCAGTTTTGCTTCACGCTGCTCGGACCATAGCCATGGCCGGTAAGGAACGCACGTGCCGGCTCGAAATCCCACATGGTCTGCAAATCCCACAGAGGAGTCGTACGCCAGTCCCAGCTTGTCCCACTCGACCCAGGTGTTTGGACTCCATCGCAGATAATCCTGCCGTCCGCCTGCGCTTCTCTCGCCCAACAAAGCCACGAGGGATTCCACTTCTCCTCGAAGTTGCTTAGGCGATTGGAACGTGACGTAGCTTGGGTGAATTCCCATCTCCGCGCCCAATGATTTCAGTTCGTTCATCAGCTCCGAAATTCGCCTGTCGTGGACGTCATATCCCGTATCGTGCGGGCCGCATTCGCTGCACTTCCAATGAACTGCGATGTCCAACCTTCGTTTCGCGGCAAGTTGTACCAGCTGTTTCAGCTGCACTTGCGATGTCGCATGGATGCCAAAAATAGCCGCCCCGAGATCGCGAAACGTTTCAAAGGGTCGGGCATAGCGAAACGTCTTTGCGACCGCGCTGCGAAATGAAAACGGCAAACCGATCTCGTCAACATCGTGGCTGATCCTTACGCGCAACCGCCGCTCCGCCGGAATCCAGCCCGGCAGCAACGATCGCACCACCTGTTCGAAGGCAACGCCGTATTCGTCCACGATTGGGCGGTGCAGAAATCCGTTTTGCCACGAAATGCTTGCGGACGCCGGGAATCGCCCGTGAATATCCTTTGGCGATGGAAACATCTCCTCAAACCGGGAAAGAGTCAGCAAAATGGACGTCGGAAGGTCGACGGCGCAGGTGAAAGATTCAGGTGCGTCCGCTATGAACAGCGGCCCGGAATGGGTTTGGCTCGAGGAAGAAAACGGAATTTTGAAGTCCGGAATTACTTCGCAATTTCGATTCGCTCCCGGCCACCATGCTGCTGTTGACGTATGAAAGATCCCTCTATTGATTTGGTCCCAGGCTCCATTTCGAATGCGCGGGAACCGCACCCTCTTTCTCGTCCCGGCGCCCAAATACACGGTGAGATAATCCCGGTCTGAATCGTCCACCCGCCATGATTGAATCGTCGCGTCGTCCACCTGGGCGCGACGCGCCAATTGTTCAATTGCATAGCGCGCTGCGTTTGGGTTTGGGCCGGGAGCTTCTTCGCGCGCGCGGCTGACGACGGCAAATCTCGTCATGGTCTGTTGGGAGGGAATGAATTCAGTAAGATGAATTCTCGTGAGCCTTAGTCCAGGCGTTAGCCCGGGCATGGCGGATCACCGCGTCGAACCGTGGAGCTATGGTTGGCGAAAAGGCATCGTATCCCCCGTCGCTCGCGGAGATCCAAAGCCAGTTGTATCGGTAGGAATTCAGGAGGAGCTCAAGATAAGGCTCAAGCTCCTCCACCGAGCTTGCTGTCGCGGACTGGCATACTTTGTTTGCGGCGCTATCGCTGAAGAGTGTCAGCGTGCCGGCCAATTCCAGAATGCCGTTGTATTTTTCGAGCGTTGCCCTGAAGGCGTTCGCCCTGTCCGCAAGCGACATCCGCATTTCTTCGAGCGTGTGGTGGCAATACGCAATGCTTCCCTCCCCGCCGGAGAGGACCTTCAAGCGCATCTTCTTCCGCACGATCTCATCGAGAAGTCCCATGGAAATGTAGGTCGGCGTCGGGTAATAAGGGGTTCCGAAGTACGTTTTGTAGCCAGGATGCGTAAATCCGGTCAAAAAAAACCACAGCACTGCGTCTGGATATTCCTCCTCTGCGATGTCCGCCATCTGCGCGCCAAGGGCTTGCAAGCTCTCTGCGACTTCGGAGGGTTTTTTTCCGGTCAATCGCGCCATTTCACCAATGTCGTATTCGTGATGGTAGTTGTAAAACTCGGGGTCAAACGCGATTCCCGGAACCCCGGAGTCACGAGCGGTCGCGAGCGAATTTCGCCAGATCCTCAGAAAATCCGACCGGGCTCCCTGCTTGTCGTCCAGGTCGAATCCCGCGATCTTCTTAAAATACTCTTGATCCGAATGATAATTCTTTTCGCCCGGGTCCACTCCCAGCATGCGGTTGAGGAAGACCCACGGCCAGATGTCCTTATTCGTGTATTTTTGCCACTCCTTCATTTGGGCATCCATGGACGACACGGCTGGGATTGCAGAAGTATCGTAAGCATGAAGGAATGCAATCGCGATTCCGTCGTAGGACGATTTATCGAATTGGCGCAGTTTCGCCTCGTTCATTTGAAATGCCACGGCTGTGTTCACTAGAAGCAAATAATGCGCGGGAAGCGTCTTCTCCGCTTTTCTGTCACCTGAGGAATTCCCAGCGTTGGCGACCGTGGAGCTGCCAAGCGCCACACAAAGCGCGCAAATAAACACCGCAAACCTTCCCCAAGAAAAACTAGACTTTTCCGAACCCGAATGAAGAGCCGGCAATGCCTCTCGCCCGTTAGTTCGCAAGGATCTGCTCCAGGCGCGAGTGAATCCGCGCTCGCAGCCCTCGGGGATGATAGCCGCCGCATGCGATGAATTGAGCCCCTTCATGGTTAATCGGCAGCGAAGCCTTCCGGTGCAGGTCATGCAATCTGGCGATCTGATCGCGCGCATCATCCGCGCCCGTCACCTGGATGCATCCGGGAAACGGATAGCTCCACAATACATGTCGCCCGTGTCCCAAGGATTCCAGCACCATCCACGAGACTCCGTCGTGCCGGACCGGCCTCCAAACAACGGAGGCTCGGCGATAAAAGTTCAAGAGGTTTGGGACTCGTCCGTGGATGTGCAGATTCTTCGGCGCCTCGGGGATCGGGCCATCGAGAAGTCCGACCAATTCAAACGCAACGTCAGGCAATTCCCGCGCGACCTTAAGAATGCGATCCAGGCCGTAGAGGTTTCCCCGTTCCACCGTCGGCATATAAACGAGCACGCTGAACTTCTCCGGTAAGGGGGAAGGCGTATCCGGTATCAGTCCCGAGGGAAACGGAACCAGCTCGCACGCTGCTCCCAAAGATCTCACCTCGCGAACCATCCAATCCGATTCCGCCCAATGGTGGAACTCGCCCAGCACCCACGGATCCCCCATCCCCGCAAGAGCCGCGGCCCTGTCGTCAACCACGTCGCTCCCCATCCAATGCATTACAATCCGCTTTTTGTTGAGCGCTCGGGCAAACTGTAGAAATTTCCCGCGCGTGATGCGCCCCCCCAGTTGGTACACAAGGTCGCAAGTGGAGAGATCCCGGAGAATCGCTGCATAGTTGCTCAGCCCCGCGTCGGGGTAATAGCGAAATTCCCAACCGTCGCCATTCATGAAATCGGCAAAAATCTCTCCAAAATACACCAGCCCGTGAACGAGAACGCGCCGGGAGGCCCTCCGCCCTAAAATTCGACCTTGCATTCGCGGAGTTCGGTCGTTCAGGTCACACCGCCGCGTGGCGGCGGACCGCTTCGAACAGGCGCGCCGTCACAAAACCGAAATTCACGCTGTCACCGTAGCTGTTGTACTGCGGTACTCGAAAGAGGCGGAAAAATCGCTCGGGGTTCCCCTGCGCTGGCACTTCATACCTGCCATTGATTTTGAGCGTTTCCCCACCCCACCCGGTTTGAATGCAATACATGAGAGAATCGGAAGAAAGAATCAAGTCGGGCTCCCTGCCCTTGACCTCGCGAATTCCTCGCCGGTATGACACTTCGAGCTCCACACCCAAATCCGACAGGCGAACGACTGCCGGCGCCATCGCGTTTATCAACAGAAAATTATTCTTCGAACGGCATTTTTCTCTAAGGTCTTCCATCGCCTTCTGAAGCTGGCTGACCGGAACTTGGGCGGAAGTAAGCGGTTCTGCTTTTTGCGCCCCGCTCAAATCGGCCTCGTATTTCCGGATCGCTTCTCCCGATTCGCGGCGCGCTCCCACTTCCCATTCGTCTCCCGGATACAACACGACCGTGTCTTGCGCCAACTCTTGAGTCACGAAGCGATGGATATCGCCAATCCGGTTCACTGACCCGTTCATAAAGAAATTCTCCGCGTGGCAGAAATACACATAGCTCGCGAAGGGAATAAACTGCCGCGGCTGCATGGCTCGGATTTGCGCCGTCATCTCGCTGCGTTTGCGTTCTGCATGCGATCTCTGGGCGGCAACGTCATCCGGATTCCCCACCCAGTTCGCATAGGAAAATTGCGAAAGTAGCAGGTCAACTTCGCCGGCAAGCCGCTTGATCTTCTGCATCTCCGGCTTTCGGGGAAATACGCAGTCGTTCAGATTCAAAACGGTCTTCCCTTCCGCAAAGATCAATAGCCACGAGTCAATCAATTCATTCACGCCGTTGATGACCTTGAAATCTTCCGCGATTCTCGCCGGCATTCCATCCGGAAGTTCGCGAACCGAAAAACCCAGGGATTCACACGCGCGAACCACTCGTTTATCCCGTGTTTCGTGAAAAAGAACCTGGATTTGCCGCCGGATGCTCTCAGGGATTTTCTTGAGATTCGGCGGAAAGAAATGGTCGGGGTGCTCGTGGGAAAACCAGATATGCGTTACGCCCGCAAAATCTTCGTATCCCATCTTAGTCTTCGAAATGTGCTTCCATCCATTATTGAAGACCGCGCCCTCAATCCACGGATCGCACACCAGGCGCACTCCGTCCGATTCCAGCAGGAATGACGCGTGATTAACCCAGGTCAGCCGCACTCTTGAGTCCCTTGCCGGCGCAATCGCTCCCGCCTTCGCGCGTTCTCGGCACCGCCTTCCGCAACCTTAGGAACAAATGATTTCTTCCCACCGGGAGTGCAGTTCTCGCCGCACCACTTCGCGCGAGTACGTCCTCTCCACAGCTTCGATCCCCGCGTGGTTCAATGGCAAAACGTGTGATTCGTGCAGCGCGTGCAACACTTCCAGTTGTGCCTTCGCTTCCGCTGCATCCTTCACTTGAATTCCGCCCGGCACAGGGTACGTGTACAAGACGTGGCGTCCGTGTGCGAGTGCCTCTAGAACCATGAATGAAATTCCCGCGTCGTGCCGGACGGGCCGCCACAAGACCGTCGCCTCTTCGTACAGTTCGCGCGGATCGCTGATCCAGTTTTGAACGGTCACGTTCGGAGGCACTTCCACTGTCTGTCCTTCGTGCAGCCCGGCGAGCTTGAACCGGATGGAAGGAAGCGCCCTCGCCACCTCCACCACTCGATCCCACCCATAGAGATTTGCCACATCCGCGCGCGGAAGAAACACCAGCACCGAGAACTTGCTTGGCAGCGGTTTAGGACTCCGAATTTGATCCACAAAGGACGCCTGCACAAACTCACACGCAAGTCCGAGTGAGCGGACCTCTTCCGCAAGAGACGGCGAGGCTGCCCAGTGAATGCGCTTCGCGATCCAAGGCTCCATTTTTCCGCTGCTCAATAGCCTTTGCGCCCGCAGCACATCGCTTCCGCACCAGAAAATCACCATCTTCTCGACGCTGAGAGATTTCGCCGCCCACAAGAAAGGGCCCATGTCGATTCTCCCGGCCCACGTAAAGACGAGGTCGCACGTGCGCAGGTCCCGTAGAAGCGCGGCCAATTGCAGCGGCGTGTGTCGCGAACGATCTCGTATGCTCCATTTTTCGTTCGAGAGAAGCTCGGGAAGCTTGTTACAGAAATGCCGGAGCCCGTGCACCACCACGGTGTACTGCCGCCGCGTAGGCTCGGTCCCTCCCGGTGCAATGCCCCGGCTCGCGTAGGCATCCCCAGTTCTTGTGGAGAAAGAAGTAGCCATAGACGCCGAAGATCCTCGTGAATTGAATGCTGATATGGAGTGTTGACTCTACTGCCGCTGAAAACCGCTCAGAAAGCCCCGGCGGAGGCCGCAATCGAATGTTGCGTTTCGTCGGGTTTGCCGGCTGGCTCCATTTTCTTGAGCGATCCTTCCGCCACTCGATAGGAAACCTCGCAAGCGGCACATGTCCAGACTTCGTCGGCGAGTTTCAGCCGCACGCCGCACTCACAAACCCAGCCGACGCGCCGGGCCGGCACTCCCACCGCCAGCGCGTGTGGAGGAAGATCCTTCGTGACAACGGCCCCTGCACCCACAAACGCGAACTCGCCGATTGTCACTCCGCAGACGATGGTCGAATTCGCGCCAAGCGAGGCTCCCCTTTTCACTAACGTGCGCTGATACTCCGATTTTCTGTTGACGTGGCTTCGCGGTGTCATAACGTTTGTAAATACCATCGAAGGCCCGCAAAACACGTCGTCTTCCAGCTCCACGCCGGTGTAGAGCGACACGTTATTCTGAATCTTCACGTTCTTCCCGATTCGGACGCCCGGCGCGACGTTCACATTTTGTCCGAGATTGCAGTTTGCCCCGATCGTGCTGCCCTTCATGACGTGCGAGAAATGCCAGATCTTGGTTCCCGCTCCGATCTCGCACGGTTTGTCAACGCACGCCGTTTCATGTGCAAAATACGCGGGCTCTGCTTTCGGCTCGAGAGAGACCGGCTGGCCATGCTCGCGAATCGAATTTCCCGCCGCGTGCAGGATTCGCAGCACCTGCAATCCCTCCCGCCCGTCCGTTTGCGGCTTCTTTCGGTCGCGAACGCATTCGAGGAAGTGGCTGCATTCCATCCGCAGCGGCTCTACTTTATCCAGTGGAACCACCTCTCCCTCCGCGCGCTTCGCCACTGGCACGCGGTTCACCCACTCGATCTTGTGAGGGTACAGAACCAGTTTGTTCTCCGCGCTCGTATCGTCAAACACCGCCATTTTGCGGTCGCCCACAATCACCAGCCGCTGCTCCTTAAATGGATGCAGCCAGCTCACAAAAATGTGCGCCTTCACTCCGCTCTTGAATCCCAATATGGTGAGTGTGACATCCGA
>Ga0335072_10007594_pt1 | contig 15779 bp, 17 predicted proteins | sample Lox_Sample_21_FD_206725 | JGI IMG/M metagenome (GOLD analysis project Ga0335072, IMG submission 206725) | Soil microbial communities from Loxahatchee National Wildlife Refuge, Florida, United States - Lox_Sample_2.1 | ecosystem: Environmental > Terrestrial > Soil > Wetlands | place: USA... | reverse complement strand
GACGATCTCTTTCTGAAGCTTTATACCCACGGTGCGCAGGAGAGAAATATGGAGCCGCTGCTCGGCGGGGGATTGCTGGATCTTCTTTGCTGGATCACAGAAGAGGCCGAACAGAGAGATATAGCAACTCACTGGGCTACTGCCTGGCAGCTGTATCAGGCGGTCGCCAGGATACTTCGCGACAAGGAATCCATGCTTTTCGCTTATAGGGTGGAATCCGCGCGATGACAGTGTTGAATGTGCTGCTGGTCACATATGGGTTTCCCCCCTTAGGAGGAGTCGGTGTTTTGCGAGCGGCAAGCTTGGCTCGCTATCTTCCGACGGAAGGTGTTCGGCTCGACGTGCTGACCGCGCGCAACGCATCTGCGGTCGGAGCCGATCCAGGGTTGCTCAGGGGTATTCCGCCTGAGGTTATGGTCCATCGCACCCTGGCTCTGGATCTCCCGTTTGGCCTTAAGAAAGCAGTTAAGAAACTTATCGTCGGAATCACTCCATCACCCGCCAGTTTGTCCACCAGCGCTCAGGATAAGCCTCGACGGCAAGCCGCGGCAATTCGAGATCTATTGTTGCCAGACCCACAAATCGGCTGGCTGCCTACATTAACGCGCAAGGCCCGCCGCGTTATCAGAAATAGAAAGATTGATCTTGTCATCGTCACTGTTCCACCTTACTCCAGCCTGCTCTTGATTAAGAAGCTCCGCAACGAGTTTTCTGAGTTGCCGATTGTCGCAGATTTTCGCGATGAATGGCTCTCGACGACGATTGATTTGGTCAGCTTTAGCAGAAGTTCGCGGGCGCGGACGGTTGCGCGGCGGATCGAAGCAACTGCTGTTGCCAATGCGACCGCGGTTGTTGCGGTCACTGAAGCAGCTCGCCACGAAATTCGCACGCGTTATCCACAGGAAAAGGATGGCAAGTTTCAGGTTATTCCAAACGGATTTGATCGAAAGGCGCTACAAAGTCCTCCCAGAGATACTTCCCGCCGCAATAGGATTATTCTCACATATATTGGAAATATTTATGGATCAACCAATCCCGCATCGCTCGTGAAGGCGCTACAGACACTGCCGTCTGAGGTCAGATCCCAGTTCAGGCTTCGTTTCATCGGACACATCGAAGAACAGGTTTTTCGACAGGATCTTCTGCAGTTGGGGGAAGTGGTCCAACTGAGAGACTTTGTCCCTCAAGACAAGGCTTTGGAGGCGCTCCGAGAAGGGGATTATGCGCTGCTGATCACTCAGGATCCAGTGAATGTTTCGGCAAAATTCTACGACTATATTGGCGCCGGCGTGCCTATCCTTGCGCTCGTTCATCCAGAGGGAGAGGTAAAACGCCTGCTTAATGAGTTGCGAGCCGGTTGGTCGGCTGATATTAACGATGTCGCGGATATCCGACGCCTGTTTCTCGAAGCGGCGGCAGCTGAGAATCCGCTTCTGCCATCGTTTCGACCAAATCACGCGAAGATAGCACAGTATGAACGGAAGTCTCTTGCGGGCCGTTACGCAGCTCTCCTGCATTCCATTGCTAGTCCGTCACTGAAGTCTGGGTTTGCGCCAATGTCCGAAACGGAAGCCTAGACATGCTCAAGGTTGCTGTTATCACCCGCTATTTCCCCAACTCGGCGGAGCCGTGGCAGGGTCGGTCAGCATACGAGACATTGCGCGTCCTGGCCCGCAAAGCTGAAGCACAAGTTTTCTTTCCCAACGCTGTTTATCCATCGCTGCTTAAGCCGCGAAGCCGGCTCTATGACAAGCTCGACCAGTCTTATTGTCCGGCAGGTGTAAAGGTCCAGTACTGTAATTACGCCGCTCTGCCTCTGGTGTCCCGCCCCCTCAATGGCAGGACTGCCGCGCGCGCATTGCTTCCTCACGTTCGACGATTTGCCCCGGACCTCGTTCTCGGCATCTTTGTCTATCCAGAGGGGTATGCGGCTCTAAGGGTCGCCAGAAGTTTGTCGGTCCCGGTGGCCGTCGAAAGTATTGGCTCCGATATCAATCGACTTGGGGATCCCATGTGCAAGAACCACACCCTCAAGGTCTTGAGAGATGCGGATTGCCTGCTTACAATGAGCGAGGACCTCCGCAGAAAAGCCCTGGCCATGGGCGCATGGCCCGAGAAGACACGCTCGCTCCTCAACGGTTGTGATACGTCGGTCTTTCGCGTCGCGAACCGACTCGATGCGCGCGCAAAGATCGGCATCGACACCGCTGCCGAGGTTGTGGTCTACGTCGGGCGCACTGACGTAAAGAAGGGGCTTCGCGAACTTGTCGAGGCCGCCGTGGCCCTCCATCCGGCTCGACCCAAACTGCACGTCTACATGGTTGGCGAAGGACCCGACACGCCCGTAATCGAAGGTCTTATTCGTCACCATCAAGCGGCTGGCTTTATCCACCTGATGCCCAGGTGTTCGTTTGACGAGGTTGCCGTCTGGATGGCGGCGGCGCATATCGTCACGCTGCCGAGTTATATGGAGGGGTGTCCCAATGTTGTGCTGGAGGCCTTGGCCTGTGGGCGACCGGTTGTTGCCACAAATGTTGGCGGCATCCCCGAGATTCTAAGCGACAGATGCGGACGGCTTGTGCCACCGCAGGATCCCGGAGCGCTGGCCGGCGCTCTGGCAGCGGTCCTTGACGCAGTCTGGGACGAATCAGATATTTCCGCCCATGGGAGCCGGAGTTGGAACGACGTTGCAGACGAGTTGCTCGATGTCTTCGAATCGCTCGTTTCTGCACGCCGGGCGACCGCACATGCGCGATAGGTCTCTGCCTATTGTCGCACTCCGGTGGTGTCGTGGTGGGTGCATCTCTGCTCGGGTGCGATCAGCCAGCCGAGGGGTGACATCCTGATCGTCCTGAGCGCCGCTCGCGACGATCATGGAGCGATCTCCTATTCCTCCTGCTGGCGTGAGCGCAACTGTAACGGAGTGGCGTGCCGGGGGATTCAGCAGAGTCGTTGTCAGTCATTGCAGCCCGGGGATGACCGACTTTCTGAAGGCCTATGGCGTTCCGCGCGAAGCTATCATCGCTGAGCAGCAGTCTTCCAGCACCCGCGAGAATGCCGTGGATACCGCAGGCCTCATCAGGGACATCCCTGGCATGAGAGTGCTGCTAACGATTGATTTTCAGATGTACAGGGCACTTTGGACTTTCGCAAAGCAGGGACTGATGCGGCGCCATTCGTAGTTCCAGACGTACTGCACTCAACAGAACACTGGTAGGGCCGCTTTTCTGCCTTCGAAGACGATGCTGATTGAGTCCGTTAATATCATTTACTACAGACTGCACGGATGGATATGGCTGTTGAGTAGGTGAGAGCCGGTGCTCCAGAGTGCGGCCGGCAGGCACTAAGATGGCTGTGATACGGAGTCCGTCGGGATTTGTTTCTGAGGCCTACCCGCACGCAAGTTAATTCTTGACTCCTGCAGCTTGTAGAGCAGCGATCGATAGCTGATCTTGAGCCATTTGGCGGTCTTCCGACGACTCCAGCCATTGGCCTGCAGTACTTTCAGAATGACCTCTCTCTCGATGTTACGCGTCGCGGCCCGGGTAATTTCCTTTAATGACAGAGGGCTCGTCAGATCCATCTCCGGAAACAGCGTTGTCTGGGTCGTCGGAACCATGTCCGCCACAAGAGCTTCTTCATTGCCGACCAAAACGAAGCTTCTAAGCATGTTTTCCAGCTGCCGAATGTTGCCCGGCCAGTAGTAATGCCTCATCAGGGTCATGATTTCCGGAGAAAGGTGTCGCCGGGGAAGGCCGAAGGTCTTCGAATGCAGGTCCAGAAAGTAGTCAACCAGCAACGGCAGATCGTTCAGACGATGACGCAAAGGCGGCAGCTCGATTGTTACCGCGTTGATACGGTAGAGCAGGTCAAGGCGAAAAGTGCCATCCTCGATCCGATGGCGGAGGTTTCCCTTCGCCGCGCAGATCAGCCGTATGTCGACGTGGGCCGGCTCTTGTGCACCGACGCGCGCACAGGTCCCGTCCTGGAGCAATTGCAGCAGCTTGACCTGTGCTGCGATATCCAGGCCATCCACTTCGTCGAGAAACAGGGTACCTCGATGCGCCAACTCGACGCGGCCGCGCTTTGTAGAGTAAGCGCCGGTGAATGCTCCCCTCTCGTAGCCGAACAATTCCGACTCGATCAGCGCCTGGGGAATTGCGGGGCAACTCACTTTTACCCACGCACCATTGCTGCGCGTGGAGTGCGCGTGCAGCAGCCTGGCGAAGATTTCCTTCCCTGTGCCGCTCTCTCCCTGTATCAGAACTGGAATCGTCGTCTGGGCAATGCGGCCGAGCTTCTCCCGGGCGACCGCCATTCCGGGCGACTTTCCAAAGAACACCTCTACCGGAGGCACATCACGAACATTCGCACGGCCATTGACAATCACCAGGCTCGTTCTCCGTAAACATAATTGCGAATACTGCCTGCACTCTTGCAAGTCTGGGGCCACGAACCGCCCTCAATGCTCTGTTAATTAGTACATTGGTATGTAGCCACTACATACTTTCTTCCCTATTGTCTGATCCGAGTTCACCTGTTGAAAACGGAGCCCACTTTCCTCTCATCTGCTGTTCCACCGCACGCTGCAGCAATAGATTCGCTGTTCGCGCTTGCGCCGTATTTCCGGAGCAAGGCATTAGAGTGTCGGTCTTAAAGGGTAATTCGACGAGGTAACCCAGGCACCGCCTGATCTGGTACCAGAGGGTGGGCAAAACAATGCACAAAATATGAACTGCTTTTCTCACAAGCCATGCTACTATGCTCTCTCACATTCATTCCCCCCTTAACTAATGGCAGCCAGGATCGAACGTTGATTTAGTTGCGCGGAGCGAAATCATGGCGGTACCCCGGGGAGATTCAGCCAGCAGTGGCCTGCAGCACGCGAGCCCGCATGTTGCGGTTATCGACGCCGATCCCACGATACTCGAGTATCTCCGTCACATTCTTGCAGACCGGTTTCGTGTGAGCCTGTACGCACGTCCGGCGGAATTTGACAGATGCATGAGTGGATCTGCGCCTCCCGACCTCCTCCTGATGGACTGGAACGCCGCCGACAGTGGAGCGGGAGAAAGCGCACTCGCTCTTCTCGCCAAAACCCACAGCTCGTTCCCCTTGCTCCCCATCATCATCCTGACCTGTTCAGCCGAGCTCAACGAAGTCGTTGCGGCCGCGCGAACGGGGGCGACCGCAGTCGTCCTCAAGCCATTCAACCGAGGCGATATCGATGATGCAATCCAGCGCTGCCTCAGGAATGCCGGCCTTCAGAAAGCCGGAGACCTCTTTGCGGAAACCCGGATTGACGAAGAGACCACTTTCGTTCGATCCAGCAAATGCATGCGGGAAATCGAATCTCAGTGCGCGCTCGTGGCAGGGGTCGACATTCCTGTTCTTATTCTGGGTGAAAGTGGAACGGGCAAGGAAGTCGCAGCCAAACTGATCCACAAGATGTCGGCGCGGAGTCAGCGCAGCTTTCTGAAGGTAAACTGCGCAGCGATGCCGGCCGATCTGCTCGAGAGCGAACTGTTTGGCTACGAGCAGGGCGCGTTTACCGGCGCCGTCAAGGCCAAGCCCGGGAAATTCGAGATTTGCGACAAGGGCACGATGTTTCTGGATGAGATCGGCGAAATGCCGACCGCGCTGCAAGCCAAGCTCCTGCAGGTTCTGCAGGATGGCAGTTTCTCGCGTCTGGGCAGCCGATCTACTGTGAAGGTGGATGTACGCGTGATCGCCGCCACCAACATCGACATGAAAGCTGCCATCGCACAGAAGAGATTTCGGGAAGACCTCTATTACCGGCTAAACGGGTTTACTCTCAAAATGCCCCCCCTTCGGCAGAGAATTGAGGGAATTCCGACTCTGGCCGCTTACTTCATGCACAAAATGGCGGCTAAGTATGAACGAGACCCCCTGCCTATCTCCCCAGGCCTGATGCAAACTCTGGCGGCCTATTCCTGGCCCGGGAACGTTCGCGAACTGGAAAACACGATTCGACGGTATCTCGTTCTGGGAGACGAGCGCGCAATCATCGCTGAGTTGCTGCCCCAGCTCAGCTCGGGATCCTCAGCGCGAACACAGGAAGATGTTTCCGGCACGGGCGGTCTGAAGCATCTTGTGCGTAACCTGAAAGGCGGTGCTGAACACGCCGCAATTGCTCAGGCCCTCGAGAAAACGGGGTGGAATCGCAAGGCCGCTGCGGGCGATCTGCAGATCAGTTATAAAGCCCTTTTGTACAAAATCAAGCAGTACAATCTGCGCCCCGCCGGAAATTGATTTCCTGCAGTAGCTACGTCTGGCGCTGGCGGCGTCGAAGATGGCCACACTTACCCGGAACCGAGAAGGTAATGTAATCTCCATTAACCGCTGTATCCACGAATGTGGTAGCGTTCTGGACTTAGCCATTGCGAAAGTTCCATCCTGGTCATTCACGATCCACGAAAGTACGCACCAGCGTTAGTCCGCTGGGCGAGGGGAAGCAAAGGCTGTGACAATGGAGACGAATTCCACCTGCTCAACGCGAGTCGTAGTTCAATGCGGCACAAAGACAGTGAAAGGCTTTCTGGACTCCCCAGCGTGGCACTCGATCGAAGAGCTCCTGCGTAACGCTCCTCCGAGCATTCCGACGGTGTTTCGCGTGCGGCTTCTCGAATCTCATGTTATCGAAGAAATCCCGGCTGACCAGGTGAAGGCCGTCTTCTACGTGGACAGCTTTGAGGGTAACGCGAACCGCAGGGATCTTCGTTTCCACTCGCGAGCGCCCATCGTTCATGGGATATGGATGCGTTTGCAGTTCAGAGATGGAGAAGTGATGGAGGGAATCGTCTACAATTCCATCCGCTACCTGATCGATCCGGGGTTTTTCGTTCTGCCCACCGATCCAGGCAGCAACAACAAGCTGGTGTACGTCGCGAAGAGTGCGCTCGCTGACCACCGCATTCTCGGTTTGCGCAAACTAAACGATGGCGTGAGCCCCGTCCAGAATTGAATAGTTCAGGATTTGAGCAGCGATACCAATCACTCCGGGCGAATTCTGCTCTCTGCGGACAACCCGGCCAAAGCATCGGATCCCGAGATAGATAGAAAGAGTGAGTTCGGGAGGGAACTGGACGATGAATTCGAACTCGTCTTCGATCAGATCGCCGCCGACAGAATCCGGGTAGAAGAAGACGCCGTTCTCACTCATGTCATGGGTGTAAGCCGGAATCTCATCGGGTCCAATGATGACCGTCAGCGGCGCACAGACGAGGAAACGCGGCCTTCTCCGTCGCTCGCTCGCACTATCCACGTATTCGTCCTCGTATTCCTGTTCAGGATGTGAACCGCGGCGAAATTCTGACTTCCGATACCTCAGACCTGCACCTGCACAAAAACCCGCGATGCAGCGTAATCCCATTGACTCACGATACGTGGTTAGATACTCAGATGGTTCCTTCTGGAGCGTTGGCACTGGCCATGTCACGTGGGTCCGTTCCGCATGCGTTTCCCGTGCGTGGCTGCCAACCGGCGCCGCAGGGCTCGGTGAAGATAGGTGACCAATCCCGGTCCATGAATCACCCCGGAACCGAGCCACGTCGACAAGTCTCGAATGTAGGAGCTTGTGGGCTTTAGGTTCAGTCGTGTCATCAGTCAAGCGGTGGGTTATACGCGCAATGCCAATCCCGGTCGCCGTGCCTTCCGAAACAGAACAAGGGCAAGACCCAGCAGACCGCTCCCCATCAGCAGCAGAGAGGCTGGTTCCGGAGTCGCCACCAGACTTTCGGTAGGTGGTGCCGCATTACCGCTCACCGACACTGGATCAATGGGATTATTGCTGTAGTTGCTGGCATTGTCGGCAAAGTAAAAGTACATATTGCCGGGCGCCTCGTTCCCCGGGATGCCCCCGAAGGCACCGGAGAACAGATTCAGTTCATAACCGGAATTACCCACTGGGACCAGCAGGCCGTCCCAGTCCAGCGCGCAATTCGTTTGGGTGGCACAGGGGGTGGAGGCGTTGGTTGGATAGAGCAGGTTGTCGTAGAGGAACCCATAGCTGTCGGTCGGGTTTGTTGCGTTGGAACCCGGCATGGCCGCAACAGGGGCGACATTGTTCAGCGTGTAGGTGCCGGCGTCCGGCCCGCCGGTGATCGTGAAGGTCCCGGAGACAAGGGTGATGGTGTCAATGGTTGCGGGTCCGGGGGCGCCGCTTTCCGTTCCCGGCGTCGCGGTCAGGTAAAGGTTCGCGCTGAAGTTCGAGCCGTTAATCGTCAGATCGTACGAATCAGCCATGGCGGCAGGAGCCATCGCCAGCGCCGCTGCCAGAACAGGTAAAGCGATGTGGACCTTCTTCATCTTTCCCCTCAGGAGTCACTCGCGCCAGAGCTGCCCATGCTCGTTTCCGAACCGGGACCGCCAACAGCGGCACATTCGTTGTTGCTCCCCTGGTTGCACTTCTATTGCCAGAGAGTTGGTCTTTTGTTTCATTGATTTACGCGGGGAAGAGACCCGAAATGCGCAAATCGTTGCGCACTCCCGGCCCGATCGATTCCGCCCATCACCAAATGCACTCGAGCCAACCGGACGGCTTGTGTATCGCAAAACATTTAGCTGCGGGCGAATCTCTCTCGCGAGCCGAGCCGACCGCAACTTGTCAGCCGGCTTCTTTCTGGAGAGGCGCCAGCGCATGCGGCGAAGCAGAGGGCAAAACCGGCTGACCACCTTAGAATTTCCACGACTGACTCCCTCCTATCCCTCTCCTTCGACGATCGATTGCTCAACGAAGCCTGCGCCCGTACGCAGCGCGACGCAGTACAACCACGGAACGAATCCGGAGCAGGGAAGCAGTTAATGGCAGGAAATGAATCCCCTGGATCCCTCTATTTCTTCCTGCCGCTCAATGTCACTTGCCATTTTCCCCACAATATAACGTTGTTGAACACCATTCAGCGCCGGCCCATCGCAAGAGGTTCGGGGAGCCGCATGAACAGCGGTGATGGGGAGCAAACGCAAACGCTCCCCATTTTCTGAACACCATTCAGAACGAGCAAAAAAGTCAGCATTGAACTAATCAACTTATATCTCCAAGACTGAGTCTACAAAAACACTATCTTCATTAGTTACAACTTACTCGTATCGCCCCAGGCTGAATGTCGCTGGTTCGATCCCGGTCTCCCGCTCCATAGTTACCCGCTGAACCCCCATTGCACTGAAACGACGCGGCTCGCAACGTGCCTCACTAAACAGACCAGCCAACCAGAGACATCGATGCATCGCTCACCGTTCCATTTGTCCGGATGTTCGTTGCACAGATTTCGTCACCGCAACGGCTCACGCACAGCAGCGCTCTCGGGGAATCTCCCTGTACATGCTGCCGAAGCGCACGCAGATCTCAGCGAAACGCCAATGGGGCTTCACCGTCGATCCGTCACCCCGGCCCAGGCAACAATCGCAGCGTCCGGCATTGCAGACCGCCGATTAGGTCCTCGCGTTCCTTTGCATGCAGGATGAAAGCGTTCAGTAGAACGGCCTCGGGATCGTCACGACCAACCCCGATACTTATTCCGAAGATGAGATAAGCCTTCTTGAACAGGTGAAACCCATGTGCCGCAGAGAGAAAATCCCCCTCTTCATCTGCCGCGCCTCGCAGTTGCCGGATGCGTGAATACGCGCCGACGGCTGAGTGCGCGCCGGCGCGCTGTTCGGAAACTCCGTTTCGATGAGTCGTCAGATCACCCGCAACAGCAACAGCACAACTACGATCAGCAGGATCAGACCCAGTCCGCCGCTCGGATAATAGCCCCAGCCGCGGCTGTACGGCCATGCAGGAAACGCACCAACCAACATCAGGATCAAAATGATGAGAAGAATCGTAATCATGGGTGTCCTCACGCGCGGAAGTCTTCATCGCTCCCGGCTTTACGACAAGATGCACTCCAGTTACGACAGGGATGTTCGCTCCAGAGAATTAAGAAACCCACCCGGCAGGCAACCTGAACAGGTCTCAGTAGTGGCGATTCTTCGAAGCTGAACTCTCCCCTCTGCACCCTGTCTCTATCCCAGCCCCGCCAGCTTCCGTGCCCGCATGAACACCCGCAGCATCATCGCCTCAGTCAGCTTGCCCGTATTCGTGTTCTGCAGCGACGGATGATAGCTCCCCAGCAACCAGCGCTCCCCTGGAACCCTGTACTCCACGCCATGCCCGAAGACCAGCTCCCCGCGCCGCGCGATCTGTCCCGTCCGCATCAGATGCGCCACCACCCCGTCGAAGCCGATCTTGCCCAAACACACAATCACCCGAAGTTCGGGCATCCCATCAATCTCCTCATCGAGAAACGGCGCGCAGTTGGCCATCTCCTCCGGCAGCGGCTTGTTTCCCGGCGGAGCGCAGCGCACCACCGAGGTGATCCGCGCGTCGTGCAACTCCATCCCATCGTCCCTGTGCGTCGCCGTCGCCTGCGATGCAAACCCTGCACGATGCAGCAACGGATACAGGAAGTCTCCGGAACCATCGCCGGTAAACGGCCGCCCGGTGCGATTCGACCCATGTGCGCCTGGCGCCAGTCCCACAAACAGCACCCGCGCCTGCGGATCCCCGAACGAAGGTACCGGCCGTCCCCAGTACTCCCAGTCTCGAAATGCACGCCGCTTCACGCGCGCCACCGTCGTGCAGTGTTCGCGCAGCCGCGCGCATCGTTCACATGCAATGATCCGCTCGTTCAGTACCACGAGCCCGGATCGTTTCGAATCGAGTGTCGCTATCGCCGCCACATCGCGATTGTAGAGCGTGAGGAAGCGAGCCAACAGAAAGTGTCCCGCGCTTTCTCCACGTCCTCTGCGCTTTCTGTGGTGAATCTCTCGGTGGTTCTTCTCCAGGCGTAGAATGGTCCCGCTTCAGGAAAGCGTTTACGCGCAGAACCCATCGGAGACTCATCGCATGTCCATTCGAACCAATCTCTTCATCGCGCCTCTTGCTTTGGCATTCGCTCTTCTTCCCGGCTGCAGCAAGCAGTCCCAGCCTGCGCCGGAGGCCAGCCAGCCCGCGCAACCTGCCCCCACCCCGCAGATCGGCGGTGAGCCTATCGTCAAAATCACCCGCCCCGCCACCAGCAACGGCCAGGGCATGGAGTTTCTCTCCGCCACTGTCTTTCCCGGCCGCGGCATGAATGTTTTCCAGATCACCGCCAACGTGCCCGGCAAGGGTGAAATTCCCATCCTCGCCTCGCCCACCATCGAAGAGGCCGCAGCGAAGCTCAACGGCGGCCCGGCAGATGACAACGGCAACGCCAGCTTCTCCTTCGGCGGCGCCTTCCTCGTCCCCTATCCCAACCGCATCGTCGGCCCGCTCACTCCCGACGGCAAATCCGTCATCGCCAAATGGCATGGCAAAACCATCACCCTGCCTGCCAACTGGCATAACAGCGCCGACCCCTCCAAAGACAAGCACGCGATGCACGGTCTCATCCTCGCTTCCCAGGCCCAGGATGTAACCACCGCAAATATTCCCGACGGTCAGTCCCTCACCGGCATCATCCACGCCAACGATTTTGGCGGTCACTGGCTCTCGCAAACCGATCTCAGCTTCGTCATCGCCCTCACCGGCCCAGCTGTCGACTGCACCATCGTCGCCAAAAACGTCGGCAAGGAGCCTGAGCCCATGGCCATCGGCTGGCACCCGTACTTTGCCGTGCCCAGCGGCGACCGCAAGCAGGCGCTGCTGCATATTCCCGCCACCAAAGTAGCCGAGATCAATAACTACGACGACGTCTTCCCGACCGGCGACCTGATGGCCGTCAAAGGCAAGAAGTACGACTTCACCGATCCGAAGGGCAAGGCGCTCGACGACATCTTCCTCGACGACAACTGGTCATCGCTCGAGCGCACCGACGGCGCCGTCGACGTTACCCTCGCCGACCCGGCCAGCAACTATGGCGTCCACATCCTCGGTCTCTCCCCGGAGATCCGCACTATCCAGGTCTACGCGCCACCCACGAAGCAGTTCGCGGCCATCGAAGAGCAGTTCAACTTCGGTGACCCCTTCGGCAAGGAGTGGGGCAGCACCAACACCGGCATGGTCACCCTCAACCCCGGCAAGTCCGTGGAGTGGCACGTCCGGCTCACGCTGTTCCAGCCAGGGAAATAGGGGGTGAGAACCAACCCATGCAATGCGCTCAGGAGGGGAAGACGGGAGCATCACCATCAGGTTCCGGAATCAGGTTCCTCCCTGTCTTCCTCGGCGCCTTTCTCATTGCGTGTACCTGCCATGCACAGGAGCCTCTGAGAGCGAACGACCGCACCAGCGGCCATGGCGTTCTGCTGGAAAACCTCTCCTGGGACGAAGCAGAGCACTTCCTGACCCGGGATCGCGTCGTGGTCATCGCACTGGGCGCGGAATCGAAAGAACATGGCAGGCACTTACAACTCAATAACGACTGGCTGATGGCCGAGTATCTGAAGAAAAGGGTGCTGGCCGCTGCTCCAGTGGTCATCGCACCCACCATCAATTACAGCTATTATCCCGCCTTCCTCGAATATCCCGGTTCAACATCCCTCAGCTCTGATACAGCCCGCGACAGCGTTGTCGAAATCTGTCGCACCCTTGCAGCCTATGGCCCGAAGCGCTTCTACATCATCAACACTGGCTTCTCAACCATAAAACCACTCTCCGAGGCTGCCAGGCTTCTCAGCTCTGAAGGAGTGACGTTGAAATACTTCGACTTCAGTGAGGTCGACGACGTTGCCAAAAAGGTTCAGCAGCAGCCCTACGGAAGTCACGCCGACGAGATCGAAACATCGATGATGCTCTATATCGCTCCAGCTACCGTGAAGATGGCAAAGGCTGCGAAGGACATGCAACCCGACCGTCCCGGGCCCCTGACTCGAAAGCCAAACCCCGCCACCGGTGTCTACTCGCCCACCGGAGCATGGGGCGATCCCACGCTCGCGACCAGAGAAAAGGGCCGCATCATAACCGAAGCAACCGTGAGGACCCTTTTGAGCGACATTCAGAAGCTACAGGAGCTTCCCGCGAACGACGCCGCCTGCTGCCTGAGCCAGCCTGGAATCGTCCCGAGCAGCCAGCCGATTCCTGGGGGAACTCAATAACCGCAACTCAGCCATCGCTAACCACTCATTGGCTGACCGCTTCACCATCTCCCTCTCGTCACTTCTTCGTCATCTTCAGCTCGATCATCATCCGCTCGTTTCCTTTGTCGTCGATCAAAAAGTGGCGATGCAGGAGCACCCGGCCGTCGTCTTCCAGATGCGCCCGTGCAACCGTCTTCCGCCCGGGGCGGTCGGGATCGAGCGCCGTCGCCCATAGCACGATGTTCTGGCCGTCGAACGTCCCGTCGCTCTGCCGGATCGACATCGTTGTCTGCCGCGAGTCGAACCACACCGTCGTGAACCGGTTCGTCTTCGAATCGAAGCCCGAAATCCCCGTCCCGGTGCTCTTCGATCCATCCGTGTTTTCGAAAATGAAATCCGATTCCAGAAACTTGCCGTCCTGGACCATGAACTGTTTGCATCTGCCTTTCGTGACGATCGGCTTCCCGTTCATTGGGAAGAACGTCTTCACCACGTCCCAGTCGCCAACAAACTGCGCCAGCAGCTTTTGACCCGCGCCCGGCGCGTTCGCCGGCTCATACTGGTTGTGGGTTTCCTGTCCGACCGCAAAAGGGACAAACAGCAACGCAGCAACGAGCCATTTCTTCATAGCGCGCATGATAGGTGAAAGCCCTGCGCATTGCACGCCGCGCATTCCGAGGAGCCGATTCCGGTCGCTAATAGCGAACCCAGATCACCCGCCAGTGCTCGTCCGGATCCGCCGACTGCACAATCAGGCGATCCCCGTCGAATGAGTAGCGGCGCCGAAGGTCCTTCCCGATCAGGCTCCGCACCAGGGCCCCCTCGACGTGAAACGAGAACGTGTGACTCTTTTCGTCAACCACGTAACTCCCGTACGAAGCCTCGTAGCCGCCCTGCGAATATTGCGTCGACGCAGTCGGACTGCTCTCAGCCCCGGGCTCCATCACCTGAACCGACAGATGGCCGTCCGCCGTAAACACGAACATCCCGCAACATCTGATCCGGTTCACCTTGCCCTCGGCGCCCGGCTGCTCCAGCGCCTGCAACCTCCACGCGCCGGCCAGCCTCGCTCGGTCGCCCTTCTGAGCCGAGGCCAACCTTGTGGTGAAGCAGAAGAGCAAAATCACGCCGCAAGTCGTAAGGGATCTCTTCATCTCCGCTCCCGAAGCACTCCTGTTGAGCCACCAACTTCTGGCCTTGGCCAGGCAGAAATCCTCAGGAACGAACCGACCTCAGGCTACGGCCTCCTGCGTGCGGATCGCTTCCAGTTGCTCTGCCGAGAAGACTCGGTCGATGTCCAGAATCACGATAAACTGCGCGTCGCGTTTCCCCATCCCGTGGATAAACTCCGTCCGAATCCGGTTTCCGATCCGCGGCGCAGCCTCAATCTGATCCGGCTCCAGATCCACCACCTCTTCCACCGAATCCGCCAGCGCCCCGATCACCGTCGTCTCACCGTCCAGCAAAACCTCCACGACCACAATACAAGTGTTGCGCGTGCTCTCGGTCTTCGGCATCCCGAAACACAGCCGGAAGTCCACCACCGGCACCACCGTGCCTCGCAGATTGATCACCCCCGCCATGAACTCCGGTGTTCGCGGAATCGCTGTGATCGGCGTCAGATCCAGCACTTCTCTCACTTTCGCCACGTCGGTCGCAAAAATCGCATCGCCCAGTCTGAATGTCAGATACTGCCGTGTCTCGGAAATCTCGCTTGCACTCACCTCGCCCCAGCTCCTTTCGGCCGCACGGAGGCAGGTGTGAACCTGTCTCCCCAGCCGTTTTCCCACATGACTTTTAGTAGCGTTCGAATTCGGTGTCCAGCTGGTCGTTCTTATCGCCAAGCTGCAGCTTGACCCCGGCCTTCGACAGGATCTTCTCCCGCAACCCGGCAGCACCGCCGTTCGCTTTCCCCTCGGTCCCTGCAGAGGCCTTCTCACCCGAGACCTTGGACGCGGGCCGCGACTTTCTACCGGCAGCATGGTCAGCCTTCGTGCGGAAGAATCCAAGCGCACTCACCAGCTGTTCGGACTGCGCAGACAGCTCTTCCGTTGTCGACGCCATCTCTTCAGCCGCCGAAGCGTTCTGCTGGATCACCTGCTCCAGCTGCTGCAGGGCCTTATTGATCTGTTCCGCCCCCGTATCCTGCTCTCTGCTCGCCGCCGATATCTCCTGCACCAGCTCCGCTGTCCGCTGAATATCCGGCACCAGCTTATTCAGCAGCTCGCCCGACTTCTCCGAAACAGTGACCGTCGTGCCCGACAGCAGGTTGATCTCGCCGGCCGCCTTCTGGCTGCGCTCGGCCAGCTTGCGCACTTCGGCTGCCACCACTGCAAATCCCTTGCCGTGCTCGCCTGCCCGCGCTGCCTCGATCGCCGCATTCAGCGCCAGCAAATTCGTCTGCCGCGCGATCTCCTCGATGATGGAAATCTTGTTCGCGATCTCCTTCATCGCCGACACCGCCTCCAGCACGCTCTTGCCGCTCTCCTGCGCATCCTTTGCGCTCTTGTTGGCGATCTTGTCGGTCTGCTGCGCGTTATCCGCGTTCTGCTTGATGTTCGAAACCATCTCCTCCATCGACGACGATGCCTCCTCGGCCGCTGCCGCCTGCGAGCTGGCCCCCTTCGACACCTGCACCGATGCGGTCGAAATCGACTGGCTCGCCGCCGCCACTTCTCCGGCAATCGTCCGAATCTCCCCCACCGTCTGCGTCAGGCTCC
>Ga0335072_10007593_pt1 | contig 15781 bp, 12 predicted proteins | sample Lox_Sample_21_FD_206725 | JGI IMG/M metagenome (GOLD analysis project Ga0335072, IMG submission 206725) | Soil microbial communities from Loxahatchee National Wildlife Refuge, Florida, United States - Lox_Sample_2.1 | ecosystem: Environmental > Terrestrial > Soil > Wetlands | place: USA... | reverse complement strand
CCGCTCGAGGCGTGTTAGGGCGTGGGGTTTGAAGCGAGTGAGAACGTGAAGTCGTCTGCGCCCCACCTCACCCTCCCGCCGCTAAAGCGGCGGGTCCCTCCCTCTCCGCCCCTCAGGGGCGGAGAGGGGCTGGGGTGAGGTGGGGCGCAGCATATGTGCGACATTTCCACGAAAGCATCTCAATAACAAACGCAACGGCAAAAGCCGCGCGCAAAGGGAGAAACACGCATGGCAAGGACGGACCTCGAGTACCGGCTCGGCAGGACACTGGACAGCATTCCCTTCAGCTGGTTTCACCTTTGGGTCATCATCGTGCTGTCGCTGGTCGGCTATACCGAGGGCTATGACACGGCGCTGACCGGGTCGCTCATCGTCCTCTCCAAAACGCCGCTCGGCCTCACCCCTGCCGATATCACCTGGCTGGTGATCGGGCCGACCGCGGTGCTGTGCGCCTCGATGCTGATCGGCTCGACCATCTCGGACCGCTACAGCCGCAAGACCATCCTGCAGATCGGCGTGATCGTCAGCACCTTCTTCACTCTGATCCTGCCGCTGGCGCAGACGCCGAGCACGCTCATCGCGCTGCGGCTGCTCGGCGGAATCGGCTTCGGTCTCGCCTTGCCGGCGGCCTATCCGATCGGCTCCGAGCTGCTGCCGGCGAAGCACCGGCGCACCTTCGGCTGGATCTACGAGATCATTCTCGCCCTCGCCTTCACCACCATCCCGCTCTTCGGCTATTTCGCGGGCGCGAGCCCGACCGGGTGGAAGCTGGTGCCGCTGCCGGGCGGGCTCATGCTCTTCATCGTGCCGGTGCTGGTTTATTACGTCGTGCCGGAAAGCCCGCGCTGGTATCTGACGCATGGCAAGCCCGCGGCGGCAATCGCCGAGATCAACCGCATCATCGCGCGCGCCGGCGGACGCATCGCACCGCTGCCGCCGGTGAGCGACATCGGCACGGTGACGGCGGCACCGCTGCCGCCCTATTCGACGCTGTTCGGCGCCCGGCAGCTCCGCGGCACGGCGGTGGCGACGCTCACCTGGCTGGGCGCGCTCGTCTCCTACTATCTCTTCTCCTTCATGCTGCCCAAGGCGCTGGTCGATCAGGGCTATGCCGTGCAGCTCAGCTTCGGCTTGAGCACGCTGCTCTTCCTCGTGACCATGCCGGGCAAGATCCTGAACGGGTATATGATGGAGCGGCTCGGACGGCGCCTCACGACGTTCCTCGCGCTCTTCACCTCGATCTTCGGCCTGCTGCTGATGGTCGTGGCGCATACCGCCACCGGCACGATCTTCGGCATCGCCAGCGCGAGCTTCTGCTTCGTCGCCGGCGTGGTCATCACCGGCCTCACCGTGCTCTCGAGCTTCCCCGGCGTCCGCATCTACATGACCGAGCAATTTCCGACCAATATCCGCGGCCGCGGCTATTTCCTGTCGGAGATGCTCGGCCGGCTCGTGGCGGGGATCGCCATTCCCTACTTCATCTCGGGATACACGGCCTCGCCGACGATCTTCTTCGGCACCGTGCTGCTCTTCGCGCTGCTCGGGGCTTTCGTGCCGCTGCTGCTCGGCCGCGAGACCGTCGGCCAGCTCGAGCTGGTGACGGCACCAGCCGGCGCGCCGGAAGCCGCGGCGCTCGTCGCGCAACAGGCGACGCCGCGCTGAGCCGACGGGTCGGCGTGCTCTCGACGGCTCAGTAGCTGCCGCCGTCGACGAGCCAGTTCTGCTGCGTGACCGCGCTCGCCTCGTCCGAGGCGAGGAAGAGCACGACGCGCGCGATATCCTCGGGCACGAGCTTGCGCTTCAGGCATTGCCGGCGCAGCAGCTCCTTCTCGCCTTCCGGCGTCAGCCAGAGCTCGATCTGGCGCTCGGTCATGATCCAGCCGGGGACGACGCTGTTGACGCGAATGCCGCGCGGCCCGAGCTCGCGCGCCAGAGCGCGGGTCAGCCCGACCACGGCGGATTTCGCGGTCTTATAGGCGACGAAGCTGTCATGGCTCATGAGATAGCTGGCCGATCCCAGATTGACGATCGCGCCGGCGCCCTTGGCCGCCATGTCGCCCGCGACCGCTTGCGCCGCGAAGAACTGGTGATCGAGATTGGTGGCGAAGCGCTCGCGCCAATAAGCCGGCGTGACCTCCTCCATCTTATGACGGTCGTCGCGCGCGGCGTTGTTGACGAGAATATCGATCGGGCCGAGCGCGGCGCGCAGCCGCGCGATCGCTTGCGGCAGCGCGGCGAGGTCGCGCAAATCGACCGGCTCGAACTGCACGGAAGAGCCGAGCGAAGCGGCCAGCGCCGCGCCGGCATCGCGGTCGAGATCGAGGAACCCGGTTTTTGTACCCTGCGCCGCGAAGGCGCGGACGATCGCCGCGCCAATCCCGCTGGCACCGCCGGTAACGAGAGCGACTTTCCCCGCAAGGCTGGGGTAACGTGCACCGGTTTGATCCATGGAGTCCTCCCTGAACGTGTCATGATGCGGATCGCGACAGCCGCGGCAATAGCGGCGCGTGGCACATTTTTCGGGAGCGGATCGAGCGCGCCGCGGCGTCCCGAGATCTCGAGTGCACCGCTATGACAGCGACTTTTTCGCGATCTCGTAGGCGTCGCGCGAGAGGCTCGGCGTCGCCAGGACCCGCTCGAGCGCCGCCCGCATCTTCGCCTGCCGCCCCGCGTCAAAGCGCCGCCAGCGCCCGAGCGGGGCCAAGAGCCGCGCCGCGACTTGCGGGTTGATCGCATCGAGCTCGATCGTGCGCGCGGCGTGAAAATCGTAGCCGGCGCCGTCGGCCGCGTGGTAGCGCAGCGGATTGGCGGCGGTGAAGGTGCCGATCAAGGCGCGCACCTTGTTTGGATTTTTGATCGAGAAGGCGGGATGCGCCAGCAGCTCGCTCACGCGCTTCAGCGTGTCGGGCAGCGCGGAGACGGCCTGCACGGCGAGCCATTTATCGACGACGAGCGCATCCTCGCGAAAGCGCGCGTAGAAATCGTCGAGCGCCGCTTGCCGCTCGGGCCCCTCGAAATCGACCAGGAAGCGCAGCGCCGCCATGCGATCCGTCATGTTGTCGGCTTGCTGGTACTGTGCGACAAGCGTCGAGCGTAGCGCCGCGTCATCTTGGGCAAGCGCGGCGAGATAGGCCAGCGCCGTGTTCTTGAGCGCGCGCCGGCCCGCCTGGGCCGCGTCGGGACTATAGGCCGCACTTTCCCGATTGGCCGTATAGACCCGCCGGAGCTCATCCTTGAGCGCGCCCGCGACCGAGCGCCGGAGCGCCTCGCGCGCGTCATGGATCCCCTCGACGTCGATGATCTCCATGCGCTCAGCGAGGTAATCCTCGCCCGGGAGCGCGATCGCCTCGGCGGCAAAGGCCGGCTCGAGCGCGCGATCGCGCAGGATGTCGCGCAGCGCCGCGACGAAGCCCTCGCCAAACGTCATGGCCTCGCCGCGTTGTCGCGCCGCGACGGCGTGCAGCAGCAGATCGGTCGCGTATTGCTGACCTGATTCCCAGCGCGCGAACGGGTCCGGATCGTGCTGCATCAGGAAGGCGCGCAGGTCGGCGGCTTGCGGCGCCTTCACGATGACCGGCGCCGAGAAGCGGCGGTTGACCGACACGGCACGCGGCTCCGGCAGGTTGACGAAGCGGAAGCTCTGGCGCGGGGCCGTGACGTTGAGCACGCGCTCTTCGCTGACGGAGGCGGCGGGCTCACCCTCGAGGCGCAGCGGGATGCTCCGCCCCTGCGCATCGAGCAGACCGACCGCGAGCGGGATGTGCATCGGCGCCTTTTCGGGCTGCCCGGGCGTCGGCTTGAGGCTCTGCGCCACGGTCAGCTCATAGGCGCCGGTGGCACTGTCATAGCGGCCGCCGATCGCGAGCTCCGGCGTCCCCGCCTGGCTGTACCAGAGCTTGAACTGCGTCAGGTCGACGCCGTTCGCGTCCGCCATGGCCGCGACGAAATCATCGCAGGTGACGGCATGGCCGTCATGCCGCCCGACGTAGAGCTTCATGCCTTTTTGGAAGCCCGCCTCGCCGAGAATCGTGTGCATCATGCGCACGACCTCGGCGCCTTTCTGGTAGACGGTCGCGGTGTAGAAATTGTTGATCTCGATATAGGAGTCGGGCCGCACCGGATGCGCGAGCGGGCCCGCATCCTCGGCGAATTGCCGGCCGCGCAGCCCGCGCACCGCGCCGATGCGCTCCACCGGCCGTGAGCGCATGTCGGAGGAGAACTCCTGGTCGCGGAACACGGTCAGCCCTTCCTTGAGGCTGAGCTGGAACCAGTCGCGGCAGGTGATGCGATCGCCGGTCCAATTGTGGAAATACTCGTGCCCGACGACCGTCTCGATCCCGGCATAATCCCCATCGGTCGCGGTCGCGGGGTCGGCGAGGATGTACTTGTCGTTGAAGATGTTGAGGCTCTTGTTCTCCATCGCCCCCATGTTGAAGTCGCTGACCGCGACGATGTTGAACGAATCCAGATCGTATTCGAGGCCAAAGCGCTCCTCGTCCCAGCGCATGGCGCGCTTCAGCGAATCCATGGCGTAATGCGTGCGCGCCGCCTTGCCGTGCTCGACGAAGATGCGGAGCTGCACGTCGCGCCCCGACCGCGTCGTGAATTTGTCCTCGTGCCAAGCGAGATCGCCCGCCACCAGAGCGAAGAGGTAGCAGGGCTTCGGAAACGGATCGTGCCACACCGCATAGTGCCGCCCATCGCCGAGCGCACCTTCCTCGACGAGGTTGCCGTTTGACAGCAGGACGGGACAGGCCGCCCGCTCGGCGCGGATCACCGTGCGGTAGACCGCCATCACGTCCGGCCGATCGAGGAAGTAGGTGATGCGGCGGAACCCTTCGGCTTCGCACTGCGTGCAGAACACGCCTTTGGACACATAGAGCCCTGAGAGCTGAGTGTTCGCTTCAGGGCGGATCGCAGTCTCGATCTCGAGGGTGAAGGCAGGCGGCGGACGGTGCAGCGTGAGGCTCTTGCTGCCGACGGCGTAATCGCGCGGCGTCAGGCTTTGACCGTCGAGGGCCAAGGCGAGCAGCTCGATCCCGTCGCCGTCGAGCACGAGCGGGCGAATGCCGCCGGCGCGATCATCGGCCGCGCGCACGCGCAACGTCGCCTTCACCCGCGTCGTCTGCGGCGCGAGATCGAATTCGAGCGCCACGCTGTCGATGAGATAGTCCGGCGGGCGATAATCCGCCCGTCGAACGGGTTCATGGCTCTGGGCTTCGGCTTGCGATTGCGTCATGAGGGCCGCACGCTCCCGTGCTCTCGTCGGCGATCCCGCGCCGGAGCCAACGCCAGGGCGGCGCGGTCGGCACAAGCAATAGCGATTGATATAATGAATTTTCGGCGCTGCTGGCAGGGTGCCGCGCAGTAGGGGGGAACCATGTCCCGATCGGCTGAACCCGCGGACGCAGCTTTGCGACCGCCGATAGACCGAGCGCCGCTCGGCGTCATGATGTTGATCGCGCTCGGCACCGGCGTGTTGCTGCTGCTCGCCGCCTGCAGCGACAAGCATCCCTTGTACGGACCCAATACGCCGCGGAACGGACAAGGTACGCCGGTCGATTCGATCTACGGCACGCCGATCCCCGGCGCTCCGGAAGGCAATAACGGGATGTGATCGGCGCTTGCAGCCGGTACCTTCGGTTTGACTCTTTTTGGGGCAAAGCGCCACATAGCCACTCACGCGACAACGCTATCCACCGGGGAGGACCGAGGATCATGCTGACGATAGACGCGCAAGTGCACGCTTACGAGCGCAACCACCCCGGCCGGCCCTGGGCCGGCACCCTGCACGGGCCGGCGGAAGTGACCGGCGACGACATGGTGGCTGCCATGGACGCGGTCGGCGTCGATGGCGCGCTGTTGGTATCGCCCTACTCCATGTACCGCTACGACGGCAGCTACGCGGTCGAAGTCCACGCCACCCATCCCGGCCGCTTCGGGTTGATCAAGCCGTTCGATCCGACCGATCCCGCCGTTGAAGACAAGATCGCCCAGTGGGCCGCGACCCCCGGCGCGGTGGGCGCTCGCATCATGCTGGCGCGCGGTGCGCCCGAGGATCCCGCCGATCCCGGCCTCAACCGCGTCCTGGCCGCCGGCGCGCGGCACTCCCTGCCGGTCAATCTGCTGTGCTGGGGCCGTCTCGAGCAGTTTGGCGCGCTCGCCGCGCGAAACCCCGAGACGATGCTGGTCATCGATCATCTCGGGCTGCAACAGCCTTTCGAGCCGCCTGCCCCGGCGCAGCCTTTTGCCGAGCTGGCGAAGGTGCTCGAGCTGGCGGATTACGACAATGTCGCGATCAAGATCAGCGGCGCCTGCACGCTCTCGCACCAACCATTCCCTTACAAGGACATATGGGACCCGCTCGCGCGCATCTTCGACGCCTATGGCTTCGATCGCTGCATGTGGGGGACCGATTGGACGCGCGCCGTCGCGTTGCTGACCTACAAGCAAGGGGTCGAGGCCTTCCGTGTCACGGATCGGCTCTCCGACGGCGATCGCGCCGCGCTGATGGGCGAGACGCTGGCAGAGATCTACGACTGGGAGCCGTCGGAAGCGTGATCGGCAGTCGCGGTGCGGAGCGCCGCGCGGTGGTGACACGCCGGCGGCGCGCTGACCCTCTGAGCGAAAGCTTCCCACCCTGTTCAATCCGGGTATAGCATCGGGCCAAGGGTGGCATTGATTCCGGCTATTACCGGCTGAACTCGACCACCCCGTGAAGGGGACGCCATGACCGCTCCCGCGACCATCACCGACCGGATCGACGTTGCGGGATTGGAGCTGGAGGTAGTGCGGCGCGGGGCCGGACGGCCGATCCTGCTCTTGCACGGCTTTCAGAATCCCGACCCCGGCGCGCGGTTCCTCGAGCTGCTGAGCCGTCGCGCGCGCATCATCGCGCCGTCGCATCCGGGTTTCGGCCGCTCGCCGCGTCCCGACGGGTTCGAGACGGTCTACGATCTCGTGCGGCTTTATCTGGCGCTGATCGAGAGCTTGCCGGACGAGAAGGTGACGCTGATGGGCTTTTCGTTCGGCGGCTGGCTGGCCGCCGAGATCGCCGTCACGTGCGCGCATCGCCTCGACCGGCTCATTCTGGTGGACGCCCTCGGCGTGAAGCTCGGCGATCGCGAGACCGCGGACATTCTCGACGTCTTCAACACTCACCCCAAAGAGGTACAGCGGCGGCTCTGGCATGACGCCCGGCGCTTCGCCCCGGACTATGACGCTCTGAGCGACGAGGCGCTCGTCACCCTGGCGCGCAATTGGGAAGCGCTCTGCCTCTATGGCTGGCATCCCTACATGTACAATCCGCAGCTGAAGCGCTGGCTCGGCCGGATCGCGGTGCCGAGCCTCGTGCTGTGGGGGGCCGGCGACGGCATCGTTTCCCCCGATTACGGCCGCGCTTATGCGGCGCTGATACCGGGGGCGCGCTTCGCGCTCATCGACGCGGCCGGTCATGCGCCCGAGATCGAGCAGCCCGAAGTGTTCGTCGATCACGTGCTCGGCTTTCTCGCGACCTGAACCCGGCTCGGAGGCTTGGCGATGGATGCATGGTGGCAATGCGAGATCCCCTACCCCTACGTGCCGCAGCCGGTGCTCGACGCGGCCGCTTCTGTGCGCGCGAGCCTGCCCAACCGGCATTGCGATCCCCGGCTTGCCGCCGATCTCTTCGAGGAAGTGATCGATGAGTTCTTGTTGTGCGACGATCTCGGGCTCAACGTGCTGGCCATCGAGCATCACGCCGGCATCAACTCCCTGATCGGATCGAACCCGATGCTGGTCGGGATCCTGGCACGCCAGACGCGCAAGGTGCGCATTCTCAGCCTCGGTACCCTGATCTCGCTGCGCAAGGACCCCGTGCGCGTCGCGGAGGAGTACGCCACCGCCGATGTGATCTCGCGCGGGCGGCTCGAGATCGGCTTCGTCAAATCCGGCGGCACCGAGATGGCTTCGGCCAACGCCAATCCGATCCACAATGTCGAGCGCTATTGGGAAGCGATCGATCTCATCACCAAGGCGCTCTCGCATCATGACGGGCCGTTCAGCTGGCAGGGCAAGCATTTCACCCATCGCCACGTGAACATCTGGCCGCGCCCCTGGCAGCAGCCGCATCCGCGCCTATGGTCGGCGACCGGCGATCCCGAAACCGCGGCAGAAGTCGGGCGGCGCGGCATGGTGCATGTGCTGGTGCTGCGCGGACCCGACGGCACAAGGCGCGCCTATGCCGCCCATCGCAAGGCCCGGGCGGAAGCGGGGCTGCCCAAGGTCACCACCGACAATTTCGCTTACGCGGCGCTGGTCTATGTCGGCGATACCGAGGAGGAAGGGCGGCGCGTCGGCAGCAAGCTGCTGTGGTTTCTCAACACCAGTCTCAAATCGGCGCCGCAATACTCGAAATTCCTGCCCGGCGCCGCGCCGCCCCGTGCCGCGCCGCAAATCTATCGCACGCGGCCCAAAGCGGAGGGCGGAGCGCTCGGCCTCGCCAATGCCGAAAAGGGCGTGCCCTCGGCCAGCCAGAACGCGCAGCGGCTCATCTCGATCACTCCCGAAGAGGCGATGGCGCAGGGCATTCTCTTCGCCGGCAATCCCGACAGCGTCTATCGCCAGATCATGGAGTTCTACGACAAGGTCGGCGGCTTCGGCCATTTGAGCCTGGTCGGCCGCTCCGGCCCGATGACCCATGCGGAATCGGAAAAGGGCATTCGCCTCTTCGCGCAGGAAGTGCTCCCGCGGCTCAGAGAGGTGAAGCCGGTCATCGCGGAATGACGGTCATCTCGGAAGGCGCTGCCATCGTACAAAATGCTCGACGGCCCCATGTCCTAATTCATCGTCGCCTTGCCCGCGAAAGCGGGCATCCAGACTGCTTCAGCCGCGGTGAGCGGAGCCCTTTGGCTCCGGTCATGCTGGCAAATCGTCTGCGCCGCGGGCCAAACGATTTCAACCGCACTTCGCCGAGAACGGGATCAACGATCTCGTTCGATCGGACAGCGTCCTACCGCGCCGCGGTGACGACCTTCTCCAGCTTGATGACGACACGGCGGTTCTCGGCCTGGTTTGCCGGGATCGGATTGCCCGCGGCGTCGCGATTGGGAACCTTCGGCTCGGTGTCGGCATAGCCGACGGCACGCAGGCGCTCTGCCGGAACGCCTTGCTCGAGAAAGAAATGCACGACGGCCGAGGCGCGCGCTGTCGACAGCTCCCAGTTTGACGGAAACTGCGGCGTATCGATCGGCGTATCATCCGTATGACCCTCGACCCTGATCCGATAGCCTTCGGCCAAGGCCGCGGTGAGCGGCGCGAGAATGCCGCGCAAGATGCCTTTTCCGGCATCGCTCAAGCTGGCGGAACCGCTGCCGAAGAACGCCGCGCTGCCCATTTCGAAGGTGGTGATGCGGTCGCCCTTCGGTGCGGCGTTGGCGCTGGTGCTGATGCTGGTGCTGGCGCCTTGCGGCGTCTGGGTGCCGACGAGCTCGGGCGGCGGCGTGACGGCGAGGGCGCGGTTGGGCGCGTCATCCGCCTTTACGGCGACAGTCTCGGCTTGGACCGGAGCGGCCGCGGCGGCCGCGGTCTCCGTCTCCTTTGGCGGCGGCGATGGTGCGTCGACGCGGGTCGCGGCGGCAGCAGCCGCGAACTCGACCCGAGCATCGCCGCTGTCGATATCGTGAGCGGGCAGAGAGACGCGAACCACCGGCGATACTTCGGGCGAAAGCGCCGGGCGCTGAACGGCGGGCGGGATTTGCGCCGTCACCGCCGGCATGGACGGCACCGGCAGTTGCTTCTGCAGGCTCTGTCCGGAATGCGAGGCGATGATGAAGATCACGAAGAAGCACAGCAGCAGCGTGATCATGTCGGCATAGGTCATCAACCAATCGTCGGCGTGACTGGCCGGCTCGCGTCGCCTTTGCCCAAGACGGGTCATGCGCCGATCACCCGGAAGCGCGGCCGCGAGACCGGCTTGGCCTGGCGATCGAAATAGTCGAAGTAGTCATGAAGCTCCGGACGCAGGAAGCTGTTCAGCCGGTCCTGAATCTCCATCGACGATTTCTTGCTCGCCAGCATCGTCATGCCTTCGCTGATGAAGTGATGGCGAAAGCGTCGGCTCTCGATTTCCTGACGCAGCCGGGCGGCGGCCGGCATATAGACCATGCGCGCCGACAAGACGCCGTAGAGCGTCGAGAGAAACGCCACCGCGAGGCTGGGCGCGATGCCAGACACGTTGTCGGTGAGATTGCCGAGCAGAGCCACCATGCCGAGCAGCGTCCCGACCATGCCGAAGGCCGGGGCGTGGCTGGTCATGGCCTGCAGGATGTCGACGACCCGGCTGTCGCGCTCGTAGCAGGCCTCGGCCGCCGTCTCCATCATGCCGCGCACATCGGCAGGGGCGTATTCGCTCAGCGCCATGTTGAGCCCGTATTTGACGAAGCTGTCGTCGATATCCTCCTCGGCGATGCCCGAGTTCCGCTTCCGCTCGCCCCGGCTGTTGATCATGTCCGACCAACGCAGAATGTTCGCCAGGTCCTGGCGCAGACTTTCATGCGTCGCCTGCGGCTTGCAAAACATCTGGATGACGGCGTCGAGCGCCTTGCGGACCTCGTCGGCCTCGAAGCTCATGAAGGCGACCGCGATCACGCCGCCGACGACGATCGCGAGCCCGCCAAGGCTGAACAGGATAAGCAGCCCGCGCGCCCCCAGCGCGATGGGACCGAGCACCAGCAGCAGCCCGAAACCGGCGCCGACGAGCGGCGCGCGCGCATAAGGGGACGCGGACGCAGCGGGCGGATTCGGCATCTCATCGATTAGGCGCATGGCCCCTCGCGACACTGTGATTCGACACTCGGCTCTCAGAAAGCAACCGGCGTGCCACCGACGCCATTCTCTAACTCATTGTTCTATATGACTTTTATTTTCTTAGGGCGGCGCGGGGCGAGGCGGATTCGCGCGGGGAGGAAAATTTGACCCTGCAAACCTGGCCGGGCCCGCCGCGGCGGCGGGGAGACGTGTCGCGAATTGATCACACGGCGCAAATAGTCCCTTCACACCTGCGCCGATTAAATTTGGCCGGTTTGTGCGGATACTGTCCGCGAGCAGCCGCGCAATCGATCGCCGCGTCCAGCGCGCGCGCCCGGTGCCGCGGTGCATTGGAGAGTCGTCGCAACGGACGGGTCGGCCGAATGATGATGATCGGCGAAGCAGAAGGGCTGGGCGGCGACAGGCTCCTGGCGCGCAACGGCGCCGAGGAGACTCCCGGCGGCGGCCACGCGCTGCCCGGGCGCATTCTCCTCGTCGACGATGATCCCGCGATGCGGCAGCTCGTTGCCGATTATCTCGAGGACCACAATATGCGCATCTTCTGCGCCGGACGGCGGCAGGAGGTGACGCGGCTGCTGGCCGGCTGCGATCCCGATCTGGTGATCCTCGATCTGCAGCTCGGGGAAGAGGATGGGCTCGACCTGCTGCGCGAGATCCGGTCGAGTTCCGACATCCCGGTGATCATCACCACCGGTCATCGGCGCGACGAGATCGACCGGGTGGTTGGGCTGGAGCTCGGCGCCGACGACTATCTGACGAAGCCGTTCGGCCTGCGCGAGCTGCTGGCGCGCATCCGGGCGGTGTTGCGGCGGCGACAGGCCGGACCGACGGGATTGTCGCGCGACGGCGAGCGCGGCCGCTACCGCTTCGGCGGCTGGCAGCTCGACCGGCGGACCCGGCGCCTCACCGACCCGAAGGGCAGGCCGGTGGCGCTGACCAAAGGCGAATATGCGCTGCTGGTCGCCTTCCTCGAGGCGCCGGAAAGACCGCTCACCCGGGAATATCTTCTGCAAGCAACCCGCGTCCACGAGGACATCTTCGACCGCAGCATCGACGTGCAGGTGCTGCGCCTGCGCCGCAAGCTCGAGGCCGATCCGACGTCGCCGCGCGTCATTCGGACCGAACGTGGCGTCGGTTACGTCTTTGCGCTGCGCGTCGAGGTGCTGTGACCGGGGCAGGCCGCGCAACCGCAGCCCGCCAAGCTACAGCCGTAACCATATTCTCCCTTGCCGAAACGCGGCCGCAACGCACGCCCCGCAGGATTTCCCGGTCATCATCGCGGGAGAATCCCATGCGGCGCACAAATCGAGTGTCACACGAAGGGTCAAGGCCGGTGCTGGTCCGGTCGGCGGACGAGACGACGGGCTTCATCGAGCCGCCGGCGCCTGCCAATGACGCGGAATTTGCGCCGCCGCAGAGCAGCTTCGAACCAGACAGGCTGGTCGACACGGTCCGGGCGACGGCATCCCGCGCGATGCAAGAGACCCTCCTCGGCTTCGCCCTCTATGGCGCCGCGCTCTATCCCTACTTTGGCGACCCGAGCTGGATGCTCGACAGAGACGGTCCGGACGAGCCGCTGGAATTCACGTGGCTCGCCGCTGAGGCGCGTCGCCGCGAGGCGTGGTCGGCCGCGGCGCCGACGCGGTCGACCAGCGACCGCCAGGCCCGGCGGACCCGTTCCCTGCTCGCTCGGCTTCGGACATGGATGGTTGGAAGCGCGTGGGCCGGTGACTAATTAAAGCGCCGGGCGCGCGGTGGCACGCGCAGGTTATTGGGAACGGCGCGATCTCGATTGCCGGCCTTGCACCGGCAGTGGCGGCGCGCAGGAACATCGACGTTGAGGTGAGCGGCATCGACGAGTTTGCACCCTTGGGCGGCAGAGAGGATGACGATGGGTCTGCGAAGCCGATCGATGACATCGGCGCGGCCAGGGATACGGCACGCCTGCGCTGCCGCTGGGCATGGGCCGCTTTGATGCTGGTGCTGCTCGCCGCCGCGGAGCCGGCGCCCGATCCGCAGATTCTCGATGCGCAGCCCATCGCCGGCGAGGAGCCGATCACGCCCATTCCGGCGCCGCCCGCCGCCGATCCGCTGCGCCTCGCGCTCGGCGAGCAGCTGTTTCAAGATCGGCGGCTATCGCACGACAATCGGCATGCGTGCCTCAGCTGCCACGATATCCATAGCAACGGCGCCGATGGCAAGACGCACGATGTCGGCCGGGATGGAACCGTGCTGCGCATGAACACCAGCACGGTGTTCAATGCGGCGCTGAGCTTTCGCCTCAATTGGGAAGGCAATTATCGCACGCTCGAGCAGCAGGCGGAGGCCTCGCTGACCAATCCCAAAATCATGGGCACGAGCGTCGACGAGATCCTCGGCCGGCTCAGCGCCGACCCGCAGACGGTCCGTCAATTCCGCGCGGCTTACGGACATGAGCCGGATCGCACGAGCCTGTTGGACGCCCTCGCAACCTATGAGCGCTCGCTGCTGACGCCCGGGAGCCGCTTCGACCGTTGGCTCCGCGGCGATACGTCGGCGCTCTCGCCTGAGGAGCAGCATGGCTATCAGCTGTTCAAGTCGCTCGGCTGCATCTCTTGCCATCAGGGGGTGAATGCCGGGGGCAATCTTTTCGAGCGGCATGGCATCTTTCATCCGCTGGCCGCGCCGAGGCCGGAGCTCCTCAGGGTGCCGAGCCTGCGCAATGTCGCCGAGACGCCGCCCTACTTCCATGATGGCAGCGCGCCGACGCTGGCGGATGCGGTGCAGCGGATGGGAGCGGCCCAGCTCGACCAGCCGCTGCAGAAGCCGCAGATCGACGCGATCATCGCCTTCCTGAACACGCTGACCGGGACCTACCGCGGCGCCCCCGTGGTAGCGCCGCCGCCATGAGACTCTCATCGGCGGTAGCCGTGCCGATTCTGGTTTTGCTGCTGACCTGGCTGTCATGGCGCGCGTTCGACCCCGATGCGGAGCGGTTCGACCGGGCACTCGGCGCGCTCAATCAACTTTCGATGGCGGAAAGCGGGCTCCATCGCGACGTCCTGCGCGCGCGCGCCGGCATGTTGCGCAATTACGATCCGATCGTGGGTGACGTCAACGCCATCGACGACGGGCTCGTCCGATTGCGCGCCGCCGCCGCGGTCGACCCGAAAACGGCGGTGGCGATCGATCGCCTCGCGGCATCCATCGCCCGGCAAGAGAGGCTCGTCGAGCAGTTCAAGACCGACAACGCGCTGCTGCAGAATTCGCTCGCCTACTTCGAGCGGTTCAGCGCCCGCTTGGGCGCGCCGGACCAGACCGGACCGATCGCGCCGGCGGTAAGCGCGCTGGCGGCTGCGATGCTGCGCCTGTCGCTCGACACCTCGCCCACCGTGGCGCGCGAGGTCGAGGACCGGCTGGACGTGCTGGCGACCCGGCCCTTTGCGCCTGAGGACGCCGAGCTGCTGCAAGGATTGCTCGCGCATGGGCGCATGCTGCACGACCTGCTTCCCGCCACCGATGCCGTGGTGAAAGCGCTTTGCGCCGTGGAGCGCAAGCAGAACCAGACGGCGGTGCGGGCAATGGTCCTGGGGCAGCAAAGCGCCTCGCGGAGGATTTCACGCCGCTTCCGGACCTTGCTCTATCTCACTTCGCTCATGCTGGTCGCGCTCTTGGTCCACCTCGCGCTGCAGCTTCAGGCCCGCGCGCGGGCGCTGCGGCGACGAGCCGCGTTCGAGCATGTGATCGCCCGCGTTTCGATGCGCTTCGTCAAGGCCGGGACAACTGATCTCGACCGTGACATCGAGCAGGCGCTCGCAGACATGGCCATATGCCTCGGCACGGACCGAGCATACTTCCTGCTGTCGGGCCCGACACCGCGAACGCACACCTGGTGCCGGGACGGCTTGGTCATGCCCGCCGGCTGGCCGCAGCAAGCGCCGGGGCTGGCAACCCGATTCGCTCCGGCCATGGACGGAATCGTCTACATTCCGAACGTGGCGAAGCTGCCACCCGGGCTGGAGCAGAATGCCTGCCTCGCCCTCGGTCTCTGGGGATGGGCCTGCGTGCCCAGCATAAGTGCAAATGGGGTTACGGTCGTGCTGGGCTTCGACGCCGTCCGGCAGCCGTGCCGGATCATGCCGAGCGGCGAGTTGGGCCTGCTGCGCATGGCGCGCGACACCCTGCTCAATGCCGTCGAGCGCCACCTCATGGAGCGGGAGCGTACGAGGCTGGAAGCGCAGCTGCAGCAGGCCCGGCGCATGGAGACCGTAGGCGCGCTGGCCAGCGGGATCGCGCATAACTTCAACAACATCATCGGCGCCATCCTGGGCTATGCCGAAATGGCCGAGGTGCGCCTGCCCGCCGACAGCCACGCGGCCCGCAATCTCGACGACATTCGGCGGGCGGGAGAGCGCGCGCGCGACCTCATCGACAATATCCTTGCCTTCGGCCGGCGCGACGCGCGGCGGCGCTCGCTGAGCGTAGCGACGATGATCGCCGAGGCGGCGTCGCTGCTCCGCGCGTCATTGCCTGCCGAGATCCAACTCGTGATACGCGATGCGTCGGACGCGGCGACCGTGTGCGGCGAGCCCGCGCAATTGCAGCAGGTGATCGTCAATCTCTGCCGGAACGCCGCGCAGGCGATCGACGGCGCCGGAACGGTCGAGATCGATGCCGATCTGCACGAAATCACCCGCGTGCGGTCGTTGAGCCATGGCGAGCTGGCAGCGGGCCGCTATGTGCGCGTCGCGGTGAGCGACACGGGGCGCGGCATGAGCAAGCCGGTCATCGAACGGATCTTCGAGCCGTTCTTCACCACGCGCCTCGGCGGCAACGGCCTGGGGCTCGCGACGGTTCGCGAGGTCGTGCGCGAGCATGGCGGCGCGATGAATGTATGGAGCGAGGCGGGTGTGGGCAGCCAGTTCGAGGCCTGGCTGCCGTGCAACGCCACCGCCGGGCCCTTGCCGACCGAGGACGCGGCGGCGCTGCCGCTCGG
>Ga0335072_10007592_pt1 | contig 15781 bp, 10 predicted proteins | sample Lox_Sample_21_FD_206725 | JGI IMG/M metagenome (GOLD analysis project Ga0335072, IMG submission 206725) | Soil microbial communities from Loxahatchee National Wildlife Refuge, Florida, United States - Lox_Sample_2.1 | ecosystem: Environmental > Terrestrial > Soil > Wetlands | place: USA... | reverse complement strand
GCGCGCACGTCGCCAAGGCCGTAGAGATGGCCGTAGACCGTGAGATTCTGGAACGGCGTCAGGCGCTTCGGCATCTCGACATAGGGCGAGGAGAAGTTGATGCGGTCGAGCGCGCGATAGCGATGGGCGAGCATGTCCTCGCCCAGCACCTCGACCGTGCCCGCGCTCGGCAGCAAAAGCCCGAGCAGCATGGAGAGCGTCGTGGTCTTGCCGGCCCCGTTGCCGCCCAAAAGCGCCACCGTCGTTCCGCGCGCGACCGCGAAATCGATACGGTCGACCGCGAGGAGCGGCCCGAAGCGCTTGGTGAGGCCCGCGACCCGGATCACCGGATCGGCGATCGACGCCAGCACCGCCGCGGCGGGCGGGGGCGAGCTTGGAGTGCGGGACGGATCGGAGGCGAGGGGCTGCGGCACGGGCGCAATATGGCTTGCGGTCAGGATTTGTCCAGGAGCTTCGCGACGAGCGCGTCGATCTTCTGGGAAATACCCGCTTCGGCCAAGGCGCTTCGGACCAGCGCCCTGGCGCGCTGGAATTTGACATTTTCGGGAAGCTCGACTTGCGCTGCTACGTTCTCCGCCATCAAACCTGCGACGGCGAGTGCCATATGAGTCCCGTTTCCGCTAACAAAGCGCGGGATCGGAAGATTGAAGATCACTTTATCAAAATCGCGGGCTCCAAATTGACCCCGAGACTGAAATCGTTCCGTTCGCGCCCTCGCCGTTTCACTGTTGAAAATGGCGGTTAGATAGCGCGCTTCTTTATCGTCGACGGGAGTCATCCAATAGAGCTTATGGTCGATGACGGTGCGATCGTCGCTTACCGTACATGCCGCCGGCTGCGTCCCCGCTTTCGAATAGACGACGCGGAGCCGAGAAATCGGAAATTGCGCGCTTAGCTTGTTAAGGTAATTCCACCATTCAGAAAGCGGCATTGCCCCGTTCGCTGCATTGGCTTTCCAAATGGCCTCTGCCTTTCGCATCCAGCCATGAAGACCATCGTAACCCCGCGTCGCCGCAGATTCCGAATCCAACACGGTGTCTTTCGGCACGACCGGGACTACGGCCTCAAAAGGTCGAAACACTCGATAAGGCAAGATGCTTTCGCCGAGCAGAACCGGACGCAGGAATTCCGCCTCGACGCGGTTCTCGACGCCCGGCAAATCCCTCCAAGGCTTCTTTTCCTGATTATTGCGCCGGCTGACGACGTAGGGGGCGCTCGCGTCCGCGCCAAGGCGGCCGACATGTCCGCGCTCAACGAGGCAAAGCATCCGGGGCACCAACGTCGCACCCTGCCTGAACGATTTGCGATATGGCGACCCGCCTTCGAACTTTCCGACCGATAATGCCGGCGCTCCCTCGGTCACCTTCAGCTTGGCGTCCGCGAGGCTTTCCGGCGCATCGCGATACGGGAGCGGTCCGGAATAGGCACGCACCGTGGTCGGCAACGGGGTTGCGACGGCCCGACGCCTCCCGAACACGACGCAAGACGGGACCGGGAACAGCGGCTGCACCGAATCGTCCATGGTCCACGCTTCGTCCCACGCGATACGCACGGAATAGAACGAGCCCTTGCGCAGCTTCTCGAATTGCCCGCGCGTCAAGGCCGCCATCGGCAGGATGAAGGCGAGACGGCCGCCCGAACGCAAATAAAGATGCGCCGCACGCACGGTAAACAGCGCGCTCAAATCGTTTTGAGTCCCGAACTTGCCGCCGACATAGACCTTCTCGCCTTGCGACAGTTCCTTGAAGCGCTTTTGAAGGTCGGCAGTCATATGGCGAAACGCGAGCCAGGGCGGATTGCCGACCACCACGTGAGCCCAGCCGCCCCCGGCCGAATAGGCCAAGGGTCGCGAGAGATTGCGCGCCACATAGGCCCAGACGGTGTCGCGCCCGTCCCGGCGCAATTTGTCGAAGGTGACATAGGTCTTGCCGAGATCTTGTATGGCGCGCTCTTGCTCCTCGGTCACGTCGGCGCGGTAATGCTGCTCGACGATCCGATGAAGCGCCGCTTCGATTTGCTTGCGCGACATGTTTTCCTGGGAGCCAGCGCGCATCCGCTCGATCGCCTTGTCGAACAAGGCGGGATCGCGACAGAACGTCTCGGGGAAGTCCAATTGCTCCCGCCCGTTCGCATCCTTGTCCCCGCTCTTGCCCTCGCCCGCGGGCGGCGGCGGCACGCGAATCGTCAGCTCCTTGCCGGCCATGAATTCCGAGATCGAGAGCTGCATCGAATCGCCGAGGTAAACCGGGATCGACAAGGCGCCCACGCGGGACACCAGCGCCGGCGCAAGGGCCAGTAGATACGTCACCCGTGCGATGATCATTGCGACGGGATGAATGTCGATCCCCGCGACATGATCGCAAACCTCGGCCGCGCGCCTCTTCGGGTCCATGTCCTCGGCTTTCGCCGCGTCGAGAAAAACGCGGATTGCATGGAACAGGAACGTGCCCGAGCCGCAGGCCGGATCGAGGACCTTTTGCTCGAGCGGACGCTCGACGGCGTGCCTGACCATCTTCGAGGCGAGCCAATCCGGCGTGTAATATTCGCCGAGCCCGTGCCGCTCTTCGCGGTCGATGAGCGATTCGTAAAGAATCTTGAGGACATCGCTTTCAACTTCCGCGAGGCGGAACCGCCGAACATGGTTCATGATCCGGCGCACGAGGTCCTCGCCGTCCGGATCGGCGACGATCCAATCGAAGAAATCGCTCTCGACCGCGCCGTTGATTCCGGCCAAGGCGAAGGCCTCGCCGCTGAGAAGCCTCTTCGGATCGTCCTCGCGCATTTGCATCACGGCGAGCGCAATGCACTTCGCGACGATCACAAGAAACGTGTGCTGGAACCAAAGCTCGTCGCTTTGTATCTCGCGGCCGTAAACATGCCTCAGCAACTCGGCCCAGAGCTGTCGCTTCAGCGCCGCGGTTCGATTGCCTTTCAGTCGTTCCCAAAGACGCTTCAACTTCGCATCGACGAGATGGAACGCGACCGAATCCTGCCCGAGCTCCGCACGAATCGTCAGCGGATCGGGCGGCAGCGAGGATTTGAGCGCGAGCGCACCGTCGAGCCAGGCAAGAAACGAGTCGGAACGCTCCGGATTGAGGACAGTATCCTTGACCTTCACGAGCTTGCCGGCCGCAAGCTCGAAGACGGCCCATTTGGCTCCGTCGGACGCGATTCCGACAAAATGCTCCTTTTCCTCGCGCTCGCGGTCGGCGAGGTAGTCCGGCATGCGTCGCTCGATGTCGTCCCATTCCCGGTCGAGGTTGCTTTTGGCCTCGAAGACCGTGCGGCCGATCAACGCATCGAGACGCCCATGCACCTCCGGGACGCGTCGCTCGAATTTGAGCGCGCTCAGCTCGGCTCCGAATTCTTCGATGAGAAGCTGCCGGAAATCGGCCTTTACTTCGTCGTGGCCGGGACGGCTCGCGAGGTGCCTCAGCAGGGCAATCGTCGATTCCGACTCGGTCATCCCGCCCTCGGCCAGACAAGCTCAGTCGCTTATAGCGATGGGCTACCCAATTTCAACAGATTCCGCGTCGCCGAGGGAGGGGCGGCCGGGGGCGGGTTTGACCAGATCAGTGGCCGTCCTTCCTAACTCGCGGTAAACTCGGGCGTTTTCGGGCATGCCGCAGCCCCGGGGGCAGGCACCTCCGGGCGAGCGCGGCGAAGGAGACGGGCATGGTCGCGACCAACGGCGCGGTGACGCTCGAGCCTCGGGCCGAGCGCGCGCCCGGCCGGGTCAAGCAGCGCACGCTTCTGATCATCCGCTGGGTCGCGGTCGCGGGCCAGGCGGCGACGCTTGCGGTCGTCGGCATCGGCATGGGCCACAAGCTGCCGCTGGTGGCGGCGTACTCGGCGGTGGGCGCCTCGGCGCTCCTCAACATCGTGGTCGGCACCGGCCCGCGCGCGCGCGCGCGCCTCTCGGACATCGAGGCCGCCCTCTATCTCGCCTACGACACGATCCAGCTGAGCGTGCTGCTCTATCTCACGGGCGGGCTTCTCAATCCCTTCGCCGTGCTGATCCTCGCCCCCGTGATCGTGTCGGCGACGGTCCTCTCGCGCGCGAGCACCATCGGCCTCGGCGCGCTCACGGCGGCGTGCATCGCGGTCTTGGCCCTGTTCCATCTGCCGCTGCCCTGGGCCGAGGGCCCGTTCGACGCGCCGAGGCTCTATCTCATCGGCATCGCCTTGGCGCTCGCGGTCTCGACCGTGTTCATCGCCGCCTATGTGGGCAGCATCTCGGAAGAGGCACGCCGCATGTCGGACGCGTTCGGCGCGACCCAGCTCGCCCTTGCGCGCGAGCAACGGCTCGCCTCGCTCGGCGCGCTTGCCGCCGCCGCCGCCCACGAGCTCGGCAGCCCGCTCGCGACGATCGCACTCGCGAGCCGCGAGATCGCCCTCGAGCTCCCGCCCGAGAGCCCGCTCCGCGCCGACGTCGAGCTCCTGATCAGCCAGACCGCGCGTTGCCGCGACATCCTCGCCGAGCTCGGCCGCGATCCCGAGGCGGAGGAGCTGCCGTTCCGGCGCCTGCCCATCTCGGCGTTGGTCGAGGCAGCGGCGGCACCTCACAAGAGCTCGGCCGTGCGCGTCATCCTCGACGCCGCGCCCGCCGAGGGGGCGCCCGAGGATTCGCCCGAGCCCCTGGTCGCGCGCAGCCCCGAGATCATGCATGGGATCGGCAATCTGGTGCAGAACGCGATCCAGTTCGCGCGCGACGAGGTGGTGGTGCGCCAGCGCTGGGACCGCGGCACGCTCACCATCGAGGTGATGGACGACGGGCCCGGCTTCCCGCTCTATCTCCTCGAGCGCCTGGGCGAGCCCTATCTCTCGAGCCGCTCGGGGAGCGGGGACCATCTCGGGCTCGGCATCTTCATCGCCCAGAATCTCCTCGAGCGCACCGGCGCCGAGCTCGCCTACTCGAATCGGCCGGAAGGCGGTGCTAAGGTGGCGGCGCGCTGGCAGCGGGCCGCGATCGAGGCGCCGGCGGAAGGATCCGGCGCTGCGTCCCAAAGCGAGGACCGGCGGGAGGATCAGAGGGAGGCACGAGAGCCATGATCGGCGAGCCGGGCGAGGGCGGGGCAGCGGGCGCCAACGCCGCCGAGCGCCGCCTCCTCATCGTCGACGACGACGAGCCGTTCCGGACGCGCCTCGCGCGCGCCATGGAGCGACGGGGCTATCAGGTGACGGTCGCGGAAGGGGTTGCCGACGGCGTCGCCGCGGCGCGCGCGATGCAACCCGCCTTCGCGGTGGTCGATCTCAGGCTCGGCGAAGGCACCGGGCTCGACGTGGTGCAGGCGCTACGCGCCGCGCGCGCCGACGTGCGCGTGGTCATGCTCACGGGCTACGGCAACATCGCGACCGCGGTGGCGGCGGTCAAGGCGGGGGCGGTCGATTATCTGCCGAAGCCCGCCGACGCGGACCAGATCGAGGCGGCGCTCGAGATGCATGGCCGCCCCTTGCCGCCGCCGCCCGAAAATCCGATGTCCGCCGACCGGGTGCGCTGGGAGCATATCCAGCGCGTGTTCGAGCAATGCGGCCGCAACGTCTCCGAGACCGCGCGGCGCCTGAACATGCACCGGCGCACGCTCCAACGCATCCTCGCGAAATATGCGCCGCGCGAATAGGCGGCACTGCGGCGCGCGTTGCGCGCTCGCGCGGATCGGAGCCGCGGCACAAGACGTGCTTCCGACGTCGGCGTGCAACCGCCAAACCCCACGCAACCTATAAGCCCCACGGAACTTCCCGATCCCATGGCCATTGTCGATCCCATGGACCTTGTCGCCGGCGCGGAGCCGATCGTGCCCCTGGAGCGGCGCGTTCCCCTGGAGGCGCTGGCGCGCGATTTCGCGTCCGGGCGCGCCGTGCCCGATCTCCCCGAGGTGCATCTCTTCCGCGCGCCCGTGCGGCCGATTCGCGTGCGCGGCTTCGAGCGCCTGGGGGCGGCCGCGGCGGAGGTTCTCTCGGCCTGGCCCGCGCTCGGCCTCGCGCGCGACGATCCGGCCGAGCCGGTCGACGTCGCGATCGAGACGCTCGCCGACGGCGTGCGCGTCGACCAACGCACGCCCGTCCCGGCGGTCACCGACTATATCGACGCCGAAGGAGCCGCCCTCGGCCTCATCGGCGCGTTGATCGCCGCTTATCTCGCGCGGGATCCCGGACTCGTCTGCCTCCACGCCGCGGCCACGCGTACGCCGCGCGGGCTCGTGCTCACGCTCGGCTCGACGAACGCGGGCAAGAGCACGCTCGCGGCTCATCTCGTTGCCCGCGGGTTGCGCTCGTTCGGCGATGACCGCATCCTGCTTGCGCCCGACGCGCGCGGCGGCGATCGGGGCATTTCGCTGCCGCTCACCCACAAGCTGCGCCTTCCGCTGCCCGACGACGCGGCGCCCGGCTTCGCGCGTTTCGTCCAGGCGCGCGCCCATGTGGGCGACGGCGAGGCGGTGCGCCTTCGCCTCAAGCCCGGCGAGGCCGCGCGCTTCGGCGCCGAGGCGCCGCTCGCGGCGTTCGTGCTGCTCGAGCGCGTGCCCGGCGCCTCCGCCTCGCTCGAGCCCGCGGCGAGCGGCCAGGTGGTGCGCGAGCTCGTGCGCCAGAGCTTCGCGCCCCAACTCGACGCCGAGCGCGTGCTCGCGATCATGATCGGCTTCGCCGCGCGCGTGCCGGGCTACCGCCTCGTCTATGGCCGCAGCGCCGAGGCGGCGGCGCTGATCGAGGCCGCGTTCGGCGCCGTCTCCACGCTCGGCGCGCGCGACGCCAAGGTGCCGTCATGACGCGCTATCTGCGCAACCCGGCCGTACGCGAGACCGCGCTCGAGGGCGAGATTTTCCTGGTCGATGGCGAGGGGCGCGAGGTGTTCTATCTCGACGCGGTCACGAGCGGCTTGTGGCGCCTCCTTCAGGAGCCGCAGACGATCGAATCCTGCCGCGCCGTGTTCGCCGAGGCGTTCCCCGACGCGCCCTCGGAGCGGCTCGCCCAGGATCTGGCGGCGGCGTTGGCGGATTTCGAGGCGCGCGGCCTGATCCTCGAGGTCCCCTGAGCCGCGCGCGGAAGCCCATCGCCCATGGCCGACCGCCCCGGGGGCGGTCCGGGCGTCTCCAATAAAACGCGCGCGCATCGGTCGCCGCGGCCCGATCTTTGCTCGTTATTATTTCGATTATTTGCGATCGGCGCCCATGAGCCGGTCCGGAAGCGCGGTTTTTCTTGCCCCGCCGCGATGGCGCGGCAGGGGGTCCGCGCGCCGGACGCGACGCATTTTGCGAATTCCCGCGCGGCAATTTGCGAATCCGCCGCACCCGCGCGCATGGGTGGCGTGGCCCCTTCCGGGCGCCGAAAAGCTCGAAGAGCGCTGTTCCTGCGAGCGAATCCAAGCTCTCCGAGTCGCCATTCAACATTTTGTATTGGCGATATTAATTCTCCCCCACACGTTGAAGAGTTGGGAGTCTGGGGCGGGATCGAGCCCGGATTCCCGGGCTATTGACCCCTCAAAGCACGACTCCGCGGCGGCGCGACCCCATGCCCCATTGATCCCGGCCCATTCGGCCCAACCTATGCATGGATAAGGGAAATTAGCGCCGGACTCGCCCCAGTTCGGGCGCTTTCCTTGCCAGGAGTCGGCCGGACGCGTATAAGTGAATCGGGGAAGAATCGGCCGTTGCCTGTGCTCTTACGGAGTAGACTGCCGTGATGAACTTGGAAAAGCGAAATATTCGCGCGTCGCTCCTTTGCACCGCCGCCGCCTTGCTCGGCGTCGCCGGCCTCGTGTGCTTTGCGCTCGACGGCAGCGCTTATGCCGCGGCCGCCCCCGCCTCGACCAGCAATGCCGCCCCGGCCAAGACCCCGGCCGCGTCCAACAACGCCGCCGACGCGTCGGCCGCGAAGGACAAGACCAAGAAGGACGTGGTGCCCGAGGACGTGGTCAAGGGCCTCATCGCCGGCACGTCCGAGGGGATGGAGAAGGTCAAGAAGTACCTCGCCGGCGATAAGTTCAGCACCGAGGGGACGACCGATCGCGCGATCGCGCTGGTCACCGCGCTGCGCAACACGCCCGAGGGGCAGGACCCGCAAAAGCTCTTGGCGCTGTCGCAGAAAGTGACCGACCAGGCGAAGTCGCTGTTCCAGGGCAGCACCATCACCAAGGTGACGGTGGACAAGCAATTCCACCCGCTCGCGGGCGACAAGGCGTGGAAGTTCGGTCCGCGCGACGCCGACCCGCCCTCGGGCTTCGAGATGGTCACGGTCGACGATCGCCGCCTCAAGGGCGTCGATATGAAGGGCATCCATCGCCCCGGTACCGATCCCCTGATGGAAACCGGGATCGAGGGCGTGCGCAACTTCCAGGACGCGTTGCCCAACGGCCAGTGGCGCGTGATCATGATCACCGACGATCTAGGCCAGCCCGAAACGGCGAAGGCGCCGTTCGGCGCCGCGGTCTCGGTCAACAGCACCCGAGTGGCGCTGGCCGAGGAAGACCCGAGCCATTGGCTCGAGCGCGCCTATCTCACAAACAAGGACCTCAAGCCGGGTGGCCCGGGCGGGCCGGGCGGCTCGAGCGCGGGCTCGAACAGCTTCGGCGTCAGCGGCGGCATCGTCGCGCACCAGGCGGCTCCGCCCGGCGGCGGCCCTCCTGGTGGCGGTCCTCCTGGTGGCGGTCCTGGGCCGGGCCTGCCGAGCAATGACGTGGGCTCGACCACGGCGGGCGCGCTCACGCTCCAGACCTCGGTCAACGAGCAGCATCTCGGTATCGGCTGGCTGCCGCCCAAGACCGGCGGCCAGGAGACCTACATCGTCGCGATCATCGCCGAGCCGGCGGATAAGCCGCCGCTCTTGACGCCCGCGACCTCGACCCTCGACATGGAGGGCAAGATCTTCAACCAGGCGGTCAACCTGACCCAGCCGCCGAAGGCGGGCGAGCCGGTGATTCAGAATCCGCCCGGACCGCCGCCTCCCGGCACGCCTCCGGGCCCGCAGCCTCCGGGACCGCCCAAGGAGCAGCCACCCGAACCGCCGCCGCCGCCGTCGACCCCGACGGTAACTTGCGCGACGTGCTCGGCGAGCACTTTCTGAGCGGCGTGATCGCGCGCTCGGGTGGGCACCGAGCCGCGCGTCGCCAGGGACAATGAACCGAAGGAGCAGGAGTGGGGACGGGTAAGCGGTTCTGGCGGATCGTATCGTTCCTGGTGGCGGTGGGATGCGTGGCAGATGCCGGACGGGCCTTCGGGCAGTCGGCATCGATTGCGACTCCGCAGCAAGAGGACGTTATCTTCACGTCGGACGTTCCGGCAAAGCAATCGCAGGTCGGCGCGCGGCCGCACGCGGATTTCAGTCCGATCGGTCTCGAGCTCGGCAGCATGTCGATCCATGCGGCGGTCGAAAACGACACGCAGTACAACGACAATATTTTCGCCGACCAGACGCACACGGCCGACATCATCGACGACATGAAGCCGCGCCTCGATCTGGCGGAGAACGCGTTCGATACCGCGATGAGCCTGAGCGCGACCGCGGATATCGGGCGCTACATGATCTTTCACTCGGAGAACTACGAAGATTATAGCATCACCGGCACGACGAGCCGCGACCTCAACGCGGAGTCGAGCATCGCGGTGCGCGGTGGAACCTCGCGCGCCCACATCCCGCGAACCGCGCTCAACAGCCCGGGCCGCGCCTATCCGGTCTCTTACGTTCAGGATAACTTCGTCACCATCGTGCCGCAATACAGCACGAGCCCGTTCATCGGCACCGCGACGATTCGCGGCGACTATTATCAGAACCAGGACGTCGCCGGCACCGACAACAGCTACTTGAACTACTACGCGCTCAACGTCAGCAATCGCTTCGGCTACGAGACCGGCGGCGGCTGGACCTACTTCTTCCAACCGAGCTACGAAATCGACTCCTACCAGCACCGGGTCGATCTCTCGGGCGCCAACCACGACAAGCAGGTCTATCAGGGTCTGTGGGGCATCCAGTACGACGCCACCGCGGACATCTATCTCGAGCTCGGGCTCGGCTATTTCTACGACGCGTACTTCGCGAAGACGCAGCAGAACGTGGGCGGCCTCGCCGAGCTCGGGTCGTTCGTGTGGAACATCGACCCGCTGTTCTCGCTTACCGGCTCGCTCACGCAGACGAGCCAGGATCTGCAGGGCACGCTCGCGGCCGGCATCCCGCAGGGTCTTGCCGTCACCAACACCGGCAGCCTGCACCTCGACTACGAGGCGGCGTACAACGTCATCGCGTTCGTCCAGGCCGGATTGAGCCAGACCGACATCACCGGCCAGGGCTCGAACGTGACGCAGGAGTCCTTTCCCTTCTCGCTCGGCGTCAGCTGGTACATCAGCGAATACCTGCGCGCCGGCGCCCAGTACACGTTCAGCGCGACGTCGGCGTCGGTCGCGACCCTGAACTACGATACCAATCAGATCATCCTCACGCTGGTCGCCCAGATGTGACGGATTTGTAAGTTGTGCATGTCAAACGAGAAGCGGACTATGACACCGATGAAAAGCTCAAACGCGTTTTGCTTCGTCAAGCGGCCGGTCGCCAAGCTGCCGCCGTGGTGGCGCGCCCTCGCTCCGGCCGCCGGCCTCGTGGCGGTCCTGGCGCTCGCGGGTTGCGGCGGCGGATCGTCGATCCAGGCCGAGACGCACTCGCTCAAGATGGTCGAGGCGCCGCAAACGGAAAGCGCGGACGCGGGCTCGGTCACGACCAACGCGCCCGCGACGAGCTCGGCGCCGGCCGCAACCGAGACCGCCTCGACGGAAGGCGGCGCCAAGACCGGATCGGCGGAGACCGCCGCGTCCGGCGCCAAGCCCGCCGCAGCGGGCAAAAGCGAAGCCGGCGCGGGCAAGGTCACGACCGAATACAAGCTCGGCACCGGCGACCAGCTCCAGGTCGCGATCTTCGGCCAGCCCGACCTCTCGGGCAAATTCGAGGTCGACGGCAACGGCAACATCACGCTGCCTTTGATCGGCCCGCTCAAGGCCGAAGGCCACACGGTCGCCGAGCTCCAGCAAAGCGTCACCGCGGCGTACGACAAGAGCTTCCTGGTCAACGCCAAGGTCAGCGTCCAGGTGCTCAACTACCGGCCCTTCTACATTCTGGGCGAGATCGGCAAGCCCGGCAGCTACCCCTACGTCTCCGGCCTGACCATGCGCCAGGCGGTCGCGATCGCCGGCGGCTACACCCGGCGCGCGCGCGAATCGCCGCTCGAGGTCGTGCGCTCGGGGCAGGATTCGAAGGAGACCGAGGATGCCATGCCGGACGATCCGGTGCTGCCCGGCGACACCATCACGGTCGAACGTCGAGTTTTCTAAGCCTTTGATTTGACCTTGTTATTTCCAGCGACTCGGAGCCGTCCCGGGCGCGGGCGCTGGCACGGGAATTGCTCTTAGTCAACGCCAGTCAAGGCAGGCTCGAGGCGGGGGCGGGAAAGGTGCGGAAATGCGCGCCTCTCGCGCCGGATCCCGAAGGTCCCGGGCGATCTGCTTTGCATTCTGCAGTGCGTGGCGCGCGAGGGCGCAGGCCACGCGCGGCAGCCCCGGGGCGGTGCGCCGCTTCCAGGCCTTGGCTCGGATCGACGCCACGCGCATGATCGAGGCGCGGCACAGTTCAGGTGGCCCATGACGACGGTGACCCGGCTTCCCTTGCCCAACAACGACGGCGCGCACGCCGCGGCGCCGCTGATCGCCAATTCGGCCGAGAGCCAGTTCGACGTGCGCCGGATCCTGGGGATTCTGAAGCGCCGCAAGCTGATGATCCTGGGCGTGATGTTCGTCATCACCAGCATGGCGACCCTGATCGTCAACCAGGCGACGCCGCTCTATCGCGCCGAGGCCCGCATCATCATCCAGAAGAGCCAGCAGAATTTCATCCCGCTCCAGGCGGTGGCCCAAGGCATGATCACCGACATGATGACCGCCGACACCCAGGCGGCGGTGATCGGCTCGCGCGAGCTCGCGGCGAAGGCGGTCGACCGGCTCAGCTTGGTCGACAACCCGCTCTTCAATCCGACCCTGCTGCCGCCCAAGCCCGGACTGTTCGCCTCCTTGCTCGACCCCGTGCGCGACCTGATCTCGGTCAATATCGCGCGCCCGCTGCGCGCGGCCCTGTTCGGCAAGAGCGCCGAGACGGCGGCCGCGGAAGCCAATGGGACGCCGGATGCCAATGCCGATGTTTCGCCGGCGGACAAGCGCCGCGAGCTGGTGCAGGGCGTGATCGACACCTTCCTCGGCGGCCTCACGGTGGTGACGTCGCAGACCAGCCACGTGGTCGCGATCCAGTACGTCTCGACCGATCCGCGCATGGCGGCCGTCGCCGCGAACACGGTCGCCGAGCTTTACATCCTCGACCAGCTGACCAAGAAGGGCGAAACGACCTCGCGCGCCGCCGAATGGCTCAACCAGCGCGTCAACGAGATGCGCCAGCGCATGGTCGACTCCGAGCAGCGGTTGGATGCGTACCGCAAGCAGTCGGGCATCGTCGACCTGGGCGGCGCCAACACGACGCAGCAGCAGATCGCGCGACTTGACGAAGAGCTGGTGCTGGCGCGCACCAAGCTATCCGAGGCGGAAGCGCGCAACGCCCAGGTTCAGGAGCAGCTCAAGAACGGCAACATCGACACCGCGGCGGCGGTGCTCAACAACAAGCTCATCCAGAGCCTGCGCGACCAGGAGACGACGCTCCTCCGCAAGCTCTCCGAGTTCAAGACCCAATTCAAGGATACCCATCCCCAGGTGCGGCTCACCGAGCAGCAGCTCGATGCGCTGCGCGCGAAGATCGCGACCGAGGTGCAGAAGATCGCGGCCGAGATGGACAACGAGCTCCAGATCACGCGCATCCGCACCAAGAACCTGCAGACCGCGGTCGACGATCTCCAGAAGAAGCTCGAGAAGCAGAACGAGGCCGAGGTCACCATCCGCTCGCTGCAAAGCGAGGTGAACGCCAACAAGCAGCTCTACGAGACCCTCCTGAGCCGCTTCAAGGAGACCGACCTGCAGCAGGATTCGTCCCTGCAGCAGGCCGACGCGCGCATCATCTCGCGCGCCATGGTCCCGGGGGCACCCTATTATCCGCGGAAGAACCTGATGGTGATGGCGGCGCTCATCGTCTCGGCGATCGTGGGCATGGCGCTCGCGGTGGTGACCGAGCTGTTCGACCAGGGCTTCCGCTCGCTCGGCCAGATCGAGTCCGCGACCGGCTTGCCGACCTTGGCCATGATCCCCGCCCTCAAGGAAGGCGAGGCCGAAGGCAAGCGCCCTCACGAGATCGCGATCGAGCGGCCCAACTCGTCCTTTGGCGAGGCGATCCGAACGCTGCGCACGGGCCTGTTGCTGACCCGCATCGATCATCCGCCGCGCACGATCATGCTCACCTCGTCCGTGCCGGGCGAGGGGAAAACGTCGTTGGCGTTGTCGCTCGCCTGCTCCGCCGCGCGCTCGGCCCAGAAAGCGATCGTGCTCGATTGCGACTTCCGCCATCCGAACATGCACAACTACCTCGAATATCCGAACAAGCTCGGCCTCACGGATTTCCTCGCGGGCCAGGCCTCGCTCGAGGACGTGGTGGAGATCGATCCGCGCTCGGGCGTCCACTTCATCACGGCGGGCTCGCGCGCGCCCAACCCGATCGACCTCTTGGGCTCCCAGGAGATGAAGAAGCTTTTGGCGCGCCTTTCGTCGCTCTACGACATCGTCGTGATCGACGCGCCGCCGGTCCTGCCGGTATCCGACGCGCTCGTGCTCGTGCGCATCGTCGACAAGACCATGTATCTCGTGCGTTGGGAGAAGACCAAGCGCGAGACGGCGCTCAACGGGCTCAAGATGCTGGTCGAGGCGGGCGCCGACATCGCCGGCGTCTGCCTGACCCAGGTCGATCTCAAGAAGCACGCCCAGTACTATTATTCGGATTCGGGCTACTACTACGCGAGCGGCTACAAGAACTATTACGTCGAGTAGCCGCGCGGCTGGGCGGCCCATCGAGTCGGGAGTGCGCGCGTGTCACCGCTCAAGAACATCGTACCGATCCTCTTGGCGCTGGTCGCCGGCGTGTCCCTGGTCCGGCTCGGAATTCCGCAATTGGTCGGCGGCCTGCCGCTCTTCTTCCAGGAGGATGCGCGCTCGCGCATCGCGGGCGGCGTGCCCACCGCGAAACCGGCGACGCCCGAGCTGAGGCAGGAGGCGATCGAGGTCTGGGGCCGCGCGGCGCCGATCCTCGACGACACCAACGTTTGGGCCGCCTACGGCGACATCCTGGTGGCGGAGGCGAACGCGAACAACGACAAGCCGGCGGTGCGCGACAAGCGGCTCGCCGAGGCGCAGGCGGCCTACCGCGCGGCGCTGATCGAGAGCCCGTCGAACGGCCGCGCCTGGACCATGCTCGCCGCCGTGCGCCTCAGGCTCGGGGCGACGCCCGAGGAGACCGCGGCACTCCTGCGCATGTCGTTGCGCACCGCGCCGCGCGACCCGCCGCTGGTGATCCCGCGGCTCGACTCGGCCTTCTACATATGGCGCGTCATGCCGCCGGACCTGCGCGCCGACATGGCCGAGCAGGTGCGCATCGCCACGGTGAACGACCTCTGGCATTTCGTGCGGCTGGTGCACGAGCATTACGTGCTCGAGCCGGTGCGCGACATCCTCGCCTCCGACCGCGACCTGCAGTGGACCTTCGACCGCGAGTATATGGCAACCTATCACTGAGCGCGCGCGCCGTGCCGCCGGCCGAGCTCGGCCTCGCGCTCCTGGGTCGGGTAGGACTGGGCGAAGGCAAGCCCTAGGACCAGCGCATAGTCGAGCACAACGGCGGGCATCTGCAGGCTGAAATCGACCGTCGAGTGGAGCGCGCACAGCGCCGTGGTCCCGAGGCCGACGGCGACGAAGGTGACGTCGCGCCGGCGCGCGAACACGCCGCGCCCGACCGCGAAGACGATGCCGCCGAGGATCGAGAGCAGGAGCGCCAACGCCGGCAGGCCGATCTCGAGCGCGAGCTCGAGATAGGTGTTGTGCGCCAGATCGAAGAAGAAATCGGCCGAGTCCAGACGCGCGTCGCGATAGCGCGAGAACGTCTCGGCGAAGCTGCCGAGACCGGTGCCGACCCAGGGATGCTGGGCGATCGCGTGCAGCGTGTCCTCGTAGACGACCTCGCGCGCGCCGGAGGTGACGGTCTGGTTGATGCGGCCGAGCAGGTTGCTGCCGTTGAAGGCGAAGATCAACGCCACGAACGCCGCGAGCGTGATGAGCGAGATGCGCACCTGGCGCACGCCGCTGGTCTGGCGCCGCGCGAGCCGGTCGGCGACTACGAGGGCGACGAGGCCGGCGGTCGTGCTCAAGGTGGCGCCGCGCGAGGCCGTGAGCAAGAGCGTGCTGCCGAGCAGGACCGCGAAGCCCAAGAGCGCGAACACCCGGAAGTCGACGTTGTCCATGAAATGCACGAAACCCGCGCGGCTGAACAGGCCGTGACGCAGGCTGGTCTCGAGCTGGGCGAGCAGCAGCCCGACGCTCGCGATCAGCGCGATCCCGACATAGGTGCCGAAATTGTTGCGGTTGACGAAGGTCGAGGTCAGCGACCCGCGATAGGCGTATTTGGAGAACCACAGGATGGCGTCGTTGCCGTGGAAATACACGTAGAGCCCGTACACCGAATAGGCGACGCCGACGAGCACCACCGACCAGAGTGCTGCACTGGCGTGCTCGCGCGTGCGGCACAGCTGGAATGCGAGGAAGAACGTTCCCGCGTAGGTCACCATGCGCATGATGGTCTCGCGCGCACCCTCGGGATCGAGCGTCATCGC
>Ga0335072_10007590_pt1 | contig 15784 bp, 12 predicted proteins | sample Lox_Sample_21_FD_206725 | JGI IMG/M metagenome (GOLD analysis project Ga0335072, IMG submission 206725) | Soil microbial communities from Loxahatchee National Wildlife Refuge, Florida, United States - Lox_Sample_2.1 | ecosystem: Environmental > Terrestrial > Soil > Wetlands | place: USA... | reverse complement strand
GGGGATAATTATCTGGCGCTCCTGGGGTGGCAACATCTGGCTTTGGTCGAGGGCGGTTTGAATCTCGGCTAGTACGGCGTCGAAATCCTTGAGATTTGTTTTCGAGTGGATCGTGTTCGTCGCGTCATCCAAAACAGGCTTTAGTTTTTCTTCCACACCGGCATTTTCGGCCTCTTGGGCCTTTTGCAGCGCTACGATCAGCGCGGCCGCCGCCTTTTGCGCCTCCTTGGAAGGGTCCGTTTGTGCAATCCCTTTCGTCATAATAATGGCGTTGAAGAAATCGTTCCGCACGATTTCGTCGCTGATCGAACGTGAGTATCTAATGGCACTTTCATCAAGGCTGGGAGAGGCATTCTCATCCTTGGCCACGATATTTTCCAAAGCCGTGGCCTGGTCATGCAGAGATGGCGCTTGCCCGGTAACCTGCCCGGTTGCGGCAGCTATCGCCAAGAACAAACAGAGGCTGTTCACAGTATGAGTGTAGTTATCTAATCACTTCAGGCAATTTGATTAAGTAAACACTCCTATTTTCAGTTTAAAAGTTGATCGCGCCTCGATCGGGCCCAAATTCGATTCGTCCTGTGTGATCTACACCTACTTTTCGGATAGCCTCTATCCTTAAGCCGGAGTAGGTTGGAATATGGCTTCGTCATCTTCACCCCCGGCTGAGCCCCCTCCGTTATCCCGGAATCAACTTTGGGCCGAGCAACTTGCCATGGGTATGGCGCTTTTGTTTGGGGTGTTGATTTTTATGGCGATTTTCCATCCCGACATCTTTGCCGCAGGAATACGCGTACTTGGACCCAATTATCTGGATGCTTACGGTTGGGCCTCGGCCATTGGCATTTTGTTGCAGCTCGTTGTGCATGAAGCAGGCACATTTGTCGCGGCCTGGTGGCTGAAGTTGCCGCTTCGTTTCCGCCCATTTGCTTTCGGCGCGAATGCGAGCGCCATTCTCCACAATCAACCGCGCCAGCCCTGGACGGACGCGGTGGTTGGGCTTGCGGGGCCGGTGACCGGATCGCTGGTTTCCGCTTTACTGGCGGTTACCTTTTGTTTCACCTACAGCCACGAGAACCCGAATCCATACGGCCCGCTGCTGCTGGGGATGGCTTGCGTCGGTTATTTTTATAATCTTTTCACCTTGATTCCAGTTCTCGACCTTGAGGGGGGCTGGATTGCGCCGGCCATCGCGCCTCATTTTTGGCTCGTGGGCGTGATCCTTTCCATTTTTGTTCTGACCGAGTATTTCAATCTGGTGCTGCTCGGCGTCGTCTGTTTTGCCGTGCCGCGGCTTTTCCTGCTGATCCGGGGACGGGCCCCGCGCGAGGATCTCGGCTGCACCAAACGGCAGCGGGCCATCGTCGCGTTTTGCTTTATTGTGTTGATCGTTCTTCTGGGGGTGTTTTCAAGTTGGACTTACGATATGTTACCTCGCCTGGTGACCGAGGGGATGAGCGATTAAATCCGGGGATAGACGAGAAGGCAGTGCTTGGCTTTGCCTCAGCTAAGCGCGCAGAGTCATTTCAAATGCCGCCATGCCACATCTCGTCCGATGCAATCTTGGTTTAATGCTCTGACCAGTCTATCTTGCGAATTTCTACTTTATCGGATCGCTCAAGTCTATACGGAAGTTTGTCTCCATATTTTGCCCGCTCGTCATCCCAAATGATGGGTGAAATATATGCAGCAGGCTCTCGGTACTCTACGGTGTTTTCATTTACAGAATAGTTATGCCCGTTTATTACTAAGTAAAATCGTTCCGATTTCGGAAAAGGCTTTTTTTCATTATTTACAATTTCACTATAAAAGATCACTCCGTAATGCCATGAACGTCTGTATTCTAAAGGGAGCGAAGGCGCAAATAGCTTAATTTGAATCAATGCAAGGGGGATACTATATAGCCCAGCCTCACAACCTCCTGATTTGACGACGGCTAACATGGCATCAAGCATTCTGACTGAATGCTCGTAAGTCATGCTTCCAACCCCAATGGACGAGAGCATCAATAAGTTTGGCGCCGATGTCGTATCCGACGTAAAGAAATTGCTTAGTCCCCTTCGCGTTAACGGACTAATTCCATTTTCCATACTGTTTTCATGAAAAACTATAGAATCACCATCCAGAGAAAAATCTTGTCCATTTCCAATCTCAAACGAAACGAAATAAAAAATAAAACAGATAATAGTGAATAATCTCATGATCTGGTAAATTTGATCTGTCCAGCGGCTAAGGCGTAGGGTGCTCCACAAATTGCCCCGTTTTGCGAATGGCCAGGGCGCGCAGAGAGGCCAAGTTTAACAAAATGAACACGCCAAATAGCACCCAGCCGATGGGCCGTGGATAATGGGGCGCGCCCTGAAGAAGGAAAATCAGGTCGAAGAGAAGCTGGACGACGATGATGCAGCAACTTCCCAGCAGAAGGACAACGGCCAGCGTATGTCCCAGTCTCGCTCCCCGCACGAGCAGCGCGATGACCCAAAGGACAAAGATCAGGCCGATTAAAAACTGCGCGTCCCGCCAACGATCGAGACCGGCGTAAAGCCCGGCGAACAGCCAAAACGCATCGCGAATGACCAGCCGCAACGCAGCCACATTGAACAAACACGAAGCCAGCAACCAGAGTCCCACCAGAAGGAAACTGATTCGCCGGCCCATACCCGGAATTTACTCCAGCCCGAGCTTTTTGAAAGTCTCTCGGCGTAACGGCCATGCGTGGACGGTCAGTTCGCGCAAGAAGGCCAAGTTCAGAATGATAATGACTCCCATAACGAGTTGGGCAATAGGGAGCAGAACCGCATCCGGGGGATATAGTGGGAGATGTAGTAACGGATGCAGTAACGAATATAAATAATACAAATTGTCACTGTCTAAATCTCGCTCGATATCCCAAGTATTGGAGGACATTCCCGGCGGAGACAGAAGATGACGCAGGTTCTTCGCGAGATACGTTGATTCCAGCGTCAGGATATATTCGTACCCGAGCATCAAAACGCAACTGCCCGCCAGCAAGGTGACCGTTAACGTTCGCCCGATTTTAATCAGCCAGATCAACAACCCGGCGACACATAGAATAAAAAACGCGAACACTAAATCCGCCGGCAAACCCGAATTGACCCACAGCGTGTTTGGGAAGTCGGAACCGTCTGTAAATACGGTCTGAATTAATTGCTTCAGTGCCGCCAGATTGAACGGAAGCGAAAGCAACAGCCAAAGCGCAATCAAGACGAGACTGATCCGCCGACCCATGCCCAAAAATTACTCCAGTCCGAGCTTTTTGAAAGTCTCATCGATGTAACGGAAGTGCCGCTCGGGCGAACAAAGCTCGTCGATTTCTTTTTCCGAAAGAACGGAAAGGATTTCCTTCGATTTTTTGAGGTGAACGGATAAGGACTCGGTTCCGCGCCAGCAGGCCATCGACGCGGCCTGCACCGCCTCGTAGGCGGTTTGCCGCGGCAGTCCTTTATCGGCCAGCGCCAGCATGACCGATTGGGAATAGATGAGTCCCTTCGATTTCGCCAAATTCGCCGCCATATTCTCGGGGTAAACGATTTGGCGTGCGACGAGGTCGGCCAGCAACGCCAGCATGTAATCGAGCAGGATGCAGCCGTCGGGGAAAATAATCCGTTCCACCGACGAATGGGAAATATCCCGTTCGTGCCAAAGCGCCACGTTTTCGAGCGCGGCCACCGCATGACCGCGAATCACCCGCGCGAGGCCGCTGAGTTTTTCGCTCGTGACCGGGTTGCGCTTGTGTGGCATGGCGCTGCTTCCCTTCTGACCTTCGGCGAAAAATTCCTCGACCTCGAGCACTTCGGTGCGTTGCAGATGCCGGAATTCGGTTGCCCACCGGTCGATGCTGCTGGCGATCAGTGCCAAGGCGCTCATAAAATGAGCATGCCGGTCGCGCTGGAGAATTTGGGTGGAGAGATCGGCCGCTTTCAGGCCGAGTTTAGCGCAGACGTATTCTTCGACGCGCGGATCGAGATGGGCGTGTGTGCCGACCGCGCCGGAGAGTTTGCCCACCGCGATTTGGGCGCGGGCTTCGCGCAGCCGTGTCCCGGCGCGGCCAAACTCGTCGTACATCAGCGCCAGTTTCAAACCGTAGGTGATCGGCTCGGCGTGAATGCCGTGCGAGCGGCCCATCATCGGCGTGAATTTATGTTCTTTGGCCCGCGCCGCCACCGCTTCGCGCACGGTTTGCAGGCCGGCCAGAAGCAGATCCGCGCTGGCGGCCAGTTGCAACGCCAGGGTGGTGTCGAGCAAGTCCGATGAGGTCAATCCACGATGGATAAACCGGCCCGGTCCGCCGACATGGCTGGCGACTTCTTCCAGAAAGGCGATGACGTCGTGATTCGTCCGTTTTTCGTTTTCCCGCACCTTATCGATAGCGAACTTGGCCTTGGCGCGGATAATCTGCGCGTCCTCCGCCGGAATATGGCCGAAACGGGCCATGCCTTCGCAGGCCAGCACCTCAATTTCAAGCCAGTGATTCAGCTTCGCCTCCTCACTCCAAAGCGCGGCCATCTCGGGCCGGGAATAACGGGAAATCACACGCTATTTAAGATCAGGCGTCCCGGACTTGTCGAGCCATGACCTTGCCGGTAGGGTTTTCATTTTGAAGACAGACTCCGACGCAAAATCCGGCCCTTACGCCGCCCTTCGGTACTCTAATTACCGTTATTTTGTCCTGGGCCGAAGTTTTTTCACGCTGGCCATGCAGATGCAAACAGTGGCGGTAAGCTGGGAGATTTATCAGCGGCTCCAGAGAAACACCGGGGACGCAGCTTTGGCGTTGGGATTCATCGGGCTGGTGCAGGTTATTCCGATGGTAGTCCTGGCTCTTCCCGGCGGCCAGGCGGCGGACCGGTTCGACCGGAAAATCATTACCAAGGCGACGCAGTTGCTTTTTGCCACATGCGCCGTGGCGCTGCTGATTTTGTCGCAACTCCATGCGCCGGTCGGGCTTTATTATCTTATTCTGGGAATCGCCGCCTGTGGACGGGCGTTTTCCGTTCCGGCCATCAGTTCTCTCTTTCCCACGCTCGTGCCACGCGAGGTGCTTCCGAATGCGATGACGTGGAACAGCACGATTTTTGAAACGACGGCCATGACAGGCCCCGCACTGGGTGGTTTGATCGTCGCGCAATGGGGACCGGCGGTTTCTTATATCGTCAATAGTATTTGTATCGGTCTGGCCTTTATCACGTTTTCCTTGACCGTGCCCTCCATCGTGAAAACGGGCGACAAGCCGCCCGTGACGTGGAATTCTTTAATCAGCGGCATTCATTTTGTTTTTGGCACACGGATTTTACTTGGGCTCTTTTGCCTCGACCTTTTTGCCGTCCTGCTGGGAGGGGCGACGGCGCTTCTCCCCATCTTCGCCAATGATCTGCTTAAAGCCGGGCCCATGGGCTATGGATTGTTGCGCGCCGCCCCTTCCGTGGGCGCGATTACCATGGCCGTGCTGACCGCGCATTTGCCTCCGTGGAAAAAAGCCGGGCGCGCGATGCTTTGGGCCGTGACGGGGTTTGGACTCGCCACGCTGCTTTTCGGGGTCTCGAAGCTTTTCTGGCTCTCCATGGTGGCTCTGGCCCTGACGGGGATGTTCGATAACGTCAGCGTGGTGGTCCGTCAGACGGTTATGCAAATGATAACGCCCGACGCGATGCGTGGCCGTGTTTCCTCCATCACGTTTCTTTTCATCAGTTGTTCCAATGAACTCGGCGAACTTGAATCGGGTCTCACCGCACGCTGGTTTGGCGCCGTCGGCTCGGTGATTTTTGGTGGCATAGGGACGCTTCTGGTTGTTCTCGGCGCGACCTTTATTTTTCCGGAGATTGGCAAGCTCGGGCGTCTGCATGAACTAAAGCCGGCGGAAATCGCCCGGGCGACGGAAGAAGAATTGGAAGAAAAAACGCGGGCTTAAGGCCGTTAGAACCTATCTCAAAATTAACCAGGGGCGCGCCTTGGCTCATTTTGAGATAAATTCTAGAAAAGATTTACAACTTCTCTGTGAATAACAGGTTACATTCCCGCGCACGCCTTTACTTTTCTTTATTTATCTACAAGATGACTTTGTGAGGATGATTCGGACATTTGGATTGGTTCTTATCCTGGCGACAACGTTTGCCGGAACCGCTCGCGCTGTGGAAAACGGATCGGGTTATGATACCACAGCGCCCACCGATTCCGATATCTCCAATTGGCTGACCGGCTGGACTCAGCCTGCCGGTGAAGCGGAGGGAACGTATATCACCGGGTGGAATTATGTGGGCCAAGTCCAAAGCGGGGCCAGCGGCACCTATTTGGGCAACGGTTGGGTGCTCACCGCCGGACATGTTGGCGCGCAAAGCACCATCACGCTGGACAATGAGATTTACGACATGATTCCGAATTCGGCCCAAAATATCACTTATACTGAGAACGACGAAACCTATACGGCCGATCTGACTCTTTTCCAGATTAGCACGACGTCCCTAAACGACACCGTGCTTAATCTTCCCGCGCTTACCATCAGCACCAACGATCCGGTCGCCTTCAGCTACGGAACTCCGGGGAGCCAGGCGGCGATAATTGGCTATGGAGGAGGGCGGGGTGAGACATGGGGATATAATACCATTACAGCGGTCAATCAACCGGTTACGCCCGAGGGTTTCACTTACGTCTCGAACGATTTTTACACGGCTCTTGGCACGATTACCTCCACCAATCCCAATGGCCCGGGCAGCCAGAGCATTACAAACAACGCCCAACTGGTGGGTGGTGATTCGGGTGGCGGCGATTTCATCTATAATGCCGCGACGGGCCAATGGGAACTCGCTGGAATCAATGAGGCGATTGGAACCGTCGGTGACCAGTATATTTCGGCTTTTGTGCAGTTGGATACTTACGCGGCGGAGATTAACAGCGTCACTGCCGTGCCGGAGCCGTCGATTTCGGTTTTGCTCCCACTGAGTTTGGGAGTTATTTTGATTTTTAGAGCAAAACGAAAGCGGGATTTTGAGCAAAGCTTGCCCACAGGCTGGTGCCGTCCGATGATGAGACGGTGAGAGACAGCCTGAAGAAATTTTTCCAGAAAACGGCGAACACTCCTCTTTTCCGGCTCTACCAGGCGTTCGGCATTCCCGCGCAATGGCTGGCCACGCCCTATCTTTACGCGCGCCGTTTCCGGTATGCTGAGGATCCACGTCTCCGCCCCTGCCTCTCGGAAAAATTTCCGGACCTGACGGTGAAAAACGGCCCTTTCCGTGGCCTGCGCTATCCCACCATGGCCGCGTCGGGCAGCGCGTTACTGCCCAAGCTGCTCGGCTCGTATGAAATGGAACTTGCGCCGGTTTGGGAACGCGTCCTGCAAAAGCAATATACCGAAATCGTCGACATCGGCAGCGCCGAGGGTTATTACGCGGTCGGTCTCGGTTTGAAATTTCCCGAAGCCCGGATTTTTGCTTTTGACACCGATCCAGCCGCCAACCGGCTCTGCGCTGCGATGGCGCAGCTTAACGGTGTGGCGGACCGCCTTACTCTGGGCAACCTCTGCAACGAACAAATTCTGCTGGGATTGAAGCTGCGCGAACGGGCGCTGGTCGTTTCCGATTGCGAGGGCTTCGAGAAGGAATTGTTCACTCCGGCGGCGGCCCGGTTTCTGGCCCGCCACGACCTGATCATCGAAATCCACGACTTGCTCGACCGCGAAATCGGCACTGCTCTACGCGAATGCTTCGGGCCTTCCCACGACATTCTCGCCATCGAGAGTATCGACGACGCGAAGAAGGTACGGAATTGGTCCTTCCCGGAACTTGAATCGTGCGACACTTCCACGAGGCTCTATCTTCTCTCCGAAAATCGCCATGCGATGGTGGAATGGTTTTACCTCACGCCGAAAAACGGGAGCTGAAACCAGCCGGGGAAATAAGCGCAATCCAACGTCCCACAAAATCGAGCGGATGTGCCTCCGTTCTGCCCAAACGGAGGCGTATCCGAGAAATTGGCTTTAAATTGTTTGAAGATTCAGGGGGTCACGGAGTAGACCGTGCCACTGCTATAAGGGCCTCCAACGGGCGCCGTTCCATAGAGCACGCTGCCGCTCAGAATTAATGCCGCTTGGGGCTTAGCTCCATAATGATTGGAGCCTAAATTTCCCGAAAGAGTGCCGAAATCATGGAGCGTGGTGAAACCGGTGCCGCTGGTGCTAACGGAGAACGCCGTACCATTGCCACTGGTGCCCCCGTTGGGAGTCGTCCCATAAAGCGTGCTCCCAGACAAAATCAGGCTTGCCAGCGGACCGGCGCCGTCGCTGTTTTCTTCCGATACGAGTGGGCTAAAGGTGTAAAGCGTGGTAAAGCCGGAACCGCCGGTGCCAATGGAAAAGAGCGTCCCTGTTCCATTCGTCCCTCCTTGCTCGGCCGCTCCATAGAGCGTGCTGCCGGACAAGAGCAAGCCCGCAAACGGATTTGCCCCATCACTGCCGCCGGTGAAGTTGTGGAGTGTGGTGAAACTTGTGCCACTGGTGCTGACGGAAAACACCGTGCCATTGCCTTTGCTTCCACCCTCGGACGCTGTCCCATAGAGGGTGCTGCCCGACACGGTCAGGCCGGCTTCCGGAGAAGCCCCGTCGCTATTTGTCGATGTCCCACTTGCGTAGGCGCTAAAGGTGTGAAGAAGAGTGAAGCCGGTCCCATTCGTATTGACCGAGAACAGGGTACCGTTTCCATGGACACCGCCACTGGCCGCCGACCCGTAAAGCGTGCTGCCGGACAAGGCCAAGCCGGCCACTGGAAAAATTCCGTCACTGTTGGTCTGTTCATTTGTCGTGGAAGCAAAACTATGGAGAACGGTAAAACTTGAACCGTCCGTGTTGATCGAAAATACCGTGCCCGTGTCATTGGTGCCTCCAATGGAGGCTGCCCCATAGAGGGTGCTGCCGGACAAGATCAAGGTCCCGGCCGGAGAAGATCCATCGTTTCCACCGGTGAAGCTGTAAAGCGTGCTGTAACCCGAGCCATCGGTGTTGACCTTGAACACCGCGCCGTCGCCATAAGCGCCGCCGGAGTAGGTCGTCCCATAGAACGTGCTGCCGGACAAGACCAAGGCTGCCACCGGATCGTCCCCGCCGGTGCCCGTGCTGAAGTCGTGAAAAACGGCAAAGCTGCCACCGTTGGTACTGACCGAGAACAGTGTGCCAGTGCCTCCGGTGCCTCCATTTACCGCCGTTCCGTAGAGCGTACTGCCGGAGAGAACCAAGCCCGCATTTGGGTTGGCCCCGTCGCTGTTTTCACCTCCCGGTTTCCCTGAGGTTGAACTAAAGCCGTACAGGACCGTAAAACCGGTGCCAGAGGTGCTGATCGAAAATACCGTGCCGCTATCTCCACTGCCTCCCTCGGAAGCGGTCCCGTAGAGAGTGCTGCCCGACAAGACCAGCGGGGCCGTCGGATTCGCTCCGTCGTTTCCGCCAGTGAAAGAGTAGAGAACGGTGAAGCCGGTGCCGCTGGTACTGACTTTGAATATCGTGGCTGCTGGAGCTTCCTGGTTGTCTTCAATGGATGTCGTTCCATAGAGGGTACTGCCGGACAGGACCAACGTCGCCACTGGATTGGCGCCATCCGATCCGCCGGTTCCGCCGGTGAAAGTATGGAGAACGGTGAAATTTGTGCCGGTGGTGCTGAGGGAAAATACGGTGCCGGAATCATAGAACAGTCCCTGGCCGACCCCGCCCTCTTCCGCCGTCCCATAGAGCGTGCTGCCGGACAAGACCAAGCCTCCCATCGGATAAGCTCCGTCCGCTCCGTTGGTTCCGGTGAAAGTGTGGAGAACGGTGAAGCCGGAGCCGCTGGTACTGATGGAAAACACGGTGCCGTATCCGCTGCCACCCAAGGAGGCTGTCCCGTAGAGGGTGCTGCCGGACAAGATCAGGCTCGAAAACGGATTGGCCCCGTCACTCCCGCCCGTAAAAGTATAGAGAACGGTGAAGCCGGTGCCATCGGTATTGACCGAGAATATGGTGCCATTGCCCGAAGAACCGCCCGCGCTGGTTGTCCCATACAAGGTGCTGCCGGAGAGGAGCAGACTGGCATGGGGCTTGGCTCCGTCACTATTCGTTGGTCCGTTGACGAACGAGGCAAAATTGTGCAGGACTGATTTGCCCGAGCCGTCGGGATTAATCTTGAAGACCGTCCCCGTACTTCCACTCCCGCCACCCGAAGTCGTGCCATAGAGGACACCGCCGGAGAGGATCAACCCTCCATAAGGAAGAGACTTGCTGTAGGCGCCGGTAAAGGCATAGACAGCGGACGTGGTCTGGGCCGAGACAAAAGAGGTGACCATTCCCGCCGCAAGCATGGATAATATTCCGAGAGTTTTTAGGATTTTCATCTGATTTAATCCGATCGTTATTGGGGTGTTATTTGGTTTAAATCCTGCCTGGGTGATAAAAATGAAGTGCCCGGTCTAGGGGATCAGGGAGAACACCGTGCCATAGCTGTCGCTGCCGCCATTTTCTGCCGTCCCATAAAGCGTGCCGCCACTCAGGACCAAGGCGGATGCCGAATTGGCCCCGTAAGTATTGGTGCCGACTGCCGAAAGCGTGCCGAAATTATGCAGCGTGGTGAAACCGGAGCCGTTGGTGCCGACGGAAAACACCGTGCCGTTGCCATAAGCGCCTCCAGAATAGGTCGTCCCATAAAGCGTACTGCCGGACATGGTCAACTCTGCAAGCGGGCCCGCCCCGTCGCTATTTTCTCCCGAGGCGAGCGCATTAAAGGTGTGGAGCAGGGTAAAGCCCGTGCCACTGGTGCTGATGGAATAGACCGTCCCATTCCCATTCGCCCCTCCCCGGTTGGTTGTTCCATACAGCGTGCTGCCGGACAAGAACAGGCCTGCGGCGGGAGCTGCTCCATCGCTGCCGCCGGTGAAGTTGTAAAGCGTGGTAAAGTTTGTGCCACTGGTGCTGACCGAAAACACCGTGCCAGCGCCTTTACTGCCAGCATATTCCGCCGTTCCATAAAGCGTGCTTCCGGACAGGACCAGGGCACCCGTCGGAAATATCCCGTCGCTATTGGTACCGTTACCATTCGGTGCAGAGAAAGAGTGAAGAAGAGTGAAACCGGTCCCATCTGTATTCACCTTAAATACCGTGCCGGAACCGGAGCCGCCGTACGTCGTCACGCCATAAAGGGTGTGGCCAGACAGAATCACCCCGCCCGCCGGATTCGTTCCATCGCCGTTGCTGAAGCTAAAAAGCGTGGCAAAGCCTGAGCCGTCGGTGTTGACTTTGAAAACGGTGCCGACGGTAGTCTCATCCGGTACATTTCCTACAGTCGTCCCATACAAGGTGCTGCCGGATAGGGCAAGGTGGGGATTCGGCTCCGATCCATCGTTTTCACCCGTAAAACTGTAAAGCGTGGAATAGCCGGAGCCGTCCGTGTTGACCTTGAAGACGGTACCGAAACAATTCGAGTCACCCTCAAAGGCGCCCTGCGTCGTGCCATAGAGGGTGCTGCCGGACACGAGCAGGCCCGACATGGGACTGTTCCCGCCATTGCCTCCCGCGAAATCGTGAAAAACGGTAAAATTGCTTCCGGTAGTGCTGACCGAGAAGAGTGTGCCATTGCCTCCGGTACCGCCGCTTACCGTAGTTCCGTAAAGCGTGCTGCCGGACAGAACCAAGCCCGCATTTGGATCGCTTCCATCGCTGTTGATAAACAGGTTGCCTGCGGTTGAACTAAAGTCGTGCAAGACGGTAAAATTCGTACCGGCCGTACTGATGGAAAACGCCGCACCGGAAGTTCCGGCGGAGGAGACCGTCGATGTCCCATAAAGCGTGCTGCCCGACAAAACCAGAGGCGCGGTCGGATAAGCGCCGTCGGAATAACCTTGAAAATAGTAAAGCGTGTTGAAACCGGTGCCGTTGGTTTTGATGGAAAATATGGTGCCAATTCCAAAGCCATCGCCCTCATCACCGTCGCCGCCATGTTCCGCCGTCCCATAGAGGGTATTGCCCGACAGGATCAGGCCCGCTTCCGGATTGGCCCCATCGCTCGAATCGAGAAAACTATAGAGAACGGTGAAATTTGTGCCGGTGGTACTGACGGAAAATACGTTGCCGTATCCGGTAAAACCTGTGCCGGTCGTGTTGACAGTATAGAGAACGCCGTATCCGCTGCCACCCTGCGAGGCCGTCCCATAAAGAGTGCTGCCCGACAGGACCAGGCCTCCTGCCGGATTAGCCCCGTCCGCGCCATCGGTAAAATTATGGAGAACAGTGAAATTGGCGCCGGTGGTGCTGAGGGAAAATACGGTGCCGTACCCGCTGCTGCCACCCTCGGAAGCGGTCCCGTAGAGCGTGCTGCCGGACAAGATCAAGCTGGCCAAAGGAGCGGCGCCATCACTTTTGCCCGTAAAAGTGTAGAGAACCGTGAAGCCGGTGCCATCGGTATTAATCTTAAACACGGTGCCGTCGCCGGAGGAACCGCCCGCGCTGGTTGTTCCGTAAAGGGTGCTGCCGGAAATGAGCAACGTTGCATAGGGCTTGGCCCCGTCGCTATTCGTTAAATCGGTTCCATAGCTGGCAAAATTATGCAGAGTCGATTTGCCCGAACCATCAGGATTGATTTTGAAAACCGTTCCCGTATTTCCGCTGCCCCCACCCGATGTCGTCCCGTAAAGCACCCCGCCGGAACTGATCAATCCTCCATACGGAAGAGATTCGTTATTGGGGCCGGTAAAGGAACAGAGAGTGGTCGTGGTCTGGGCGGATGCAAAAGGCATGATCACTCCAACCACAAGCATAGACACCACGAGAGTTTTTAGAATTTTCATCTGAATTTCTCCAATTGTTATTTGATTTTAATCCTCTGCCTCAGTGAGAAAAATTGAGGCTTTAGACGAGATATTTGCCTCCCTCGCCCGAAAAAGGGACCGAATGGTGACAGTCTAGACCTAACTCGGCAAGCTATTTTGTTTTGATTGGCGTAACAACTTAGTTACATCGTAATGTGGTAAATTATATACCAGGCAAGTTTATATACTGGATACTAGATATACTAGATTAATCCGTCCCTCGATCCAGTGTTTAAATTTATCATCGGCAGGCTGAATTTTTGGCAGTACTGACCCTTTCTTCATGATCCAACTTTTTCAGCTGGTTTCTGGCCACGGAAAGGAGTTTCGTCTGAAGCGACTTGCGAATCAGCTTGCCATTAATCTTGAGTCTCGCAAGATGGACCTTCGGCTTTTCCCAACGCACCAAGTTGGCACTGCTCGATGCTTCCCATGGAGAAGCCTTCTCTCCGGCGGCTTGGGCTTGTCCCACCGATGGGAATTTTTTTCCGTCAGGGTGCTTTGGATCCGTTGGCTGGATAGCTCAGTCGGTAGAGCAGCGGACTGAAAATCCGCGTGTCGCCGGTTCGATCCCGGCTCCAGCCACACTTTTGTTTTCGCGGGCCATGCGCCTGTTTTTCGCGCCCTTGCCGCCCGCAGTGACAAGCCCTAGAATTTCTCGGAAAGGAAAGGTCCGGCTTTATGGGTTTCTCACCGACCTACTACGAGTCCGATGCGGGTGTGCTCTGTCTCCTGATTGAGCATTACGGCATGCCGGACCTGTTCACGCCTCTGCATCGAGACGCGCAGCGCCTATGCGGCACCAAAACCGCGGCGCTGGACGAGGCCATGCGCCGGATCGATTTGCCGCAACGCCGCCGGGGCCTGGACCTCGGTTGCGCCGTGGGTGGAGGCGTCTTCGGGCTAAGGCGCTATTTTGCCCAGGCTTTCGGGTTCGATCGTTCGCTCCCCCAATTGACCCAGGCCCGCACCTTGCAGCGCATGCGCGAAACTGTCTTTGTCTGGAAGGACAAGCCTGCTTCGCTGCCCCAGACCTATCACTTCCGGCTGCCGGACGAGATCAGGACCGAAGGGGTTGAGTTCGTCCAAGGCGACCTTAACGCCCTGCCTGCCGAATTGGGTGTCTTCGATCTGGTGACCATTGAGAAGGTGCTCGAATGTCTGCCCGATCCGGAACACTTCCTCGCGCAAATGGCCGGGGTGGTCGCGCCCGGCGGTTGCTTCATGCATGTCTCGTCCTACCGCTGGTCAACGGATTTTACCGCGCCGGAAAAACAACTGGGCACTCCCGCACAAGTGCCTGCGCAGATCGGCGCATTGCTCGGCCCGCGGTTTACGCTTGAGCACCGGTTCAATGTGCCGTTCATCCTCGACAGCACTCCGACCTGGCTGAGTTATGGCGTAGCGGAAACGTTGTTGTGGCGACGGCGTTAGCCGGCCAGCCGCGCCGCCTGCGCCTTCACCACCCGGCGCGCCAGTTCCTGCCATGATTCGGTCATCCGCCATTGCGGGTAGTGGTCGCGGAGGTGGCGCAGGTTGCTGTAGTAACAGCGGGGCTCGCCCAGGGGCAGAAATTCGTCGTTTTTGCGGCGCAGTTTTTTTTCCGCCACGGTCTCGATCCATTCCATTACTTCGTGGATGGAGCAAGAACCGGCCCGACCTCCGCCGACATTGAAGATCTCGCCGTGCCGAGGTTCCTGGATGATGGCCTCAACAAGCGCGGCCAAATCCCGCGCGGAGATGATTTCCCGCACCTGGCAGCCCTCTTCGCCCTGGACCACGTACTCCGTTCCGGTCAGGCAGCCATGGACGATCTGCGAAAGAAAATCCCGCCGGTCCTCCGTTCCATTGCCGGGATCACCCACGGCATCGACGCGTAGGCAACAAACGGGCAGAAAAAAGCTGCGCTCGAATTCCTGGGCCAGGACATCGGCCGCCACCGCCGCCGCCCCCAGCAGCGTGTGGGTCGAGCCTTCGATGGGAAAATGCTCGGTGAGGCCTTCGACGTAAGCCGGGTCGGTAAATTCCCACCGGCCGCCCCGCACCTCCATGAAGATGGTATTGGCCCGGTCGCCGTAGACTTGGCTGGAAGAAACATGGATGAACGGCACTGTGGGACACGCCTGCCGGGCTGCCTCCAGCCAGCAGAGTGTTCCGTTCACCACGGCCTGATAATCGGCCAGCGGAGAACCCGACGCCGGCAGTCCCAGAAGCGGGGCATGGAGAATGGCGCCGGGTTGAATGTGTCGCAATTGCCGGACGAGTTCCTCCACGCGCGGCTGATCGATGATGCAGCAGGTCAGACCGGCCGCCTGCCGGTCCAGCACCGCATGATTGACGCCGCCGGTATCCGCCGCCGGCCAGGCGTTGGCGGACGAAAACGCATGCACGCCCCAACTCCCGTGCCTCTCAACAAAAGCATGGAGCAGCTCCTGTCCCGCTGTGGGACGATGGCTCGTGATGACCAAGCGCTTGTCCATGGAAGTATCTCAAGGTGGAACGATCCGCCGCACTGGAGCAAAATGGCGCACCACAGCCGGGAAGACAAGGCTGCTGGTATCAATATCTCGCATACGAAGCCTGCGGCTCCGTTGGTAGAACAGCGGACTGAAAATCCGCGTGTCGCCGGTTCGATCCCGGCTCCAGCCATACTCGTCCTTTTCCAAATCTTCCTACTGCTTTGCCTACGTCAAAGACTCGCATCCTGAATGCGGTTCGGATTTGCGCGTTTTGTTAGAAATTACATGGGTTATGCAGCAAAGAGAAAAGGACTTATGATGTATAAATGTTACCTATGTTCAGGTGCCTTTTCCATCATTTAAATCCCACCAGGAGCAAGATCGGGAAGATTGACTGAGTGGAGATAGCTTTGTTTACTTACGGTTGGTGCTTGCCCCGACGGAAAAAAACATCCTTGTAACCGGCGCCGGCCCGCGACTCAGTGACC
>Ga0335072_10007589_pt1 | contig 15789 bp, 12 predicted proteins | sample Lox_Sample_21_FD_206725 | JGI IMG/M metagenome (GOLD analysis project Ga0335072, IMG submission 206725) | Soil microbial communities from Loxahatchee National Wildlife Refuge, Florida, United States - Lox_Sample_2.1 | ecosystem: Environmental > Terrestrial > Soil > Wetlands | place: USA... | reverse complement strand
AGCTGGGCAAAACTGAAAGTACTTCACGCAGGCCAAGCCACGCCATCGAATCGCAGCCTGCGACAACAGACGCGGAGCCTTGGGGGGAAGACTCCAAAATTGTCATTAGCCTAACTCATCCTCGCTGTCTTTCGCCCACAAATTCTGAAGGAAGCTCGGGGGAGACGGTTCGACAGCGCGATCGTCTCGGAAAACAGATTGAATCCAACTCAAATTAATCTAATACGATACGGGAATTCGTTCAATCGTAAAATGAAGTTCGGGCTCTACGGCTGCACCTCCCGATGCCCGCTGCAGCGTGCGTACAGCTGAAACCCAAGACTGGTCGGTGTTGTCTTCGACTTCTCGGTGGCTGAGATGAACGACGACTTCGCGCTTTTCTCGAAGATGCCAAAATCCCCCATCAGCGCCACGGCGCGATGAATCTTGCTCAAGTCATTCGTACCCGCAATTTTCATGATCTCGTCTGCGGTGAAGTACAACGGGTACGATGTGACTTCACCCCGTGGCGAGATCACCTTGCTCGCCTTTGTGCAGGCCGCCAGCAGAATGCGCGCATGCGTCAGCGTGAGCGGCGTAAGCAGGTCAATGAACAAGGCGTTTGAGCTGTCGTTGCCCTCGACTGTGCAACAGGTCGCCAGCAGTCCTGCCCACAACTGGTGGAGGAGATCCCCTTCAGCCCAGGACCCTAGCTCCAGAATCCGCACCACCATCTCAGGCAGGGCGCTCACCTGATCGGCATTGGGCTCATTCATGAGCATCATCTCAGCCTTCAGCACGATCTCCACCGCGCTCGAGAGCCGGTAGTTACTCAATTCCCGGTGGAAGAAAAGATCAATTTCTTCCACCGCCGATGGGCAGATACGGCGTATGAATGAGAGCGCCCGTGCCTTCCTAAACTCTCTGAGAACATATTCCGGTTCTTTCTCATCGTCTCTGCGTTTCAGCGGACCTTCCCAGATATGAATGTCCATGCCCGGCGGCAGAATGAATGCCAGGCCGACACCGTCGTCGCCCCACCTCGCAGCGCCGGCGTCCACCAGGAATTGCCGTTCAGGACTCTCTTCCAACGGTCCCTTTCTCTGCAAAATGAGCGAGATTCGCTCTCCAGGCTGCCACCGCTCTTCGGTCTTCACGTAAACACCGGACGAGCTGATATCTCTGATGTCGAGCGGGCGTGGCTCGCCATTAACCCAGTAGTACGCCATGAGTTCATGCGCTGGCCGCCGTATCGCACGCCTCGAGTTTTGAGGGGGACTGAGGTCCGGATAAAGCCAGCGCAAGACGCGCGTCACTACCGGCACCTTCTCTTCATCTTGAAGCTCCGGTCTGCCCGTGGCCTCACTATGCTTCCCAACAAACACGGTTGGTTTCGGTGGAACGGCGTGGGGTTTTGGCTTGTCCGGAGCGTCCGCCTCCGGCGGAGCCGTTTCGGCTTCGGGCGGCTCTGCTGCCTTCGCCGCTCGGGCGGGAACCGAAACAGCGCCAGGTTCAGCACTCGGCGGCGTCCGTCTCGGTACGGGCTTGATCCCGGCGGGCGCATCGGGTTTCGCCGGCTCCGCTTCAGGAGCCTGGACTGCTGGCTTCCGGAAGAAAACCTCAGCGGGGTTCTCGGCAGCCGTTTTCCGGGCGGCGCGCTCCAAGGCTCGTTCAGCCGCCTTTTCGGCCGCGTCATCTGCGGCTTCTGCAACCGGGGCCTGCGCGACCGCTTCGGGCGTGTCCTGTGCAATCGCCGTCTTCGGCTTGGGCGCAAGAATGCGGGGCGCCTTGGAACCTCCCGGAGGCCGTGTCGTCCGGGCTTCTTTGTCCCTTGGAGTCTCGACCGCACGGAACTCATCGCTTTTCTCGAGCAGAGAAGCAGCCACGCTCTTCTCTGCCCGCGCCTTGGTGTCCAGGGTCTCTGCCGTCGTTCCCCTGGGGCTCGCGCTCTGTTTCGATTCGTCGACAGCGGCGCCGTCCGCCGGGGAGGTGCTCGAGCCCTCGATTTCAGCTGCCGGTTCTTCCGCGGCCTCGATGGCCAGTTGATCGCCCGCCTGCGTGTTCGAGGTGGACATGGACTTGAACGGAAGCACCAGGGCGCTTTCGGCGCTATGTTCGAACGCTGGAAACTCGATGCCGGGAAGCAGTTCCGCCCCCTGGATCACCTTCCTGTCTTTGTCCAGGTAAACCAGATCGAAGGGCGCGAGGCGCGGAACTCTTGGGATTTCATTCAGGGGAGTGAGCCAAAGGCCGGTGTCTGTGTTCTTTGCCAACCCCTCGATCATCACCCGCAAAACCTTGAGCGGTTCGAGGGTGGTATCGATCACCGTAACTCCCTCACTGAGGGTGCTCTCCTTCGCCCGGTTATATACGCAGTACTTCCTGGCTTCCATACGCGATCGATCTTGGGAGCACCGCCATGCGCGTTGATAGTCGGTCTAGTTGAACTCTGCGACGAAACGGCCGCCCGTTGGGTGATTATACGCAGAATTGCCGTTCTCTGAGGCATCGTTTGCCAAACTGGTTAACCCCATCGCCATGTTACGAACATGTTAAGATCGACGTTTAAGGAGCGGGCAAAAACCTCCCCTTTTTATCACCCAGACCCCATGAATCTGTACCTGATGCGCCACGCCAACGCCGGACTTTCTCGCGGCAATCCCACTCTTGACGCCAAGAGAGGCTTGATCAAGGAAGGCAAGGACCAGTGCATGTTGATGGGCCGTCTGCTCGGCAGCATGAAGGTGCAGCCGGAGGTCATCATTTCCAGCCCACTCAAGCGATGTCTGCAGACCGCACAGTTCGTCGGCACCGAGCTCGGCTACGACACCAAGGTTGAGGTCAGCTCAGCTCTCGGTCCAGACGCCGACTACATCTCATTTCAGCGACTCATCGAAAAGTATGTTGATCGCGATGATGTGCTGATGGTGGGCCACAACCCCAACCTTTTCAAATTTATCGGCCGCATCATCACGGGAAACGGCGCCGCCGGCGTGCGCATGCGGAAAGGGTCGGTGGCCCGCATCGATATGTCCAAGCACCCGCCCCTGCTTCAATGGCTCGTCGATCCGCGCATGGCCCGTTCCATCTACGAAAGCGTCGGGAAGAGCTCGCGCCCGAAAACCTCGCGAAAGTAGTCCGCCTCTTTTCTCAGCGACCACAACTCCAGTTCCGCACCGGTGCGCCCGGGGCGAACTTCCAGATACACGCGCTTGGGATAGACCTTGGCTGAAACCCGCAGCACATCGCTGGCTCGATCCTGGTTCAATGCCAAAGCCAGGCGAAGGATCACCACCGCCCGGCGCACATTCTTATGCTCATCCGATGGGATGTTGCGCATGGCGCGGTCGCCCGGCTGCGGCCTGCTCTTGCCCAGGTAGCGCGCGATCGCCGAGACCACGGTGCGCTGCAACTGGGTAAACCCATACATCTCCGAGCTGGAAATGATGTATTGGGTGTGCCGGTGGTGTCCCTGGTGATTGATGAATTTTCCGGTATCGCGAAGCAGCGCCGCTGCGGCAAGCCAGCTTTCATATTCCGCCGGCAATTGGTGAAGCGATTTCAACTCGTTGAAAAGCTGTGCCGCATGGGCGCGCACCGGCTCGCCTTGCCGGGGATCGACACCATACCTCCGCGCTGTCGCCAGCACGCTCTGCCACCGCTCCTGTTCGAACTCGCGATGGCTGGCGGCGCGCAGATCCTGCTCCGCCAGCATCTGCGCCAGGATGCCGTCGCGTAATCCTAGCGGCGAATAGCGGAAACCAGGGAGCGCGAAACTCTCCAGCAATTCCGCAAACACCTGCGCCCCAGCCACAATGATCTCCGCCCGGCGTGGTCCGATGCCGGGAACCGCTTCGCGTTCCGGCAGTGTCATCTTGGCAAGCCGGTTGGCAAGCTTGCGAATGGCCTGCACCGGAGCGACGCCGCGCATCCCGCCCGGGAATCCCCTCGCTCGGCCCGATGGCTTTCCCAGCTTGCCCATCGCGGAGCAGGCCTCGGAGAGAGCCGCTGCAGTTCCAGATGTTGCGATCACCATCGACAGCTTGCCTGCCTGGATCCGCCGGTGCGCCCGGCGCAATTCGCGCGCAATCAGGTGGCGCATCTGGGCCAGTCCCTCCGCGGGAGCGGGGTCCATCTGCAAGAACTGCTCGCTGAGCCGGACAGCGCCCAATGGCACGCTGATCGTCTCCTTGATCCGCTTATGCTCCGACAGCGTAATCTCGCAGCTGCCCCCGCCGAGGTCGACCAGCAAAACCCTGCCTCCGAGGCCAGGCTCGCCCGCCATCAGTCCAAGGTGGATCAGGCGGCCTTCTTCCAGTCCCGAGATGGTTTCGATGTTCCAGCCGGTTTCCGCCTTCACCCACGCCTGAAAAGCCGGCGCGTTGCGCGCATCGCGCATTGCCGAGGTCGCAACCACGCGCATCCGATCGACGCCGTGCACCTGCACCGCCCGCTGAAAGCGCTTGATGGCGCGCAGAGTGGCCGCCATGGCGTCAGGAGACACCAGCCCCTCGTCAAAGACGCTCGCGCCCAGCCGCGTGACCTCGCGATCCTCGTGCAACGTCTTCAGGCGGTGCGCAACAACCTTCGCAATCTTGAGTCGGCAGGAATTCGATCCGATATCGATGGCCGCAAACGTAGGCATGGGGATGGCGTTCGCTCTCGGCGAATCTGAGATTTGGTTCTGCGGTCAAGATACACGATCTGGTCGGGACAATTTCGCACATCCTGACTCAGCCTATGCGCGAACGGCGCAGGCATCCCGATCGATTGCATCGATCTACGGAACGTTGACCATAATCGTTGTGCTCACGCCCTGACCCAGCGGCAGAGTGCCTTCGTTATTCGCCGTAATCGTGTACTGGTAGCTCCCGGCCGTCATGCCCGATCCGCCGCCGCATGCGGAAACGCCCGCCACCGCCGCAAAACTGAAGACCATCAAAGAAAGCCAGCGCCAGTTCCTGCGTCGCAGTCGTATCAGGAATGCCGCCGACAGGGCCATGAACGCTGTCGCCACACCTGCCGAGGCTCGTTCCTGGCCTAGCGGCACGAAGACTCCATAGGGGTAGAACGTAATACTTCCCTTGAGCGTTTGGCCGGCCGTCACCTGATAGGCAATGAGCGGACCGGAATCGCAATTGGGAATTCTTGCGGTCGTCTTCGGGCCCGAATACGCGCATACCACCGACAGTGTCCCCGTCATCGGAATTCCGGACACCGTGAACGTCGTCGACCCATTACCGCTCATCGGCATGGTCAGATTGGCCGCGGTGATTCCGTACGTTCCTGCGGCGCTCGCGGCACCCGCCGTGCAACAGACGCTCGCTGCCAAGCCAAGCCCCCGGAGAATTGCCTTCATGCATGCCTCCAATCTTCGAGAGACATTTTGCGACCACTTTGAAGAATTAGACGATTTCCGGCAGGTTTCGGCGGCACTAAGCCAGGCGCGACGGAGCGGACCGCATCACTGGCTCTGCCTTCTTGACAGGCCGCTTGGTCAACCCGGCATCGGCCGGCTCTTCCATATCCAGCCCGATCAGGCGCTTTATCGTTCGCCGACAGACTGCGAGCGCATTCTCCAGGGACTCTCCGGTTAACGTCTCCAGCAGTTCCACAAGTCCGCCCTGCTCTGCGTCACCTTTGACGATCCGGCGCACTTCTTTCGAAAGCGACTGACAATCGTGCCAGTCACCGAGCGCAGATTGCATCGTTCGTAACGCGGCAACCTGTTGTGCCGCCCTGGCGTGATCGCCGGCTGCAACCTCCGCCACGTAGCGGACTGTCTTCACGCGTTTCCGAAACTCGTGAAGGCTCTTTGCATCCAGATTCGGAACGTTTGCGGCCAATCCGGCGATCAAGGTGTGCAACTCGGCGGGGTTGGAACGCGCGTTCAACTGGTCCGCGGCCTCTGGACTCTTGGTCAGCCCTTTGCTGAGTCGCTCAAGCCGTTCCGTGCGCCTGTAGATTTCCTCGGTAAGCTTCTTTGCAGCCCCTTTGCGAGTCCGCTCGAGACGCCGTTCGACCGCTCCGATCTGTTTCAAGCAGACGCGGCTCAAGCGGGACCGGTGTGCCGCGCCGTCGCCCACGGACTTGCGCAGGCCGTCCAGTTTGGCAAGATGCACGTCGGTCTCCCGGACAAGACTAAGCGCATCCCGCAGTTTCTCCGCCTGCTTGTTCCAGCGCCCCAAGGTGCGTTTCGCGGGATCCTCCTCCGGCACCTGCCCCAACCCATGTTCCATTCGTGCCTGCAGACGCAGGGTAGCGACCCGCAGGGCGTGAACGCGCCTGCGGCTGGGCTTGCGGCCACATTCGGCAAGCAGGCGGCGCCAGCTCTCGATTTGCCCACGCGTGTCGGAAGGAAGAATCTGTCTGCGTCGCCGTTTTTTCAGGAGATAAGGGCCCCTCTTCATCGAACGTTAACCTTCTCGTATCCCTATTCTGCACCCTGGGGCTCGCGGCCGCCTATCGCGCCTCCCATTCCCGCCAGATTCTCGAGGAGGAACAGATTCGCGCAGCAAAGTTCTGGGAATCTGCGGCTGGTATCCTTATCCTTGTCTGCTTGTTCAGCCCCGCTACAGCAGACCGCGCCGCCTCGGCAGGCATCTCTCTGCCAGTTCGCAGTTTTTTTCACGCTTGGGCTGGATTCAGGAATCGCGTTCCACGTCGCCATGCGGGCCGCAACCAACCATGAAGACTGATTCGACACCCGTTTCTCGCCCGCTGCCGGTCCTCTCGTCCGGCGCTGCCTGGGCGCTTTTGCTTGCCATCTTTGTTGCCGTGCAGTTTGCCTCGCTGTTTACACCGCCGCTGCTCGACGATGCCGACGCATCGCACGCCGAAGTTGCGCAGCACATGGTCGAGACCGGCGACCTCGTCACCGCGAAGATCGACGGCATCCGTTATCTTGAGAAACCCCTGCTTCCCTACTGGATCGACGCGGGTCTTTACAAGGTTTTCGGACAAAACGTCTTCGCCACGCATCTCCAGAACACCCTCGCCATCCTTGGCTGCGCCTGGCTGGCGTGGCTATGGGCGGGACGCGCATGGGGACCGCGCGCCGCTCTTTACGCCGGGCTCGGCATTCTCACCGCCATCGGGCCGTTCCTGTACACCCGATTCGCAATTCCCGAAGCGCTGCTCAGTTTCTTCTTTCTCCTCGCGCTCTATTGCTTTCTCACCGGCATGGAGTCGCGCCGCCCCGCGCGCTTTTACATGATGTGGGCTGCTCTGGCGCTGGCCACGCTCACCAAGGGCCTGATCGCCCCGGTCTTCTTTCTTGGCGCGGCGATTCCTTTGCTCCTGCTGAGCGGCCAATGGCGCAGGTGGCGGCAATTCAAGCCATTCACCGGTATTCTCCTTTACCTCGCCATCGCCGCTCCCTGGCACATCCTTGCCGGCCTAGCCAATCCCGATCAGGGGCATCCGGTCGGCAATCATCCCACCGTCGGCAATGTGCACGGTTTCTGGTACTTCTATTTCGTCAACGAGCACTTCCTTCGCTTTCTAGGCGAACGCTATCCGCACGACTACAACAAAATGCCCGCCGCCGCATATTGGCTGGCGCACCTGGCTTGGCTCTTTCCATGGAGCCTGTTCCTGCCCGCCGCCATCGCCCTCGCCTGGCGCACCCGCCACTCGTGGCTCCAGCATCTGGGACGCGATGCCGGCCAGACCGTCGATTTCTATCTCGATTACGCCGCCCGCGAAGACGTGGCCAGCTTTGTCTACCGCCTTAAGTTCCGCGTGCGCACCAACTGGCTGTTGGGCCTGTTTTCGGCCTTCACCCTGCTCTTTTTCGCCATCTCGACCAACCAGGAGTACTACACCTTTCCAGCCTGGCCGCCGCTGCTCATCTTGATCGCAGGCGTCGTCGCCACCATCGAGGAGCATCGCGAACCCGACTCCGGCCGCCCGACGCTCTCCACTGCCTGGCTCACCGGCGCCCAGGCCGTCTTCGCCGTTATCGGCGTTCTCTCAGCGGCTGCGCTTGCCTGGGGCTTGTGGACCTCGCGCGATCTCCCTTATGTCCCCGACATTGGAACGCTTCTTGCGCACCGCGACGTGGGCGGGTACACGCTCTCCATGTCCCACCTCTTCGATCTCACCGGGCCGTCGTTCGCCGCTTTGCGCCTGCCCGCCGTCATTGCGCTCATCACGCTTCTCATCGGGCCGGCCGCCGGCTGGATTCTGCGGCTGCGCCGCAAACATATCGCAGCCACCGTCAGCGTCGCGCTCACCGGAGCCACCTTCCTGGTCGCCGCGCACATCGCCTTTGCCCGCTTCGAGCCCATGCTCAGTTCCAAACAGCTCGCCGACACCATCCTTCGCGACGGCTCGCCTGCCGACACCTTCATCATCTACGGCGACCAATCCGACGCGTCCTCCGTCATCTTCTACACGCACAATTTTTTGCGGAAAGAGACGCTCCTGGTTGAGCCCCGATGCTCGCAGCATGGCGCAGGATCATCGCTCCTGTGGGGATCCTGCTATCCGGACGCACCCAACATCTTCCTCACCGAGGACGACCTTTCACACCTGTGGGGCACCGGTCCGCGCAAATGGCTTTTCGCGCAAGACACGAACCAGGACAAGGTCGAGCAGCTTCTCGCCGGCCGCCTGTATGCCGTGCAGTCCATCGCCGACAAGGCCCTCTGGACCGACCGTCCGCTGAAATAGCCTCCGTCATCATCCCAGCCGTCACAGGCATTCGCAGTGCTGAGGGCCTGACAGTACCAACCAACAGCGGCTACTCCGACCAGCATTGAACGCGACGGGGCCTCTGCTCCGCCGGCGATTCATTGAGCTCACTTCGCTTCCCGCATCTTGCCGCCGGGCAACAACTGGTATACGTGATCCCGCCACAAGATCCTGTTCGAAAAATAACTCGACAACCAGAAGAAGAATCCCATCAGGTCACGGACCGGATACAGAAACAGCAGTCCGAACCAGCTTTTGTCGTGCACCACGACTCCGCCCACAGCGATCGACAAAACGAGCCTCGTCGCCACGCTCCAGGCAAGCAACCCGACGCCCCAGTTCGGATGGCCGAGCACGATCGCTGTAGCCAGCCCCAGAATTCCAAACGGAACGCTGAACGTCAGCGCGGTGCCCAAGTGCCCCTTCGGCCGCGAGAAACGCGTCGACTTCATCCAGCGCGCCTGGTGCTTCAGCGACTTCGTCATGCTCGCATTGATCACCATGTGATCGATCACGTGATGGCTCAGCACCACCGTCTCGCCAAGCTTCCACGTCTCGTTTCCAAGAATGAAATCATCGGAGCAGTAATCCGCGGTCACCTGGAATCCGCCCATGCGCTGGATCGTCGACTGACGAAACGCCATTGTCGGGCCCAGCGTGAACTGCATGCCTTCCATCATCCGCGCCACCAGCACGCCCGCGGTCATCTCCACGCTCATGCCCACGGCCTCGAGCCGCGACCACAAGCCGCCTTCCGCGGCAACGCCCCGATAGAGGCAGGTCACGGCGCCCACGCTCTCATCGGAAAACGGCAGCACCACCGCGCGCAGATAATCCGGCGTCACGCGCACATCGCTGTCGCTGATCACGAGGATCTCGTAGGATGCCTCTTCTTCCATCAGTTCCATTGAGGCGGCCTTGGCGTTGATGTACGGCGGCTCGCCGGTCCAGTAGAATCGCGCCGGAATCGCAGGAAATCGCTTCGCCACCTGCCGTGCAATCTCCAGACCGGCATCGTCCGGCGTGCGTGCGCAAAACAGAATCTCGTATTCGGGATAGTCCTGGTCAAAGAACGTGGCCAGGTGTTCATCGAGCCCCGGCTCCGCTCCGTGCAGCGGTTTCAGCAGGGTGACCGGGGGCAGGAAATCCGTCCTCGATCGCAGCCGCGCCGTGGCTTCGCGGCGGGCGCGCAGATACCCTGGAATCGCCCAAACCGTCATGCACGCAAACACAGTGGAAGTGAGCAGGCCGAAAACTGCGATTCCAAGTAGGGTGTGCATGATGCAGGATTCAGAATACCTGAGAGAAACTCATGCACCCGCTCCGCTCTCGCCGTCTTCGAGCCCTCTCGGACGCACCGAGCTCTACAACAGGTCGAATCAGGCATTTCTGCGAGTGGTTCTAATTCTCGCGCTTCCCCGCGCCTCGCGGCGGCGTCACCGTGGGCTTTCGGATGGGCACAATTGCACCGGCTGAGCTGGGCGCGGCCTGCTGGAAGCGCGAAAGCATCTCGCTGCGCACGTACTCCACAAAGTTCTGCATCTGCCGGTTCATCTCTTCCATGCGCTCGCGCATTTGCAGAATGATCGCAATGCCCGCGATGTTCACTCCCAAATCTCGCGCCAGGTTCAGGATGAACTCCAGCCGCTCCAGGTCCTCGTCGGTATACAGGCGCGTGTTGCCCTCGGTGCGCGACGGCTTCAGCAACCCTTCGCGCTCGTACAGGCGCAGCGTCTGCGGATGAATCTCGTACATCTCGGCCACTGCCGAGATCATGTACGCACCCTTGGACTTGCGTTTCGCGCTCATCGATCCAGTCCTCAGTCCCGAGACCCGATGGTTCACTTCTTCACAGCTTGCTGAACAGCGCCGCCCGCGGATCCTGGCTATTCAGCTTTGCCAGTTCGCGCATGATCTCGCGGCTGCGCTCGTCCTGCAGCGTCGGCACCGTCACCTCTACTGTCACGATCTGGTCGCCGCGCTGCCCGGCATGCGACGCGCTCTCAACGCCCCGCTCGCGCAAGCGCAGCTTCTGCCCGCTCTGCGTGCCCGGCGGAATCTTCAGTTGCGCGCGCCCATCAATCGTCGGCACGTCCACCTTTGCGCCCAGCGAGGCCTCAGGCACCGTCACAGGCACCGTCACATGAATATCGTCGCCGCTGCGCGAAAACACCGGGTGCGTGCCCGTGCGCACAATCAGGAACAGGTCGCCGGCCGCGCCCCCATTCACGCCCGCGTTCCCTTTTCCTGCGAGCTTGATTCGCTGCCCGTCGCGTGTTCCCGGCTTGATGCGGAACTCCACCATCTCCGCGCGGCTCACCGTGCCTTCGCCATGGCAGGTCGGGCAATCGCTCGAAACGCGCCCCGTCCCGTTGCAGCGCGGGCACTGGATGTTGAATTTCATCCTGCCGCCCATCTGCGTCACCTGTCCGGTGCCATTGCACTCCGGACACGGCATCGGGCCGCCCGTCTGCGCCTGCCCATGGCAGGTGGGACAAATTTCCTGCCGGTGAATCTGCATGCGCGCCTGCCCGCCTCGGATCGCTGTCCAGAAATCCACCGTCGCCTGGTATTCGAGATCGGTGCCAGACTGCGGTCCGCGCGGCCGCTGTGCCTGCTGCGCGCCCGAAAAAATCCCGGAAAAAATATCCTTGAAGCTCCCCCACGTCGACGAGCCGGTATCCGCGTGCGACCCGGCCCCGCCGAATCCCGAAAAATCGAAGCCTTCGAAATCCACCGGCGGCCGCCCGCCCATGTTCTGCTGCCGCGCATACGCCTCGGCCTGCGCCGGGTCAATCTGGTCGCTGTAGAAGCCGACCTGGTCGTAAATCTTGCGTTTCTTCTCGTCGCTCAATACATCGTTGGCTTCTGAAATCTCCTTGAAGCGCTCCTCGGCCTTCTTGTCGCCGGGATTCACATCGGGATGGTACTTGCGCGCGGCTTTCCTGAAGGCTTTGCGGATCTCCTCCGGCGTGGCCGTCTTCTTCACGCCGAGCGTGGCGTAATAATCCTTGTTCTGCGTCGTAGCCATCTTGTTTTAAGTCCAGCTCTCCAACAATAGCTTGCTCGCTTTGTTCTAAAAAAACCGCAGATCGTTCGACTCCCTCCGCCGCACTCCGGTCGATCAGGATGACCAACTATAGAACGCAGGGGTGAACGACATCGCCGCCCACCCCCGAATCATTCACGCTGACTCCGCTAACTCGCGCAGCGAGCGAACACCGCAAGCTCCGCTATTCCTTCTCGTCCACGTCCACGTACTCGGCGTCGATCACGCCATCGTCCTTCTTCTGGCTGCTTGCGCCCGAGCCGTCGGCCTGTGCGCTCGGTCCACCTGGAGCCGCGCCGGCCGGGGGCGTGTTCGCCTTGTACATCACCTCGGCCAGCTTGTGGCTCGCCTTGGTCAGCCGGTCGAGCGAAGACTTCAGTTCCGACGCCGACGGCGTTCCAGCCAGCGTCTTCCTGGCGTCTTCGAGCGCGCTTTCTACCTCGGTCTTGTCGGAAGCCTGCACCTTCTCGCCCGCGTCTTTCAGCATCTTCTCGATGTTGTAGACCATGCCGTCGAGCGAGTTGCGCGCTTCAATCTCCTCGCGCTTCTCCTTGTCCTCGGCCGCGTGCGCCTCGGCTTCCCTGGCCATCTTTTCGACCTCTTCCTTGCTGAGGCCCGAGCTCGATGTGATCGTGATGCGCGTGTCCTTGCCAGTGGCGTTGTCTTTCGCCGTCACGTTCAGAATGCCGTTGGCGTCGATGTCAAACGTGACCTCGATCTGCGGCACTCCGCGCGGCGCCGGAGGAATCCCCGCCAACTTGAACTTACCCAGCGTACGGTTCTGTCCCGCCATCGGCCGTTCGCCCTGCAGCACATGCACCTCGACTTCGGTCTGCGAATCGGCCGCGGTCGAAAACGTCTCTGTCTTCTTTGTCGGAATCGTCGTGTTGCGCGGGATCATCGGAGTCGCCACGCCGCCCAGCGTTTCGATTGCCAGCGAAAGCGGCGTCACGTCGAGCAGCAGCAGATCCTTCACCTCGCCCGCCAGCACGCCGGCCTGCACCGCCGCGCCTACGGCCACCACTTCGTCGGGATTCACGCCGCGATGTGGTTCCTTCGCGAACAGCGTCCGCACCAGCTCCTGGATCTTGGGCATGCGCGTCTGGCCGCCCACCAGCACCACCTCGTCGATGTCGCTGGCGCTCACGCCTGCATCCGACATGGCCTGCTTGCACGGCCCAATCGACTTCTCGAGCAGATCATTCACCATCTGCTCCAGCTTGGCGCGGGTCAGCTTGCGCACCAGGTGCTTCGGCCCGGTCGCGTCCGCGGTGATAAACGGCAGATTGATCTCTGTCTCCAGCGTCGTCGAAAGCTCGATCTTGGCCTTTTCCGCGGCATCCTTCAAACGCTGCAAGGCCATCTCGTTGCCCTTCGAGCTCAGGTCGAGACCTTCCTCCTGCTTGAACTCCGCGATCAGCCAATCCACGATGCGCTGGTCAAGGTTGTCGCCGCCCAGGTGCGTGTCGCCGTTGGTCGACTTCACCTCGATCACGCCTTCGCCGACTTCGAGAATGGAAATATCGAAGGTGCCGCCGCCGAAGTCGTACACGGCGATCGTCTCGTCCTTCTTCTTGTCGAGCCCGTACGCCAATGCGGCCGCCGTCGGCTCATTCACAATGCGCTTCACATCCAGGCCCGCGATTCTGCCCGCGTCCTTGGTCGCCTGCCGCTGCGCGTCGTTAAAGTACGCCGGAACCGTGATGACGGCCTCGCTGACCGTCTCGCCCAGATACGCTTCGGCGCTCTTCTTCAGTTTCTGCAGAATCATGGCCGAAATCTCGGGCGGCGTGTACTCCTTGCCCTGCGCCACCACGGCCACGTGGTCGCCCTGCTGGACGACCTTGTAGGGCACCATCTTCATCTCATCGTTCACTTCGTTGAAGCGGCGTCCCATGAAGCGCTTGATCGAGAAAATCGTGTTCTCGGGGTTGGTGATTGCCTGGCGCTTGGCCACCTGGCCCACCAGCCGCTCCCCGCTCTTCGAAAAGCCCACAATCGACGGCGTGGTGCGCGCACCTTCTTCATTCGGAATGACTTTGGGCTCGCCGCCCTCGAGTACCGCGACACACGAGTTGGTGGTGCCGAGGTCAATACCAATCATCTTTGCCATGTTTGGGTTCCCTGCCTATTGAATTCCCTGACTTCCATAAGATGCATGATTGAGTCAATTAGTGTCAACTTTTATTGACAATCAGCGCATTAGAATTCCCGAGCCTAAACCCCAATTCCCATCTCGAAATGCGCGACAGATCGCATTGCACTCAAATCCGGACTGATTTAGTCTCATTTTCAGATTCAAATTGGGACTAAAAAGGTCGTAGTTTCGATCCCTCGAAAGGACGGCCTGCCGATTTAGCTTTCCCGGAGGAACCAGCCTTGTTTTGGATGCATTGCCGTACCTACTCTCTGCTCTCAGTCGCGGCGGCGCTTTTGATTACCCTGTGGCTGCCTTCTTCAGCTCACGCCCAGGAAAAGCCATACTTCGTCACTTATTCGCACGATCTGGAAGAACCCGGAAACCTGGAGATTGAAACCAAGACCGCGCTCGCCCGGCCCGACGGCGGCGGACATTACGGCGCGACCGCAATGGAGCTCGAATACGGTGTCCGCGCCTGGTGGACCTCGGAGCTTTATCTCGACGGCCAGGCCACGTCGCAGGATTCGACCCTCTACACCGGCTGGCGACTGGAAAGCCGACTGCGGCCGCTGATGCGTGAGCACGCAATCAACCCCGTGCTCTACATCGAGTACGAGAACACTTCGGGCGCCGACAAAACCATCCTCGAAGTCGTCGGCCACGACGGCCAGTCCGATCTGGCTGAACTCAACGGTGAGACCCGCCGGGAGCATCAGCATGAAGCTGAATTGAAGCTCATTCTTTCCTCGAATCTCAAGGCCTGGAACATCTCAGAGAACTTCATCTCGGAGAAGGACCTGTCGCATGCCCCCTGGGAGTTCGGCTATGCGGTCGGCGCCACGCGCCCGCTGCGCACCGCGGCCAGCGAAAGCCCGTGCACCTTCTGCGCGGAAAAGTTCATTGCTGGCGCCGAGGCCTACGGCGGCCTTGGCGATACGTTTTCGCTCACCCTTCGCGACACCTCGCACTACGTCGCCCCGCTGGTCGGCTGGCAGCTTCCCAAAGGCATGCGCCTTAGCTTCTCGCCGGGTTACGGCCTGACCGGTTCGAGCCTGAACCGCGTTTATCGCGTCGGACTCGCCTTTGAGATTCCGCAGGTATCGGGCTGGTTCCGGGCGCACAACGGAGGTATGCAATGATCCGCCGCACCATCGGATTTCTTTGCCTCGCCCTGAGCGCAACGCTTGCCCTGGCTGCTGTCTCCAGTCCCCTCCTGCTGCATGTTCCGCCCAAGGACCACGCGCGCACCAATCCGCTGGCCGGCGACCCGCAGGCTGCCAACGCCGGCGCGCTCATTTATCGCGATCACTGCATGCAGTGCCACCGTGCCGATGCGATGGGCGACGGCCATAAAAAGCCGCCCCTGCGCAGCGACCGCATCAAGTCCGCCACGGACGGCGATCTTGAGTGGTTCCTCCGCCAGGGCGATCTGCGGCACGGCATGCCTTCCTGGTCCAGCCTGCCTGAAACCCAGCGTTGGCAGCTGGTCACTTACCTGCGCTCCATTCAGTAAGCGTTGACATTCCGAGTGTGTGAACTACTTGTCACTTCGGGGTCGTGCACGGAACATCTGCTTTCTCACGCATGAGGCGTGCCGGATGCAACAGACGGACGAATCAGCCCGGCCTCCACCACTCCGGCTATTCTGGTGACGCGGCGAAACCGCTCGCCGGCTCCAAGGAAACGCCTATGTTCACCCTCGACGGCATACGAACCCTCCATCGCTGGACCCACACGAGTCTGACTGTCCTGCTCGATCACCTCTCCACGATCCCGCCAGGCAGCTACGCCCAACCATTGCCTGGCTTCGGCTCTCCCACCATCCGGGAGCAGGTCCTCCACCTTTTCAATTGCGAAGGACTCTGGGTCCACATGCTGCAAGGGTTCCCGTATCGCGACCGGACCCTCGCCGAATGCCCGAGCC
>Ga0335072_10007588_pt1 | contig 15789 bp, 9 predicted proteins | sample Lox_Sample_21_FD_206725 | JGI IMG/M metagenome (GOLD analysis project Ga0335072, IMG submission 206725) | Soil microbial communities from Loxahatchee National Wildlife Refuge, Florida, United States - Lox_Sample_2.1 | ecosystem: Environmental > Terrestrial > Soil > Wetlands | place: USA: Florida... | reverse complement strand
AATACGAAGCTCGATCTAGCCGGCGCAAAGGACGGGGCAAGCTGATGCGGCGCGTGATCCGCCGGACCTGCGCAGGAGTGGCGCCGGTGATGCTTGCGCTGCTGGTTGCCGCGCCGGCGTCGTTGGGGTGGGGCGAAAACGCCGAGCGGCTGATCACGAACAAGGCCGTCGATACGCTGCCGGACGAGATGCTGGGGTATTTCGGCGCAAACCGGCAATTCCTGGTGCAGCACGTGACAGACCCGGATGAGGGCAACGCGAAAGCTCCCACGGACGCGCGAAACAATTTCATCGAGCTCGATCATTACGGCCAGTTCCCTTTCAGCGCGCTGCCACGCGTTTACAGCGCGGCGCTGGCGAAGTACGGGCGGCGAACCATCGAGACCTACGGGCTGCTGCCATGGCAGATCGGTCTCTACAGCCAGAAACTGACGGAAGCGCTGCGCGACCACAACTGGACGGAAGCCAAGTTGACAGCCGCGATACTGGCCCATTATGTGGCCGCGGCGCATGATCCGTTCAACACTACGGTAAATAATGACGGGAAGCTTTCGGATCAGGCAGGCGTGAACGAGCGGTTCGGCGACGGCCTCGTGGACCGTTATCAGCTGTTCTTTTTCGTGAAGCCGAATGATGCGGCGTTCATTCGGGATCCGACGGACGAGGCTTTTGAAATGGCTCTGAACGCGCATTCGTGGCTGGAGAACGTCCTGTTGGCGGACCGTCGCGCGCATGCGGGACTTTCAAGCTACGGCGACGAATATTACGACCGGTTCTACGCGCAGGCCGGGGCGGTCCTGATCCGGCAATTTTCGGACGCGTCAACGGACGTGGGATCCTATTGGATGACCGCGTGGATCAACGCGGGGCGGCCGCAATTGCCGTCAAACTGAGCGAGCGTCGTGACGGAAGCAAAGACTCGACAACCGACGATCGTCGATGCCCTTCCCAAGGGCGAGCTGCATCTCCACCTCGAAGGAACCATCCGTCCAGAAACGGCGATCGATCTGGCGGCGCGCCACGGCACGAAGGTGACGTCCGAGGAAGCTGCCAAACGGTATCACTTCTCGAATTTCGCCGGGTTCATCGAGACTTTCAAGTGGGTCACGTCTTTTTTGCGACAGCCGGAGGATTATGCGCTGATCGCGCGCAATGCCCTTGCGGAGCTGATGCGGCAGAACGTGGTCTATGCCGAGATCACGATTTCGGCGGGAGTAATGCAGCGCCGCATGCAAAATGTGGAAGAAAACTTCGCGGCGATTCGCGAGGCGTCGGAAAGCGTGGTGTTCAGCCGCATCCGCACGGCATGGATTTTGGATATCACGCGGCAGTTCGGGCCGGAAGCGGGACTCGAAGTGGCACGAGCGGCGGTAAAGCTGGAGCGGGCAGGGGTGGTCGCGCTGGGGATGGGCGGCGACGAACTCGCGTACCCGGCGGTGAATTTCCGGCCGGCGTTCGACCTGGCGCGCGAGGGCGGGCTGCGGGCCGTTTGTCATGCCGGAGAAGTCGGCGGGCCGGATTCGGTGCGCGAGGCGGTCGAGATATTGGGCGCGGAGCGCATAGGGCACGGAATCGCGGTGATGAATGACGCCGCGCTGGGGGAAACGCTTGCGAGGCGCCGGGTCGTCCTCGAAAACTGTATCACCAGCAACATGGCCACGGGCGCGCTGGCCAAGCAGACGGGAAAAGCGGAGGGGTCGTTGGCCGATCATCCTCTGCGGCAGTTGCTGGAGCGAGGCTCTCTCGTCACGCTTTCGACCGACGATCCGGGAATATTCGACACGGACTTGCTGACGGAGTATTCGCGCGCGGCGTCACTCGGACTTTCGAGCGCGCAGATGCTGCAGCTTGCGCAGGAGAGTTTCAGCGCGGCATTTCTGCCGCCGGCCGACAAACGGCGGCTGCTGGATGATTTCCAGTCGGCGGCGAAAACCGCCGGGCTGCTATAATCGAGACTCACACGGGGAAAGAATGAAAGCACACGTCTGGGTAATGCTGAAATCGACGGTACTTGATCCGCAGGGACAGACGATTCAACGCGCGCTTTCATCGCTGGGGCACGCGAAGGTGCAGAGCGTGCGGCAGGGGAAGTTTTTTGTTCTCGAGCTCGACGGCATGGGGCGCGACGAAGCCAAGGCCGAGGTCGAGCGAATCGCGAAGGACGTGCTTACGAATCCCGTGATCGAAGAATTCCGCTTCGAAATCCTCGATTAGAATTGCTGCTCGACCTTGAGTTGGCAGCGGGCAAGCCGCGCCACACAGCCGGCTAGTGGCCGCCTTGTTGCGCTGGCGGCGGAGCCGATGTCTTTGTGCTGATCAGAATAGCCTTCAGCGCGGCGGGATCGCTTGGCAGCGCCGTCTGGCCGGATGGGAATTTGTTGAACTGCAGGATGTAGGCGATCGCGTTGACCACCTGGTCCGGCGTCAGTGTGCCGGGCTTATCCTGCGGCATCGTGTCGTGGATCACTTCGAAGAGATCGTCGACCGTCTGGCCTTCCCATGACTGCATGAAGGAATCGCCCGCGAGAGGCAGCGCCTGGCCGCTACCGCTGAGATCGTCGAGATGGCAACTGGCGCAATTCTGGCTGTAGACGTCCTTGCCCTGCTTGGCCTGCGCGTCGGTATAGACACCCTGTTCGGTGGTCTTCGCGGGGCTGGCAGGCTTGGCGGCGTCGGCTTGCGAGGGGCTATTCGGCGAGCCCGCATAGGCAATCAGCACCGCGGCGAGTACGATTCCGGGAATGAGAAAGCAGCGTGCGGCAAAATCTCCGGCTTTTGAAGAACCTGCTTTGCGGCCCAATTTCATAGGATTCCGGTCCCCTTGTCCACGAATAGTTAGATGCAAGATTCGCGTCGTCCGTAATAATGATAGCAACGTGCACGGCGTTTTGTCGCGCATCCAGATGGCGCGTCCATATCAGACGCGGGTATCCGGCCAGCGCGTTACAGCTAATTTCCTCGAGCGCGCGGGCGCTTGGCGGAGACAGTTGCGGTTCTCATCGAGTCTCAACTAAGATCGTCGGCGTCATAGGGTGCGACGCCATTCAAGAGGAGAATCGACGTGAGGATGCGCAAGCTCGGGAATTCAGGACTGGAAACGGGGCCGCTGGCGTTGGGCGGGAACGTGTTTGGGTGGACGGCGGACGAGGCGATGTCTTTCAAGCTGCTCGATGCGTTCGTAGCATCGGGACTGAATCTGATCGATACGGCAAATGTGTATTCCAAGTGGATTCCGGGCCACAAAGGCGGCGAGTCCGAAACGATCATCGGCAACTGGCTCGAAAAAAGAGGCGGGCGCGACAAAGTGCTGATCGCAACGAAGCTCGGCGTGGAGATGGCTCCGGGCGAGGGCGGCCTTTCGAAAACTTACATTTTGCAAGAGGTGGAACGGTCGCTCGGCCGCCTGAAGACGGATTACATCGACTTGTACCAATCGCACCGGGACGATCTCGATACTTCGTTCGAGGAAACGCTAGACGCGTACGACCAACTGATCAAGGCGGGGAAAGTGAGGGCCATCGGCGCGTCGAATTACAAGGCGGACCGTCTGGCGGACTCGCTGAAGGTGAGTGCGGCCCGGCAATTGCCACGCTATGAGACGCTGCAGCCGTGGTACAACCTCTACGACCGCGCCGATTTCGAAGGTGGCGGGCTCGCCGAACTATGCAAGCGCGAGAATATCGGCGTGATTCCGTATTTTTCGCTCGCCAGCGGATTTCTCACGGGAAAGTATCGTTCGGAGAAAGATCTTGCCGGGCGGGCCCGCGCGTATCGAGTGAAAGACATGATGAACGAGCGCGGATTCCGAATCCTCAAGGGTCTCGATACCGTATCGGCGGAAATCGGGGCGACGCCGGCGCAGATTTCGCTCGCGTGGCTGGTCGCTCACGGCGTAGCCGCGCCGATTGCCAGCGCGACGAATCTCGATCAATTGAAAGAGATCATCGATGGAACGGCTCTGACGCTGAGCCCGGAAGCAGTGCGACTGCTCGATGAAGCGAGCGCGTATTCGAAGGCAGCCTGAGATTTCCGGCGCGCAGCTTCACCGCTTCATCAGCAAGTGAACCTCGGGCGGAATCGGCGCAACGTCGATCGATACATTGATGCACGCCGGCTTGCCACTGGCGAATCCGGCCTTGATCGCGGGGCCGAGGTCCTTGGCTTCCGTGACGCGCTGCGCGTGGCATCCGAAGGCCGCGGCGACTTCGTGATAATTCGCATCGCGAAGTTCCGTGCCAATGAGATGGCTGGCGCCGGAAACGATTTCCTGGAAATGCTGCGAGGCGGCCCAACTGTGGTTGTTCATGACGACCGCGACAATGGGAAGCTTGTGGCGAACCATCGTGTCGAATTCCGCGATCGTGAAACCGATTGCGCCATCGCCGACCAGACATAGCACCTGGCGCTTCGGATTCGCGACCTGCGCGCCCAGCGCGAGTCCAAGGCCAAATCCCACGGCACCCAGAAAACCGTGCGTGATGTAAGTGCCGGGGTGATTCTGGTGAATCACTTCGTTCATCCAGTGATAGGCTTCAGCGCCATCGCCAACGATGATGGCGTCGTCGTTGATATTTCCGACGATCGCCGAGACAGCTTGCAATGGATGCATCGGGAGTTCGGTGCGGTCCATATCTTTTTGCAGACGCTTGCAGCGTTCCGTCTTTGCTTCGCGAATCGCCTGCTGCCATTTCTTGCGATCCGGCCAGGACTGCGTTTTCGTGCGCGCGTTCAAGGCGCGCAAGGTTTCGCGCGGCTCAGCAACGATCGGAACCGCAACCTGCCTGATGCGGCCGATTTCCTTGGGATCGATTTCGGCATGAATGATTTTCGCGGCGTGCGGAACGACGAGGTCGTTCGTGCCAAGCGTGAAGAGGCCGAAACGAACGCCGAGGGCGAGGATCACGTCGGGCCGCTGGTCGGGCGCGGAAAGATCGGCCATTTTGTGGAACGTGCCGCCATAGAGCGGGTGATTGCTGGGCAGCAGGCCGTGCGCCTGAAAGTCCGAAAACACCGGAATGCCGGTGGCCTCGACGAACTCGCGGAATTCTTTCGCGCCTACGCCGGACATGTAAGCGCCCGCGCCGACCATAATCACAGGCCGCGACGCGCTCGCAAGAAGTTGGAGCGCTTCGTCGATGGCTTTGGCCTGCGGCGCCGAGGCCGATGATGCATCGAGTAGAACTTTTTCAGGAATCGCGAGGGATGCTTCGTCGACCGGCGCGCCAAGTACGTCGGCCGGGAGATCGAGGAGCACCGGGCCGGTCGGGCTGCAGGTCGCCAAGCGAATCGCCTCGGCGACGAGGCGCGGAATATCCTCCGTCACCGTGATTCGATGCGCCCATTTCGTGATTGGAGTCGCGACGGCGACCTGATCGATCCCAGCCTGCAGCGTGTTGGTCTCGGCGTCGCGTAAACCGGCCGAACCGCTGAGATAGAGGACCGGCGTGCGGTCAAGATATGCGTTGGCGATCGACGTGACGACATTCGTGAAACCAGGCCCCGCAGTGACCATCGCAACGCCCAGGCCGCGCGTGGCGCGCGCGTAACCCTCCGCCGCGTGGCCGGCGGCGACCTCGTGGCGGGTGTCCGTGATCGGAATGTGGTGCGCCCGGCAGGATTGAAAAATTGTTTCGAGATGCGCGCCGTGCAGTCCAAAGATGTTCGTGACGTTCGCTTTCAGCAGCGTGCGAACCAGAACTTCCCCACCCGTAATCATGGCCATCCGTGAATACCTCGATTCATGCGTTCTGCGGCCCGCACCATTCCCCCTGGCGGACGTCTGCAGATTATACGAGACGCGGTGAGAGTTCTAGCTGGTTTGGTAAGGCTCCGGCTTGCTGACTCGAAAAGTGACGCGAGGATCGAGCCGGCGTTCGCCGCACGTCGAGGCCGCGGCCACCGCCGAGCACTGAAAGACTCTCCGCACCGAGTCGAGGAACGTATGTATCGTGGCCGATCGTTCGTCCTTGCGCCACGCCGCGTGCACCTCGACCTTGGCATCAGGCTCGTCGAACGGAATCGCTACTACTTCGCTGCCGGGCGCCGGCGTGCAGGAAGGCTCGTCGGGCATGAGGCTGATTCCCTTGCGCGACGCGACAAGAAGCGTCTGGATGTCGCCGTGGGGCATGGGTTCCGTCGAGACGTGAATGACGTTGATTTCCACGCCAGCTTTGGCGCACAACTCGATGGTCTTGTCGTAGATGCCGACGGGAGGCCGGCAGTGAGGCACCAGCAGCGACTGGCCCGCCAGGTCTTTCACTCGCACGACCTTGTGCCTGGCCAACGGGCTGTCTTTGCTCACATGGACGACGAATCCTTCCTCAAACAGGAATTCGGAAGTCAGCTCGGCATGGTCGATGGGCGGCCGCAGGAAACCGACGTCGATCGTGCCCTCGATAAGCGCGCTAGACTGGAAAACCGAATAGATGGCGCTGGACGAGACGTCCACAGCGGGAAACCGGCTGGCGTGCTCAACCAGCACGCGACTGATCTTTTCTCCGAGGCCCAAGCCAATTCCGATCTTGACAACACCAGCTTCTCCCCGCGTCGCAAGACGAACGCTGTCGCATGCATGCGAGGTTTGAGCCACCAGAACCTTGGCCTCGCGCAACAGGAGTTGGCCGGCGTCGGTGAGGACCACGTGCCGGCGGTCGCGAACGAAAAGCTGAGCGTCGAGCTCTTCTTCCAACTGCCGAATCTGCCTGCTGAGGGGCGGAACGGTAACGTGCAGGTGCTCCGCTGCCTTGGAAAAGCTGAGGCGTTCGGCCACAGCAATGAAGTACCGCAGTTGTCGCAGTTCCATGGGACCACCACCCTTGCCGAACCTTATATTCCGAATCGGTAACAGAAGCAATCAAATAAGAAATGGACAAGAGGGGCCAATTCGGTAATTAGTGTGTCCGCTTCTTTCGGGTCGTTCGACCCAAGTCCAGTGCAGGTCATAGTTAGGGCGAAGCAGGGGGCGGCAGGAGCCCGAGTTCCGCTGGTTGTTGTGGATGCGGCAGGGCTGATGATCGAATTCCAGGGGGGGCGCGATGCAATCAAGTATTGCGAGGGGAAGCCTTGTGAAGTCGCTGTGGGTGTGCCTGACGGCGCTGTTTTTTTGCGTAGCGCTGGCCAAGGGGCAGGCGGTCACTGGAAACATCTCCGGTACGGTGATGGATGCAAGCGGCGCGGTGATTGTCGGCGCCCAGGTCGTCGTCACGAATACCGCCACGGGCGTGAGTGAGACACTTACTTCGAACGATCAGGGCCGATACAACGCTCCCGATCTGGTCGTGGGGCCTTACCAGGTACAGGCCTCCAAATCTGGATTTGAGAACATCGTTCAAAAGAACATCAACCTGACGGTCGGCAGTCAGCTCGTCATCAACTTGACCCTTCCAGTAGGGCAAGCACAGACGACCGTGACGGTAGAAACAGCGGTGTCGCAGGTTGAGACGCAATCCACCGCGATTTCTTCGCTGGTAAGCCCAACGCAGATGACGGAGCTGCCCCTGAACGGGCGCAACTTCGAGCAGTTGCTCACTCTGTCTCCTGGTATCACGCCAGCGGGTGCCGGAACGACGACACTTTACGGAATCGGTCCAAGCTACTCCATCGCCGGAGCCAGAACCGAAGGCACGCTGTACTTGATGGATGACACCAACATGGCCAACTTCTGGAACCACCAGGCCGGCTCGGCCGTGCTAGGCACTTCCCTCGGCGTCGAGGGAATCCAGGAATTCTCCTTGCTGACGAACACCTACAGCTCGCAGTTCGGCGGCAATGGCGCGGTAATGAATGCGGTTTCAAAATCCGGCACCAACGATTTCCACGGCTCGGCGTACGAGTTTCTGCGCAACTCGGCCCTCGATTCCCGCAGCTATTTCGATCTGCTCTTGGGTGCAGGCGGTGTTTACAATCCATATAAGCCGGCATTTCGCAGAAATCAATTTGGCGGCAGCTTGGGTGGCCCGATCGCCAAGAACAAGCTGTTTTTCTTTGCGAACTATGAGGGCTTCCGTCAGGCGCTGGGCCAAACAAACGCGAACATTGCGCTGCCCGAGCCGTATGTTGCGTCCGGAGAGTTGCCGTGCAGCGCCCAATCGCCCGCGAATGCCTCGTGTCCAGCCGTCCCCTCCGGGGCGCCTGGGAACGCGAACGGTACGAATCCTATCTTGCCAATTCCAGAAGCAATCGGTTCGGGAGCCACTGGGCAAACCGCTGCGGCAGCGACTGCGATAACCGGGATTCTGGGCCTCTACAACAGAGTTACTCCCCCAGCAGGCGTTCCGGACGCGGGAGGTTATTACTTCACTACAATCAACGCGACCGAAGTTTCCAGCGAAAACTATGGTCTTGGTCGAATCGACTACACGCTCTCGTCAAACGACAATATTTTCGGACGATATGTGATCGACCAGGCCTACAACGTCAGTCCGCTCACGGGCTTTTTCGGTGCGGCCCTGCCCTATTGGCCGGAAGTCGACCATACCAAGGATCACTTCTTGACCATCGAAGAGCGGCACATCTTTTCCGCCAACGTGGTGAATAACGCGCGATTCATGTACACGCGCACGTACGAATCCTCATTCTCGAATAGCACGTTGACGTCTTCGGACCCTTTGAATTTCAATCCTGGCCGGTTTCCTGAAGTGGCGTCGGTGGACCCGGACATCGTCGCGGGCATAGGCAGTGTCGGGAGCAATCAGTTCGTCTCCGACGCCATAGCCCAGAACAGCTTCGGTGCCGGGGACGACGTGGCGTGGAATCACGGGGCGCACACGATTACCTTCGGCGCGGATATCTTGCGGGTCCAGTCGAATATCGACGCCCCATTCGAGTACGGTGGCGATTACCTTTTCCTCAGCCTGCAAGGTTTTCTCGAGGGTAGTCCGTTCCTGGGATATGCGGTCGAGAATAGTCCATTTACGGACAATCCATTCAGATATTTCCGGGAAATTGATATCAATCCGTATGTGAACGATAGCTGGAAGGTCAATTCGCGCCTAACCTTGAACATCGGCGTCCGCTACGAGTACGGAACCAACCCATCCGGGTGGCCGCTTTACACCGTGCCGAATGCTCCGTATGGTGACGGCGCATTTGCGCAGGTTGGTCACGTCTTTCAGACCAGCCCGAACCGGAAGAATATCGATCCGCGCGTAGGCTTGGCCTGGGCGCCCTTTGGCGACCAGAAAACGTCGATCCGCGCAGGCTTTGGAATCTTCCACGATCCGGTTGCTCCGCGCACCTACGCCTCTGCGTACTACTTTGATCCCCCCTACAACTATCACCAGTTTGGCGTTGGGGGCGGGATGACCTTCCCGAACGCTTTCTTGACTACGCCTCCCGCGCTGCCACCGCAAGATGTGCCTACCGCATGCGCGGCGGATAATCTCTCCAACAACGCCATCGGTTGCACTAGTCTGGGCGATGGCGTGCCGTACAATACGGATATCGCACCTTACCAAGAACAGTGGAACCTCAACGTGCAGCGAGAGCTCGGTCACGGAACGGTCCTGTCCGTTGGCTACGTCGGCTCACGCGGCGTACATCTATTTAGCCAGCGCAACCTGAACCCGTCGATGACCAGCACTTCGGCTGTGGCCGGCTGCGGGGCGGGCGGCCCCTTTAATGTTTATAATGGGTGTTCCACCCCAACCGGCTCCCCCTGTATTCCGACGCTGGCGAATTTGTCGAGCTGCGTCTTTGGCGCTTACGACTCCGCCGTTACCGGCGTGGAGCCGATCCTACCGCGCGTGAACGACAACTACGCTGAACTCAATGAGAACGTTACGGGCGGAAGATCAAGCTACAACTCCCTCCAGGTAAGCTTGGTTCGGCAAGCCGCCAGGGGGATCACGATGCAGGTTTCCTACACCTATTCCCACTGCCTGGATGACGGCTCCGGATCGTACGGACTTGAAGAAGGCGCGACCGGCCAGCTCGATCCTTACGACCCGTTGTACGACTATGGCGACTGCACGTTCGATCTGCGCCACAACTTAGTGGCGAACGTGATCTACCAATTGCCGTTCCACGGAAACCGCCTCGTGGAAGGCTGGCGGCTGAGCGGAATCTTTACCGCGCAGAGCGGCTCTCCGTTCAGCATCAGTGACGGTTTCGATCAAGCTGGGCTTGACAATAACGTAGCATCAACCCGTCCGGACGTCACTCCTGGTTGCGATCCGTACGTGAGAAAAAAGGTCTTCGGGCCCACAGGTATCGTCGAGCCCCAGTGGATCAACGGTTCGTGCTTCACGCTGGAGCCGGCTGGCACGCTCGGCAATGCCGGAAGGAATACGCTCCTCGGGCCGCGTTTCATTAACCTTGACTTTGCAATTTTGAAGAATACGAAGATCACCGAGCGGCTCAACGCGCAATTCCGTGCTGAGTTCTTCAACCTTCCAAACCGCACGGATTTCCTGGCGCCGAATGCCAGCTTGTATAGCGGGGCGTGCAACGGAACTACGGGGACCTTTAACCTTGGGCTTTGCTCGGTTTCGGGCGGCGAAGGCGGCGCCCCTACCCCGACATACGGCTACATTGGCGCCACTGCTCCCAACAGCCAGCGCGAAATTCAGTTTGCCATAAAACTCCTTTTCTGAGGTGGGAACTGTCGGCGCACGCTGAGCGGTTCGTCGGCGCGCGCCAGCAAACGAGAACGAACGAGCCCCACCACCCAACGAGTGCCGTCCCGTCGGTTCCCGGCGGGGCGGCATTCTTTTCTTCCCGGAGCCGATTCCCGCTCTTGCCACGCGGTGCCATTGTATCCCGATCGGTAATAGAGGCTGTCAAAATAAGAAATGGACAAGTCGCCCCAATTCGGTAATTAGTGTGTCCATTAAAAGGGGTGGTCCCTTAGCAGTTCGCAGATCAGCACGAGCATTCTTGGCACGCAGTACCAAGGCCACGTCCATCTCCGCGATTGGGCCGCTTTGGGTTGCAGTAACGGCCACGGGTCAAACGCCAAAACCAAATGGGGGTGGGGGATGTACATACGACGTGCGGCACATCAGCTCGTTGTTTCCGTGTTTTTCTGTCTGTCGGTAATGTGTTTGCTCTACGTTTCGCCGGCTTGTGGCCAAACTGCCGGAACGGGCGCCATTGCGGGGACGGTGACCGATCCTTCGGGGCGGTCAGTGCCCAATGCCACCGTGACCGCTACGAATCTGGGGACCAACCAGACGCGCACGCTAACGACCGGCGCCGCCGGCGATTACAAGTTTGAGCTTCTCCCACCTGGAAACTATCAGCTGAAGTTCGCAGCGTCGGGGTTCAAGACCTCGACCGTGGGGCCTGTGACAGTAAACGTGACCGAAACGGAAGTCGCAAATCAGACCTTGGAGGTCGGGGCCGTCAGCGAGTCCGTCACGGTGGAAGCCAACATCCAGACACTTCAAACCGAGAGTTCGACGCTCGGCACGACGGTCACCGGGACGCAAATCAACGCCTTGCCGATGGCGAACGGCAACTATACGGAAATATTGAGCCTTTCGGCCGGGACGAACGTGGGCGTGGACAACGCGACGTCGGTTGGAAAGGGAACGCAGGATATCAGCGCGAACGGCGTCAACCCGGGATCGAATAATTTCCAGATGGACGGCGTCGCCATCAACAACATCGCCAACTCAGGCAGCGCCAACGACGGCACGATCTACACTGGAATCCCAATTCCCAGCACGGACGCCATCGCCGAATTCAAGGTTCAAACCTCGACGTATGACGCGAGCTTCGGCCGGAACCCCGGAGCCAACGTCACCGTCAGCACCAAGTCCGGCACCAACGACTTTCACGGATCGGCGTTCGAATTTTTCCGCAATTCGGTCCTGAATGCGGACGACTTCTTCTACGTCAAGACACCCGCCGACCCCCATCAGATATTGGACCAAAATCAATTCGGCGGTACGGTCGGCGGCCCGATCAAGAAAGACAAGCTGTTCTTTTTCTTCAGCTATCGGGGAACACGCGGAAAGAACGGAGTAGCGCCCCAAGGCGAGACGTTTGGCTCGCTCTTGCCAACCGCGTTGAATCCGTATGCGGCCCTCGGGTCACGCGGCACCTGCAATGCCCCAGCTTCGGTGCCTGATCTGGGGACTATCTCCGGCGAGTGCGATGCGACCGCGCAGGCCTTTGCGACAGCTATGGGAATCCCAAATGGGAACATCGTGGGGCTCAGAATCTTTCAACTCCAGACGGGTAAGAACGCAGGAGTGCCGAACAATTATTACATCCCAGCCCCATCTTCTGACCCACAGTTCTGCCTTCCAGCAACTTCGCCCGAGGCCACATCACAGACGTGCAATTTCACCGTTCCAGCAATCTATAGTGAGAACCAGTACGTCGCTAACGGCGATTACATCATCAATAGCAAGCACACGCTCACAACGAAGTATTTTTACACGGCAAATCCCCAAACGCTGTATGTCGGCCAAGCCGGTGGGGATCTGCCCGGCACGCCCGAAGTTACGCCTTGGGGGAACCAAGCCGCAGTGGCGAAGTTGACCTCGGTGCTTACGAATACTTTTGTGAACGAGGCACGCATATCGTACCAGCGCAACAATGGTGGCGCGTCCGTGTCGGTGCCGTCGGGCGGATGCCCCAACGCCGGCCAACTCACGGGCCTGCAAGGATGCGGCTCACCAGACCAGTTGGGATTGGAGCCTCTCGTTCCAGGTTTCTATGAGCCGCCGACCATCATCGACATCATCGATAACTTTACCCTCTTTGGGGGACTTCTACCCTTCAAGGGACCCACGAACCAACTCCAGCTAGCTGATCAGATTTCCTGGTCGCATGGAAAACACAGCGTTCGCGCGGGCTACGAATACGAATGGACGAACTGGCCCCTGCAGGACCAGGGACTTCAGCAAGGTCTCGAGTTGGTCCTCGGCGCGGGTGCCGTCCAGCCCGTCCCTGGAGTCGTTAGCCTCAACGGGCTCGAAACCGGAGGCTTCGGAACAATGGCGGCGGACCCGGCGACCTACGGCCCGAACTGGGACGTCGGATGTCTATTCTGCGTCAAGGGCATCACGGGAGAAAACGGGATTACGCACTTCTATAAGCTAGACAACCAGGACGCTTATGTGCTGGACGACTGGAAGGTAAGCTCGCGCCTCACGCTGAATATCGGTCTGCGCTGGGAGTATGACGGGGTTCTCAGCGACAGCCTTGGAAGGCTCACTCAGGTATGGCTCGATCGGATGGCGGCGCCTGCGGACGTCCCGCTAGCTTTTTCAAACGATCCCGCCGGCATTCAACAGTATGTTGTGCCCACCAACTTCGTTGCTAGATTCGGACACGGCGAACCTCCTACAGGAGTCGGTTTCGCACCTAACAAGAACTCAATTCAAGGGCACGCTCCGTACAGCAACTTCGCCCCGCGATTCGGATTCGCCTGGCAGCCTCTTTCGGGAGGAAAGCTCGTGGTGCGCGGCGGCGTAGGCATCTTCTACGATCGCGTCGGTTTGGACAGCGTCGTGCACGCTTACGAGCAGGGCTACCCTTACGCCGCTACCTACGATTATTCCCAGGGGAGCAGTCGTTGGGCGGCGGCCACGCTGACGCAGCCCTACCCGCAGATACAGCTGGTTTGCATGCCTTCCGATCCGAATTGCAATTCGGATTTCGGGCTTGGCTTTGCGCCTCGCTTCTCCAATCCCGCAATGGGAGTGGATTCTGGCCTAAGCACACCTTTCGATCCGAATAGCGTGCACACGCCGCTGGTGCAGGAATACAGCCTGGGCATTCAATATGAGTTCGCTCCGCAGTGGGTTCTTGACGTCGGCTACGTCGGATCGACCGGAATCAATTTGCTCGATTACAACCACAATCACAACCAGGCGACACTATACTCGCCTTGCAGCGCGACCAATATCACCGGCGTCTGCGCCAGCGATCCTACCGGAATTTGCACCGGGACAACATTGGCCAATGCCATCTGCAACACCGCAGCCAACGCGGAGTTCCGCGTGCCCTATCCCGGCTATCAGGCGGATGGTCTAGCCGCCTCGGACGACAACGGATATTCGAACTACAACAGCTTGCAGATCACCCTGCGCCACCAGTTCTCGCATGGGCTCTCGATGCAGGCGGCCTACACCTGGGACAAGGATCTCACTGACGTCTTCTTTGGCCCTTCTGCCAACATCAACAACGCTTTGTGCATGGCGTGCCAATACGGGCGCGCATCGTTTGACCGGCCACAGCGGTTCGTCGTGAACTATAGCTACGACCTACCCTTCGGCAAGGGTATGACGGGAGTCGAGGGCAAGTTGGTGAACGGGTGGAATATATCCGGAATCACCATCGTGCAATCTGGCGATCCACTGACTTTCATCGACGCGGGCGCCGCGCCCGGAACACCCGACGGACTGGCTGCGACGGGCGGGGCTTACGGTACGAGCACCACGAGCTACCTAGATGGAGTCTCCACCGCGCAGTACTGCCCGGGATCTAATAACGGAAACATTCTCGCCAAGGGCTCCATCCTTTCAAAGGTGGGCACGAACCCTACAAACGGCACCGGCTACTTCAACCTCACCGGCTTTTGCAGTAATAGTTCGACGCCTGTACCTTACGGAGACGCTACCGCGACGCCCTTTGGCAATAGCGGCGTCGGCGCTGTTCTTGGTCCGGGCCAGTTCAACTGGGATATCTCCATTTTGAAGAACACCAAGCTCACGGAGCGGGTCACGATGCAATTCCGGACCGACTTCTACAACGCGTTCAACCACCCCCAGTTCGCGGATCCCGGCGGCGGTTCCTTCGGCACCATTGGCTTCGAGAATGTAACCTCTACTTTGCTGTCGCAGACGGAGGATGTGGCTATTGCCCACACGAATGTCAACCCGCGGCTGATTCAGTTTGGCGTGCACTTTTTGTTCTAGCGGAAGGGCCGCGGAGCGACGCGGGAAAAATGAATAAGCTGAAGAGGCCGCCGAGCGCGGAGATTAGGCGGCCTCTGGCAACAAGCCCCACCACCCAACGAGTGCCGTCCTGCCGGTTCCCGGCGGGGCGGCATTCGTTTTTCAGCCCTCAGCGCGCGGTATTCAGTCGCCTTTCGAGGCGACCGTCTCCTGGTGGACGCGCGTGACCGGCGGGCCGCTGTATGCGCGCGCTTCGCCCTTCCACGGCACTTTTTCGCGATCCGTCCAGCCATTGATGTACATCGACTTGAAAACCCACTTGCCGTTTCTCTTGACGCAAAGGTTGTCCCAATTCCCGATGCCGAAGACAAAATTAGTCCGGTAGTCCACGTTGAACTGGACGATCGTGAAGTAGGCTTTCACTCGCGCCCCTTCGCCCTCTGGAGTGATCAGAAAATGATTGGCCAGGTGCTGGCGGCCGAACCACCAACTCGGGCGGTCGTACCAAAGCTCTTCGAACGCGCGGCGAATTTTGTCGTGGCCCTGCAGCTTTCCCTGCCACAAGTGATCGAGATAGCCGTCCTCCGCGAAGCACCCTAAGACGGCGTCAATGTCGCCGGTATTGATGCCCCAGGCGTATTTCGCGAATAGCTCCATGATATCGAGCCGGTCCTCGACAGAAAACTTTGGTTGGGAATCCGACATGCTGCACCTCTTTCATAAAATATCGCTGCGCGCCGATCTTGCGCTGCCCGTCGCCGAGGGGATACTATGCGCGCGAGTCGATTATTGCAAGTTGCCGCGCATGGCGCGGGCGCCTTTCAGGCTCGAGGGAGGACCGAATGGCATCGCAAGCCAAGTCTCCGGCGGTGGCCGGAATCTACAGGAGATTGAGGGAATTCGGAGACGCTTTCACGCCCGAAATCATCGGCGAAAA
>Ga0335072_10007586_pt1 | contig 15791 bp, 14 predicted proteins | sample Lox_Sample_21_FD_206725 | JGI IMG/M metagenome (GOLD analysis project Ga0335072, IMG submission 206725) | Soil microbial communities from Loxahatchee National Wildlife Refuge, Florida, United States - Lox_Sample_2.1 | ecosystem: Environmental > Terrestrial > Soil > Wetlands | place: USA... | reverse complement strand
TCCCACAGCCACGGCGGCGATCATTTTCCCCTCCGGCCCAACAGCAAAACCATCTCCCCGCGCCGCTTCGGGCTCAAACATTTCAATCCAGCCAGGGGGATACGATGTGACCAGGCTCTTCCAGCCGAAAAACCGGATTTGACAGGCGCGCGCTTTCCGCACATAATATCTCGTACGCCGACTCCTCCGGAGGAAATCGAGCACTTGCGGACCGGCCCGAAGTACATCTTTGTGACGGGCGGCGTAGTTTCCTCTCTTGGAAAGGGCGTAGCGGCGGCGTCGATTGGATGCCTGCTTGAAAGCCGCGGCCTGAAGGTCACCCTCCAGAAGTGCGACCCCTACTTGAACGTCGATCCTGGCACAATGTCGCCCTATCAGCACGGCGAAGTGTTTGTGACGGACGATGGCGCGGAAACGGATCTCGACCTCGGCCATTACGAGCGCTTCACCTCCGCGCATCTCACGCGCGACCATAACTGGACCACCGGCCGCATCTACGAATCGATCATCGCCAAGGAACGCCGCGGCGATTACCTCGGCAAAACCGTCCAGGTGATCCCGCACGTTACCGACGAAATCAAAGCCGCGTTCCGCAAAGTCGCGGATGAGGTCGACGTGGTCATCGTCGAAATCGGCGGCACCGTCGGCGACATCGAATCGCTGCCGTTTATGGAAGCGATTCGGCAGATGCGCCTCGAGCTTGGCGCCGAAAATGTCGTCTTCGCGCATCTCACGCTGGTTCCGTTCATCGCTACGGCCGGCGAGCTCAAGACCAAGCCCACGCAGCACAGCGTGAAGGAAATGCTCAGCATCGGAATCCAGCCGGATCTTCTGATCTGCCGCAGCGACCGCCAGTTGGGCGCGGACCTCAAGGGCAAGATCGCGCTGTTCTGCAACGTGGCCGAGTCCTGCGTGATTTCCGCGCCGGACGTCGGCAATATCTACGAAGTCCCGATGACGCTCGCCTCGGAAGGCCTCGACGAGCAGATTCTGCGCCTGCTGCATCTCGAGGCGCCGCCGCGCGATCTCAGCCGATGGCTCGCGATGCTCGAATCGCTCGAGCACCCGCAGGGCGACGTGCGCATCGGCGTGGTAGGGAAGTACGTGCAACTCGAGGACGCGTATAAGAGCCTGCGCGAGGCGCTGGTTCATGGTGGGCTCGCGAGCAAACAGCATGTCTCGATCGAGTGGATCGAAGCCGAAGATATCGATTCCGCCGCCACAGCCGAACGCGTGTTGCGGCACGTCGATGGCATTCTCGTTCCCGGCGGCTTCGGCAAGCGCGGAATTCAGGGCATGGTCCATGCGATCACCTACGCGCGCGAGCACAAAGTCCCATTCTTTGGCATTTGCCTCGGCATGCAGTGCGCCACGATCGAATACGCGCGGCAGGTTTCGCGGCTCGATCGCGCGGATAGCACCGAATTCGATCCCTCCACGCCCAATCGCGTGATCTACAAGCTGCGCGAGCTGCTCGGCGTCGACGAAATGGGCGGCACGATGCGCCTGGGCGCGTGGCCCTGCAAGCTCGATCCCGATTCATTCGCCGCGAAGGCCTACGGCACCACGGAAATTTCCGAGCGCCATCGCCACCGCTACGAATTCAATTGCGAGTACGAGAAAACGCTCACCGACGCCGGCTTCCGCATCACCGGCCGCACGCCCGACGGCACGTACGTCGAGATCATCGAGATTCCCGACCATCCGTGGTTCCTCGGCTGCCAGTTTCATCCCGAGTTCAAGTCGAAGCCGCTCGCCCCGCACCCGCTTTTCGCGGCATTCGTGCACGCCAGCCTCGAAAATCGCCGCCAACGCCTGGCGCACGGCGCCGACGCGCAGGCCAAGCCGCACATCCCCGCCGAGACGCACGCCTCCGAGCCTCACGCCGACGCAGCATCCGCCGATTAGCCCTTTCGTAGCGCTGGCCCGCGGCCGGCCTTATTGGGGCGCGCGAAAACGGGGAGTGCGGGAGCTCGCTCCCGCTGTTTGCCGCTTGGGCTTGCCCAAGCGTGCTCCCCGCGCCCGGCAACGTGCGTCACCTGTGGGAGGCACGAACCTAAGCATCCGATTCCCGCTGTGATTGGTGGACCGCTTCGGAGTAAGACCCGCCGCGAGGGAAGCGGCAAAAGAAAAAGGCGCAGACCCTCTGAGAAATTTCCCAGAGGCCTGCGCCCTTTGAATTACGTTTGTTGAAGCGAAACGGCCAGTCTTACGCCGCCGCGAGGTACTGCCATTCGTTCCCGGTAAACTTCACCTGAAACACGCCGCCTTCGTCCGCATGGAGGAAATAATCCCCCTGCGGGATGCGGCTGGCATTTGCCGGGCGCACGGAGCACTTCTCCCACTTCGTCGGGCGTTGACCGCGACCATGCTGGTTGCCCGCATCGACGATGTGGATCCCGTACTGAACCCGGTATTCAACCCCGGTCGGACGCGTAGGAACTAACCGCCCCGATCCCTTACGATTGCCTGTAGTCATTGTCTTATCTTTAGCCATGATAGTTATCCGATGCCGTATCGTACCGAAAAGTTTCTTCGTCCGGTCTAAGGTATTTCCTGTATTTCATAGTACCACATTCCGCACCTCTTGGCCACACCAATTTTCGCTATTATTTCGCCTCATGGCGCGGATAATACCTCCGTATAGAACTAAGGCTTTTCAGATCAGCTACTTGGGAATTTCCAGACCGGCCCAGGTAAATAGTTCCTGATACAACATCTGCGCGGTTTCCGGACGGTCTTCCCCAGGCAGATTAGAGTCAACTTGATATCCCTGGCTGTGCAAATAGTACGAGAGCAGGCGATATGATTTCCGGAAGCCCTTCACTTCGGCAGGATCGATCGAAATGGTTTGGCCCGGCAGGTCGGGTATCAGCTCGTCGCGCATGTAGATCGCGTCAAAGCCCATCAGGCCCCAGCGCCCGTCGCGCTTCTCGGCGCGATAGAGAAAGCGGGAGTGGGTCGAGAGCGTGGCGCCCACGCCTTTCATCGTGACCGGCAGATCGATGATGCCGTGCATGCTCGCCACAGCGCGATCGCCGTGAAGCCGCACGAGCACCGGCGCCAGCCGATGCTTCGCCGGAATGCCGCGGCGCGCCATATCGATCGAACCCGTCACGAAATCCGGCCCGTTGCCGCGAAACCAGCTCACGCGCACCAGTGAATCCGGCCAAAAGCACTCGCGCATCGTCTCCCAGCGCGCCAAATCGCGGCTCTCGCGTTCGCGCAGTATCAGCTGCGTCACCGCCGTAATATCCGCTGCTTCGGTCAAGTTCTGAGTCGTGTGAGCGCTCATTTCTTTGGGGTGAGCCGTCGGCTGAATCGCCCAATGGGAATGGCCTTAACTCGCCCGGAATCGAGCTCCCGCATTCGCCTGAAGATTTCCATGTCCCAAGCGGTTCGAGTGCTCTTGTCCGTCGAGCTGTCGAGGCTTTCGATCAACGAACCAGCGAGTTCGGCGCGTTCATCGACCGGCAGAGTGAGAGCTTTCCTCAGGAGTTTCTTTGCGTCCCGGCCCATGCCGTATTCTAACGTCGCACCCTGCCGCATTCAAAGTGTTGAAAACCGCTCGGAAGCCGCATACGCTTGTGCATCGAATGCACCCATCGCGCACTTTTGATGTCGGCAAATTCACGATTGGCGGAGGCTCGCCGCTCTTCCTGATCGCGGGCCCGTGTGTGATCGAGAGCGAAGCGCACGCCATGATGATAGCCGAGCGTTTGTGCGGCGTCGCTTCCGAACTCGCCGTCCCGCTCATCTTCAAAGCTTCCTACGACAAGGCGAATCGCTCGTCCGTCGCGTCGTATCGCGGCCCGGGGCTGCAGGAGGGCCTGCGCATTCTCGCGCAAATCAAAAAGCGCACAGGCCTGCCGATCCTCACCGACGTTCACGAAGTCTCGCATGTCGCGCCGGCGGCGGAAGTCTGCGACGTCCTCCAGATTCCCGCATTCCTCTCCCGCCAAACGGACCTGCTGGTCGCAGCCGGCCGCTCCGGGCGCGTGGTCAATATCAAAAAGGGCCAGTTTCTCTCGCCGTGGGATATCGGCAACGCCGCCGAAAAAGTGGCCGGCACCGGCAACGAGAAAATCATTCTCACCGAACGCGGCGCGTCCTTCGGCTACCAGAATCTCGTGGTCGACATGCGCTCGTTTCCGATCATGCGCAAGCTCGGCTATCCGGTGGTTTTCGACGTCACGCACGCAGTGCAGTTGCCCGGCGGAGAAGGGAAGTCGAGCGGCGGCCAGCCGGAGTTCATCGAGCCGCTGGCCCGCGCGGGAGCGGCCATCGGCGTCGACGGAATTTTCCTCGAGGTGCACGAGAATCCCGCGAAGGCGCTCTCGGACGGCACCAACGCGCTGCCGTTCGGCCAGCTTCGGCCCTTGCTCGAAAAAATCACGCAGCTCGCGGCTCTCGCCCGCGAATGGGATGTGCCTCGATGACGCCGAAACCGACGGTCGTGAAAGCCCGCGTTGCGAACCCGCCGAAGCCGAAATCCGCCATCGAGACGGCGAAGCGCGTCCTGCAAATCGAGGCCGAGGCGATCGAAGGCCTGATCGGCCGGCTCGACGCGCGATTCGAAAAAGCGGTCGCGCTCTTGCACGAATGCAAAGGCCGCGCGATCGTCACCGGGCTCGGCAAATCGGGCCTGATCGGCCGCAAAATCGCGGCGACGTTTTCGAGCACCGGCACGCCTTCAATGTTCCTGCATGCGGCCGAAGCGCTCCACGGCGATCTCGGCATGGTGACCCCCGGCGACGTGCTCGTCGCAATCTCCTCGAGCGGCGAAACGGAAGAATTGATCGAAATGAGCGAAGCGGCGAAACGCCTGAACGTGCCGCTCATCACCCTCACCGCGCATCCGCGCTCCACGCTCGCGACGGCCAGCGACATCGTGCTCGATATCGCCGTGAAGGAGGAAGCCTGCTCGCTCAACCTCGCGCCCACTGCATCGACTGCGGCCGCGCTCGCGATGGGAGACGCCCTTGCGATCGCGCTCCTCGAGCGCCGCGGATTCCAGCAGGATGATTTCGCCGCGCTCCATCCGCGCGGCCGCCTCGGCAAGAAACTGCGCCGCATCGAGGCGCTGATGCATGCGGGCGAGGATTTGCCGCGCGTCGATGCAGCCGCGAAAATGCCCGACGTGATCTACGAAATGAGCCGCAAGGGCCTCGGCATGGCCGCCGTCACCGACGCGGAAGGCAGGCTGCTCGGCATCATCACCGATGGCGACCTGCGCCGCGTGATGCAGAAGCGCAAGGAAAACGTCCTCGGCCTGAAAGCGGCCGATTGCATGACGAAAAATCCGGTCACGCTCCCCCGCACGGAACTTGCCGCCGCGGCGCTGCGCGTAATGGAAGAAAAGAAAATCACGTCCGTTCTGGTCGTCGATGCCGAGGGCCGCCTCGAAGGCGTCGTCCACATTCACGACCTCTGGACCCTGCAGCTTTTCTAAGGATCGAAGCGATGCGTCGCCGGGAGTTTCTGGGGCTGCTCGGAGCGGGAATAAGCGCTCCTCTTGCTTCCCGCGTGGCCGCCCAGGTTCCCGCAGGCAGTCCGAAAGCGGATGTGACGCTCCATATCTCCTCCGTGGAAGTCGAAATCGCCCCCGGAAAAACGATTAAAACCACCGGATACAATGGCTCCGTTCCCGGTCCGTTTCTGCGTTTTCGCGAAGGCCGGCCGGTCACCGTCGACGTCTTCAACGACACGAGGGAGCCGGAATTGGTCCACTGGCACGGATTTTTTCTGCCGTCTGATATCGACGGTGCGATGGAAGAGGGCACTCCCTTCATTCAGCCGCATAGCAGCCGGCGATACACCGTCGTTCCCCGGCCATCGGGTACGCGCTGGTATCACTCGCATGTTTACGCGGGCCGCAATCTGAAGCGAAGCACCTACACGGGCCAGTTCGGCATGGTGTACGTCGAGCCTCGCGACGAGCCGGGCGCATACGATGCCGAGCATTCTTTGTGCCTGCACGGATGGGATCCCTATCTGAGCGCCATGGGCGGAGATGGATCGCTCGAAGCGGTCTACGAGCATTTTTCCATGAACGGCCGCGCCCTGGGGTTTGGCGAGCCGATTCGGGTGCGTGAAGGCCAGCGAGTGCTGTTTCGGATCCTGAATGCCAGCGCCACATCGATGCACCGGATCGCGCTCGCCGGGCATCCGCTCACCGTCGTCAGTCTCGACGGCAATCCAGTGCCGGCGCCGCGCGCGGTGCAGTGCCTCACCCTGGGAGCCGCCGAACGCGTGGATGCGATTGCCACGATGAACTCTCCGGGAGTTTGGGTGCTCGGCGAAGTCGACGATCAAATGCGAAGCAAGGGAATGGGAGTGGTCGTTGAATACGAGAATCGCAGCGGCCCGCCTCAATGGACGCCGCCGAATGACGCGGCCTGGGACTACACGGCGTTTGGAACCTCGAAAGTCGCGGCGGAGCCGGACGAAATCGTTCCGATGGTCTTTCGGCGCAAATTTGCGGGCAACAACTGGGTGGATCACTGGACGATCAACGGGAAAGAATTTCCGAAGACGGATCCCATTCTCCTGCGGGCGAACAAAAAATACCGCCTGCGATTCGATAACCAGAGCGACGACGATCATCCGGTCCACTTGCACCGCCATTCGTTTGAACTCACGAAATATGCCGGCAAAAACACGGCGGGAGTGGTGAAGGACGTCGTGATGGTGCCGAGGCGCAGCCAGGTAGAAGTCGATTTCGTCGCGAATCATCCGGGCCTCACGCTCTTTCATTGCCACAATCAGCTCCATATGGATTTTGGTTTTATGACGCTGTTTCGGTATGTTGATTCCTGAGGGAGAGCACGAGCCGAAAATGCCCATTCGCGAAATCAAGTTCCCCGCAAAAGTGATGCGGCGCGCGCGCAAAATCCGCGTCCTGCTGATGGATGTGGATGGCACGATGACGCCGGGTTACGTCTGCCTGCAGACGTTCCCCGATGGCAGCGTGGCCGAGATGAAGATGTTCAATGCCCACGATGGAGCCGGCATCAAGCTCGCCAGCATCATGGGCCTTCGCACGGGCTTTATCACCGGGCGTGATTCGCCCGCGAATGCGCGTCGCGCTCGCGAATCCTCGATGGAATTTGTGATTCAAGGCCAGCCGAAGAAGCTCGAAGCCTACAAGGGGATTCTCGTTCGCGCCGGCGTCACCGATGAGGAAGTGGCCTATGTCGGCGATGATTTGCCAGACCTGCCGCTCCTCGCGCGCGTCGGGCTGGCTGTCGCGGTCGGCGATGCGGTCGCGGAGGTGAAGCGCGCCGCCCATTATGTGACCACGGTCGCAGGAGGCCACGGCGCCATCCGCGAGGTTGTCGAGCTTATCTTGAAGTCCCAGGGCAAGTGGAAGAAAGCCGTCCCGCTGGCAATAGCCTGACGGTTTCATTTCCGTTGTACGATCGTACCCCTACCAAATCTGTCCTTTAGGCCAGTGTTTTCAGTCGAAATCTAAGACTACGCTTTCGGAGCGGGAGAAATGCAGATGGCTGCTCCGATGCGATCGATCCCATTTGTTTCCAGGTTTCTGGGGCTCCGGCCGGCCGTTCTCATGGCCGCCCTGCTCGGTGCTGGCATGCTGGGAACCTCGCTTTGCGCCCAACAGGTGATACCGGTGGCGAATTATCGCCCGCGCACCGATCAGCTCGAGGTGCAAATGCTCGATCTCGTGAACCACGACCGCACCGATCCTTCGGTTGCGCAGGAAACCAAGGGCCGCGCCCGGCCGCTTCAATGGGATGGCAGGCTGGCGGAGGTCGCGCGCCTGCACTCCGAAGAGATGGCGCGCGAGGGATTTTTCGGCCATGAAGGCATGGACGGCAGCCAGCCATCTAATCGCGTCACACGCGCGGGAATCCAGTGGCGCTCCACCGGCGAAAACATCGCGAAGTGCCGCGATGTCGCCGAGGCGGAGGCCATCTTCATGGATGAACCGAAGTTCCAACAGAACCATCGCGGCAACATTCTGAATCCGGCGTACACGCATATCGGGGTTGGGATCGCGCGGGGGCCGGATGGCACGCTCTATATCACGCAGGAATTCGCGCAAGAGAAGTAAGCCTGAAAACGTCTACATTACAAATCTTGAGTTAGGAGCGCCTTGCGGATTAGCCGCAAGGCGTTCCCGTTTCAGGTGGAACTCCACGCCTGAACCGGTTTCCCGCACGATGTACTCCGCCGGCCAGTAGAAATTCAGCGACTCTGCGAGATCCTGGGCCTCTGCCAGATCGTTGCGCGACGCGATCGGCATCACTTCACCGTTTTCCAGCTTTCGTAAGATATCGTAGGCCCGGGCCATTGCCTTTCCTTTGTCTTCCTTGGATACAGATTGCCCGAGTATCGGATTTCCGGCAGTGACGGGCATCACAGTCCTTTGTGACGTCCCCACAGGCGCTGATTCTAGTTGGGATGGCGGTGAAGGTCCCGTTGGTCGTGTATCAAAACGGGTCCTTCGTCTTGCGGCGGGGCAAAGCGAACCAGGCCAAAATCCGTCAGCTTCAATGCAGGAATCACGCACAGGGAAAGAAACGCGAGAACCATCGTGGGATCCTCGACCGATGAGCCGATTTGGCGCGCGGCCTCCCGCAATCCTTGCAGCTTCCCGGAAATCTCCTCGAAGGACCTGTCGGACATGACTCCTGCGATAGGCAGCGCAACTTCTCCCAGAATTTTTCCGCCCCGCGCAATCGCGTATCCGCCCTGATTTTCGCCGATCCGATTCACCGCGGTGGCCATGTCTTCATCGGTGGCGCCGACCACGCTGATGTTGTGGCTGTCGTGCCCCACCGAGCTGGCGATGGCTCCCTCGCGAAATCCGAAGCCTTTCACGAACCCGATCGCGATATGGCCGTTCTTTCCGTGGCGCTCGACGACGGCCAGTTTCAAGACATCATTTTCGAAATCGCGCTGCAATTCGCCGTCGCTGTTTCGCGGCAGGCGAAAGCGCAGATGCTTCGTCACGATCTGGCCCGGGATGATGCCGATCACGTCCTGCTCGTCGTCACGGGCATCTGCTGTCGCCCCAATCACGAAGTCCGTGGCCGTCGCGGCCCGATTCTTGACGCTGTTGTAGCCCACCGGTTCGACGCGCGCGCGCCGGTCGAAAAGATCCTGTGTCACGAGGCGGCCATTCTTCAGCACGCTATGAATTTTGCAGGTCGCCAGATCGCTCAGCAGCACGATATCCGCCTTGTATCCCGGCGCAATCAATCCGCGCGCTTGCCACTTCGTCGTGTTCTTATTCAGGCCGAAGCCCTGCGCGGCAGACCAGCTCGCCACGCGGTATACGTCTCGCGCGTCGGCGCCGAGCCGGATCGCGGTGCGGACGAGATGGTCGATGTGCCCCTCGCGCGCGATTTCCAGCGGATTGCGGTCGTCCGTGCAGAATCCGAGGAAAGGCGAGAGCCGCGTCGTCACGAGGCTCACGAGCGCCTTCAGGTCCTTGCAGATTGTTCCTTCGCGGATGAAAACCTGCACGCCCTTGCGCAGCTTTTCCTCGGCCTGCGCAAGGTCGGTGGATTCATGGCAATTGCGAATGCCGCAGGCGGCCATCGCATTGAGCGCGTACCCCCGGATGCCGGGCAGGTGGCCGTCGATCTGCTCGCCCTGGAATGCGACGAGCTTCTCGATCGTTTGCGGATTCAGCGCGAGCACTCCGCCGATATCCATGAACTCCGCCAGTCCGATCGTTTTCGGATGGTCCGCGAATTTCTTCAGGTTCACGGCGCCGAGCATGGCGCCTGAAGTCTCAAGCGGCGAAGCGGGCACGCACGCGGAAAGCTGAACCATCAAATCCATCAGCGTGTTTTCGGCGCACTTCTGAAAATAGGCGAGCGCCGGCTCGCCGAGCACGTTCGCGATTTCGTGCGGATCGCAGACGGCGGTGGTGGTGCCGCGCGGCAGCACGCAGCGGTCGAACTCCATCGGCGTGATCATCGAGCTTTCCACGTGGACGTGCGTGTCGATGAAGCCAGGAACGGCGGTCAGGCCCGCGCCGTCGATCGCCGTGCGCCCCTCGTACCTGCCGAGCGTGCCGGTAATCGTCTGGCCGGTGATGGCGATGTCCGATTCGATCAGTTCGCCGGTCACCACATCCAGAATCGTGACGCCTTTGATCGCCACATCCGCAGGCTCGCGGCCCATCGCTTGCCGGATGCGGGCGGCGAAGTTCTTTGCGTCATCGAATTTCATCGGCGAGTCATCCCGCGGAAATGTCAGACGCACACATCATATCCTCCCGGCCGCGCGATCCGAACGCACAAAGATGAAGTGAAGCTTCAGGCCCGGCTGCTGCATCCAACCGCCCAGGAAGCCAGGAGCCTCGCTCCAAGGGAGAAGGGTCGATGCCGAAGATGAAGGCTGTGCAGGTGCCGAAGGCTGGCGGCGAGTTCGAAATCGTAGAACGCGATATTCCGCAGCCGGGGCCGGGCCAGGTCCGGATCAAGGTGCAGGCCTGCGGCGTGTGCCACAGCGACGTGCTCACCAAGGAGGGCGCCTGGCCGGGCATCGCTTACCCGCGCGTCCCCGGCCACGAAATCGCCGGCGTGATCGACGAGCTGGGCCAGGGCGTCACGACGTGGAAGAAAGGCCAGCGCGTCGGCGTCGGCTGGCACGGCGGCCAGGACAACACGTGCCTCAATTGCCGCCGCGGCGACATCGGCATCTGCGTCAATCTGAAAATTTGCGGGATCAGCTACGATGGCGGCTATGCCGAATACATGGTCGCGCCGATCGAAGCGCTGGCAAACATGCCCGAATCGCTCGACGCGGCCGATGGCGGGCCGCTGATGTGCGCCGGCGTCACCACGTTCAACGCTCTTCGCCACAGCGGCGCGCTGCCCAGCGATCTCGTCGCGGTGCAGGGAATTGGCGGCCTCGGCCATCTGGGAATTCAGTTCGCGCAGAAATTCGGATATCGCGTCGCGGCCATCGGACGCGGCCCGGAAAATGGCGCGCTCGCGAAACAACTCGGCGCGCATATCTACATCGATAGCGCTGCAACCAACGCCGCCGCCGAGCTGCAAAAGCTGGGCGGCGCCCGCGTGATTCTCGCCACCGCGCCAAGTTCAAAGGCCATGTCGTCGCTCATCGATGGCCTCGGCGCAAACGGCAGGATGATGGTGGTGGGCGCCACATTCGACCCGATCGAAGTTTCTCCCGTCCAGCTGATCATCAATCGCCGCGACTTGCAGGGCTGGGTCGCCGGCATCCCCACGGATTCCGAGGACACGCTGCGCTTCGCCGAAATGACGGGCGTGCGCCCGATGATCGAAAAGTATCCGCTCGCGAAAGCCGCCGAGGCCTACGCGCGCATGATGAGCGGCAAAGCCGAATTTCGCGTCGTCCTCACGATGTGATTTTGCCGCCAAAGGAGGAGCAACATGCAATCAGCGAAACATGAAGGCGAATTGTCAGCCGCCAAAGCTGGCGAATTCTCGATCGCAAACGATCTCCGCGTCACGCGGCTTGGATACGGCGCCATGCGCATCACGGGGAAGGGAATCTGGGGCGAGCCCGCGGATCGCGCCGAGTGCATCCGCGTTTTGCGCCGCGCCCTCGAGCTCGGCATAAATTTTATCGACACCGCGGATTCCTACGGCCCGTACGTGAGCGAGGAAATCATCGCCGAAGCGCTGCATCCGTATCCCGCAAACCTCGTAATCGCCACCAAGGGAGGCTTCGATCGCACGGGTCCCGACAAGTGGGTCGAAAACGGGAAGCCCCAGCATCTCCGCTCGGCCTGCGAAGGCAGCCTGCGCCGGTTACGTCTCGACCGCATCGATCTGTACCAGCTCCATCGAATCGATCCGAAAGTCCCGGCGGACGATCAGCTCGGCGCGCTGAAAGATTTGCAAGCCGAAGGCAAGATCAAGCACATCGGCCTCTCCGAAGTGAGCGTCGCGCAGATTCAGCACGCGCAAACGATCGTTCCGGTCGTGAGCGTCCAGAATCGCTACAGCATCACCGACCGCGGATCGGAAGATGTTCTCGAATATTGCGAGAAGCAGAAGCTCGCGTTCATTCCGTGGTTTCCCCTCGCGGCAGGGAAGCTCTCCGGCCCGGATGGCCCGATCGGGCGCGTGGCGGCGCAGTTGCAAGCGACTCCCTCGCAGGTTGCGCTCGCATGGCTGCTTTCGCGGTCTCCCGTCATGCTGCCGATTCCGGGAACCTCCAAGGTCGAGCACCTCGAGGAAAATGTCGCCGCGGCCCAATTAAAGATCGACGAAAAGAAAATGCAGGAACTGAGCCGCGCGGCCGGCGCCGCCTAGAACTCTAAGCTCTAAACCCTCGGCCTCGCATCGCCATTCGCGCCGTCAGCCGCTCCAACTCGTGCGCCGCCGTCTCTCGCACCTCCGCCGCTTCCTGGTCTTCGTCCACCATCCGAATCTCCTGCAGGAATTTGAACACCGCCTCGCCCGAGCGAATCTTCCGGCACATGCGGCTCAGCGACATCTGCTCGCGCGAATCGAGCGCCCGCATCAGCGCCCTCATCATCTTGGAATTGTTCGGCATCACGTCGCGGACGAATCTCTTCCCCGAGGGCGTCAGCGTCATCACGCCCACGCGCCGCCCCGCGCGTTTTTCGTCCTTCTTCGATTTCGCCTTGTGGCTTCTCTCATCGAACGGCACCGGCGGCAGCGTCACCACCGCCCGCCGCACCCAGCCGCGCCGTTCGAGGTGCTTGCTCGCCTCCTTCAGATTTTGCCTGCTCGATTTGCGCTCGCGCGCCGCGTCTCTCACCGTAAGCGGCCCCTTGCGGTCCAGCAACTCCAGCACGCGAAATTCTCCAAAGGTCAGGTCGAATGAATCAAGTGGCGGGCGCAGTTCGCTCTTCAGCCATTCCGCCGTATCTATAAGATCCAAACAGGCTTCCATGGCTCGCCGGGTCTTCTCGCGATGCGTCGGGTAATGTGCCATGTCGCAAAAACCGTCCAAAACTGGCTTTTTTCGCCTTTTTAAGCCCTCGTAAGCCCCCGCTAGGGGGCTGCTCCAGTCCCCTGTTGCTGCAGAAAAATTAGCCCAATTCGCATCAGAAAAAAATCCGCACTTCTACGGTCGCCTGCCCTGAGTGCCGTGGCGAAGCGTGCGTAGATTCACGCGTCGTAGCGCCGGTTTACCCTGAGCAGCGTCGAAGGGCATCCCGCCGACTCTTCGCTTTTTCCAATTTCGAATTTCCGATTTCCTGTTTTCACTTCGCAAGGGCAACCCGGTGGAAGCGTGTTCCTCGCGAGAACTGAGCCCACCGCGTGGAGTGCGGGAGCTTGCTCCCGCTGTCTGCCGCTCGGGCTTTGCCCGGGCCTGCTCCTCACGCGCGCCACGTGCGGCGCCGTTGGAAGCGCGAGCTGGTGGGGTTGTGGAGGCGGATTCCTCAGAGCCTTCGAAAAGGAGCTTCCATCGAGTGTCTGGATCCCGCCGTAAAATTTGGTGAACCCTCCGAGGGCGGCCGGCATCTACTTAATCTCAGCCCTCCAATTCAACTAAGGATAAGGAGGAGCCTATGTACGTCATTACCGGCGCGACAGGAAACACGGGAAGCAAAGTAGCGGAAAAGTTGCTCGCACGAGGGGAACAGGTGCGCGTTGTAGGCCGCAGCGCAAAACGGCTGGAACTGTTCGCAAAGAAGGGCGCAGAGGCTTTCGTTGCGGACCTCACCGACACGGCGGCGCTCACGAAAGCTTTTTCGGGTGCAAAGGCGGTGTACGCGATGATACCGCCGGACGTGAGCGCCCCGGATGTGGTGGCGCATTATCAGCGCATGGGCGACGCCTTGGCCGCCGCGATTGAGAAGAGCGGAATAAAATACGCCGTCGTGCTCAGCAGTGTCGGAGCCGACAAGCCGGACAAAACAGGCCCGGTGGTCGGGCTGTACGATCTTGAAAAGAAGCTTGGCGCGATTCCTGGATTGAACATCCTCTACCTACGACCAGCCGGCTTCATGGAAAACCTTCTGCCCCAGGTTGGCGTAATCAAGGCCTTCGGAACAATGGCCGGCGCTGTCAGAGGCGATCTGCGGGTGCCCATGATCGCGACGCGCGATATTGGCGACGCAGCCGCCGACTCCCTGTTGAAGCTCGATTTTCAAGGGAAGAGCACGCGCGAACTGCAAGGGCCTCGCGACGTCACGAACGCGGAAGCTGCCAAAATAATCGGCGCCGCGATCGGCAAGCCCGACCTCGCATATACGCAGATGCCCGCGGCACAGTTGAAGCCCGGTTTCACCCAGATGGGCATGTCGTCGAATATGGCGGATCTGCTATTGGAGTTGGCCGATGCGCAGAATTCGGGCCACCTGAAGGCACTCGAGCCACGCTCCCCAAGGAACACCACTCCCACAACGCTCGAGACTTTTGTAGCCGAAGTTTTCGCGCCGGCCTATCGAGGAGAAAAAGCGGCCCACGCCTAGCGGGCGTTTGTGTGACAAACCGCAAACGTCGCGCGGTTTTTTGCTTCGGCCCGCGAGGGCACCGGTGGAAGCGTGGGCCTTGAGGCCCTCGAAAAAGTGCTCGTCGTACGTCGGCTTTAGCCGCGGCCTTCGTTTCTTGATGCGCGGTCGGCCTTCGTAGCGCCGGCGTCCCGCCGGCCCTTCGCCGTTGTCGTCGCACTGGCCCGGTCGGACGCCCTGCGGCGCTCCCCGCCTCACGGCAAGCGGGGTAAACCGCGCTTCGCGTGGTCCACGCCAGAGCTGCTGGGTGGCAAGGCCACCCCGCGCACCCTTTGCAGAAAAGAAAAACGCAAAGAGTGCGGCACCCTCAAATTGTGTCCATGGCTTGAATCAACTCGGGTGTTGTATGGGCGCCCGCGCATGAAATAGGCCCGAGGAAGTTCTCGAGGATACGCCGCCCGCCCAGTTTTAGGTAAATCCTAAAGCATGAACTTCGTGGTCGACGTAGCGGCGGGTCGCCGTCTTTGCGACCCGGCATGCGGTGGAAGCGTGGGCCTTTAGGCCCTCGAAAAAGTGCTCGTCCGTACGTCGGCTTTAGCCGCGGCCTTTATTTCTTGGTGCGCGGTGGCCTTCGTAGCGCCGGCGTCCCGCCGGCTCTTCGCCGTTGTCGTCGCACTGGCCCGGTCGGGACGCCCTTCGGCGCTCCCTGCCTCAAGGCAAGGGGGCGAGGAACACGCCACCCGACAGCTGTTCGAATCCCTGGTCCCGCGGGGAAAGATGGGTCGTCCCGAGGAAATTGCGACGGTCGCACTGTTTCTTGCTTCAGACGGTGCAGATGAATTCTGCGGGGTACGCCACCTGCCTGGGATACAACCCATAGTTGGTCCTGGGATTCAGCTTCTACGGACTACAAAGTTATCCAGGCCGTAAGGCGGCACATTAGCCTCGCCGTTCTCATCGCGTTCGGCAACGTACACGCTGCCGGGCTGCCTTTCATTCAGCTGGCTAATCAAACGTTCAGCCTCATCAATGGAAAGTTTGGTTGCTCCTCGCGTGGTGTCAGCCCACGAGCACTCCCTCCAGCCTTGCGACAAAAGAAAGCCGCCATCGCTTATGGTTTGATATTTACCAGTGAGTTTGGCAAACATGCGGTGATTCTATCACGGGGCGCGCGTGAAATTGACCTGTGTGCGAATTCTCGAGCGTGACCCACCCGCCCGACAAACGTTTACGCGGATTTCGGCGAAGCCTTAGGGACCGACCTAGGGCTGCCTGGGCACATCGTATCCCCCTGAGTCGTTGAGGTAGTAATCGAGGAATACGGGTGGAAGCAAGCAGAGTTCAAGAGGGGAGCGAGGAGCGATTCGTTCGATGATTTGCCAGGGGCTCT
>Ga0335072_10007585_pt1 | contig 15793 bp, 16 predicted proteins | sample Lox_Sample_21_FD_206725 | JGI IMG/M metagenome (GOLD analysis project Ga0335072, IMG submission 206725) | Soil microbial communities from Loxahatchee National Wildlife Refuge, Florida, United States - Lox_Sample_2.1 | ecosystem: Environmental > Terrestrial > Soil > Wetlands | place: USA... | reverse complement strand
ACGCGTGGCAACAGCTCGAACAGATGCCGGTCGAGATGCAGGACGAGATCGATCAGCCACGACAGCACTTTTCCATCCGCTCCGGGTGGGGCACGGCGCCCCGGGTGCAGCCCGCAGGCTAGCAGGCAGGCTACCTTACGGCAGCATGTCCTCGCCGGCGAGCGGGGTGTCGTGCGCCAGGGTCTTCACCAGGTGACCGGAGCCGCTGCCGCCGTGTGCCTCGCCCTCGAGCGTGCTCAGGGCCAGCTGCACCTCGGCATCGCGCGACTGCAGGGAGGGCGCGTCCTTCGCGCTCAGGATGTCGGCAGGCTGATGCTCCGGACCCCGTTCCACGATGTCGGGGAGGATGCCCTTGCCCTGCACGGAGCCGCCGGAGGGCGTGAAGTACCGCGAGGTGGTGAGCTTCACGGCGCCGCCGTACTCCAGCGGGATGACGGTCTGCACGGTGCCCTTGCCGTAGGTGCGGTGGCCGATCAGCAGCGCGCGGCCGTGATCCTTGAGTGCCGCCGAGACGATCTCCGCGGCGGAGGCCGTCCCGCTGTTCACCAGCACCACGATGGGCGCGCCGTTCATCAGATCGCCGGGGGTGGCGTCCATCTCGAACCGGGCATCGGGCGTGCGGCCCTCGGCCGTCAGGATGACCCCGCTGTTCAGGAAGTCATCGGCCACCGCGACCCCCGATTCCAGCACGCCGCCGGGATTGTCTCGCAGATCGAGCACCAGGCCCCGAAGTCCGCCACGATTGTCGCGCTGGAGTTTCAATATCGCAGTATTCACCTCGTCCGGAGTCGTGTCACTGAAGTCGTCGATCCGCACGTAGCCATATCCGGGCGCCAGGCTCTGATAGGCGACGCTGTGCACCTCGACGTTCGCGCGGCGCAACGCGAATTTCAGCAGGCCGGTCGTTCCCACCCGGTGGATGGTCAGAGTGACGGTGCTTCCCGACGCCCCGCGCATGTGCTCGATGGCGCCGTTCACGTCGGATCCGACTTCCCTGCCGTCGATGGCGACGATCTCATCGCCGGCCCGCAGGCCGGCCTGATCGGCCGGGGAGCCCTGGATGGCATCGACGACTTTCACGGCGGAGCCGTCCGCGGCCACCTCGATGCCGACTCCCGGATAGGAGCCCATGGTGCTGAGGCGGGTCTCCTCGAATTCCTCGCTGTTGAGATACGCGGAGTGCGGATCGAGCGACGACACCATGCCGCGGATCGCGGCGTCCATCAGCTTCTTGTCGCTGACCTGATCGACGTAGTCGTGCTTGATGTGCTCGTAGACCTCTGCGAAGAGGCGGGCCTCCTGCCACGGCAGGGTGGCGGGGTCGTTGGAGTCGCCCTGAAGACTCGGGCCCGCCGCCAGTACACCGCCCGCGAGAGCGGCGGAAAAGCCGAAAATGGCCCCCGCAACGAGTGCGATCAGCGGGCGCTTGGCGCTCGACATGTGACGAATCCCCCCGTGGGATCGCTCAAAAAGAGTCCCACGATGCTACGGCCTGCCCTGCCGGTCAATGGCCGCCCGACCGTCGGCGGGCACGACCCGACCAAAACGAGACGCAGGCACGGGGACGTAGCTGGCTCCTCATGGACACATGTCCACCCGAATGATGAAGCGGCGCGAGCGCGTGGCAGGCGCACGGAGGTGCCCCGCCGCCGCAGGTGGCGGAGCCTCGGGCAAAAACCACGCTTTTTGCACGAGGCGCGCTGGGCGGGGCAGGATGCCCCGATCCAGCGCTTCAAACTAGTAGGAAGAGCCTGCGGCCTTCAGTGACCCGGCGGAGCTGCCGGCATCCGCGGTGAGCTCCCCCAGCAGATCGTCGAGCGGGACGGGCCTCGCGATCGCGAATCCCTGCCCGTAGTCGACGCCCAGGGTGGCGATGCGCGCGCGGATTTCCTCCGTCTCGACGTACTCCGCGACGGTGATCAGAGACATGGTGCGCGCGAGCTGCGCGATGGCGCGCACCATCGATTCGGCCCGCGGATCGCGCACCACATCCCGCACGAAGCTGCCGTCGATCTTGAGGATCGTCACCGGCAGCTGGCGCAGATAGGAGAGCGAGGAAAGCCCCGTACCGAAGTCATCGAGTGCAATGCCGCAGCCGAGCGCCCGCAGCTTGCGCATCAGCTCGGTCGCGTGCTTGATGCTGGCGACCGCGGTGTTCTCGGTGAGCTCCAGGCAGAAGAGCTCCGCCGGCAGGCCGCTGGTGCGGACGCGCTCGAGCAGGAACTCGCCGAAGCTCTCGTCGTTGAGCGACTGGCCGGAGAAGTTGATCGCGAAGGAGATCGGCACGCCGGCGAATACGTCAGCATGAGATTTGAGGCGCTCGACCGCGGTGTCGACAACCCAGCGGTCGATGCTCTTCATGAGCTGATAGCGGATTGCCGCGGACATGAAAGCTTCCGGCGCCGCGGCGGTGCCATCTTCATCGAGCATGCGCACCAGAAGCTCGTAGTGAGGTCGCAAGTGCGCGCCGCTGCCGAACGGCAGGATGAGCTGCGCATCCAGACGCAGCCGCCCGGCGCTGATGGCATCGTGAATCTGCCCGGCGATGTTGATGTCGGCGAACCTGCGCACCAGGCTCGCATCGTTGGTCCGATAGACTTCGACGCGGTTGCGGCCGCGGTCCTTGGCGGCCTTGCAGGCCGTCTCGGCCGCGGCGAGGGAGTGCATGAGCTCGCCCTCGCTGGGATCGAGCGTCGCCACGCCGATACTGATCGAGACACGCAGCCGTGAGTTGCCCTGCATGTTGCCCAGCTGCTCGGCCGCTTCGCGCAGCGCCTCGCCGAAGCGCTCGGCATCATCGAGATGGCCCGGCAGCAGCGCCGCGAACCGATCACCCGAGATCCTCGCCGCGAAGGCGCCCGCGGGCATGCGGGCACGCAGCAGCTCACCGAGCTGCGCCAGCACCCCGTCGCCGATGGGCATGCCGAAGTTGTCGTTGATGACGTGCAGCTGATCGACGTTGATGTAAAGAGAGCTCCAACCCGAGGAGCTTTCGCCGCTCGCCACGGCGAGGCGGACGCGGCTCTCGAACGCGGGGCGGGTGTAGAGGCCGGTCAGCGTATCGAAGCTGCCGACATCCGCTCCGCGGCGCATGTTCTTGAACTCCGCGACGGTGCGTTTCAGCTTGGCGACGGTCACACGCGCAAGCAGCTCGCGGCGCAGACATTCCAGCGCGGGTGCGAGCAGCGCCTGCACGAGCGCGAAGCTGCGGGCCTCTGCCGCCCGGTCGCCGCTGGCCGCGGCGCAGGCGATGGCGACGATCGCGAGCGCATGCCGCGAGTCGTCGCGAATCCAACAGACGTAAGCCGGCGCGTTGCCCGGCAGCATGTGGAGATCGCCGGGGCTCTCGGGCGCCGAACGGGAGTTGGCGACGACACCGGCAACGATGGGCTCGAGGCCGGCCGCGGCAGTGGCATCGGTCGACCAGCGCAAGGCGCCCCGGGCGTCGAAGACGGCAACGGCGTGCGTGCGCGGCAGCAGGGACCGGCAGAGCTGGGCGTGAGGCTCGAACCCGCTCCAGGGGTCCGCGGCTTTCCCGGGCACGTCCGATCCTCCCGGGCGGGTCTCTGAGGGCAGCGTTTTATCGTCCGGCGGCCGGCTCATGCCGAGGCAGGGGGCCTGGTCTCTAAAATGGCCGCCACTGTCGCCCGGGAGGAACGCCTCCGGCCTTGCGCGAGTTGGCGGTTCGGGGATCAGCCGCCCGCCCGCTCCGTCAAAGCTTGAAGTGCCTCACGTTTATGGGCACTCAATGCCTCAGCCATTGGCGGGGGTCGAGGGGCGCGCCTTCCCGGCGGATCTCGAAGTAGAGCTCCGGCCGGGCGCTGCCGCCGCTGTCGCCGGCCTGTGCGATGATCTGGCCCGCGCTCACGTGCTGCCCCACCGACTCGTAGAGTCGGTCGTTGTGGCCGTAGAGGCTCATGTAGCCGCTGCCGTGATCGATGATGATGAGCAGGCCCAGCCCGGCCAGCCAATCCGCGTAGACCACGCGCCCCTGCGACACCGCGCGTACCGGCGCATCGCGTTGAGTCGCGAAGAGATCCCCCTGCCACTTGAGGCCGCCCGCGCGCACCTGGCCGTAGCCCTCGATGATCGTGCCCGCCACGGGGCGCGGGAGCCTGCCGCGAAGCCGCGCGAAGGGGGAGTTGCCGAGATCCTCCGGGGGCAGGCTCGCGGTCGCCCGGCGCAGCTGCGCCAGCAGCGACTCGAGGTCGCCCCGCTGGCGCCGCAGGCGGGTCAGGCGCGCGGCGCGGCTCTGGGTCTGGGCCGAGATGCTCGCCAGCACCAGCATCCGCTGCGAGCGCGCCTGCTGCAGCGCGCTGAACTGGGCCTGCTGCGCCTGCTGCAGGCCGGCAAGCTTCGAGTCCTGCGCCTGGAGCTGGCCGTCGAGCTGCCCGATGCGCTGCAGGTCCGCCTCGATGGCCTGGATCTGTACGGCGCGGGCGTGGCCGAAATAGCTGTAGTAGGCGAACATCCTGCCCGCGCGCGCCGGGTCGCCCTGATTCAGCAGCAGCCTCAGCGGCTCCTCCCGCCCGATGAGATACGCCGCCCGCATCTGCCCGGCGAGCTCGTCCCGGCTGGCGGCGAGATCGGCCGTGCGCTGGCGCTTCTGCGCCTCGAGCTGCGCCCGCCGGGTAGCCCCGGCCTGGCGCTGCTGGCGCAGGTCATCGAGCGCGGCCCGGGCCTTGCCGACCGACTCCTCGGTGGTCCGCAGCTGGCGGGTGAGCCGATCCCGCTCCGCCTGCCCGCGGCTCACCTGGCGGACGATGCGCGCGATCTGATCGCTCACCGCCTGGAGCTGCGCGCGGGTCTGACGGGCGTCGCCGTGAGCGTCCGCCCCGGCCGCATGCCTGCGCGCGGCCGCCGCCGGTACCGCGGCGAGCCCGGCGAAGAGGAAGGGAGCGATCAGGCCGATGATGCGGAGGCGTCGCATATGAGCGCTATAATGCGCGCCCTTTTTATGGCCGGCCCGGCCTTCTGCTGCCCCCTGCATGGACCGTCTCGCGCAATACATCCAGATGAATCATTGGCTCGTCGCCGCGACGGCCGTCGTGCTCGTGCTGGTGATCGTGGTCGAGTTCCGCGCGCGCGCGGAGAGCTTCTCGGCCGTCTCGCCGCAGGATGCCATCCGGCTGATGAACCGCGGCGCGGTGGTGATCGACCTGCGCCCGGCGGAGCAGTATGCCGCCGGGCACCTCTCCGGCGCCCGCCGCATGGACGGTGAGCAGGTCCTCAAGGCCGGCGATACGCTGAAGAAGTACAAGCAGAAGCCGCTCATCGTCTACGACGAGTCGGGCTCGCTCGGCACATCGGCCGCGCGGCAGCTCAAGGCGCAGGGGTTCGAGCAGGCTTTCAACCTGCGCGGCGGGCTGGCGGCATGGCGCGCCGACAACCTGCCGCTCGAGAAGGGCTCGAAGGCGTGAGCGGCCCCAAGGTCATCATGTACGCCACGAGCTGGTGTCCCTATTGCGAGCGCGCACGGCAACTGCTGCAGAGCAAGGGCGCCGCGGTCGAGGAAGTCGACATCGAGGCGGCGCCGGCGGCGCGGGCGGAAATGATGTCGCGCAGCGGGCGGCGCACGGTGCCACAGATCTTCATCGGTGAGACGTATGTCGGCGGATGCGATGATCTTCACGATCTCGATGCCGGCGGCGGTCTCGACAAATTACTGCAAACTGGAGTGACAGATGACGAATGAAGCTGCCGGCATCGCGCCGGCGCCCGAGGCCTCGAATGGCCCGGTGCTCGCCCTGCAGAGCGTTTACCTCAAGGACTGCTCCTACGAGGCGCCCAACGGTCCGCGCGTGGACGGCAACTGGAATCCGCAGATCAATCTCGACCTGCACACCGCCGCCGCCGCACTCGGCGCCGACGTGCGCGAGATCGTGCTGACGGTGACCGTCTCCGCGAAGCAGAACGAAGCCACCATCTTCCTGGTCGAGGTGAAGCAGGCGGGCATCTTCGTGATGCGCAATCTGGCCGAAGAGGACGTCAAGCGCGCCATTGGAAGCGTGTGCCCCGGCGTACTCTTCCCGTACGCGCGCGCTGCCGTGTCCAACCTCGTGACTCAGGGCGGATTCCCGCAGTTCCTGCTGCCGCCCGTCAACTTCGACGCGCTCTACGCCTCCAACCAGAACCGCCCCCCGGAACAGACGAATTGAGCCGCAAGCGCGGGTCATGAGCGGCAACGCGCCGGTCGCCGTGTTGGGCGCGGGCTCCTGGGGAACGGCGCTCGCGATTCAACTGGCGCGCAGCGGGCGGCCGACGCGGCTGTGGGGGCGCGATGGCACTCGGCTGGCGGCGATGGCACGCGACCGGCGGAACGAGCGGTACCTGGCCGCGGGGACGTTTCCAATCGCCCTGGCCGTGGAGGCGGATCTCGCGCGCGCCGTCGGCGGCGCATGCGATGTGCTCATCGCCGTGCCCAGTCATGCCTTCCGCACCCTGCTCGGCGGCATTGCGCCGCTGCTGACCCCGGAAATGCGCCTCGCCTGGGCGACCAAGGGTTTCGAGCTCGCCTCGGGGCTGCTGCCCCACCAGGTGGCTCGCGAAGTGTTGGGTCCGAATCGCGCGGTGGCGGTGTTGTCAGGACCGACGTTCGCGCGTGAGGTGGGCGCGGGACTGCCGACCGCGATGACGATCGCTTCGTCTGACGCGGCATTCGCGAAGACGCTGGCGCAGGATCTCTCCTCGGCGCAGTTCCGCGCCTACACCTCGACGGATATTGCGGGCGTCGAGGTCGGAGGTGCCGTCAAGAACGTGCTGGCGGTGGGCGCCGGGCTGTCGGATGGACTCGGTTTCGGAGCCAATACGCGGGTCGCGCTCATCACCCGCGGCCTGGCGGAGATGATGCGCCTCGGCGTCGCGCTCGGGGCGCAACGCGACACCTTCATGGGGCTCGCGGGCCTCGGGGACCTGGTGCTGACCTGCACAGACGACCAGTCCCGCAACCGGCGGTTCGGCCTGGAGCTGGCGGCCGGCAAGACGCCGGAGCAGGCGCTGGCCGCCATCGGGCAGGTGGTGGAGGGATACCCGGCCGCCCAGGCGCTGCACGACGTCGCGGCTCGCGCCGGGGTCGAGATGCCGCTCTGCGAGGGCGTGTATCAGGTGCTGTACAAAGGGGTACCGGCATCCGATGCCGTCCGGGCGCTGATGAGGCGGCCCATCAAGCCGGAAACGGACTGATCTCAGCGGCTGACGCCCACTGCGGCACCGGCCGCCGCGCCGATCGCCAGCGCCAGGACGGGCGCGGCCGACAGCGCAAAGCCCAGCGACCGCTTCTTCGGGTCTTTTATATACGAGAAGAAATAGACGCAGCGCCCGAGGAGGTAGACCGCGCCGAGTCCCGCCGCAATATGGGCGCTGACATAGAAGCCGAACATCCAGATGGCCGGCACGAAGATGACTAGCAGCTCCAGCGTGTTCATCTGCACGCGGAAATAGCGCTCGAACACCTCGTTGCCGCTGGTAGCGGGGGCGGCGACGTTGTATTTCTCCCTCGCGATACCGACTGCGGTCGCGAAGGCGAAGAACTGCAGCAGGGCGAGCGCAACCATCAGGTTGACGAGTGCCATGAGAGCTCCGTAAGCCTGGGCGTAGGATAGTCCATGCTGCCGCAGGCCGGGCCAAGGAAGTGCGCTGATGGCACAATGACCCCATGAAGGACAAGACCAGGGGCTACGCCCACCGGATCGATCTCACCGTCGATGTGGACAGGGTCTGGCGGGCGCTGACCGACCCGGCGCTGCTGGCCGCGTGGTGCTCGCCCAAGGCCGAGATCCGCGCCCGCGCCGGCGGCCTCTTCCGGGCGTGCGTCGACCGGGTCACGGAGCTGGAGGCGCACATCGATGTCTATGAGCCGGGCCGGCGGCTGCGGCTCATCTACCTGCCGAGCGCGAAGCTCCCGCCTACCGAGACGGCCCTGATCGACGACTTCATCCTGGAGCCGGTTCGGGCGGGGGGCACCATCCTGCGCCTCCTGGGATCGGGGGTGCCGGGGGCACCGGAGTGGGATGCGCAGTATCTGCGGCTGCGCACCGGATGGCAGGCAGCGATGACGCGGCTGAAGGCCCTGATCGAGGGCGCCGCCCGGCGGGAAAGCACGTGACCGGCTTCGTTCTCCGGGCACTCATCAGCGCGATCGGGCTCTGGATCGCGACCCGATGGGTGCCGGGGATCCGGATCGACAATGCCGGCACGCTGGTGCTGGCGGGCGTCCTGTTGGGCGTCGTCAATGCCATCGTGCGGCCGGTACTGATCATCCTGACGCTGCCGATCACCATCCTCAGCCTCGGGCTCTTCCTGCTGGTCGTCAACACGGCCATGGTGGCGCTGGTGGCCTGGATGCTGCCGGGATTCCACATCTACGGCGGCTTCTGGTCCGCGTTCGCGACCGCGCTCATCGTCTGGATCATCGGCTGGCTCGCCTCCTGGCTGATCGGCCCGAAGGGTAGAATAGATGTGAAAGTGCGGAGGCTCTAGTTGAGCGCTGGATCCGGGCATCCTGCCCGGCCCAGCGCGCATCGGTCAAAAAGCGTGGTTTTTGCCCGATGCTCCGCCACCTGCGGCGGCGGGGCACATCCCTGTGCCTGTGTTAGGATGCTGACATGACTCATGCGAATGCCCTGCGGCTGAAATTCTGCGGACTGGAGCTCGCCTCGCCGATCGTGCTGCTCTCCGGCTGCGTGGGCTTCGGCGAGGAGTACACGCGGATCGAGGGCTTCTCCAACCGCGACGCGGGCGCGGTGGTGCTAAAGGGGACGACTCTGGCGCCGCGGCTCGGCAACCCGCCGCATCGCGTGTACGAGACGCCGGCCGGGATGCTGAACGCCATCGGGCTGCAGAACCCGGGCGCGGAGCACGTCGTGCGCCGCATCCTGCCGGAGCTGGACTTCAGCGAGACCCGATTCATCGCCAACGTGTGCGGCTCCACGGTGGAGGAGTACGCCGAGGTCGCGCGCATCTTCGACCAGTCACCCATCGACGCGATGGAGATCAACATCTCCTGTCCCAACGTCAAGGAGGGCGGCGTCGCCTTCGGCAACTATCCCGACATGTCGGCGCAGGTGGTGGCGGCGTGCCGCCGGGTGACGAACAAGCCGCTGATCACCAAACTCTCGCCCAACCAGACGGACATCCGCGAGAACGCGCGGCGGTGCATCGAGGCGGGCACGGACGGGCTGGCGGTGATCAACACGATGATGGGGATGGCGATCGACGCGCGCAGCCGCCGGCCGATCATCGGCAACGTCCAGGGGGGCCTCTCGGGACCGGCGATCAAGCCGATCGCGCTGCTGAAGGTTCACCAGGTCTACGAGGTGGCGAAGCCGCACGGCATTCCGATCATCGGCCAGGGCGGCATCACCACCGCGACGGATGCGGTGGAGTTCCTGATCGCGGGCGCGACCGCGGTCGGCATCGGGACGGCGCTCTTCTACGATCCCTTCGTCTGCCGGAAAGTGAACGACGGGATAGCGGAGTACCTGCGGGAGAACGGCCTCGGGAGCGTCGCGGCGCTGGTCGGCACGCTGCGCACGGGGAAAGAGATTCAGGACGCCCCGGTATCGGGCTGATCGGGCTGATCGGCCTGATCGGGCTGCTCGCCTTCGCTCATTCCCAACTCCTTCAGCTTGCGGGTGAGCGTGTTGCGGCCCCAGCCGAGGAGTTTGGCGGCCTCCTGACGATGACCTTGAGTGCGCTTGAGCGCCGCACCGATCAGGATGCGCTCGAGCGCGGGCAGCGCCAACTCCAGCAGCGGACGTCTGCCGCCGAGGGCGTGGCGATCCGCCCAGGCCGCCAGGGCTTTCTCCCAATCCGCATCGCCGTCAGCCGCCCCGCCTGAGGCGACGATCTCGGGCGGCAGATCCTCCACCCGGATCTGGCTGCCGGGCGCGAGCACCGACAGGCGCCGGCACAGATTCACCAGCTCGCGGACGTTGCCCGGCCAACCGTACGCGGTCAGCTTCGCCTCCGCCTCCCTGGCGAGCGCCTTACGCTCCACACCGAGGTCGTGCGCCGCCACGCCGAGGTAGTGGGTCAGCAGATCCGGGATATCCTCGGCGCGGGCACGCAGCGGCGGCAGCTCCAGCCGGATCACGTTGAGGCGATGGTAGAGGTCCTCGCGGAAAAGACCGCGGGTCACCCGCTCCTGCAGGTTCTGGTGCGTCGCGGCGATGACACGGACGTCCACGCGGATGGGCGTTTGACCGCCCACCCGATAGAACTCTCCCTCCGCCAGGACGCGCAGCAGCCGCGTCTGCAGCGGGGTCGACATGTCGCCGATCTCATCCAGAAACAGCGAGCCGCCGTCGGCCTGCTCGAACCGCCCGCGGCGCTGGGCATCGGCGCCGGTGAAGGAGCCCTTCTCGTGGCCGAAGAGCTCCGACTCCAGCAGATCCGCGGGGATGGCGGAAGTGTTGAGAGCGATGAAGGGCTTGCCGGCGCGCGGGCTGTGGTCGTGCAGCGCCCGCGCCACCAACTCCTTGCCGGTGCCGGACTCGCCCGTGATGAGGACGGTGACGCTGGAGCGGGAGAGGCGTCCGATGCCGCGGAACACCTGCTGCATGGCCGGCGCGGTGCCCAGGAGCTCCGGGATGCGGGGCGTCGCGGCCGTCTCCGCACTACCCTGGCCGGCGCCGCTGGCGGCGCGGCGGACGAGCGCAACCGCCTGGTCGATGTCGAACGGCTTCGGCAGGTACTCGAAGGCGCCGCCCTCGTAAGCGGACACGGCGCTGCCGAGATCGGAGTGCGCCGTCATCACGATGACGGGCAGCGCGGGCCGGGTGTCCCGGATCCTGCGCAGCAGTGCCAGTCCCGACTGACCCGGCATGCGGATGTCCGTGATCAACACGTCGGGCACTTCGCGCCGCAGCGCCTCCAGCGCCGGCTCCGCGGCTTCGAACGCACGCGGCGTCATGCCGCCATTGCGCAGCGCACGCTCCAACACCCAACGGATGGAGGCATCGTCGTCGACGAGCCAGACGCGCAGCGCACTGGTTGTGGTGCGAGGCTCCGTCCCTGCGCCTCGCCCGTCGGGCCGGCTATCGCCGTCCAAAATCGTTCCATACGATTTTGTCATGCAGGCTCTCCCAGCGGCAACAGCAGCGTGAACACGGTGCGTCCCGACTCGCTCTCGAATTCGATGAGGCCGCCGTTCCGCGAGACCAGCTCCTGCGCCACGGCGAGGCCGAGGCCGGTGCCGTCCGCGCGGCCGGTGACCAGGGGATAGAAGATGCTGGAGCGCAGCTCCTCGGGTACGCCCGGGCCGTCATCCTCCACCTGCACGACGGCCACCAGACGATGACGGACCGGTCCTATGCTGACGTTGGAGAGCGCGCGGGTACGCAACAGGATCCGGCCGCGGGCACCCAGCGCCTGCATGGCGTTGCGGGCGACGTTGAGCAGCGCCTGGATCATCTGGTTGCGGTCGAGCATGGCATTCGGCAGGCTGGGGTCGTAGTCGCGCTCGATGTGGATCGCGCGGGGCGCCTCGGCCCGCAGCAGGTGGTACACGTGCTCGCAGACCTCGTGCACGTTGATCAGCGACTTCAATGGCACGCGCTTGGGGCCCGCCATGGAGTCGACCAGCGCGGCCAGCCGGTCCGCCTCGCCGATGATGACCTGCGTGTACTCCTTCAGGGCGGCGCCCTGCAGCTCGCGCTCGAGGAGCTGTGCCGCGCCGCGCAGGCCGCCGAGCGGGTTTTTGATCTCGTGGGCGAGCTGGCGGATCATCAGGCGGCTGCCGTCGAGGCGCGCGATCAGGTCGTTCTCGCGCGAGATGCGCTGGCGTTGGGTGGTGTCCGCGAGCTCGAGGAGGAGGTGGGTTCCGGTGATCTGGCCTTCGAGCGGCGTGATGGTGACGTCGAGCGTGCGGGATTCGCGGGGAGCGCCCGCGGGGCGGATGGTGAGCTCGCGATCGGCGATGCCCTCGCCGGCTTCCAGGGCGCGGCGGAGGATGGCGGTCAGGCCGTTGGCATCGGCCAGGAAATCGGAGAACGGGCGGCCCCGGGCTTTGTTCAGGCTGAAGGCCAGGAGGTCCTGCGCGGCTACGTTGGCGTAGATGGCGCAGAGCTGGGCGTCGAGCACGATGATGCCGGTGGAGAGAGCGTCGAGAAGGTCGGCGGGCTCGAAGTGGGAGAGCGCCGAGGGGATGTTGTATTCAGCGGCCACGGAGGGGACCTCGGTGCGCTGTCGTACTCGGCACGGCCGGGATCGTCGGGGCTGTATGGCTGCCCAGTACGGCGGAAAAGATCGCGAGCGCGGCGCTTAGTGCGGATGAACGGGGTTGTGGGGGTTCGCGATCGAGGGCTGGTGGACGAAGAAAGTGACGCTGCTGGTCTCGCAGACGATCTGGCCGGTGTTGTCCTCGATCACGGCCTGCACGGAGTGCTGGCCGCGGACCACATTGAAGGAGAAGGAAGTGCTGGAGCCCGGGATCTGCTTGCCATCGACGAACAGGTGGACCTGGTCGCCGGGACGCAGCGGGGGCGAGGTCTGCACGACTGCGGTCGCCTGGTAGACGTTCATCAGCATCTGCTGGTCGGCGGGCTGCGTGATCGCGCAGCTCTCGTAGGCGGCGGCTGACTGCTGCGGCTCCGCGGGGGCGGAGGCCACGGGGGCCGCGGGCATAGCCGAGAAAGTCTGCGCACCACGGACTTCCAGCTTCTGCGCATTGGGGTGCGGCTGGTCGCTGTAGTGGACCACGCCCTGGGCGTCGACCCACTTGTAGACGGTCGTCACGCCATTGTCCGCCAGCGCGGTGGCGCAGAGCAGCCCCAGGCTCGCCAGGGCTGCCGCGGCCGCCCGCCCAGCCGCCGGCCGGATTAAGGTAAATCGGGTGTGGCGCATAGGGGCCGAGCATAGCCCCATGCGGGTCCGGGGACAAAGGAACGCCGTACCAGAAAGAGAGCCGGGGGCCCCCGCCGGAGCGCTCCCCGAACGGGGAGGCTCCGGCAAACGTTGAGGGGTCGTCTGCTCTCATCGATCAGCAGCTGTAGTAGAGCTCCATTTCCACCGGATGGGTCGCCATGCGGAAGCGCGTCATCTCCTGCATCTTCAGGCCGATGTACGCGTCGATGACGTCATTGGTGAACACCCCGCCGCGGGTGAGGAACTCGCGGTCCTTGTTGAGATAGTCGATCGCCATGTCGAGCGAGTGGCAGACCGTCGGGATGTGCTTGGCCTCCTCCGGCTCCAGGTCGTAGAGATCCTTGTCGGCGGGATCGCCGGGATGGATCTTGTTCTGAATGCCGTCGAGGCCGGCCATCATCATGGCCGCGAAGGCGAAGTACGGGTTCGCGCTGGAGTCGGGGAAGCGCACCTCGATGCGGCGGGCCTTCGGGTTCGACACCCACGGAATACGGATCGAGGCCGAGCGGTTGCGCGCGGAGTACGCCAGCATCACCGGCGCCTCGAACCCGGGGACCAGGCGCTTGTAGCTGTTGGTGCCGGCGTTGGTGAAGGCGTTGAGCGCGCGCGCGTGCTTGATGATGCCGCCGATGTAGTAGAGGGCGAGGTCCGAAAGGCCGCCGTACCTGTCGCCGGCGAAGAGCGCCTTACCTTCCTTCTGCAGCGATTGATGCACGTGCATGCCGCTGCCGTTGTCACCTACCAGCGGCTTCGGCATGAAGGTCGCGGTCTTGCCGAAGCGGTGGGCCACGTTGAGCACGGCGTACTTGAGGAGCTGCACCTGATCGGCCTTCTGCACCAGCGTGCCGGCACCGATGCCGATTTCGCTCTGGCCGCCCGTCGCGACCTCATGGTGGTGCACTTCCACCTTCAGGCCGAGCTCCTCGCAGGCGAGGCACATCGCCGAGCGGATGTCCTGGAACGCATCGACCGGCGGCACGGGGAAGTAGCCGCCCTTGATGCCGGGCCTGTGGCCGCGGTTGCCATCGGTGTACTGCGTACCGGAGCTCCACGCGCCTTGCACGGAGTCGATGGAGTAGAAGCAGCCGCGCATGTCGTTGCCGAAGCGCACGTCGTCGAAGATGAAGAACTCGTTCTCCGGCCCGAAGAGCGCACCGTCGGCGATACCCGTCGACTTGAGGTACGCCTCGGCGCGCTTCGCCAGCGAGCGCGGGTCGCGCTCGTAGCCCTGCATGGTGGCCGGCTCGATGACATCGCAGCGGATATTGACCGTTGCGTCCTCGAAGAAGGGATCGATGACCGCGGTCCTGGCTTCCGGCATGAGGATCATGTCCGACTCGTTGATGCCCTTCCATCCGGCGATGGAGGAGCCGTCGAACATCTTGCCGTCGCGGAACAGATCCTCATCGACCAGAGCCGCCGGAATGGTCACGTGCTGCTCCTTGCCGCGCGTGTCGGTGAATCTCAGGTCCGCGAATTTGATTTCTTTTTCTCTGATCAGTTTGAGCACGTCGGCCGGTGTCATATCTCCTCCGGAAGATAAGAAAGAAGGTGACTCGCGCCGTGCGATCTCGAGAACCTGAAGGGCGGTCACCCGGGCATGTGGCGGAGCGCTGTGGCAGTGCAGGCGCTGTGCCAGCTTCAGCTGCCAGACGGATCAAGGGGTTAGCAGCGAAGCGACCGCCTGTCTGCACCGTAGTGGTGCAGACGATTTCATTGTGGCATCAATTTGGTGCAGTGCCAATCGGCGGCCGCCGCCTCGGCAGGCCGTCGAGGGCCGCCGGACGCCTCGTTTTAGTGCGGCCGCCGGGCTACCGCCGTTGCGGTTTCCGCGGGCTATACTCGCCGGCTCTTTTGAGCGTTCGATCCCATCCATGAGAATCGGCACAGCGCCCCGCACCTTCCAGGAGCTGATCTTCGCACTGCAGCGCTACTGGTCCGAGCGCGGCTGTGTCGTCCTGCAGCCCTATGACATGCAGGTGGGGGCCGGCACCTTCCACACGGCAACCTTCCTGCGGTCCATCGGGCCCGAGCCGTGGAGCGCCGCCTACGTTCAGCCCTCACGCCGGCCGGCCGACGGCCGCTATGGCGAGAACCCTTTCCGCCTGCAGCACTATTACCAGTTCCAGGTGGTCATCAAGCCTTCGCCGCTCGACATCCTGGATCAGTATCTCGGAAGCCTGCGCGCGCTGGGCTTCGACCCCCTGGTGCACGACGTGCGCTTCGTCGAGGACAACTGGGAATCGCCGACCCTGGGCGCATGGGGCCTCGGCTGGGAGGTGTGGCTGAACGGGATGGAGATCACCCAGTTCACCTACTTCCAACAGGTGGGCGGCCTGGACTGCCGGCCGGTCACGGGCGAGATCACCTACGGCCTCGAGCGGCTCGCCATGTACCTGCAGGGCGTGGAGAGCATCTACGACATCGTGTGGACCGACGGCCCGCTGGGCAGAGTGACCTACGGCGACGTGTTCCACCAGAACGAGGTCGAGCAGTCGCGATTCAACTTCGAGCAGGCCGACGTCGCGACGCTGTTCCGCCACTTTGACGACCACGAGCGCATCTGCAGGGAGTTGCTGGAGGCGGGGCTGGCGCTGCCCGCCTATGAGCAGGTGCTGCAGGCCTCCCACACTTTCAACCTGCTGGATGCGCGGCGCGCGATCTCGGTGACGGAACGGCAGCGCTACATCCTGCGCATGCGCGCGCTCGCGGGCGGCGTGGCGCGGGCCTACTACGAGAGCCGCAAGGCGTTGGGATTTCCGATGCTGGCGCGGGAAGGAACGCCGGCAACCGAGAGCGGGCCGCAAGGCGGCGGCCCGACGCCGATCGGCGGGCTTCGGACGGAGATGCCGGCGGGCACCGGCGGAGCCACTATCCCATGAGCCTGGAGAAGCGCGACTTCCTGGTCGAGATCGGGACCGAGGAGCTG
>Ga0335072_10007584_pt1 | contig 15794 bp, 15 predicted proteins | sample Lox_Sample_21_FD_206725 | JGI IMG/M metagenome (GOLD analysis project Ga0335072, IMG submission 206725) | Soil microbial communities from Loxahatchee National Wildlife Refuge, Florida, United States - Lox_Sample_2.1 | ecosystem: Environmental > Terrestrial > Soil > Wetlands | place: USA... | reverse complement strand
GGCGGCGTGACGATTTTCCTGACCACCCAGATGCTGGACGAGGCGGACGAGCTGGCCGACCAGGTCGCCGTTCTCGACCACGGCAAGGTGGTCGCCGCCGGAAGCCCCGAGGAACTCAAGCGGAGCATCCCAGGCGCTCACGTCCGGCTTCACTTCGCCGACGCCGCAGGGCTCGATGCGGGGGCGCGAGCGCTCGGCGAGGCGTTCCGGCACGACGACACGCTGACGCTGGAGGTTCCAAGCGACGGCGGCGCGATCGCGGTCAGGGAACTACTGAACCGGCTCGGCGACACGGCGGCCGAGGTCGACGACGTCGCCGTGCACACCCCCGATCTCGATGACGTCTTCTTTGCCCTCACCGGCCGCCCCACGGCAGAAACGACGCCAGAAATGGAGAATGCCCGATGACGACCATGACCCTTGCCGTGCGGGACTCGGCGACGATGACCAGGCGCAGCCTCCGGCACGTGCTGCGCTACCCGGTGACGCTGGTCGTCGCGGTTGCCGTGCCCGTGCTGTTGCTGCTGCTGTTCATCGGCGTCTTCGGCGCGCTGAAGGCCGGCCTTGGGGCCGGCCCGCATGTCTCGTACATCGACTACGTGCTGCCCGGGATCATCGTGATGACCGTCGCGTACGGCAGCTCCGTCACGACGCAGTCCGTCAACCGGGACTCCACCGAGGGCATCATCGGCAGGTTCCGCACCATGGCGATCTCACCCTCCTCGGTGCTGAACGGGCACGTCACCACCGCCCTGATCCGGACGCTGGTCAGCACCGCCGCGGTCATCGGCGTCGCGATCGGGCTGGGGTTCCGGCCCACCGCCGACGCCGGCCGGTGGCTGGCGGCGGCCGGCGTCATTGCCCTGCTCGTGCTCGCGCTGAGCTGGCTGGCCGTCGCGGTCGGCCTGGCGGCCAAGACCGTGGAGGGCACGACCGGCTTCATCCTGATCGTTCAGATACTGCCGTTCATCAGCAGCGCGTTCATACCCCCTGGCCAGATGTCGGGGTCGGTGCGCTGGTTCGCGCAGAACGAGCCGTTCACGCCGGTCATCGACACGCTGCGCGGGCTGCTGACCGCCGCTCCGTCCGGCGGCACCGTGCTCGCGGCCGTCGCCTGGTGCGCCGGCCTCACGCTGGCCGGGTACCTATGGGCGCGGGTTCTGTTCCGGCGGGACCTCAACCGCTGACATGGGCTCGCGCCGCGAGCGCGTCGCGGGCCGCGGCGCGCAGGCCGTCCGGATCGAGGCTCGCGTACGCCGACACCGCGTCGGCGTACGCGAGCCCGTCGGCGTCCCGCGCGACCTCGCTCGCGCGCACGGCGGACGCGGTCGGCTGGAGCTCGTTCTTCAGGCCGAAGCGCTCGGCCAGCGCGATCATCCTCGCTCCCGAGCTGGCGAAGCCGGCGTCCGCCCCGTGCCGGCCGCGGTCGATGTCGGTCATGGCCAGGGCCAGCAGCAGCGAGCCGCAGACCGCGAGGGCGTAGGAGGCCGAGAGCGTTCCGGTCGGCGGCCACTGGTCAGCGGTCAGCGCCGACAGTGCGGCGGGCAGCGCCACGGTGATCTCCGCGACCAGGCCGAGCCGGCCGTGCTGCGCATGAGCGACCACGGCCATGGCCTGGACCTGCAGTGCCCAGGGATCCAGGCGGGACAGGTCGCCGCCGTGCCCGGGGCGCTCGGCGTCCCGCAGTGCGGCCGCGGCGGTACGCCACAGGCGCAGGCCTTCGTCGACGTCGCCGCGGCCGACAGCGATCTGGGCGCGCACCGCGGTGTCGAACATTGGCATCTCCCACGGCTCGTCCGCGCTGCGCGGCGTGGTCAGCTTCAGCTCGCGTTCCGCTTCGTCATAGGCGCTGCGCTGCACGTTGACCATCACGAGGGCCTGGCGCACCCGGTTGGCGCTTGCCCACGACCCGAACGCCTCGAGCACCGACAGCGCGGCGCTCAGGTGATGCAACGCCTCATCGCCCGAGCCGGCCTCGTCCGCCTGAAGGCACAGCTCGCCGATCCGGGCGTGCGCCCCGGCCCGGAGCCACGCGCTGCCATGGCGCTCGAACGCGGCAAGCGACCGCCGCGCCGCCGCCAGCGCGGCGCTGGTGTCTCCCGCTTCCTCCCGGGCGTAGCTGGCCATGTAGTTAGCCATGCCCGCGAGCAGCGGCTGGTCGCTCTCGCCGAGCGCCCGCAACGTCGCGAGATCCGCCTCGGGGGCCCCGACCAGGGCGTTCAGCACGGCCTGCGCGGCCCGGGCGAAGTTGTCCGGCGGAGCTGACGGCAGCCGCCGCAGGCCCGCCAGGAACCGGGCCGGGCCCGGTCCGCGCAGCAGGAACCCGGTCATCGCGCCGAGGACCAGGCTGGTTCTGGTGGCCTCGACGAGGACGGCTGGAGGCCGGAATCCGGGCAGGAGCCGGATGGTGTCCCCGGCCAGGGCCGTCATCCGGGCGAAGCTGCCCTCGGCAATCCACAGCCCGCCCAGCACGGCCGACACCGCGGCGACCGCTCCGGCGTCCCTGCGGTCAAGCGCGTGCCGCAGTGCCTGAACCAGGTTGTCCTGCTCGGCCCGGACCAGCTCGAAGCCCGGAAGGTCGTCGCCCGTGAGCACCGAGTCGTGGTGAGCGAGACCAAAATCACGGGCCCAGGCCAGGAACAGGCCCGTCACCCGCTCGGTCTCGCCCGAGTCCTCCCGGTACGCCGCCGCGAACTCCCGGACCGTCTCCAGCATCCGGAACCGGGCGCCCGGCGCGGTGTCCTCGACCTTGAGCAGCGACTGATCGGCGAGCTGCTCGAGGGCCGGCAGAACGTCGCCGCCGAGCAGGTGCCCGGCGGCTTCAGCGGTGAACCCGCCGGGGAACACCGACAACGCGCGCATCGCCGCCTGCCCGGCCGGGTCGAGGAGATTCCAGCTCCAGTCGATGACGGCGTGCAGGGTGCGGTGCCGCTGCGGCGCGTCCCGCGCGCCGCCCCGCAGCACCGCGAACCGGTCGTCGAGGCGGCGGGCGATCTCGGCCACCGACATGACCCGGACTCTGGCGGCGGCCAGTTCCGCAGCGAGCGGCAGCCCGTCCAGGTGGCGGCACAGCTCCCGCACGGCATCCGCTGGCAGGTCGGCGTCGGGCCGGGCCGCCCGCGCCCGCTGCCCGAAGAGCTCGGCCGTTGTGGCCAGGTCCAGCTCGGGCAGCAGGTACACCGATTCCGACGACAGCCCCAGCGGGGCGCGGCTTGTGGTGAGCACGCGCAGGTCCTTGCTCTGCGATACCAGGGCATGCACCAGGTCCGCGGCGGCGTGCACGACGTGCTCGCAGTTGTCCAGCACCAGCAGCACGGGCCCGGTACCCAGGGCGGTGACGATCCCGCCGGTCACGCCCGGCGGGCCGGCCCGGCCGCCCACCGGGCTGCTGACGTCCTCGCCCACGCCGAGGGCCGACGCGACCTCGGCCGCGACGTCGCCGTCGGCGGCAACGCCGGCGAGCTCGACGACGTGCACCACGCGCTGCTCCACCTGGCCGCTGACCGCGTTCGCGAGACGGGTCTTCCCGAGCCCGCCGGGTCCCACGATCGACGTGACCCGGGACGTGCGCAGCAGACCGGTCACGGCGGCGATGTCGTCATCGCGCCCGAGCAGCGGGTTGGGCTCCTGCCGGACACCGCGGCGGATCGCGGGCACGTCGGCCTGCAGCAGCTCCTGGTGCACGCTCTGCAGCGCGCGGCCCGGATCGCTGCCGAGCTCGTCGCGCAGCCGCTGCCGGTACGCGGCATACCGGGCGAGGGCCGCCGCGGGCCCCGCCGTGGCTGCCTCGCTGCGCAGGAGTTCGGCCAGGACCTCCTCGTCCTGCGGGCTGCGCAGGATCAGCTCGCCGAGCGGTGCCGCCGCCTCGGCCCGCCGCCCCAGACGTGACAGCGCCAGCGCGCGGGTCCGCAACAGCGACCGGTAGGCCGGAACCCGGGCCGCGCGCAGGGCGGACAGCGGCCCGCCGTCCCCCGCGTCCCAGCCGTCCGCGCCCTCGCACAACGCCAGTCCGGCCTCGGCTTGCTCGAGCGCGGCGAGGTTGTCGCCCGCCCGGGACCGCTTTTGCGCCTCGGCCGCGCTGAGCACGATCGCGGAAGCATCGATCTTGTCCTCGCGCAGCGCGAGGCGGTAGCCGGCCGGCGTGCTGATGATCACCCCGGTGCCGAGGCGCGCCCGGGCCCGTGACACGAGGACCTGGAGGGCCTTGGCCGGGTGCTCTGGCTGCTCGTCCGGCCACAGCGCGTCCACCAGCCGGGAGGTGCTGCACCCCAGACGGGGGTCCTCGGCCAGGAGCGCAAGCAGATCCTGCAGCCGGGAGCCGGTGATCTCCAGGCTGCCGTAACGAACCCGCGACAGCAGGGCCAGCTCGACGGTCACCCCCGTCAGATTAGCCGGTCCCGGCCGGCCACCGGTTGACCGACCACTATCAAAGTGATATCACTTTGATAGTGGCGGCCCGATGGCGGGCCGCGAGTTACCGGAGGCAGACCGATGCAGGCTCCAGCGGAGAACATGGCACCAGCACAGAACATGACGTCATCGCGACCCATGATCGTCACGACGACCGAGAACATCCCGGGCACCCGGGTGGTGAAGACGATCGGCCAGGTCTTTGGCCTCACCGTGCGGTCGCGGAGCCTCGGCGGCAACATCGCCGCGGCGCTCAAGGGCCTTGTCGGCGGCGAAATCGGATCGTACGTCAAGCTCAACGAGGATTCCCGGCGCCAGGCCCTGGACCGCATGGTGCGGAACGCCGCCGCCATGGGCGCCAACGCCGTGACCATGATGCGCTTCGACTCCACCGAGATGGGCCGGAGCATGAGCGAGATCGTGGCCTACGGCACGGCCCGGATCGTCGAGACGGCTGCCGACGCCCCCGGCTCCGCCGGCCCGCAGGGCTGAGGGGCAGTCATGCACCCCGTCGAGTGGGTGATCCTCGCGATCGTCGTCATCGGGATTGTTATCGCCATCTTCGGCTGGGACCGGTATCGCGGGAACCGCACGAGCGCCGACGCCGGCTCCCAGCCCACGACCGAGGTGTTCATCGATCCGGCCACCGGTCAGCGGATGCGGGTGTGGTACGACCCGGCGACCGGCGAGCGTCAGTACCGCCCCGAGTGATGACCGTTCGGCGGCGGTCAGGACTCGAGGTACTTGATCGCCGCCAGGACCCGGCGGTTGTCGTTGCCGGACTGTTCGAGGCCGAGCTTGGCGAAGATGCTGGCCACGTGTTTCTCGACGACCCGGGGCGAGATCGTGAACTCGACCGCGATCGCGGTGTTGGAGCGCCCCTGGGCCACGAGCGAGAGCACCTCGCGCTCGCGCGGCGTGAGCACGCCGAGTGCGTCGGTGCGGCGGCTGGCCCGCAGCAGATGGCGGACCACCTCGGGGTCGAGCACCGTGCCGCCCGCCGCCACGCGGTTGATCGCGTCTATGAAGTCGCCGACGTCGGCCACGCGATCTTTGAGCAGGTAGCCGACGCCCTCAGCGGAGCCGGCCAGCAGTTCGGCGGCGGACTGGGTCTCGATGTACTGGGAGAAGACGAGTACGCCCACGCCGGGGTGATCCCGGCGGATGGCCTGGGCGGCGCGCAGCCCCTCATCGGTGTGGGTCGGCGGCATCCGTACGTCGATGATCGCCACGTCCGGCCGGTGGGCGTCGACCGCCTCGCGCAGCGCGTCGCCGTCCCCGACCGCCGCGACGACGTCGTGGCCGCGCCGGGTGAGGGTCTGGGTCAGTCCGTCGCGCATGATCGCGGCGTCCTCGGCGATCACGATGCGCAGTACCCCGGACATCAGGCGTGTCCGGGAAGGTCGATCGCGATGACCGTCGGTCCGCCCGGCGGGCTGTCGATGTCAAGCCGCCCGTCGACCGTCTGCGCCCGCTCCAGCAGTCCGGCCAGCCCGCCGCCCGGGACCAGGCTGGCCCCGCCCGCGCCATCGTCGGTCACGGTCATCAGGAGGCTTCCCTGCCGGTCGGCCAGGCCGATCGTGACCTGGCCCGCCGCGCTGTGCTTGGCCGCGTTCGCCAGGAGCTCGGCGGCGCAGAAGTAGGCGATGGCCTCGATGGCCGGCGAGAGCCGGGGCGGGGCGACGCCGCTGACCAGGACCGGGATCGGGCTGGCCTCGGCCAGGGCGGCCAGCGCGGCGCGCAGGCCCCGGTCCAGCACCGGGGGATGGATGCCGCGAGCGAGATCGCGCAGCTCGGTGAGGATCTCCTTGGCGTTGCGGTGCGCCGCGCCGACGAGCGCGGCGACGCGGTCGGCGTCGTCGGGTCCGCTGGCGGCCGCCTCGAGGTTCTCCTTGACCTCCCCGAGGGTCAGGGCGAGCGCGGTCAGCCGAACCTGCGCCCCGTCGTGCAGGTCGCGCTCGATCCGCCGGAGCCGCGCCGCCGATTCGTCGACCGCCCGCGCGCGCCGCTCCTGCAGCTCACTGGCGCGCTCGGCGGCGGCGGCGATCCGGGCCTGCGCGTCGCGCTCGGCTTCGAGCCGGGCCGCGCGTTCCTCGAGGGAGATGTAGTAGGCGCGGCGGTACCGGTAAGCGACGGAGTCGCCGAGAACCCAGGCGGTCAGCGCGGCGCCGCCGAGCCCGGCCAGGGCGTCGAACACCAGGGCCCAGGAGTGCGGCCCGTGCGAAGGGGACCATCGCAGGACCGCCACGGACGCCCCGATGAGGCACGACACCAGCCCGGCGATCGAAACCTTCCGCGACGCGTGAGCGGCGAGCGTGTACAACAGCACGGCGATGGCCAGGTCGGTCGCCCTCGGCTCGAGCGCGAGGACCGGCGCCACTCTCCCGTACTGCAGGCCGAAGGCGATCTGGGCGGCACCGATCGCCGCGCCCGCGGCGAAGGCCGCCACCGGGAACCGGCGACGCGGTATCACGGTGGCGGCCAGCGCCGCCGTGACCACGATGACCTCCAGCCGCACGTCGGCCTGCCCGGTCGGCACCTGGCCGAGGCTGAGCAGGAACAGCGCCGCGGCCAGCAGCGTGTCCGCCTGCCACGGATGCCCGCGCAGCCACGCGACCATGTCCCTCGCCACTCTGCCAGGGTAGGTGCCGGATCGTTCAACGGGCCCGGCTCGCCGCCCGAGTGTCCTGGCCATGGAGAGTCAGGGCGTAATGAAACCGGAGCCGGACATCGTGATGACCTGCCAGCGAAAGGCCGTTGGCCCGGGGCACGGAGGCGTTTCATCCTCGTCGAGGGCGGCGGTCACGGTGAACCGGCCGCTGATCTTCTGGTAGGCGCCGGTGCCCGAGCCTGCGACGACGGCGACCGGAGCCGTGACGCTGAGGTGATCCGAGCAGGTGCGGGGGTAGATCGGCTCGTGGCTGGTCGCCGCGACGAAGCGCTGGGTCAGGCCGGCGATGTGGAGCCGGAACGACCCGCGGGTCAGGTTCAGCTGCAGATCGCTGGAGTGCGACGGGTCGATCTTTCCGTCCGGGTAGACGGTCACGGCCGGCCCGTAGTCCGCGATCGCCCCGTCCAGGACCGCCCGGAAGTCCGGCCCGTCGCTGTTGATGCTGTAGACCATGACGTGGACCGCGTGGCTCACCTGGGCCGATCCCGCGGCGGACTTGGCCGCGGCCGACGCGCAGCCGGTGACGGCGAGCGCGCCGGCCAGCAGGGCGGCGCCGGCCGCGGCGAGACGGTTTCCTCGCATGCGCAGGGCCTTCCTTCGATTGGCAGACATCGGCTAGGCGTCGCGGCGGCGGAGCAGTATCAGGCCGGCGATGAGCAGGATCGCCGTGTAGGCGCCGAACACCGCGAACTCGCCCCAGGCGGAGAACAGGTTCGGGTTGTGCTGAACCTGGGTGCTGGTGATGGTGTTGGTGACGTCGCCACCGGGCAGCCACCGCTCCACATCCGCGTACCAGCTGCTCGGGAGCGCCTTGGCCAGCTGCGGCACCAGGAACAGCAGCCCGAACGCGGCCGTGATCGCCCCGGCCGTGCTGCGCAGGATGGCGCCGAGGCCGAACGCGAACAGGCCGGACAGCGTGACGTAGAGGGCCGTGCCCAGCACGGCCCGCGCGACGTCCGGCCCGGACAGCGTCGCGGCCTCGTGCGTGCTGCGCAGCAGGTACTGGCCGATGAAGAACGCCGCGAACGCGGTCACGACGGCGACGGCCAGGGTGACAGCGGCGAGCACAGCGGCCTTGGCCCCGTAGACGGCCGCGCGCCGCGGCATCACGGTGAGTGAGGTGCGGATCATCCCGGTCGAGTACTCCGAGGAGATCACGAGCACGCCCAGGACCACGATGACAAGCTGGCCGAGCAGGGCGAGGCCGACGACGCTGGCCTGGGTCGGGTCGAAGCCAGCCCGGTCCTGTGGCGCCATCTGCGCCCAGTGTGCCGCCTCGCCCGCGCAGTTCGCGACCGCCCAGGTGATGCCCGCCAGCACCACCAGCAGCAGCGTCCAGTAGGTGGACCGGACCGAGCGGATCTTGGTGAACTCGGAGCGGAGCGTCCGGGTGAGGTCGGCGCGCAGGTTCGGGGCGGCGGCGCGGCGCGCCGCCCCCGTGGTGGTCATCGCCGACATGTCACGCCTCCGTTCCCTCGCCGGCCACGCTTGCGTGGTACTCGACGCTGTCCGCGGTCAGTTCCATGAACGCCTGCTCAAGCGAGACCCGGGCCGGGGCCAGGTGGTGCACCCGGAGCCCGCTGGCGAACGCGATGTCGCCGATCCGGTCCTCGGTCAGGCCGCGTACCTCCAGCTCGCCATCCTCGACGCCCGCGGCCGTGCCGCCCGCGGCCGTCACGGCGGCGGCCAGCAGCTCCGGCTGCGGCGTCCGCGCCAGGACCGCCTGGCCGGAGCCCTGGGCGATGAACTCGGCCATGGCGCAGTCGGCGATCAGCCGGCCGCGGCCGATCACGATCAGGTGGTCGGCGGTGTTCTCCATCTCCGACATCAGGTGGCTGGACACGAACACCGTGCGGCCCTCGGCCGCGAGCTTGCGCATCAGGGTCCGGATCCACAGGATGCCCTCCGGGTCCAGCCCGTTGACCGGCTCGTCGAACATCAGGATTTCCGGGTTGCCCAGCAGCGCGGCGGCGATGCCGAGCCGCTGGCTCATACCGAGCGAGAAGCCCCTGGACCGCTTCGCGGCCACGTCCGACAGGCCGACCAGCCCGAGCACCTCGTCCACCCGGCGGACCGGGATGCCGTTGGTCTGGGCCAGGCAGAGCAGGTGGTTGCGGGCGCTGCGGCCGCCGTGCACCGCCCGCGCGTCCAGCAGGGCGCCGACCTCGTGCATCGGGCTCGGCAGTCGCGGGTGCGTGCGGCCGTTGATGGTGACGGTTCCCGCTGTCGGGCGATCCAGGCCCAGGATCAGCCGCATGGTGGTGGTCTTGCCGGCCCCGTTCGGGCCGAGGAAGCCGGTCACCATCCCTGGGCGGATCGTGAAGCTGAGGTCGTCGACCGCGGCGGTGGAACCGTAGCGCTTGGTGAGCCTACGGGCCTCGATCATGAAGGGTTCTCCCTGGTGAGCGTGATGACAACAGCGCTCACGCTACGGAGGAGACGCGGCCGGCGGCAGCCGGCACATACCCAACTTGGCCTGGGTGGTTCCACCCAGAGGGTTAGCTCTTCAGCGCCACCCCGGCCCACAGCGCGGCCGGGCTGGCCGCCTCAGCGTCGCTGGCCGGGCGCCACTTCGATGCCTGCACCAGCCCCGGTTCGACCAGTTCCAGTCCGTCGAAGAACCTGCTCACCGCGGCGCGGTCGCGGAAGGTGACCTTCTCGGCCATCATCTGGTTCAAGATCGCGGCCATCTTGGCCATCTCCTTGGCGTCGATGTCGCTGGCCGGGTGCGACAGGGCCAGGTAACTGCCCGGCGGCAGGGCGTCCAGCAGGGTCGCGACCACCTGGTACGGGTCCTCCTCGTCGCTCACATGCTGCAGGATCGCCATCAGCATCACCGCGACAGGGCGCCCGAAGTCCAGCGTCCCCGCGGCGCCCTCCAGGATCCGCAGCGGATGGCGCAAGTCGGCGTCGATGTAGTCGGTCGCGCCCGCCGGGTCGCTGGTCAGCAGTGCGCGGGCGTGGGTCAGCACGACCGGGTCGTTGTCCACGTAGACGATCCGGGACTCCGGCACCACGAGCTGGGCGACCTCGTGGGTGTTGTTTGCCGACGGGATTCCGGTGCCGATGTCGAGGAACTGGCGGATGCCGACCTCGCCGGCGAGGAAGCGCACCGCCCGCGCCAGGAACGCCCGGTTTGCTCGCGCCGACAGCGGGATGTTGGGGAAGGCCTTGATCGCCCCGTCGCCCGCGGCGCGGTCGGCGGCGAAGTTGTCCTTCCCGCCGAGCCAGTAGTCATACACCCGCGCGATGTGCGCCACGCTGGTGTCGAACGCCGGCTGCTGGCCGCCGCCCGGGGTGGCCGTGTCGTCGTGTTCGGCTGTCACCGACCCGTCTCCCTCCGGTTCCACGTAGCGTACTGCGGCGCCGGTCGCGCGCCGCGGCCGTGCTAGAACAGGCGGGTGGCTGCCCAAGATCCGGACCGGGCCGTCGGCGAGCAGGACAGCCTGCACCTGCGGGGACACAGTTTCGGGCCGCGCCGGCTGCTGGTCATGGCGATCGTGAACCGGACCCCGGACTCCTTCTACCGGCCCGGGGTGACGTGGGACGAGCCGGCCGCGCTGGACCGGGTGCACCAGGTCGTAGCCGAGGGCGCCGACATCGTGGACATCGGCGGGGTCCCGGCCGGGCCCGGCTCCGACGTGGATTCCGGCGAGGAGATCCGGCGCACGGCCGGCTTTATCGCCGCGGTGCGGGCCGCCCACCCCGACGTCGTGATCAGCGTCGACACCTACCGGCACGAGGTCGCCCGCGAGGCCTGCGCCGCCGGAGCCGACCTGATCAACGACGCGTGGGGCGGCCAGGACCCCGGGCTGGCCGAGGTGGCAGCGGAGTTCGGCGCCGGCCTGGTCTGCGCCCACGCCGGCCCGCAGCGGCCGCGGACCCGGCCGCTGCGGGTCAGCTACCCGGACGTCATGGCCGACGTGCTGGGCCAGACGCTGACCCTGGCCCGGCGCGCGGTCAAGGCGGGCGTCGACCCGCGCCGGATCGTGATCGACCCGGCGCACGACTTCGGCAAGAACACGTGGCACTCGCTGGAGGTCACCCGGCGGCTGCCGGAGATGGTGGCGACCGGCTGGCCGGTCCTGGTGTCGGTGTCCAACAAGGACTTCATCGGCGAGGCGCTGGACCTCCCGGTGGGGGAGCGGGTGGCGGGCACGCTCGCCACGACCTCTGTCTGCGCCTGGCTCGGAGCCCGGATATTCCGTGCCCACCAGGTCGCGTGGACCCGGCAGGCGCTGGACATGGTCTGCGCCATCCGCGGCGACATACCGCCCGCCCGGGCGGTCAGAGGCCTGGCCTGACTAACGGCCTTACTTGACGGTGACCGGACCCGTGCCGGCGAACGAGGAGAAGGCCGTCGACGTGATCGGCTTGGCGGTGCTGGAGGTGTTGCACTTGCCGTTCGACAGCCTCGGCCCGGTGGCACGGAACAGGGCCACGATGCCGAAGTTGCCGGTCGCGCCGGCCCAGGAGCCGGTGGACTTCGACCCGACGATCGTGGTCGGCACCGTGATCCGGTCGGTGAACACGCAGGTGGTGGGGTTCCCGCTGGCGGTGCCGTTGCCCACGTTGCGGTCCAGGACGATGACCAGGTTCCCGGCCTTGGTCTTGATGGTGTGCTGGTCGCCCTTCTTGTTGCCGCCGCTGCCCAGCGCGATGGTTCCGGTGGTGGAGACCGGCCCGCTGAACGTCAGCGTGTAGGTGGTGACGTTGGCCAGGGCCGGGGCGCCCCGCAGCACGCCAGAGAAGCGCTCGGTGCCGGACGTGCTGCTGCGGCCGGCCGAAGAACTGGAAAAGGCCGCGACCGGCAGGGTCAGCGCCGCCACGGCGAGCGCAGTAACGATCTTCCTCATGTTCCCCCCGTTTTGTCCCCCCTTGGGCGATGCCGCCAGGGCTAATGGACGTGATGCCCACAAGACCGATCGCGCCAACCTTCGTTATCGCTAGCCTGCGGTCAGCGGCGGTTTCCAGCCGTCCGGGACTGGACAGGGAGCAGGCATGCCGGAGGTCAGGTTCGACGGGCGGCCGGTGCTGGTGTTCGGCGCGTCCGGGGCGCTCGGCGCCGGGGTGGCGGCGGCCCTGGCCGAGGCGGGCGCGTCGGTCACCGGGGTGGACCGGGCGAAGCCGCCGGCCGGCCGCGCGCTGGACGGCGTGGCCTACCGGGAAGCCGATGCGGGCGATGAGGACGCCGTACGCGCGCTGTTCGACTCGATGCCGGCCCCGTGGGCGGTGCTGAACACCGTCGGCGGGTTCGCCGGGCAGCGGGCCCTGGCCGATCTTGACCTGGCGGAGCTGGCCGGCCAGGTCTCGCTCAACCTGGTGACCGCCGCCGTGATCACCAAGCACGCGCTGCGGGTCATGCGGCCCGCCGGCCAGGGCCGGATCGTGCACACGGCCAGCCGGGCCGGGGTGGTCACCAAGGGCTACGGCTTCGCCTACTCGGTGAGCAAGGCCGGCGTGCTGCACCTCGTCTCGATGGCGGCCGACGAGGCTCGCGGCAGCGGGATCACGGTGAACTGCGTGGTGCCCAGCTTCATCGACACCCCGGCCAACCGGGCGGCTATACCCGACGCCGACTATGCCGCGTGGCCGAAGGTGCCCGACATCGCCCAGACCTTTGTCTACCTGGCCAGCCCGGGATCCGGCCTGGTGAACGGCGCCGCGATCCCGGTCTGAACCGCCGATTACGCTCGGTAACCCCCGAAGCACGGCGCGAACGGCGCCTTGTGTAGTTTGGGTTCCTCGCGAGGGTGGGGCACTCTCGTCCGGCGATCTGAGGGGACAGATGGCCATGGGGGTCGAAACTGTTGCGCGGACGGTCAAGCGCGGCACCGCGGCGGCGCCGCTGACGTTGTCCGTCAACGGCCAGGCGCACGAGCTGGCGGTCGAGCCGCGGGTCAGCCTGCTGGACGCCCTGCGCGAGCACCTGGGGCTGACCGGCTCCAAGAAGGGCTGTGACCAGGGAACGTGCGGTGCCTGCACGGTGTGGGTGGACGGCCGCCGGGTGCTGGCCTGCCTGACCCTGGCGGTGGCCTGCGAGGGCCGCGAGGTCACCACGATCGAGGGGCTGGCCGGGGACGGGGGCCTGCATCCGATGCAGGAGGCGTTCGTCGCGCAGGACGCGTTCCAGTGCGGCTACTGCACCCCGGGGCAGATCATGTCGGCGGTCAAGCTGCTCGAGGAGGGCCACGCCGGCGATAACGCCGAGATCGCCGAGTGGATGAGCGGCAACCTGTGCCGCTGCGCCGCCTACCCGCACATCCGGGCCGCGATCCGCGAGGTACGCGACTCGGCGGGCGCCTAGGCATGCGGCCGATCAGCTACGCCCGGGCCGCCAGCGTCGACGAGGCGATCGCCGCGGTCCGGGCCGACGGCGAGGGCGCGTTCCTGGCGGGCGGCACGACCGAGATCGACCTGCTCCGCCAGAACGTCATCGGCCCCCGCCTCCTGGTCGACATCAACGACCTGCCGCTGGACCGGGTGGAGGACCTGCCGGACGGCGGGATCCGGATCGGTGCCCTCGCCCGGATGAGCGACGTCGCCGTCGTGCCCAGCGTGACCAGCGCGTTCCCGATGATCTCGCAGGCGCTGGTGCTCGGCGCCTCGGCGCAGCTGCGGAACATGGCCTCCATGGGCGGCAACCTGTGCCAGCGCGTCCGGTGCGGCTACTTCCGCGATGCCACCTCACCGTGCAACAAGCGCGATCCCGGCAGCGGCTGCGCCGCGATGAACGGGTTCAACCGCGGGCACGCGGTCCTCGGCACCAGCGACTGGTGCATCGCCACCCACCCCTCCGACGTGGCCGTGGCCCTGGTCGCGCTCGACGCGGTGATCCACACCCGCGGGCCGGGCGGAGAGCGGGCCATCGGCATCGACGACTTCTTCCTCCTGCCGGGGGACACGCCGGAGGTCGAGCACCCGCTCGACCACGGCGAGCTGATCGTCGCGATCGAGGTCCCCGCCACCCCGATCGCGCGCCGGTCCGTCTACCTGAAGTTCCGCGACCGCGAGTCGTACGAGTTCGCCCTGGTGTCGGTCGCGGCGGCGGTGCGCGTCGAGAACGGCGCCGTCGCCGAGGTCCGGCTGGCGCTCGGCGGGGTCGGGACCAAGCCGTGGCGGGCGCGCCGAGCCGAGCAGAGCCTGCTCGGCCGGCCGGCGCAGGAGGCCAGCTTTGCCGAGGCGGCCGATCAGGAGCTGGCGATGGCCACCACCAGGCCGCTGAACGCGTTCAAGGCCGAGCTTGCCAAGCGCGCGATCGTCCGGGGGCTCACGACGGTCACGAACGGGGACGGGCGAACAGGCGCGCAAGCGGACGGGCGAGGGGACGCACGATGAGCGGAGCGATCGGGCAGGACGTCCGGCGGGTCGATGGCCCGGCCAAGGTCAGGGGCTGCGCGCAGTACTCCGGCGAGATCATGCTGCCCGACCTGGCCTACGCGCACATCGTCGGGGCGCAGATCGCCAGCGGCCGGGTGATCGAGATCGACACGTCGGAGGCGGAACGGGCCGGCGGCGTGGCCGGCATCATGACCCACCGCAACACGCCGAAGGTGAACCAGCCGCCGCTGATTCCCTCCCTCATGGGCGGCCCGGCGCCGGGCGAGACGTTCTTCCCGATGCAGGACGAGACCGTGCACTACGCCGGCCAGCCGGTCGCGGTCGTGGTGGCCGACAGCCTGGAGCGGGCCGAGCACGCGGCCACGCTGGTTCAGGTCAGCTACGCCGAGACGCCGTCGATCACCACGATCGACCAGGGCCGCGGCGACAGCTACATACCCGACAAGATCTTCGGCGGCTTCATGCCGGGGCGGACGAGCCGTGGCGATGCCGCCAGGGCGCTCGCGGACGCCGAGGTAAAGATCGACGCGGCGTTCTCGTTCGCCGCCAATCACCACAACCCGCTGGAGATGCTGACCACCACCGCGGCCTGGGACGGCGACCAGCTGACGCTCTACGACTCCTGCCAGGGAATCAAGGCCGTTCAGCTCACCGTCGCCGCCCTGCTCGGGCTCTCGCCGTCCAACGTCCGGGTGCTGACGCAGTTCGTCGGCGGGGCGTTCGGCTGCAAGGCGATGGTCTGGCCGCACGTGACGCTGGCGGCGATGGCGGCGCAGTACGTCCGGCGGCCGGTGCGGCTGTCGGTGAACCGCGGCCAGATGTTCACCTCGTGCGGGCATCGCGAGGAGCAGGAGCAGCACATCGAGCTCGGCGCAGGCCGCGACGGCCGGCTGACCGCGATCCGCCACCACAAGACCTCGGTCACCTCGCCGTTCGACGACTGGGCCGAGCCCGCCTTCGGCGCGTCCTCCCAGCTCTACGCGTGCCCCAACCACGAGGGCGTGCACCACCTGATCCACGGCAACACGATGACGCCGACGTTCACCCGCGGCCCGGGCGAGGCGCTCGGCGTGTTCACGCTGGAGTGCGCGATGGACGAGCTCGCCAGCGAGCTCGGCATCGACCCGATCGAGTTGCGGATGCGCAACCTCACCGACGTCGACCCGGGCACCGGCCACCCCTGGTCCAGCTACGGGCTGCCGGAGTGCATCGAACGCGGGGCGCGGCGCTTCGGCTGGGAGGGACGCGACCCGCGGCCCCGGTCGGAGCGTGACGGCAACTGGCTGATCGGCACCGGCATGGCCCTGGCCGGGTACCCGGTCGCGTTCTTCATGCGCACCCAGCGCGCCCGGGCGCACATGTACGCCGACGG
>Ga0335072_10007583_pt1 | contig 15795 bp, 14 predicted proteins | sample Lox_Sample_21_FD_206725 | JGI IMG/M metagenome (GOLD analysis project Ga0335072, IMG submission 206725) | Soil microbial communities from Loxahatchee National Wildlife Refuge, Florida, United States - Lox_Sample_2.1 | ecosystem: Environmental > Terrestrial > Soil > Wetlands | place: USA... | reverse complement strand
CACCCGGGAACTCGACAAGCTCGTTGCCGCCGACAACGTGCTCTCGGATGCCGAGGTCTGCCGGCTGCATGCCCTGCACATCGCCGGGCGCGACGTCCAGGCCTTCGAGCTGGCGCAGAATCAGCTGCGCGAGGTGCTGGGGGAGTCCGAGAAGGAGGCGGCGCACGCGGAGCGCTCGGTCAAGCGCTTCACGACGACCCTGGATGACGCCATCGAGGAGGCGCGCCGGCACGAGGGTACCGAGACCTTCGTCGAGAAGGTGAACCGGGTGCTGGCCGAGGCCTCCATGCTGCAGAGCGTTCTCGGCGTGCTGCACCAGCAGCTCGCCCGGCAGCGCGAGGAGGTCGATCACGTGATGGAGCGCCTGGAGCGCGCGCAGACCGAGCCGCTGCGCGATCCGCTGACGGGCCTCAACAACCTGCACGGCCTGCGCCGCGCCCTCGAGGCGCGCGAGACCGCCGGGCTCGCCGGTGTCGCCTTCCTCGCCGTCGACGTCGATCATTTCAAGCGGGTCAACGACACGCACGGGCACGTCATCGGCGACAAAGTGCTCGCCCGGGTCGCCGAGATCCTGCGCGAGCACCTGACGGGCGAAGACATGGCCGCCCGCCTCGGGGGCGATGAGTTCGCGATGTTCCTGCCCGGCAAATCCCTCGATGCGGCCGCCGCTCTGGCCGAGGACGTCCGCGCCACCGCCACCCGCACCATCATCACCCGCGCCGATGGAATGCAGTACGTCGGCGCCGTGACGCTGTCGATCGGTGTCGCGATCGGTGAGCCTGCCGATACCCTGGAATCCCTGCGCCACCGCGCCGACGAGGCCCTCTACGATGCCAAGGACGCCGGCCGTAACCGGATTGCACTGGCCGGCGGCCACAGCCGCGACAGCTCAGCCGCGTCCTGACGCGGCGCCCGGATCCACCGCTAACACTCAGTCACGTTGACCGCCAGGCCGCCCTGGGACGTCTCCTTGTAGATCGTCGACATGTCGGCGCCGGTCTGGCGCATGGTGGCGATCACGTGATCGAGCGAGACCTTGTGTGAGCCGTCGCCGCGCATCGCCAGCCGCGCCGCATTGATCGCCTTCACGGCGCCCATGGCGTTGCGCTCGATGCAGGGGATCTGCACCAGGCCGCCGACCGGGTCGCAGGTCAGGCCGAGGTTGTGCTCCATGCCGATCTCGGCCGCGTTCTCGATCTGCTCGTTGCTGCCCTGCAGCGCGGCGACGAGCCCCGCGGCGGCCATGGAGCAGGCGACCCCGACCTCTCCCTGACATCCCATCTCCGCGCCGGAGATCGAGGCGTTGCGCTTGTAGAGCATGCCGATGGCGGCCGCGGCGAGCAGGAAGCGGATCACTCCTTCATCGCTCGCGCCGGGCTCGAAGCGGCGGTAGAAGTGCAGCACCGCGGGCACGATGCCCGCCGCGCCGTTGGTCGGCGCGGTGACGACCCGGCCGCCGGCGGCGTTCTCCTCATTGACGGCGAGCGCGAACGCGTTCACCCAGTCCATCGCATCGAGCGGCTTGGAGGGGCCGCTCTCGGAGAGCACGCGGTAGAGCTTCGGCGCGCGCCGCCGCACCTTGAGGGGGCCGGGCAGCACGCCGCTCTGATGGAAGCCGCGCTCGACACAACCCTGCATCACTTCCCACTGGTGCAGCACTCCCGCGCGCACCTGCGCCTCGCCGGCCCACGTGCGCTCGTTGGCCATCACGAGCTCGAAGAGCTCGAGGCCGTGCTCCCGGCAGAGCGCCAGGAGCTCCGCGCCGGAGTTGAAAGGATAGGGCGGTTGCGGCCTCTCGGTCGCCTCGCGCGCCTGGCTCTCTCCGCCGCGGACGATGAAGCCGCCGCCGATCGAGTAGTACTCCTCCTCGCGCAGTGTCTTGCCGTCGGCGGCGGCGGCCGTGAACCGCATGCCGTTCGGATGTCCGGGGAGGCGCTCGCTGCGCAGGAGCAGGAGCCGTGTCTTCTCGTCGAAGTCGATTTCGTGGCGGCCGAGGAGGCGGATGCGCTTCTCCGACCGAATGCGCTGCAGCGTCGGCTCGATGCTGTCCGGATCGACGGTCTCGGGATCGGCGCCCTCGAGCCCGACCAGCACCGCGCGGTCGGTCCCGTGGCCGAGGCCCGTGAGAGCGAGCGAGCCGTACAGACGCGCCGTCACCTGCTGCGTCGCGGACAGGAGTCCGTCGCGCTCCAGGCCCAGCACGAACTCGTGCGCGGCACGCATCGGCCCCATGGTGTGGGAGCTCGACGGGCCGATGCCGACTTTGAAGATGTCGAAGACGCTCAGGGACATGCGGAATCCTCTTGCCCGCCCGGCAGATATGGGGCCGATTATCGGTCAATCCAGACGGCGTGGCCTGTCCGTCTGCGACGGTCCCGCGCTCATTGGCGACCCCGCATGCGACGCAGCTCTTTCCTTTGATGCTTATCTGGACGCTCCTCCGGACGGGGAGCCATAGCCGCGGCGAGACGCATACGCTGCGCATGAAGCTCACGCCTTGCGCGGCTGGCGTCCGTCTCCGTGTAGCACTTCTGCGCTTCGGTGGCCGGTCCGCGGCGCTGCGGAACGGCTACGACTTCGCATTCGAAGTCGACGGCGCCTCGGGTGAAGGTCACGAAATCTCCCGGACGCACGCTGTGAGACGGGCGCACCCGCGCGCCGTTGATATGGACCTTCCCGCCGGTCACGGCCTCCGCGGCCAGCGATCGCGACTTGAAGAGGCGCACCCCGAAGAGCCAGCGGTCGATGCGCGCAGCCGCCGGGCCGCTCCCCGGGTCGCTCATAACACCAGCCGGCCGGCTTTCACGACCGAGCGGCGCGGATTGAAGCCGGTCCAGTAGCCGAGCTCTTCCGGCTCGCCGATGCTCCAGACGACGAAGTCGGCGGCCTGGCCGGCTGCAATCGTGCCGCGCTCCGCCTGCATCCCCAGCGCGCGGGCGGCGTGCCGGGTCACTCCCGCCAGCGTCTCCTCGCAGGTCAGGCCGAACATCCGGGTGGCCATGCTCATCGCCAGGAGAAGCGAGCTGCCGGGCGCCGATCCGGGGTTGCAGTCCGAGGCGACGGCCATGCGGGTGCCGGCGGCGCGCAGCGCCGCCAGCGGCGGCCTGCGCTCCTCACCCAGGCAGAAGAACGCGACCGGCAGGAGCACCGCCACGGTGCCCGATGCCGCCAGAGCCTCTGCTTCCGCCGCGGCGGCATACTCCAGATGATCGCAGGAGAGGGCCCCGCGGCGAGCCGCGAGAAGGCTGCCCCCGAGGTTGGAGAGCTGCTCGGCGTGCATCTTCACCGGGACGCCGAGGCGATCGGCGGCATCGAAGAGCCTCTCTGCCTGTTCGACGCCAAATCCAATGTTTTCGCAGAAGATGTCTACAGCATCTACCAAGCCCTCTGCATGGAGTCGCGGCAGCCACTGCGCGGCGATGTCATCCATGTAGGCGTCAGGCCGACCGGCATACTCGGGCGGCAGGGCGTGCGCGGCCAGCAGTGTCGTGCTGACCGTGACGGGCAGAGCCTGCGCAAGCGACCGCGCGACCCGAAGCATCTTGGCCTCATCCTCCAGCGTCAGGCCGTACCCCGACTTGATCTCCACCGTGGTGACGCCTTCGGCGAGCAGTGCCTGCAACCGCGGCAGACTCTCATCGAAGAGCTGTTGCTGCGAGGCGGTCCGCACCGCGCGCATGCTGGAGAGAATGCCGCCCCCGGCCCGGGCGATCTCCTCATAAGAGCGTCCCCGCAGCCGCTCGGCGTACTCCGTGGCCCGCGTGCCGGCGAACACCAGGTGGGTATGGCAGTCGATGAGGCCCGGGGTCAGCCAGCCGCCCTGCAGATCGTGCGTTTCATCCGGGCGCAGGTCCCCGGGCAGCTCGCGCTCCGCGCCCACCCACTCGATGCGCGGGCCGCGCGTCAGCAGGGCCCCGTGCGGATACCGGGTCATCGCCGCATCGCAGGCGGCGATGCGGACGTTTCGCCAGAGGTGCAGAGTCTCGCCCATGGTCACGAATGATAGGGAACGGTTCCCCTGGTGTGAACATTTGGGTACAATGCGCGCCCCCACGGGCTCGGCCGTGGGAGCACGAGAGCCAGAAAGCCCCCCGAGGGGCTTTTTGTGTTTATGGCGGTAGGGAAAGTCATGGGCCTCACGGCCCTTTTTGTTTTTATAGCCACGTATGTCAGCCACCTTGCGAGAGCGGCTCATCGCCCTCATCGAGCCCCTCGTCGGGAGGCTGGGCTACGAGCTCGTCGAGCTCGAGCATACCGCCGGACGCGGCAGCGCCGTCGTACGGCTCTTCATCGATCGCCCCGAGGGCGTGGGGCTCGAGGACTGCGAGCGGGTGAGCCGCGAAGTGTCGGCCCTGCTCGATGTCGAGGACCCGATACCCACCGCGTACACGTTGGAAGTGTCGTCGCCGGGATTCGACCGGGTGCTGCGCACGCAGGCGCATTTCGCGCGCTTCGTCGGCTCGCGGGTGGCGGTGGAGCTGGCGGCGCCGCGCGAGGGGCGCCGGCGCTACACGGGCACGCTGCTGTCGGCCGATGAGGCCGGCATCGCGCTCGAGGTCGACGGACAGCGTGTCGCAATTTCTTTTGCTGAGATTGGTAAGGCCAGGCTGACGGGCGAGGTGACAGAGTGAACAAGGAAATCCTGATGGTCGTCGATGCGGTCTCCAACGAGAAAGGCGTCGACAAGGAGGTGATCTTCGAAGCGCTCGAAGCGGCGCTGGCCTCGGCTACCCGTAAGAAATACGGGGAGGAGTGGGACGCCCGTGTCGCCATCGACCGCCGCAGCGGCGACTACGAGACGTTCCGCCGCTGGAAGGTGTTTGCCGATGACTCGACGGAGCTCGAGGCGCCGGAACGCGAGCTGCGCCTGGACGATGCGCGCGAGCTCGACCCGAAAGCCGACGTCGGCGGCTTCGTCGAGCAGCCGATGGAGTCGGTGTCCTTCGGCCGCATCGCCGCGCAGCAGGCCAAGCAGGTCATCGTGCAGAAGGTGCGCGAGGCGGAGCGCCAACAGGTCGTGGACGCCTATCAGGACCGCGTCGGCACGCTGGTGAGCGGTGTCGTCAAGCGCGTCGACCGCAACGGCATCTTCGTGGACCTCGGCTCCAACGCCGAAGGCTTCGTGCCGCGCACCGACATGATTCCGCGCGAACAGGTCAAGGCGCAGGACCGCATCAAGGCGTTCCTGAAGGAAGTGCGCTCGGAGCTGCGCGGGCCGCAGCTCTTCCTGACGCGCACGGCGCCGGAGTTCCTGATCGAGCTCTTCAAGCTCGAGGTGCCGGAAGTCGGCCAGGGCCTCATCCAGATCCTGGGCGCGGCCCGCGATCCCGGCGTGCGCGCCAAGATCGCGGTGCGCAGCAATGATCCGCGGATCGACCCCGTGGGCGCCTGTGTCGGCATGCGCGGCTCGCGCGTGCAGGCGGTATCCAACGAGATCGCCGGCGAGCGGGTCGATATCATCCCCCACAACGAGAACGCGGCGCAGTTCGTCATCAACGCCATGTCGCCGGCGGAAGTCATGTCCATCGTGGTGGACGAGGACTCCCACAGCATGGACATCGCCGTCGCGGAGGAGAAGCTCTCGCAGGCCATCGGCCGCGGCGGGCAGAACATCCGCCTGGCGAGCCAGCTCACCGGCTGGGAGCTCAACGTCATGACGGAGTCCGACGCCGAGGCGAAGAGCGAGTCGGAAGCGAAGGCGCTCGTGCAGTTGTTCATGAAGCAGCTCGACGTCGATGAGGACGTAGCCACCATTCTCGCGCAGGAGGGATTCTCGACCGTGGAGGAAATCGCCTACGTGCCGCAGGGAGAGCTGGCGTCCATCGAGGAGTTCGACGAGGACATCGTCAAGGAGCTGCGCAACCGTGCGCGCGACGTGCTGTTGACTCAGGCGATCGCCAGCGAGGAGACATTGGATCAATCGATGCCCGCCGACGACCTGCTGCTGCTGGAGGGCATGAGTCCCGATCTCGCGCTCGCGCTCGCGCGGCGCGGCGTGCGCACCCGCGAAGACCTCGCGGAGCAGTCGGTGGACGATTTGAAGGACATCGAGGGGCTGCCTGCCGAAGAGGCCGGCAAGCTCATCATGACGGCCCGGGCCCACTGGTTCCAGGCGGGTCAGGCCTGAGGGTACGAAAAGTATGGCGGAAGTGACGGTTTCCCAGTTTGCCGAGGTCCTGAAGGTGCCGGTGGATCGGCTGCTCGTGCAGCTCGATCAGGCCGGCATCAAGGTCAACGGACCCGATGACCGCATCAGCGACGATGCGAAGCTCGAGCTGCTGACGCATCTGCGCCGCAGCCACGGCGGCGCGGAGAGCGAGCGCGATGCCGCGCCGCGCCGCATCACGCTGAAGCGCAAGACACAAAGCGAGCTGAAGCTCGCGAGCGTCCAGGGCCGCGCGCGGACGGTCAGTGTCGAGGTGCGCCAGAAGCGCACCTACATCAAGCGCGATGTTCTCGAGGAGCAGGCGCGCCAGCAGCAGGACGAGATCGACCAGAAGCGGCGCGAGGCCGAGGAAGTCGTGCGCCGGGAGACCGAGCGCGTCGAGGCCGAGCGCCGCGAGCGCGAGCGCCTGGAGACGGAGAACCGCCGCCGCATCGAGGAAGAGGAAGCCGCGCGCCGCCGGGCGCAGGACGAGTCCCGCCGCGTGGCCGAGCAGCGCGCGCGCGAGGAAGAGGAGCGCCGCGAGCGCGAGCGCGAGGAGCAGCAGCGTCAGGTGCTGCAGCGCGAAGCGCAGGAGCGTCAGGCTCAAGAGCGTCAGACACACCAGGTTGCGGCGGAAGCCCCCGCGCCCTCGGCATCGGAGCCGGCGCGCGCCGCTCCCGCCGGGTCCCCGGCCGGCGCACCCGCCGGGCGGGAGCGGGCACCGGCACCGGCTGCGCCGTCCCGGGATCGTCCCGCCGTGGACGATCGGCACACGCGCTACGGCAGGCAGGAGCTGCACGTCGCGACCGATGTCAGCTCGCGCTACAAGAAGAAGCGGCGCGTCAAATCACGCGCCATGCCGAGCGCCACCGATGGGCGGCACGGGTTCGAGATGCCCACCGCGCCGGTCGTGCGCGAGGTCGGCATCGGCGAGACGGTGACGGTCGCGGAGCTGGCGCAGAAGATGGCGGTCAAGGCGACCGAGGTCATCAAGGTGCTCATGAACATGGGCGTCATGGCGACCATCAACCAGCCGATCGATCAGGACACCGCGGTGCTGGTGGTCGAGGAGTTGGGTCATACCGCGAAGCTCCTCAAGGAAAACCAGATCGAGGAGGATCTCCAGGGCGCGGCGCCGGAAACGACGGAGCTCGAGCCGCGGCCGCCGGTCGTGACCGTCATGGGCCACGTCGATCACGGCAAGACCTCGCTGCTCGATTACATCCGGCGTAGCAAGGTCGCCGCGGGCGAGGCGGGCGGGATCACGCAGCACATCGGCGCCTATCACGTGGAGACGCCGAAGGGCGTCATCACATTCCTCGACACCCCGGGCCACGCCGCCTTCACGGCGATGCGCGCCCGCGGCGCCAAGGCGACGGACATCGTCATCCTGGTGGTCGCCGCCGATGACGGCGTGATGCCGCAGACGGTGGAGGCGATTCAACACGCCAAGGCCGCGGGAGTCCCGATCGTCGTCGCCGTCAACAAGATCGACAAGGGCGATGCGGACCCGGACCGGGTGCGCACCGAGCTCGCGAAGCAGGAAGTGATCCCCGAGGACTGGGGCGGCGAGAACATGTTCGTCAACGTCTCGGCCCGGACCGGGCAGGGCATCGACGAGCTGCTCGAGGCCGTGCTGCTGCAGGCGGAAGTGCTGGAGCTGCGCGCGCCGCGCACCGGCCTGGCCACCGGCGTGGTGATCGAGTCGAGCATCGAGAAGGGCCGCGGCGCGGTGGCGACCGTGCTGGTGAAGAGAGGCACCCTGCGCCTGGGTGATCCCATCATCGCCGGCTCGGAGTTCGGCCGCGTGCGTGCGCTGTTCGACGAGAACGGCCGCCCGGTGGAGGAGGCGTCTCCGTCCATGCCGGTCGTGGTGCTCGGCCTCTCGAGCGCGCCGAATGCCGGCGAGGAGATCCTCGCGCTCGAGAGCGAGCGCAAGGCGCGCGAGGTGGCGCTCTACCGCCAGGGCAAGTTCCGTGATGTGAAGCTCGCGCGTCAGGCGACGCGCGCCGAGGATGTGTTCTCGCAGCTCGGTGAGGAGAAGGCGGGAGTCGTCGCCGTGCTCCTCAAGGGTGACGTGCAGGGCAGCGTCGAGGCGTTGCGCGAGGCGCTCACCAAGCTCTCGACCGATGAAGTGCAGGTCAAGCTGGTCGCGAGCGGCCTGGGCGGAATCACCGTGTCCGACGTGCAGCTGGCGGCCGCCTCCAAGGCCCTCATCATCGGCTTCAACGTCCGCGCCGACTCCGGCGCGCGCGATGCGATGAAGGAGACCGGCGTCGAAGTCCGCTACTACAGCATCATCTACGAAGCCATCGACGACGTGAAGCAGATGATGACCGGCATGCTGCGGCCGGAGATCAAGGAGCAGATCGTGGGCACGGCGCAGGTGCGCGAGGTGTTCCGCTCCAGCAAGTTCGGCGTGGTGGCCGGCTGCCTGGTGATCGAGGGTTATGTCAGGCGCAACAATCCGATCCGCGTGCTGCGCGACAACGTCGTCATCTTCGAGGGCGCGCTGGAGTCGCTGCGCCGCTTCAAGGACGACGTCAACGAAGTGCGTGCCGGCACGGAGTGCGGCATCGGCGTGAAGAACTACCAGGACGTGCGCGTCAACGACCAGATCGAGTGCTTCGCGCGTCTCGAGGTGGCCCGGACGTTGCAGTAATGGTGAAGAAGAGCGCGCAGGGAGGCGGACGGCTGCGCAAGATCGAGTCGGAGCTGCAGCGCGTGCTCGCGGAGCTGATCGCGCGCGAGGTCAAGGACCCGCGCGTCGGCAACGTCACCATCACCGGTGTCAGGCTCGCGGCCGACATGGGGGCGGCGAAGGTCTTCTACGCGCCGTTCGCCTCGACCCATCCGCAGGAGGAGGTGCAGAGCGGCCTCACCCGCGCCGCCGGTTTCCTGCGCGGCGAGGCCGGTCGGCGCCTGGGATTGCGCCACGCTCCGCGCCTGGATTTCGTGTTCGATGACACGACGGAAAAGGCGGCGCGCCTGACCGGCATCATCGATCGCGCCGTGCGCAACGACCGCCACTAGTTTGAGCTTGCCTGCCAACGGAATCCTCCTCCTCGACAAGCCGGCGGGGATGTCATCCAACGCGGCGCTGCAGCGCGTTCGCCGCCTCCTCGGCGGCTGCAAGGCGGGGCATGCGGGCAGTCTCGATCCGCTCGCCACCGGCATGCTGCCGCTCTGTCTCGGCGAAGCAACGAAGATCGCGGGCGAGATCCTCTCCAGCCGCAAGCGCTATCGGTTCACGCTCGCTCTCGGCTCGCGCACCGCCACCGGCGATCGCGAGGGCGCGGTCGTCGAGGAGGCGCCGGTGCCCGACCGCTGGCAGGAGGGACTGGCGGCGGCATTGCGCGGATTTCTCGGCCCCGGGCGGCAGATCCCGCCGATGTACTCGGCGCTGAAGCGCGACGGCCAGCCGCTCTACCGGCTGGCGCGCGCCGGCGTGACCGTCGAGCGCGCCCCGCGGGAGATCGAGATCTTCGAGCTGACGCCGGTATCGCAGACGGCGGCGGCGGTGGAGCTCGATGTGCTCTGCTCGAAGGGCACGTACGTGCGCACCCTGGCGGAGGATCTGGCGCGGGCGTTGGGTACCTGCGGGCACGTCAGCGAGCTGCGGCGCAGCTGGGTCGAGCCGTTCGAGGAGGAGCCCATGCATACGCTCGAGGCCGTGACCCGCGCCTGCGAAGAGGGGACTCTCGAGCTGCTGGCGGCCGACCGCCCGCTCGAGCACCTGGCGGCGGTGACCCTCGAGGAGTGGCAGGCTGACCGCATCGGCCACGGCCAAGAGGTCGCGCTGGTGCGCAGTCCGCCCCCCGGGCGGGTCCGGCTGTACGACCCGGCCGAGCGTTTTCTTGGGCTAGGCGAATCCGACGGCCGGGGAAAGATCCGGCCGAAGCGCCTGATGCTGGGTTGATGGGCCCAAAGTCGGCTGCGCCGCTTTGGGCGGCCAACCCTTTGACCGCGGTTGGGCCCGCGGCCCAGGGACGCCCCTGGTCCGGCTACGTCACTTGCTTTCGGACTTCGCTAATGGACCGTGACGTCGGGGTCCAGCATCTGCAGCGCGTGGGCCACGTCCGTAAATCCGGTCTGCCGCAGCTGCTCTCCGGAATACGTCTTCGAGACGGAGTCGCAGCCGGGTGAGCCGGGCTTGAGCGGCGTACCGTCGGCCTTGGCGCACCAGCCCGGCGGAATGACCGCGGCTGTGCGGGCGGCGGGGCGTGACGGCGTCGTGGAGCAGGCGGCGAGGGCGCCTACGCTGAGGATGCCGATGATCAGTGCTCGAATCATGGCACGCAAAGTATAGCGCGAAAGCAAGCCAATGGACTTACAGGCATTACACCGGTTAAAATTCCGCGCTTCCCAAAAGGCTACTTAAGACAGTCACTTAGGATTTAGGCGCAATGGCTCTTACCAGCGAGAAAAAAGGCGGCATTCTGGCGCAGTACCGGCGCGATGCCGCTGACACCGGCTCCCCGGAGGTCCAGGTGGCGCTCCTCTCGGAGCGCATCAACGGACTCGGCGAGCACTTCACGGCTCACAAGCGCGATCACGCCTCCCGCCGGGGCCTGGTCAAGCTCGTCAACCAACGCCGTAAGCTCCTCGACTATCTCAAGGCCACAAAACCCGCAAAGTACCAGGAGCTCGTCGAGCGCCTGGGACTTCGCCGCTAACACCCAGCACCAAGGCCGCCGTTCGCGCGGCCTTTGTGTTTGGAACCCATCTCTTTTCCGAGGGCTCGAGCTTGAGCGTAGTCAGCAAGTCATTTCAGTACGGTCCGCATTCGGTCACCATCGAGACGGGCGAGGTCGCCCGCCAGGCCGAAGGTGCGGTGAAGGTGTCGATGGGCGATACCGTGGTGCTGGTCACCGCGTGCGCCCGACAGACGGCCGCGGCCGGCCGTGATTTCTTCCCCCTCACCGTCAACTATGTGGAGAAGACGTACGCCGCGGGACGCATCCCGGGCGGCTTCTTCAAGCGTGAGGGACGCCCGACTGAGAAGGAGACGCTGACTTCGCGCCTCATCGACCGCCCGATCCGCCCGCTCTTCCCGGACGGTTTCTACAACGAGGTGCAGGTGGTCGCGACGGTGCTGTCGGTCGACCCTGAGATCGATCCGGACATCGCATCGCTCCTCGGCGCTTCCGCGTCGCTGACCCTTTCGGGCGTGCCCTTCAACGGTCCGATCGGCGCAGCCCGTGTCGGCTGGAAGGACGGCCAATACCTCCTCAACCCCACTGCCAAGCAGCTCGCCGAGTCGCAGCTGCACCTCGTGGTGGCCGCCACGGAGCACGGCGTCCTCATGGTGGAGTCCGAGGCGAAGGGCCTGTCGGAGGATGTCATGTTGGGCGCGGTGGTCTTCGGCCACGAGCAGATGCAGGCCGCCATCCGCGCCATCCGCGAGCTGGCCGCCGAGGCCGGCAAGCCGCGCTGGAACTGGCAGGCGCCGACGGACAATGCGGAGCTGACCGCCGCGGTCGCGCTGCACGCGCAGGCCGCTCTCGCCCAGGCCTACACCATCACCGAGAAGCAGCAGCGCCACACGCGCATCTCCGAGGTCAAGGCGCAGACCACCAGCACACTGACCGGCGGCGAAGCGCCCAAGTGGACGGCGGAGCAGATCGACGGCGCGCTCTTCAAGCTCGAGAGCAACATCGTTCGCCAGCGCATCCTGAACGGCGAGCCGCGCATCGACGGCCGCGATACCCGCACCGTCCGGCCGATCACCGTGAAAGTCGGCGTGCTGCCGCGCACTCACGGGTCCGCGCTCTTCACCCGCGGTGAGACGCAGGCGCTCGTCGTGACGACGCTGGGCACCACGCGCGATGCGCAGATCATCGACGGCCTGGAGGGCGAGCGCCGCGAGCCTTTCATGCTGCATTACAACTTCCCGCCGTTCTCGGTGGGCGAGACCGGCATGATGGGCTCGCCCAAGCGCCGGGAGATCGGCCATGGCAATCTCGCGCGCCGCGGTGTCAACGCCGTGATGCCCGACATGGCGACGTTCCCCTATGTCATCCGCGTCGTGTCGGAGATCCTGGAATCCAACGGCTCGAGCTCGATGGCGAGCGTCTGCGGCAGCGCGCTCTCGCTCATGGACGCGGGCGTGCCGATCAAGGCGCCGGTCGCGGGCGTCGCCATGGGCCTGGTGCTCGAGGGCAACCGCTACAAAGTTCTCACCGACATCCTGGGCGATGAGGATCACCTCGGCGACATGGACTTCAAGGTCGCCGGTACGAAGGACGGCGTGACGGCGCTGCAGATGGACATCAAGGTCGAGGGCGTCACGCCCGAGATCATGAAGGTCGCGCTGGAGCAGGCGCGCGAGGGCCGGCTGCACATCCTCGACGAGATGAACAAGGTCATCAGCACGCCGCGCGAGCGGATGTCGGAGTGGGCTCCGTCCATCATCACCCTGAAGATCGATCCGGAAAAGATCCGCGACGTGATCGGCAAGGGCGGGGCGGTGATCCGTCAGATCACCGAGGAGACCGGCACCACCATCGACATCGAGAGCGACGGCACGGTGAAGATCGCTTCCGTGAACGGCACCGCCGGCCGCGAGGCGCAGCGGCGCATCGAGCTGATCACCGCCGACGTCGAAGTCGGCCGGATCTACGAGGGCAAGGTGGCGCGCCTGATGGACTTCGGCGCCTTCGTCACCATCCTGCCGGGCCGCGACGGCCTGGTGCACATCTCGCAGATCTCCAACGAGCGGGTGGAGCGCGTGAGCGACAAGCTCAAGGAAGGCGACGTCATCCGCGTGAAGGTGCTCGAGGTCGACCGCCAGGGGCGCATCCGCCTCTCCATGCGGGACGTCGACGGGGCCTGATCTACCAGTAGTCCGCCGGTCGGGGCCTCGAGTCTCGCCGGCGGGCAATCCTGCGCAGCCACTCTGCGGGCGTGATCCCTATGTCCTCGAGGTGGCGGCCCAGGGAGTGCGAGACCCGGTTCGCGGCGCACCGCAGCCAAAAGCCCAGATGGGCATCGTTGGGGCTCAGCGGGCGCGGCTGACGAGGGGGTCTGCGATTGAATTTGCGCTTCATGTTGACTAAGAAACTAACGGAATTAGTTTCCTAGTCAACTATTTCGGTAACCCACATCGTGACCGGGCCCTTGCGGCCGGCTAGGTCGTCGCAGCCGGCAGTATGAGGTCGCGTGCGAGCGATGCCGGTTGATCTCGCCAACAGGCGGTGGCCCATTTGAGCAGGGCGACGGGCGTCGAGCCTGCGAGCTCCCCGGGTGGGGACAGCCCCAGCAGGCGCAGCACGCTCAGGAGCTCCATGCCGGCCCCGCCGCCGGCATCGAGCGCCGCTGAGCGCCGGGATTTCGAGAGCTTCTCGCCGGAGCCGGAGCGCTCGAGCAGTAGCGGGAGGTGCGCATAGCGAGGCGTCGGCAGGCGCAAAGCGCGCTGCAGGGCGATCTGCCAGGCAGTGCTTTCCAGGAGATCGGCCCCGCGCACGACGTCGGTGATCCCTTGCAGGGCATCGTCCACGACGACCGCGAGCTGGTAGGAAAATATGCCATCGCGGCGCCGCACGATGACATCTCCCAGCTTATCCATGCCGAGCGCGATCGACCCCTGGAAGCGATCGTCGAAGACGAGGGTTTCGGCCTCGTCGACCCTGAACCGCGTTGCGGTGTCGCCGGGTTTTCGCGGTCCCTCACGGCAGGTGCCGGGATAGGGCGTAGGGAGACCTGCCTCCTCGCCGCTCAGCTCCCGGCGGGAGCAGCTGCATTCGAACGTGCGGCCCGCAGCGCGCAGCGACTCGAGTGCCTCGGCATAAAAGTGTGTTCGGCGGCTCTGGTATTCGACCTCGCCGTCCCAGTGGAGGCCGAAGGCTTCCACGGTGCGCAGGATTTCATCGGCGCTGCCGGGCACTACCCGAGCGCGGTCGAGGTCTTCCATCCGCACGAGCCAGCGCCCGCCGCGACTGCGGGCATCGAGGAAGCTGCCTACGGCAGCCAGCAGGGAGCCCAGGTGCAGGGAGCCCGTGGGGGAGGGGGCAAATCTCCCTACGTATCGGTACCTATCGGTACCTATCGTCCCTATCCCCGTACTGCCGCTCGCGCCGCTCGCGGCGCTCCTGAGCCTCGATGCTCAGGGTGGCGACCGGGCGCGCCTCCAGACGCTTGATGCCGATCTCTTCGCCGGTCTCCAGACAGTAGCCGTAGCTGCCGTCCTCGATGCGCTTCAGCGCCTCGTCGATCTTGCGAATGAGCTTGCGCTCCCGATCGCGCGTGCGCAGCTCCAGGCTGAATTCCTCCTCCTGGGTGGCGCGGTCGTTGGGATCGGGGAAGTTGGCCGCCTCGTCCTTCATGTGCGAGACCGTGCGGTCGACCTCGACCATCAGGTCGCGCTTCCAGCTGTTGAGGATGAGGCGGAAGTGCTCGAGCTGCTCCTTGCTCATGTACTGCTCGCCGCGCTTGACGATGTACGGCTGTACGTTGCGCGGACCTGCGAGCAGGCTGCCGGGCTCGGCGCCCTCGACCTCGTCGCCGTCGACTGGGGCCGTCACGGCCGGCGATACATGACTCTCGTCGCGGGAGCTCGGAGCCTGCGGCTTATGGGGTGTCGCCGGGGCTGTCGCTTGGGATGATGTGGAATGTGCGGCCTTGCGCATCTCGTTGATTGCTTCCGTAGTCGTAAGGGTGATGGACGCCGCGGTGTCGGCAGGGGCTTGCGCCCTGGCCGGCGCGGTCGCCGTCCTGTGCGCGTGAGCAGCCGCCACCTTGGGGCGCTCCACTCCGTCTTTGCCGCGCTGCTCGGCCGGCGGCGGCCTGCGCGTCACCGCGGGCTTTTTGGCCGCGGGTCTCGAGGTTGCCGCCTTCTTACCCTTCGCGGACTTTGGCGCGGGCTTCTTGGCCGGCATTCGTCGCTCCTCAAAAGCATGAGCCTTGTGAAGGACGCGCGATTATACCGGCGTACCGGGGTCTGTACAGTGGCCGGAAGGCGGGTCTAAGGAGTTCTTAAGGAAGGGCGATCGGAGGCGCCGGGACCCACCCGGCCTGTCGCCGCTCGACGATCACGCGGGTATGGATCCCGCCGCGTACCTTGAAGCGTGCCTGCAGCCGCAGGAACCGCGGCGCGAGCGTCCGGGCGAGGTGATCGGCGATCTCGTTGGTCACCGCCTCGTGGAAGGCGCCGCGGTCGCGAAAGGACCAGATGTAGAGCTTGAGCGACTTCAGCTCCACGCACGTGCGGTCGGGCACGTACTCGAGCTCGAGCGTCGCGAAGTCGGGCTGCCCGGTCTTCGGACAGAGACAGGTGAACTCCGGAATCCGCATGCGGATCGTGTAGTCGTGCTCCGGGCGCGGATTGGCGAACGTCTCGAGATCGCTCGTGGGCTGTGAGGGCATGGCGATTTACAATATTATATGAAGCGCTGGATCCGGGCATCCTGCCCGGCCCAGCGCGGTTCTGGCAAAAAGCGTCGTTTTTGCCCGAAACTCCGCCACCTGCGGCGGCGGGGCACGGTCCCTGTGCCTGGGGCGCGAGGTGTTTGTTTCGAGGGGGCAATCAGAGTGGGAAGACAACGTAGATGCGGCTGACCAAGATCAAGCTCGCCGGCTTCAAATCCTTCGTCGATCCCACGCAAGTCAGCTTTCCCAGCAATCTCACCGGTGTCGTCGGCCCGAACGGCTGC
>Ga0335072_10007582_pt1 | contig 15795 bp, 15 predicted proteins | sample Lox_Sample_21_FD_206725 | JGI IMG/M metagenome (GOLD analysis project Ga0335072, IMG submission 206725) | Soil microbial communities from Loxahatchee National Wildlife Refuge, Florida, United States - Lox_Sample_2.1 | ecosystem: Environmental > Terrestrial > Soil > Wetlands | place: USA... | reverse complement strand
CGAAAGCCAGCCGATCTGGCCGCAAAGGCAGGCGGCGCTGAGACCTCGGAGAATCCAGCGCCGGCCCGGCCTGAGTGCGGGCTTTGGGAATCAGTCTCCTGCCTGCTGGGCGGCGAACTTTCCGATCAGCGGGACCATAAACCGCTCACCCTTCAGGGCTTTGAGCAGCACGATGATCCACAGAATCAGAAATGCCAGAGCGAAGAACGGGAGGATAATCCACCCGATCACCGGGATCACGCCCAGCACTACCTGCACGGCCACCGCGGCGATGCCCATGAAAATGGATTGCCAGGAGTGGAAGCGCACGTAAGAGTTCTTGTTATAGGGCTCGACGATCAGGAAGATGATCGCGGGGATGATCGTGACGTAGGCCAGGGCCCCGGCGGCATTGTCAGATAGGCCGGATTGGACAGGCTGGGACGGAGCAGGTTGCATCTGCGGATAATCGGACACGGCAAAACTCCTTCAGATAGGGGTCAGATCATAGTGGTAAATCTCCCGGTCGCGTTACAGGGTGAAAGGTGCGGGCACATGCGGCCCGCATCGCCGTTCCAGCCGACGGTGCGGGTTCTCAGCTATGCGGCGGCCCTCAGGGGCTCTAGCTGTTGGCCTGTTTCTCGGCCAGATCTCCCAGGATCGGCAACTTGAAGCGTACGCCGTTGAATGCTTTAATCAGCACAATCAGCCAAACGATGAAGAACGCCAGGCCAATGAGCGGTGTGACCAGCCACATGGTCCATCCCACAAACGGGATGCGGGCCAGGATGATGGTCGCCACGTCGACCACAGCATAGGCAATGGCCAGGAAGATGGATTGCCACGCGTGAAAGCGGACCAGCGGATTGCGGTTGAACGGTTCAACGATCAGGAAGATGATCGCCGGAATGATGGTAATGTAGGCCAGCCCGGAGGCTGCGTTGTCGCTCAGGCCCGACTGGGATGCTTCAACAGCCATGGATTCTCCTTTATCGCTCAGAACAATCGCGGAGACCCCACGCTCAGGTTTGAAAAAGTTAGACTATGGGCCCGGCAAACATGGGCGTGAAATTTGAAGTTAGATAAAGAAAACCCCCGGGCCAGACGGTTGTCAAGCGGGTTTTTTCCAGCTCCTGGCTGAATTCTTCTCAATTCCCGTAAAGATGAGCGGCAGGAAGACAGCGGCGAGCCGCTTCCGATCCCATACAATAAGGCTTGGGAGTGAAAGAATGGCGCACACGGTTTTTTGCGTTCGCTATAAGAAGGAGATGGAGGGCCTGGACGAACCGCCCTTCGACTCGGAGTTTGGGCAGAAGATTTACAAGAACGTCTCCAAGGCTGCCTGGGCCGAATGGGTAGACCGGCAGAAGATGCTGCTCAACGAGTATCGCCTGCAGCCCTGGACCCCGCAGGCGCAACAGTTCCTTGTGGAGCAGATGGAAGAGTTCTTCTTCGGCGCCGGCTCGGCTCTGCCCGCGGAGTACGTTCCACCTTCGCAGTAACCTGCCAGCCGGAACAGCCGCACGACGGCTGCGCCGGTGTAAACTACAAATGACCCCAAAAAGCCGGCTCGCCCTGAGCCGGCTACCTTGTGTCGGGACGTGGCTCAGCCTGGTAGAGCACTCGCTTGGGGTGCGAGGGGTCGGCAGTTCAAATCTGCCCGTCCCGACCATTCAATTTCATTTATCAATTCAGCTTCTGCGGCGATGCGGCATCGAGCTGCCGACCCGCGAAGCACCCCAACCCGCATGCGCGTAGGCGCATGCCGGGTTGAGACTGCGAGGGGTGGGAGGCATTGCCGAGCCATCCGCAGTTCAGATCTGCCCGTCCCGACCATTTAAATTCATTTATCAATTCAGCTTCAGCGGCGATGCGGCATCGAACTGGCGACCCGCGAAGCACCCCAACCCGCATGCGCGTAGGCGCATGCCGAGTTGAGACTGCGAGGGTGGGAGGCATTGCCGAGCCATCCGCAGTTCAGATCTGCCCGTCCCGACCATTCAGTTCATTTATCAATTCAGCTTCTGCGGCGATGCGGCATCGAGCTGCCGACCTGCGAAGCACCCCAACCCGCAAGCGCGTAGGCGCATGCCGGGTTGAGATTGCGAGGAGTGGGAGGCATTGCCGAGCCATCCGCAGTTCAGATCTGCCCGTCCCGAACCTTCAGATTTCCTTGTCGCCCAATCAGCTCGCGAATGGCGGTGCGTTCATCGGGCTGCCGGCGGCGAGCGCCCTGACCGGCAGCCCGGTGGGCGGATATTTTGTTGCTTCCATTTTCGGCCGGCGTGGTGGTTCGGGCCTGCGGTGTCCAGCAGACCTCGATCCATCTTGACCGGGATTCATGTCGCTGAGTTCAGAGGAGGCTCACGAAGGAAGGAGCGTTCGCTCAGCGAACGGAAGCGGAAGGTCTCAGAAGGTGACCAGGCTGTGTTTTGCAGCATAGATAACGAGCGAAGTCCGGTCGCTTACCTCCAGCTTCCGGTAGATGGAAGTCAGATGATGCGAGACGGTGGCTTCGCTGATGTGGAGTTTGTCTGAGATGCTCTTATTCTTGAATCCCTCGCAGATGAGATCAATCACCTGATGCTCGCGCGGCGTGAGGGCTGCGATCTTGCGCCTTTCCGGGTCCGGCATTTCCCGGGTATTCAGCAGATTCTCGAGAACCCGTTCCGCGACCGTGCGCTCAAGCCATACGCCGCCTTTGGTCACCTTGCGAATCGCGACCGGAATCTGCTGGATCGGCCACTCCCGCTGAATGACGCCCTTAGCCCCGCAGCGCAACGCGCCCTCAAGGAATCCCGGATCTTTCCGGCTGGTGAGTACTATAACCCGCGTCTCATCAATTTCCGTGACGAGCCGCTCCAACGCATCGAGCTCTTCCTGCAGGATGTCTGTGCTTACCAAAAGCACATCCGGGGAATGCCTGCGCACTGCATCCATCAGTCTCTCGCGGCTCTGGCACTCGGCCATCACCTGAATATCCGCATGATCAGCAACAGCACTTCGCAGACCGGAGAGAGTGAGGGGTTGATTATCAGCAATTACAACTTGGATGTCGCCCATAATCCTCCGCGAGCGGCCTCTCAGGAGCGATCCCTGGAGAGCCATCTTCGCCTTCGCACAAGTCGACTTCGTGGCAACTGGAATAGAACCGTGAGCAGTGACATTAATTGCATTGCGAATGGGTCAGGTGGGCGCCTGAGTCGCTGTTCGTGCATCTCACTTAGCAACGTCGGCGGCTCTATATGAAAGGTTGACCGATCCGTCCGTAGAACATCTTCTCGGTCTCTGGTTAGACGCCACCGAACCTGGAAAGGTTGGGTTTCAATCAACCGATTGGAGAACTCGTTTGAATCACATCGCTTTGCGTTTTCGCACTGTGTTCATGCTCTTTTTCCTTCTTCTGCTCGCGATTTGTTGCCCCAAAGTTCATGACCAAACCCATTTGACGGGATCCGGCGAAATTTCGCAGCCCAGCACTCAAAGCGCGTTCGATTTCGTGAACAGCATTGGCGTCAACACGCACCTGAACTATTTTGACCGCATCTACGGAAATTTTCCTCTAGTCGAACGGGAGTTGAAGTCGATCGGCATTCTTCATCTGCGCGATGGTGTGCATCTGCAGAACGACGACTATAACCGTGTCCTGTACAACCGCTGGATCGATCTGGGCAAACTGGGCATACGGTTTGATGCGGTGCTCGATCCGCGCAGCCATATCGGGCCGGTGAACGCGGGGTTGCTGGAACGCGTGGATCAACTGGCGGGGCATACGATCGAATCGTTTGAGGGGCCGAATGAACTGGATATCAGCAACCTCGCGGACTGGCCCTCTGTTGATCGCGCCTATCAGGCAAATCTTTACAGCGCGGCAAAATCAATGACCCATGCGGCGGATGTTAAGGTGCTTGGCCCGTCCCTGGCGTTTGCTTCGCACAGCGCACGGCTTGGGGATATGAGCGGCCAGATCGACGAAGCCAATCTTCATCCTTATCCGGCGGGAAAGATGCCGTCGGCCATCTTTCCCGAGCAGATGGACCTTGGAAAAGTCATGGCCGGCAATCGGGGAATCGTGTTTACCGAGAGCGGTTATCACAACGCCATCAATGACCATCGCGGACAGCCGGGAGTATCAGAGGCTGCGGCGGCAAAATACATTCCACGGCTGTTTCTGGAGGATTTTTTGCACGGCGTGGTGCGCACTTATCTCTATGAGTTCATGGATGAAGCGCCGAATCCAGCACTGAACGACGCCGAATTGCACTGGGGACTGGTGCGCGCCGACGGCTCGGAAAAGCCGGCCTTCATCGCCATGAAAAACCTGATTGCGGAGCTGAGCGATTCGGCTGAGCCCGCGCACCTGAGACCGATGAACTGGAGTCTCGGCTCGCCTGATCCGCACATCGATCATCTGCTGCTGGAAAAGTCCGATGGGGAATTCGACCTTATCCTCTGGCAGGAGATTTCCAGCTACGATGTCCGGCGGCAGACCGACATCGACAACCCGGACGTGACTTCGGTTCTGACACTCGGCCGGCGCGCCAGAAGCGTCGAGATCTACGATCCGGTCAAACAGTCCAACCCGCTTCGCGTTGCCAGCGATGTCAAATCCTTGCCGGTCAGAATTCCGGATGAACCGCTGGTAGTGAAGATCAGGTTTTGATTACGGCCTGTCAATCATTTCAGCGCCGCAGCATCGGTTGCCATCTGCCCCCGCCCATATTCGCCTGAGACCATCTCGTCGTAGACGGCTCTCACTTCAAAGGCCATGCGCGGAACGCGGAAATGAGCAATCCCATCCTGCGCTCTCTGCTGCCACAGTGTGCGCTCCGCTCCATCGCGCACCATGCGGCCCAAAGCCAAGGCCAGCGCATTCACATCGCCGCGCGGAATGAGCAGACCGGCATTGCCGCCGTCCAGGGCTTCGGCAATGCCATCCACGTCGGTGGCGACAATTGCGCAGCCGGCCTGGCGCGCCTCGATGAGCACCAGACCGAACGATTCCCGCCGCGAGGCCAGCACAAACACGTCAGCGCTGAGCATATAAGCCTGCGGCAGCACCTGGTAGCCCTCAAAATGGATGCGGTCGCGACAACGCGAAGCATGGGCCTGCCGCTCAAACTGCTCTCTGTCCGGCCCATCGCCAACCAGGTAGAGATGCGCTTCCTCTCCGATAAGCTCGAAGGCAGCGATCAGCTCTTCGATTCCTTTGCGGTAGCTCATGCCGCCCACCGTCACAATCGAGGGTCTGAGCAGCGGTTTGGGCTCCAGTTCGGCCAGAGAAGGGCAGCGCCGGTTATCGAGCGTGCGGTTCAGCACCACGCGGATCTTGCGTTCCGCGATGCCCTGGCCGGCCATTGTCGCCGCCACCGATTGACTGACCGCGATCACCCTGTCGGCGAGCCCCATCATGACCGATTCACGATCATGTACGTTGTGCACATGACCGATGAGCGCAAAGCGATAGAAGCGCCTCCAGAACCAGGCCAGGAGCAATCCCGTGCGCATATGCGCGTGGACAACATCGGGATGAAACTCCGACAGCACGGTACGCAGCGATCGAGCGGCGTGAAGCAGCCGCGACGGGCGCCGGGACTGGTCGAGCGTGATATGCAGGACTCCCGCGCGCTCCAGCAGCGGCTTGTACCCGCCGCCGGCTGACGCCACGGCGACTTCGAGTCCCTGCCGGGCCTGCTCCATGGCGAGGTCCACGGCGGTATTCACAATGCCGTTGCCGCGGTCGGTAACATCATTGAGGATGTGCAGAACGCGCATTGCCAGCTCCTATGCCACCGCAAAGTCGATAGACGGTTTGATATTTTCTGCGGCTTCGTCGGGGGCTTGCTTCGAGCGGTCCGCGGCGGCCAGACTGAGGGACGCAAACGTCCACACCATAAAGCCCAGAACCCCGATCATGACGCTGTTCAAGAGAGCCTGCGCGAGAAAGCCCACCAGGATCGCCATGGCCGAGATTACAAATGCATCGTTCCGGCCGGCGCGTCTCAATTGAAACGCCATCGACCCCAGTCCCACTGCATAAACCAATGTCCCGATCCAGCCCAGCGAGTAGAGGAACTCGAGAACGGTGCTGTCATGCGGTCCTATGATGTCGTCATCGCCCTCGGTGTTATGTTTGGCGTCGGTGCTGCCCAGTCCCTCTCCAAACGGCTCCTGCGCAATCTGGCGGAAGGCCTGTTCGTGTCCCTCGATGCGAGCGGAGAAGCTCACGTCCTGGCTCGGATCTGAAAATGTCTCCATCCGCTGCATCAGCAGGTCGTGGACAACGGGTATCTGCGTGAGGGCGAGCAGAAACACGCCGCAGGCAAAGGCGGCAATCGCCAGCCGCACGCGCTGACGCATGCTGGCGCGAATCATGAGATACACAGCTCCCGCAACCAGGCTCAGCCACGATGCCCGGCTGACCGTGAGCATCAGCGCCAGGAATCCGCATGCCGCTGAAAGCAGCCGCAGACGGCCATTCAGGCTGAAGAGCACCAGCAGACCGCATGCGGTCACCGCCGCATAGATGGCCGGTGCGTTCATGGTGCTAAAAACGCGAATCTTCATGGCCTCGACAGCGCCAAATGAGTTTAACTGCACATTGAGCATCCACAGCCGGTCCCAATCCGGCAGCATAAAGAACTGGTAGATGCCGTAAGCCCCGGTAATCATCACGCCAGGAACGACTTTTCAATAACCCGCCTGAACTCCGGATACAATTCGCGATTGTCATAGAGGAACAGGCCAAACAGTACCGGGACAATCCAGTTCAACAGTGCCCGCAGCACATCAAACAATGGCAGGCTCACCAGACCGAGTATCAGGCCGTAGAGGATGGATACGAGCGCGCAAACGTAAGGCAGCGATCGGCGATTTCCCAGGATGCGCAGAGACGTCAGCAGCGGCAGCCCGGCCAGGCCCGCCGTGATATAGGGCGCCAGCTCCACGGGGCTTGAAGGGGTCCACCCGCTTTGAAAGTCCGCAATACGGCCAAGAAATGGCGTAAGGAACCACAGCCAGAATACGAGTCCAACAAAAGCCGGCTTGGAGCGCCACAGCAGAAAGCTGCCGGAGATCAGACTGAGCACAGGAAAAACCAGCTTCAGCAGGCCAGCCTGGCCACCGGCAATGCACAGGGCCGGAATGACGATCATCGCTCCGTAGACGGCGTAGATCTGCATCCGGTGTTCCGCTGGCTGGGCCGGCGATGCCATCAGCGGCTGACGGTCTTGCTGCACGGCGGCAATCATGCGATACGCTCCCGCGCAAGGATGTTGTGCACGGAGCCCAGTAACAGCCGGACGTCGTTCCAGCCCGGCAGCAGATTGGGCGGCGAAGTTTTTAGAAATATCCTGAAGCCGCAGCAGACAAAGATCAGGCGTGCCGAGGTGGAAGCCAGCAGAGAAATGGCGGCCCCGTAAATGCCGTACTTCGGGATCAGCCAGAGCATCATCGGGATGCTGAGCGAAAGACCAGAGGCCTGCAGAATGGTGACCACACCGGGCCGATTCAACGCCATAAACGCCTGCGCCAGAACAAACACGATTCCCGACAGGACCGCTTCCAGCACCAGGATGCGCAGCGCTCCGACCGCGTTCACGTACTCGGCGCCGTAAAGCAAGCGCAGCAGCGTGGGGCCGGTCAGGCACACCAGAATGCCGCAGATGACGGTAATCAGACCGCTGGTTCGCACTGAATCTCCGGTCATCGCCAAGACCTTCTGTGCGGGATGACCCGCTGCTTTGGGAAACAGCACCATCACCACAGATTGTTGAAACACATTCAGCATTCGGGAAAGACTCAGCACAACGACATACGAGCCCATGGCGCCCGCGCTCAGCAGGCTGACCACCAGAACCTGGTCCACCTGCAGGGCCAGAGTTCCTAGTACGTCAATTCCATAGGATCGTATCCCGTACTGCAGGAGTTGCCTGACAACCGCAAACTGTATCCGCGCCGCGCGGATTCCCGTGCGGCCCACGCGGGACAGCATCAGGCAGAAAGAGGGAATCGACGCGGCAATATAAGCAATGGCCGCCGTGTAGGGGTCCATCCTGTGGAGGGAGACGAAAAGCAGAAGTCCAATCAGCGTGGCGAACGGGGTAAGGATTTGAATCGCATTGGAAGCCGTGAAGTCGTGCGATGCCTCAAGCACCGCGCGGCCGGCGAGTGTGACGGAGCAGAGCGGCACGGTGATCAGGAACAACTGCGCCGCGCGAATGACCGACGGGGAATATTGATGGAGCCACCAGGGAAGAACGAAAACAGCCATGCCGGCTGCGGCCACTCCCAGAACTGCGGCCATCGCAAAGCCATTCGTCACCAGGCGCTCACGCTCGTCCGCCCGGCTGCGAAGGTGATAAATAAGCGAGCTGGGCACGCCGAGGGTTGTCACGCTGGCCACGAAGAGAGGCCACAGGATCATTGCGGCCAACTCGCCGCGGCCGGCTGGCCCGAGCATTCTCGCGGTGAGAATGCCAGTGCCAGCCTGCAGGCCAAGAATAATTACCTTGCTTCCAATCGATTGAACGACCGCACGAAACCCATGACGCGGTTGCGCCTGTCTTGCGGCAATCGCGCCGGCTGGTTCCAACGGAGTTGCGCTCATCCAGCCCTCCGATGGAGCAGGCGGTAATCGCGCATCGACGGAGCCACCTTACAGAGGAAGTCGAGAAGCCGCTCTTGAAAGAGATGAATGTCGTAGCGCAATGCGACTTCTCTGATCGTAAGCGGATTCCACTCCAGCTGCTCGCACGTCTCCAGCGCGGCGATCAACGAATCCACAGTCTGCTCGCGGAAGAGCAGCCCATTCACTTTTTCAATGACTGTTTCTGTCGCCCCGCCCGCTCCATAGGCCACAACCGGGCGGCCGGCGGCGTTCACTTCGAGCGGCGCCATCCCAAAATCTTCTTCGCCCGGAAAGATCAGCGCGCGGCACTGGCTTGCATAGCGATTCACTTCCCGATCGGGCTGGCGGCCAAGGAATGTCACCGTCGGGCCGGCGATTGCCTTCAGTCGTTCGCGGTGTGGGCCGTCGCCGATGACCACAAGCTTCCGGCCGGTACGCGTGCATGCTTCCACGGCCAGATCGATCCGCTTGTAAGAGACCAGCCGCGCCAGAATCAGATAGTAGTCTTCCACATTTTTGCTGATCCAGAAGCGCGAAGTATCAATAGGCGGCTGGATCACTGCGGCCTCGACACCGAAGGCGGACTTCAACCGGTTCGCGACAATATGGGAGTTGGCAATGAAGTAGTCCGGCCGTTGCGCCGCCTTCACTTCCCACTGCTTCAGCCCTTGCACCATCATGTGCAGAGCCAGCTTGGTTGGCGCATTGAACTTTTCGCGCGCCATATATTCCTGGAATCGCCAAACCCAGCGCATCGGATTATGGCAGTAGCAGACATGAACGCCGTTTCGTCCACGCTTTACGCCCTTGGCGTATCCGCAGCAACTGCTCACGATGAGATCGTAGTCTTCCAGATGCGCCGACTCCACGCCGAAGGGATAAAGAAGAAAATAATGACGGTAGAGTTTTGACTTCGCGGGCAGACGCTGCATCCATGTTGTTTTGGTCTCCAGGTTGCGCAGATAGGGAGACATTTTCTCCGGCACGGAGAGCGTCGTGCACAGGTCCGCTTCTGGAAGAGCCTGATGGATAGCTTCAGTGACTCGCTCTGCGCCGCCAAACTGAGCGAGGTAGTCCTGGAATAACGCGATTCTGGGCATGGGAAAAACTCCTTAGGAATTGCCGCTCTTGGCAAGCGCTGGATGATTGCGAACGTTCCATGAAAGATTGGGATTGGGGTGGATTTCCGCGTAAAACCTCATCAACTCGGTCTGGAAGCGTTCGAGTGAGAATCTGGGACAGGTTGTACTCAGAGCCGTTTGTGCGGCCTCTGCCAGCGCACTTCTGTTGCGGGAAAGTTCCAGCAGCCTGAGCGCCAGCGCCGCGGTATCGCCTTTTTCAACCAGCCAGCCATTCACTCCGTCGGTGACGATCTCCGGTATTCCGCCCACTCGCGTGGCCAGCACCGGCGTGCCGCACGACATGGCCTCAACCAGCACCAACCCGAAAGGCTCGTCGGAAGAGTTCAGTACCAGAAGGTCGGCGGCCTGCAGCGCGGGAGATACGTCGTTGAGCCCACCGGTAAAGTGCACGCGATCCGTGAGCCCAGCCGCGGCCACCGCTGCATGAAGAGCCTGAAGATATTGCTCCTCGTGGCGAAAGACCACCCTGCCGACGATGGCCAGGTGCATATCGGGAGCCTCGCGGTGAATCTTGCGAAGGGCCACTATCAACTCCAGCAGGCCCTTGCGCGCGCAAATCTGCCCGACCGCGCACACCAGGAAAGCATCGTCTGTAACGCCGATGCTTTTTCTGAACGAGGATTGCCCCGGCTGCTTTTGCGGGAAGCGCCCGAGGTCCATGCCGTTGTGGATGGTGCGCATTCGGCTGGAGCGGGAAAGGCGTTCGTGAAAACTTTTTGCCGTGGCATGCGACACAGCAATGACGTGCGTGCTTCGATGCAAAGACACAAAGCCCCGTATAACGGTGCTGACCGGGTGCCTGGGCAGCGTGTCGTGCACATGCCAGATCACCGGCTTTCCCGTTCCCATTGCCGCTACGGACGCTGCAATTCCAGCCCGCACGGAGTTGGCATGGATGAGATCCGGATCGAGTGCGCGTATTTGCTTGCGCATGGCTGCGATCGAGCGGAGGAGCGGCATTACGGATCGAAAAAGCTTGTCGGGTCGCAGCGCAAATCGAACTTGAATCGCCGGCAATGGAAACCACTCGACCGACTCATTGTGAACTTCGGCAGCCAGTTCACCTTGCGCTGGACAGAGCACATACGGCTGGTAGTGCGCGCGGTCGAGACCGCGCAGCATGTTGATGAGCATCTTTTCTGCTCCGCTCACCAGGCCCGTGTGGTTGATGTAAAGAATGCGGGTTTTTCGAGCGGGACTCATGCAGCACCAGTGCCCTTGATGACCGCGGGCAGAGTCATGGCCAGGATCTTGAAGTCCATCCGCAGCGACCAGTGGTCAATGTAGTGAAGATCCAGAGCGATCCAGCGATCGAAGCTGACATTGCTGCGCCCGCTTACCTGCCAGAGACAGGTGAGGCCCGGTTTGACACTGAATCGCCGCATCAGCCATGCCTCAGAGAATCTGCCCACGTCGCGCATGTTCAGCGGCCGCGGGCCAACCAGAGACATTTCGCCTTTAAGCACGTTGATGAGCTGAGGCAGCTCGTCAATCGATGTTTTGCGCAAAAATGCGCCAACCCTGGTGATGCGCGGGTCGCGGAAGATCTTGAATACCGGCCCGCTGTTTTCGTTCAGGTGCTCGAGAGTGGCTTGCGCCGCCTCGGCATTTTCCACCATGGTGCGGAATTTGTAGATACGAAATGTACGCTTGCCCAGTCCGTATCGCTCCTGCCGGAACAGCACTGGACCCTTGCTGGTGCATTTGATAAGAACAGCGACAAGCAGAAAGAGCGGCGTGCACGCAATCAGGCCAAACCCCGCGCCCGCAATATCCAGCGCACGCTTGATGCGGTGGCGATAGTCCTCGCGGACCATCTTGAGAATCACTTTGCGCTCATCCTGATCAGCGCGATGGCAGTGATTGGACCAAGAGACGTCGAAAGGGTCTTCGGGATACTGCACCTGCACTCCGACGCGCTCACACACCGCAATCACGCGCTCGATGGCGGAGTAGTGCGACTTGACGGGGAGCGTAACGATGACTTCGTCAACCACCTGGCGCATAAGGATCTCTTCCAGATCACTGATCCTTCCAAGAATCGGCTCGAATTCTGCGCTGCTCTCGGCTGCAACCGAATCGACGAAGCCGACAATCTTGTAATCCCACCCGGGATGAGACTTGAGCTCTTCGCGAATGCGCAGCGCGCTCTGGCCGCAGCCAATCATCACGGCGTTTCTTGTCCGCCGAAAAAGCGGGCGCACATACAGATGAAAGAGCCCAATCGCTACGCGCGACATCAGCGTCCAGAAAGCTGCCGCGATCCAGATGAAGAGGGTAACTTCAAGGAAGCGTCCATGATGCCATTGCACGGCAATGATCTGGCCACCAATCAGCGCGGAAAGCCCGGTTGCCAGAAGCACGCGGCCCAGCACGCCGGGAGCCGACTGGTTGTGCTGCCACATGTACAGGCCGCAGTAGGAAAAGATGAAATGCCATAGCGCCCAGCACATGGCGAGTACCGCAAAGTGCCCGACGGATATTCGCATCGAGAGCAGAGCGACTGGGTCTGCGACCGAACGCCCTTCAACAGCCCAAAGCGCGAAGTAGATCAGCGTCACGCTCAAAAGCACCAGATCGGCCAGGCAGGAGAACTTGCCGGCGATGCCGCGCGCTACAGACGGGCGCAGCCGAAAGAACGAGCCCGCCGGCTCGGACCGCGTCCACGACGATGTGACTAACCGCAGACTGGCAGTGCTCTCGGATTCAGACTGCAATCCTGATCGCATAAGATCCTCCAACATCGGTTGAAAAATGAGTGCAACTTGCCCTGACGTGCACGTGCGGCACGCCCTCAGTCATTCACTCCGTAAGATTCGGGCTTAAGGAACTACCGGGAAGGGATTGAAGTACACTCCAAGATTGCTGGCTTTCATGAACCTCGAGAAGTGCTCCAGCTTATTGCGGGTTACAAGCAGCATATCTCCCGGTTCAAGTTCTGTATCCTGCTCCAGTTGCGATTGCTTCTTGATGTTATGAAGGTCGAGCTTGCGAACTTCGGCCATATCGCCGTTGATGTGGCGAAACAGGATCACTTGTGTATCCCGTGCGGAATCCTTGAATCCGCCGGCGAGCAAGACCGCCTGCAGCGCGGTTGTATCGTCATGCAGCTCGATTTTTCCCGGTCTCTCCACTTCTCCGGCCACAACCACATAGGGCTGCTGGAACTGTTTGAGAGTAATGGCGAGCTCGGGATGATTCAGCTGGCTTGACGCCAGAGCCACGATGCGATCGTGGACCTGATTCAGAGTTAACCCTCCGACCTTGATATTTCCTACGATTTCAAGATCGACACATCCGTCGGGTTCCACAGTGACGGTCTGATTGAACTCCGGAGTAAGGCGATAGTCGAGGGAGATGATATCGCCAACGTGCAGAGTATAACTTTGCCGCTGATGGAGCTGTAGATCGCCGCCCCATGCGCATAACTCGAATACGCTGAAAGATAACATGGCAATGATTGCCGGAAGCATTCGTTTCATCTGCCCTCTCCTTATTCCTTAGATGCTGCCTGCGCGACTTACAGCACGCGATCCAGCCAATCAGGCAGCTCATAAGTTCGCTTGTTCAGAATGAAACCAAGGGTCTTTCCGCCTGCGGCCGCGACACTCTGCTCGGCCAGGCGCGGATCGTCGCGGCGCGTGCGGTTTGCTTCAATGACAAGAATGACGCCGTCGACAAAAGGCGCCACGCTCAGCAGATCGCCAGAGGTCTTGAGCGAAGGGCAATCGATGATGGTGTAGTCGAACTCAGAACGAAGCAGATCGATGCAATCGCGTCGATACTGCCAGCTTCCCTCCCATGGCCCGCGATGCTCCAGGGCGCGCGAGTTCAGCTTGGACGATAGGGCGCGCGTGTCACCGCCCGAGCCATATGCGGAACTGGAGAGAGAGTTGCGGATCGCTTCGAGCGTAGGCTCATGCAATTTACGCAGAAAGCTCGTGTTGACTCCGGCCACCGAGTTGAAGTCGCACTTGCTCAGCTCTTGAAGCAGAGCGCGCGCGACGAAAGTGACGCCTTCACCCGGATTGGGAGAGCTGATGGCTACTACGAATCCGCCTGCATCGGCTTCACGCGGTTTTTGAAAAACGGTATAGAGCAAGGCGTGAAACACGGAACTCTCTACGCCATCCTTTTGCGATTGTGCGCGGCTCACGCCGAAGGGATTGAGCGATGTCATCATGAAACCTGCGACTCCTTTCGATAGCGAATGAGTGCCGGATTCACGGGCCTGCGCTCGTAAGACGACGCTCGCGAAGAGCCCATTCCGACGAAGACCGGTGCAAACTCCGCCTGCCGTTCTGAGCGCTTCTGACCGGGAATCAGCGGAATCTCAGCAAGCGCAGACAGGTGCAGCGCGCGAGAGGCCTCGTCCGCCGATGCGAATGTATTGCGGCCCATTTCCACGAAGAACACCAGGAAGCTGGCGAAGAAAACGGCTGTGAATCCGCCCAGAACCGTATCGAGCAAAGGTTTGGGACTGTAGGGCATCACGCTGAAGGTCGGGTCTTGCGCGACCGCAACGTTCAGCAGGCGGTTGGCGTTCATTGCATCGGCAATCTCGGCCTCATCCCGCTTCTGCGTATAGAGCTGATAATTATTTTCGAGATCCGTCACCTTCTGTCGCAGGGTATTGAACGGCACGGTTGAGCCTTCCACGCCAGACAGATGGCTCTCGAGGGTATTGATCTGCGCGGTGAGCGCTGCATGCTTGGCTTTGAGGGCCTGGCGCTGAGTCTCGTTCTGGATGATCGATCCAGTCACCGTCTGCCACACGGGGTTCACGTCCGTGTCATGCTCCTGCGAAGTCATTTTCTGAGCGTTGGCAAGCGCGGCCCTGGTGTCGGCAATCTGGCGATTGACCTCCTGCACCAGCCGGTCGCTTGGGGTGAACTTCGTCAGCAGTTCGGTTCGCTTGTTCTCGAGTTCGGCGAGCATGGTATTCATGCGCTCGATCGAGTAATCGTTGGGGATGGTACGCACCTCGGTCATTTGCCGCGGTGCAATCGAGCGAAGCTGATGAGTCTGCGTGCCGAGTTGCTGAGTAAGCTCGCTGATCTGCGCATCGGTTTCACGCAAATCGGTTTGCGCGTCGTTAATCTCCCGGTCGAGAGCCTGCTCAGTATCGGGCAACGAAACAATCTGCTGATTCTGCTGGAACTGAGCCAGTTGCTGCTGCGCCTGATCGAGCTGCTGCTTGTAGTTGGCGGCCTGTGCGGCAAAGAACTGCGACGTGCCAGGCGGCTGCGCAATCTCTTTCTGCTTGGTCAGGAATGCAGCCAGAAGGCGATTGAGCGTGTCCGTCGCAAGCGTCGGACTGGAGGCCATGTATGTAACGTGGATGATATTCGACTTTCTCACCATGCTGACGGAAAGATGTTTTTCGAACTCGTCGACGGCCTTGTCGTGCGCCTTTAACTGATCGTGCGATCTTTGCGCAGCGGGCCGGCTGTTCCAGTTCGGATCGATCACCTGACTCGCCAGCTCCCGGCTGATCAATAACTGAATCTCCGAGTTGATTTGTTCCTCGGTGACGCCGTTGATGGTGATTTCGCCGTTGATGCGGCTTGGCGTAATCTGCTCGTCGCCGCGCTTGTTCTGAACCAGAATGTCCATCTCGGACCGGTATTTTCTGGGCGCCAGAAATGCGTACACGACAGAGATGCCGATAATGCTCACCGCAACCATGAGCCACAGGCGGCGATAGCGAAACGCGGCCGTGACGATCGGCCGAAACGAACTGCTCTCTGCGGAAAGTGATGCTGTGTTGCCGGGAAGACTCTGCATAGGCTACGGATTGCTCCTTCGCAATGGGAGGCCTTGGATCGGCGCGGCGAGCGTTATGAGGTGCCGGGGTTCCGACGTGTTTTCGCGCCGCACTCGCGGGATAATCGAGCGCTCACGATCATGAATAACCCAAGCCGTATACGGCTGGCATCGGGGATACTTGCCTTTTTAGATGGGGATTTAATGGTGCTCAGACATGGGAGATATATGCCAGATGGACTGGCAGGAATCTGATGCAACCAATTCGGAATGAGATAT
>Ga0335072_10007581_pt1 | contig 15795 bp, 9 predicted proteins | sample Lox_Sample_21_FD_206725 | JGI IMG/M metagenome (GOLD analysis project Ga0335072, IMG submission 206725) | Soil microbial communities from Loxahatchee National Wildlife Refuge, Florida, United States - Lox_Sample_2.1 | ecosystem: Environmental > Terrestrial > Soil > Wetlands | place: USA: Florida... | reverse complement strand
CGAGCGTGGGATAGGCGAGGTTCCAGTTCCCCCAAAGCTCGTTACCCAGCTCCCAGAGGTTGCCGCTGTGGCGGGAGCCGTGCTCGTCGACGTAGCGCACCCAGTCGGCGGCTTCCTGCGGCGTGCCACTGCCGAGGTTGAGAGCGATTTGCGGCTGCGCACCGATGAGGCTGCAGAAGTGGAGGAATTCGTCGGTGCCGAAGGTGTTGTATTCGGGAATGCCCCAGGCGAGGTTGCGCACGCTCACGCGCTTGTCGCGAGGACCGATGCCGTCGCGCCAGTGGTAGCCGGAGGTAAAGTTGCCGCCAAAGCGGATGAGGGGCGATTCCAAAGATTTCGCGAGAGCGACGGCGTCGGGATCGAGACCGTCGAGCGCGTCGGCGGGCATGAGCGAGAACTCGTCCACATCGACGTTTTCGTCGCCCTCGAGCTGAACGACGAAGTCAGCGGGATCGAGGCGGTGCAGTTTGCCGGCAGGGACGTCGAAGTGGAAGGTGTATTTCGTCCAGGCATCGGCGGTCGCGTCGACGTGGGCGGTGGCAAGGATCGCGTCTCCATCGTGCGCGCGCAGCGAGACGGTGAGGCCGGTGGGTCCGCTGACGTGGCGCGCGTACAGACTGCCCTCGTAGGAAAGGGTGCGATGGACGGGCAGCCAGATCTGCTGGCGGATGCCGGTGGGCTCGCCGGGCACGCCGAAGATGCGGAGCGACATCCAGGAATTAGCGGCGTCGCCGGTGCGGAGCTCGTAGCGATTGCCCTGTGCGGGATTCAGCGGCTCCCAGGGAAGGGGAAGGTCGAGCTGCGAGGCGCGCGCGAGGGAGGGCCGCTCATCGATCATCTGGCGGATGTGGCTGGTGTCCCAGAGGCCCATTTCGAGGCTGGGATTCTCGAGGATTTCGGCCCAGAGGCCGTTGTAGGTGGAGTTGCCGATGGGCTCAAGAAACGTGCCGAAGATGCTGCGCGGAATGGCCGGGCCCGCGGAGTGGGCTGCATCGACGTGAATGGATGCGACGGGTGGAATCGGCTGATCGACGACGATTTGTGCGGGGAGGGCAAGCGGCGAAGCGAGCAGAGCCAGCGCGGCGAGCCGGGATGCGAATTGCAAGGCGCCGATCCTTTCACGTGGGGAGGAAATCATGGTTGGTATCAGCCTTTTGCTTCCTGGTTATTGGGCCGTGGGCGCATTATCCGGTTTTGCGGCGGCATTGAGCTTGCGCCAGTCTTCGACATCTTTGGCACGCGCCTGCACTGCGAGGTCGTGCAGCTGCTGAAATTTCTGCACCGCGGCGCGCGCGTCGTCAGCTTTGCCCAGTTGCTTGTAAGCCTGCCCGAGACCATACCAGGCGCGCCGTTCGGTTTCTCCGGAGAGCGTGGTGGCCTTTTGGAGTTCGGCGACGGCGAGATCGTTTTTGCCGGCCGCCGCATAGGCGCGACCGAGATAGTAGTCGGCGACGGTGGGCCGGCCGTAGAGCTTCACGACCTGCTCGAGGAGCGGAATCGCCGGAGCGGTCTGGCCGCCATCGACTTCGGCGCTGGCGAGGTTATACATGGCGATGGGATTGCCGGGAGTGAGCGCGAGCTGCTGCTGGAAGGCCTTTACGGCGAGATCGATCTGTCCGGTCTGGCGGTATTCCCAGCCGAGGCCCTCGTAGAGGTCGGCTTCCTTCGGGGCGATTTTTATGGCCTGCTGATACTCGTCGATCGCTTGCGTGTGCTGCGCGGCCTGCGCATCGATCTGCGCGTTGAGCCGGTGGAGGCGCCAGGAGCCGGCGTCGAGCTGATAGATGCGCGTGTAACTTTGGCGAGCGACGGCCATGTGCGCCTGGACGCGGTAGTCGAGGATGTTGAGATCGTCAGGGGCAAGCTCGGCGGCGCGATCGAGGGGGCCGGTGGCCTTCTCGGGATGACCGGAATTGAGCTCGACGAGGCCGAGCCAGAGCTGCGTCTGCGGATTGGCAGGGTCTTCCTGGACGGCCTGATCGAGATCGGCCAGCGAGTCGCTGATGTGGTTGGTTTGATATTCGGCGATGCCCAGAAACAGATGCGCTCCGTGCGCGGAGGGATCGATTTGGAGCGCGTGCTGCATGGAGGCGATGGCTTCCGGGAGCTTGCCGCCCTTGAGCTCAGCGAGGCCCAGATCGAGCCAGGCGGGGGCGAGTCCGGGAGCTATTTGAGTCGCCTGAAGGAAAGCGGCTTCGGCCTGCGCGAGCTGGCCTGAGCGCATGGCGTCGGAACCCTGGCGGAGCAGGGATTCCAGCGATGGATTTTGCGCGACAAGAGCGGAGGAGAGGACAGCAGCGCCGAGGGCGAACAGGCAGGGGCGAATCAGTCCGGGCGAGAGGCGCAGGCAAGACAGCGATTCGGAGACGGATCGCGAACCGTGGATGAACAGCCTCAATCTCTGGCGGTGAATCCGTGACAACCCTAAGAGAGATAGCACAACGCTCGACTCCTGGACCGGCGGCAATGCGACTCCTCAGGTTAACTTCATCGCGGAAGAGGCGCGAATGCGAACCCGCTCGGCCAGGAATCGGCGTGGCCGAGCGGGATCAAACAGAGAATGAAGGTCCTGAGGCAGGCCCCACTGATCAGAACCGCAAACGGCCCGTAATCTGGACGGCGCGAGGACTGTTGGATTGATAAGTCGGAATGCCGTAGCCGTAATCGTTTGGATTGGTATCGGGCGTCCCGTAGATATGGCGGTTAAAGGCGTTGAGAAATTCGGCTTTCAACTCGAACATCAGCTGTTCGTGAATTGGCAAGTCCTTGAGCAGGCTGAAGTCTTCGTTGTACCAGTTTGGCATACGGATGTTGGTAACGCGGGGCACATTGCCGAGATTGAAGGCCCCTCCATTACGGTATTTCTCAAGGTTGAGGTCGATGAAGGCAGCGGGCGCGGTACCCGACGTGTAGGCGGGCGCGGGGTTATCCTTAGCGCCGTTGAAGAGGCTGTTGACGGTTGGATCGCTGCCGTTGGCGGTGTTGAAGGGATCGAGCTTCTTCCATCCGGCGCGGTACACAGAGCTCTTGATCGGAACAGAGGGGACCAAGGTGTAGTAGATGGATTGCTCCCAACCGGGCAGACCGCTGGCGCAACAGAATGTTATCGGCTGGCCGTCCTGATAGCGGAGAATGCCGCCGAATTTCCAGCCGCCGATGACATAGCTGAGCGGACCGTTGTTCAGCCACGGCTTGTCTTTGCCGAATGGGAGTTCGTACAGGTAACTGGCCACGAACATATTGGTCAGATCCTGGACGCTGATGGCCTTCTCCTGATGCAGATCCGCGGGGTTCTGAACCTGAGGCTGACCGGGGTTGGTGTTGGGGAGGGCGCTGTCGGTGTCGTTGAGGTTCTTCTGCCACGTGTAGGAAATCTGCAGGCTCAGGCCCTGGTGGAACTGGCGGGTGAGTGAAGCCAGCAGCGCGTCGTAGCTGGAGTGGCCAGTTGCCTGGAGGCAGCAGCCGGAGTCAATGAAGTCATACTGCGGGAAGGGCCGCAGAGCCTGCTGGATGGTAACGCCGTTGCCCCACAGGCTGAAGTAGCCGGGGAAGGGCGTTGCGACGCCATCGGTGTTGTTGAGCAGAGGAGAATTCAGTTCGTCGCCGAGAGAGAGATCCGACAGCGGCATGTTGTTGATGTTCTGGTTGTTCGCCTGGAGATTCTGGGCTTCGCTGCCGACGAAGCCAATGCTCATGATGAGATCGGTGGCGAGTTGCTGCTGCACCTGCAGATCGAAGTCATACACTGCGGCGGGCCGGCCGGCGCCCTTTTCGATGTAAGAGCCGGGCAAATAGGTTCCGTTGTAGAGGCCCGGATCGAGATCGGGCGGCGCGGCGAAAGCGGGATATCCACTATCGATCTGGAAGGCCGGATCGAAGCCGTTCTTGGAGGGGAAAACGGGGCTGGATTTATAACCGGCGTCCATGGATCCGCCGAAGTCGTCGTATTGCAGCGGGCCATAGAGAATGCCGGCGCCGCCCCGCAGGACGGTTTTGTTGTCGAGCCACGGGGGTGACCAGGCAAAGCCTACACGCGGCGCGACGTCCTTGAAGTAGGTGTTCGCCCATTTGGAATTGCAGCCGTTGCAGGTGGTACCGAAAACGAGGGCACCTGGGACACCGTATTCGGGGTCGATGGCAGTGGGACTGAAGTTCGACGTGAAATTGTCGGCCTCATGACGAGGAATGTCGACGCTATAGTTGACGCCGAGGTTGAGAGTTAAGTTCCTGCTCACCCTCCAGTCATCCTGGACATAGCCGGAGTAATACCAGGATATCCAGCGCGACTGGTGGGCGTAGAGGTTCTGGCCGCCGTTGCAGGTCAGGCCGAGCAGTTCGCTGGCAAGGCCATTGCCGGTATTGCCCGTGAAGTTGGGAGTGGCCGCGGTCTGTGCGCCGCAGAAGTTAATGGAGGGTGAGTTTTCGTTGAGGGGGGTGTATTGCTGGTAGCGGTCGTCGGTGCCGAAGGTGAGGCTGTGAGCGCCTTTCTGCCAGGAGAGGCTCTCAATCAGACGAATGCCGTTATCGACGTTGTCGCCATTGTTCGGCATGCCTTCCTGCACGGTAAATCCGTTGGTGACGACCGGGAAATTCTTCGAATCGGCATTGGCGATGCCGAGCTTCGCGAACCAGTCGGTGTTGTCCTCAACCGGGTAAGCGTAGTTTTTGCTGTTGCTGCGGTTGGAACCGACGATCAGGTGATTGAGGATGGTGGGCGTCAGGGAGTAATCCCAGCCGAAACGCCAGAAGTGGGTCTCAAAGTCCTGCTTCCAGGTGTTGGGATCGATGGGATAAGGCAGGATCTGCGGCGTACCGGAAACGCGGTTGTTGTCGCGGTCGCTGTAGGAGCTCCAGATTTTTTGCTTTTGCGTGAGGCTGGCGTCGATGCGAACCGTGGAAGTGGTGTTCTCGATGGGGGAGCTCGAAGAGAACTGGAAGTTGTTGATGATGCTGTTGGGATCTGTGGGTGCCGGATAGTAGGCGAGGATCGCCTTGGCGGCCGGCGAGAAGCCCGTAGTGATCTTGTTGCCTGGATAAGCCGTGCGGCACTCGGTGCCGCCTACGGTTTTGGTCGTTGAGGGGTCGAAGATCTGACCCTGGTAGATCGTGGATCCATCGCAGGGATTCGTCCCGACTGCGTTGGAGGTCAGAATGGCGGGATTGGAAAAGTCGCCACCGAGTTCGGGTCCGGTGGGCACGGTGGTGGTGGTGGTCGCACCGAGCGTGTATTTCAGCTGCTCCCAGGCGAAGAAGAACTGGACGCGATCGTGGAAGACGTGCACGCCCGGGATCCACACCGGACCGCCGAGGGTACCGCCGTAGTCGTTCTTGCGATCAACGGGAGTGGCGTAAGTAGAGCGGCAGGCAGCGGTGTTGTTGGAGCCAGAGCAGGCCAGCGCCTCGTTGCCACCGTTGAACCAGAGATTGGCATCGAGCGCGGTGTTGCGGAGCAACTCGTACGCCGACCCGTGGAACTGATTGCTGCCGCTCTTGGTAACAAAATTCTCGAAGCCGCCGGTGGTGCGGTTGTATTCGGCGCCGGGCACGGCGTCGGTGACGGTCAATTGCTGCAGGGCGTCGACCGAAGGCGCTTCTTCGTCGAAAGACGATCCATTTTCCGAGCGCTGCTGGCTGAGACCATCGATGAGGACTTCAGCGCCGTAGTCCTGGCCGCCGGCGATTTTGCTGAAAAAGATGCCGTTGGGGCTGTTGGCAGTGCCGGGGCCGGTGTTGCCGGGCAACAGGAAGATGAAGGCTTCAGGCGAGCGGAGCGCGCCTACGCCGCCGAGGGCGAGGGGCAGGTTGAGGTATTCCTGCGCCGTGACCGAGCCGGTGATGTCGGAAGATTGCGTCTGGATCTGGGGGGCGCTGGCATTGACGGTGACATTGATGGTGGCTCCGCCGACCTTCAGCTTGACGTCGAGAGCGGTGGTGATCTGGAGGTTCACCTGAACGCCTGTGAGCGTCTCGTTCTGGAAGCCGCCAGCGGTCACCGTGACGTCGTAGGCGCCAATGGGGAGTTCAGGGAAGCGATAAATTCCCTCCGCGGAAGTGACGGTATCGGTGGTCGCTCCGGTCTGTTGACTTTTCGCCTGAACTTTCGCGCCCGAGACCACGGCACCGGAGGAATCGCTCACTGTGCCGGCCATGCTGCCATAGACGGTTTGGGCGAGCGCGGTTGGGGCGAAAAATCCGAAAGCTGCGCAGACCAACAGGCAGAACAGCCCTGCTCTGGTAATCGCTCTCATACTGCCTCCACAAAAATGGCAAACGCCAAAATGCCAGCGGTAAGACGGCCAAAGTGTTGCGCTGGGTAAGGGGTATGCGGGATAGGGCGGATCGGAAGCGGCGCTTCCGAAAAAGTAAGCGGTTTCACGAACAGCCCTGCTGAGCAGGATCGACGGCTCACTCTCACCCCCGGGGGATGAATGAAGCAAGGTACGGCTATTGCCTGCGGCGCAAATCTGCATCGCACGGTCCGGTGAAGACTACAACTCCAAGTGGAGATTGGGTTAGACAGGATTACCTATTGACAACAGGTGAATCGCGATTGTAGGCTGCAAAGCCCGCGGTATGCGCCGCAAGGGACAAAAGGCTGGGTGGCGCAAAGACTCCCTCAAACCATCACGTGGACAAGAGATTTGCGGCGCTGCGCGCGCCTAGCGCGCAAACGTTTTCCAGCTACAGATCTTCCACGCGCACGATGCCGCGAGCGAGGCAATGGCTTACCGCCTCAGTGCGGTCGGCCACTTCGAGCTTCACCAGCAGATGGTTGACATGGTTTTTCACGGTGCTTTCCGAAATGCGGAAGACATTGGCGATCTCGCGGTTGGTTAGCCCGCGCGCGAGGAGGCGCAGAACCTCCAGCTCGCGGCTGGTGAGGGGGCGATGCATGGCGCCTTCGGCGATTTGCTTTTCGACGCCGGGGGCGATCCATCGTTTGCCGGCGCAGACAGCGCGAATGGCATCCATGAGCATGGTGCGGTCGAGGTCTTTGAGGATGTAACCAAGGACGCCGGCCTGGAGCACCTGCAGAATCTCTTCTTCGGTCTGATAGCTGGTCACGACCAGAATGCGCGCATCAGAAAATTCGGAGCGAATCTGGCGCGCGGCATCGATGCCACCTTTTTGCGGCATGCGCAGATCGAGCAACAGGACATCAGGCTGAAGCGCGCGGTAACGCTCGACGGTCTCGGGGCCATTGGAGGCTTCGCCAACGACCTCGAATCCAGCTTCGGCCTCGATAAGGCTGCGCATGCCGATGCGATAGACGAGATGGTCGTCGGCGACGAGCACGCGGACGCGAGGCGGCACGCGGCTGAGGACGGCTGCCGGGGGGAAGAGTGCAGCGGTTTCGCTCATACGGGTACGATAACGCGAATCAAGGTTCCCTCGGCGCCGGAGCGAAGCTGAAGCTGGGCGCTAACGGCCGCGGCGCGCTCGCGCATGCCAGTCATGCCGAAATGCCCCTGGCCGGGGCCTGGAACGAAGGCTGGATCGAAGCCGCGCCCGTTGTCTTCGACCTCTACGCGCACCTGGTTCTTTGCATAATCGACGCGGACGGCGATTTTGGTGGCATTGGCGTGACGCACGGCGTTGGCCAGCGCCTCCTGCACGATGCGGAAGAGCTGGTTGATGAGGTTGTAACCGAGGGCAAATGGATCCCCGGTGATCTGCATCTCGATGACTGCGCCGGTTGCGGCTTTCATTTGCACGATGCAGCGCGAGATAAGCGCATCAAGGCGATCGGTGCGGGAGGCGGAGCGCAGAATCTCGATGGAGAGATGCGACTCGTTGCGGCTGTGCCGGACGAGGTGAAGAGCTTCCCGAAGAAAGGCGCGGGCGCGGTGAGGATCGCGCTCGATGGTTTGTTCGGCAGCTTCAAGCTGAAGGGTAATGCCGGCGAAGCCCTGGGCGAGGGTGTCGTGGATGTCGCGCGAGATACTGGCGCGCTCTTCGGCTACCGCGCGATAGCGCGCGTGGTGGATGCGCGCGTAGATCTGAATGGAGATGAGCACGGCAATGGCCAGAATTCCTGAGAGGAAGAGGATGTGCTCGCGAGTCCACCACGAAGGACCCTCGACGAGCTCCAGGTCGTCGGGAGTGCGCAACTGCAGCGTGAAAGAGTCACCGTAGCTGGAACTGAGATCGCTGCTGACGAAGAGCACGCCGGTAAGGCGCAGCGTGGAGCCGGCCTGCATGAGCTTCGGCGGCAGATCGCCGGCAGCGCTGTCGCCGGCGAGAATCGCGGAGAAGTTCTGGTGACCTCCGCTGAGGTTGAGGCGAACACCGGTGAGGCCGGCAGGCTGCGCGTTGAGCAGCCTGCCTTCGGTCTGAACCAGGAACAATTCGTTCTCCCCCTCGGCAGCCTCGTCGGGGGTGATGGCCAGGGGCAGAGGCATGGAGCCATTCCACAGGCGGCGAAGCTCGCCGTGCAGGATACGGGGACGCTGCGCGAGCACCATATCGCCGGTCACTTCCACCTCGTCGCCGAGAGCTGTGGGACGAGCAGATGAGAGCTGAACCTCGGTGGCGCCGGTGCGATCTTCGATGACAAGGCCGTCGTGATTGAGAATGACGATGCCGCGCACGACAGCGGGAACCGGCTGCTTGGTGGAGCGAGTCTTTTGAATTGCAGCTTCGATCGATTGCAGGTTCGGGGCCTGCGGGTCGCGCGCGCCACCGGCTTGCGCGACAGCCACAAGCGTGCAGGCGAAGAGTACCCACACGCCGATGAGACCGCTGCGCGGGAAGGTGCAGCACGCGAGAGAAATCGTCCATCGGAGCGGATGCATCGTGGAATAGCAAGCCCAGTCGAAAACCACTATACTTGCCGGGCAGAACATGGGAAATGCGGGCAGGTACAGGCTGATCGCGGGGGCAGCGCTGGGATTGGCGGCGCTTCTGACTGCGGGCATGTGGCACCGGCATACGGGCGGAGCGGGTGAGCGCCGCAGCGGTTGGCGGCCGATCAGCGGCAACTGGACGATCCACTCGAATGTCGTTTCGAACGCGCATTACGGCCGCGGCGACATGATGATTGTGGATCGGCCGGGCGGCAGCGATTACAGAATTTCCGCGGACGTGCGCTTCGACCTGCTGTTTGAAGATACGCACTATGGGGATGCCGGATTGATCATCCGCGCGACTGATCCCGAGCCCGGAGTGGATTCGTATAAGGGCTATTACGCGGGGCTGCGCCCGGACAGCCAGACGGTGGTATTGGGGCGAGCGTCGTACGACTGGCGGCAGCTGGCAGAAGCCAAGCTGGCAACGCCGCTGACCTCGGGACAGTGGTACCACCTGGAGATCGCCGCGCGCGGCTGCGAACTGGAGGTGATGGCGCGGCCGGTGGGCGACGGAGCGGATACGCAACTGCACTATCACGATCCGGACTGCCTGACCTCCGGAGTGGGGGGATTGCGTTCGTTCTATGCCGACGCATCGTGGCGCAATGTGAAGATCGGCGCGTGGTGAACTGTCAGTGAGTCAGGAGACTGACAATGGGATTCTTGTCCATCGACGCGCGGTCGATGATCTGCACGGGCAACTGGGTGGAACCGGACCCGCTGGAGGCGCCGGCGAGGGCCGCGCGCATGGCCTGCATGGCGCGGCGGCCAAGTTCCTGAGGATCGCTGACGACAAGGGCGTCGATTTCTCCATCGTGCAGAGCGCGCAGCTCATCGACTTCTTCCGAGACACCGATCAAAGCGGGACGGCGGCCGCTTGAGGATTCAAACGCGACGGCTGCGGCATGCGTGGAGAACTCCGCGGTGGTGAAGATGCCGCCGATCCTGGGATGCTCGGCGAGCAGATCAAGGGTGGCCTGACGCGCGCGAGCCCAGTCAGAGAGGCCGTACTTGACGCCGACCAGCTTGAGCTGCGGGGTGCGGGCAATCTCGTCGGCAAAACCTTCCTCGATGCGCGAGCTGCCTTCGACCGTGGGGCTCACACCGACCACTCCGACTTCGCCGCGACCGCCCAGCAGCGTAACAAAGCGACGCGCCGCAAGCCGCCCGGCCTCTTCCTCGTCCCATCCGATAAAGGCAGCGTAGTCTTTCGGAGGCAGAGCGATGGGCGTGCCGACCACAACAACCGGAATGTGGGAGAGCTCGGCTTTGCGCAGGACGGAAGCGAGAACCATCTGGTGCGAGGGGGAAACGATGATGCCAGTCACATGCGCGGAGATGGCGTTCTCCACCAGTTGCGCCTGCTGGGTGTAGTCGGTGACCGACTGCGGCGCGGCCGTCTGCACGCGGATTCCGGCGGCACTGGCATCAGATTCGACTTCGCGGGAAAAAACCTCCCAGTAGTGAAGGCCTCCGGTGGGCATAATGACGGCGATGACTGGCGGCTGGCGATGGCAGCCCACAGCGGTTCCGCTGAGCGTGAGCGCACAGGAGCAGAACACTGCGCGGAGCAGGTGGATGGGGGAGCGCATCAGCAGAGACTATATACCGTTTGAGCCGCCCATCCGTCTAGTGCGCGGGCTTGGCGCCTGGCGTGGCCGCGGCCGGTTCTTCAACGCGCAGGTATCGATCGCCGGTGACGTTGGCGAGCGTCTGCACGATTCCGCTGGGCCAGCGGATCTCCACGGTCTTCGCATGGGTGTCGGCGCCGAGGCCGAAGTGCGCGCGCACATCGCTCGAAGACAAGTAGCTGGAGGAGGTAGTGACGGTGACCCACTGCGATCCCTTTGAAGTTTCGACGCGAATGACGGCGCCGATGCCGTCGCGATTGCTCTTGTGCCCGACGAGTTTAAAGCCCAGCCAGTGATTCGCGGTCGGGGTGCGGTTCATGAGGATGTGGGCGGGACCTCCGTTTTCGGTGATCACAGCGTCGACGCGGCCGTCGTTGTCGATATCGCCGATGGCGAGGCCGCGGCCGACCCACCTTTGCGTGAAGACGTCGCCCGAGATGGGTCCGATGTTAACGAATTTTTTGCCGCCGAGGTTGCGCATGAGCAGAGGAGGCTCGCGGTAGTGGAGGTCGGGATAGGTCTTCTCGATGGTGTCGAGATCGTGGCCCTGGGCGATGAGCAAATCCTTCCAGCCGTCGTTGTCATAGTCGAAGAAGCGCATGCCCCAGCCGGAGTGGAGCAGGGTCATTCCTCCGACGCCCGTGACATAGCTGTCGTAATTGAAGGTGCCATCGCCGCTGTTGCGATAGAGGGCGTATTTCTGGTTGGCGAGATCGTCGATGATCAGATCGGGCCAGCCGTCATTGTCGTAGTCGGCAAAATCGACGCCCATTCCGGCGAAAGTGCGCCCATCGCCATCGACGGCGACCCCCGACTCAAGACCTTCCTCTTCAAAGGTGCCATTGCCCTTGTTGTGAAAGAGGAACTCGACCATGGAATCGTTGGCGACGAAGATGTCGGGATGGCCGTCGCGGTCGTAGTCCGCGATGGCAATGCCGAGCGCTTTGCCGGGCTTGTCGAGCCCCAGCTGATGCGCTTCCTCAGTAAAGGTGCCATCGCCGTTGTTGTGATAGACGAGCATGGAAATGGGAGGAAAGACATCGGGGTGGCAGTAGCCGCGATTGTCTTTTGCGCCGCACCACACATCGTCCCAGTCCCATGTGACGTAGCGGAGAACGACGAGATCGAGAAATCCGTCGTTGTCGAGATCGACCCACGCGGCAGAGGTGGACCATCCGCTGCCGCCGACACCCGCTTTGGCGGTGACATCAGTGAAGGTACCGTTGCCGTTGTTGTGATAAAGGTGATTGCCGCCGAGGCTGGTTACATAAAGGTCCTCGTAGCCATCGTTATCGTAGTCACCCGCCGCAACGCCCATGCCGTAGCCGGCCCCTTGCAGTCCGGCCTTCTCCGTCACGTCTTCGAACGTTCCATCGGGCTTCTGATGGTAGAGACGGTTCCAGAACCGCGGGCCGGTTTTCTGCGGAATGGTTCCTTTGGGCACGAAATCGGGAAACGGTGCGCCGTTGACGAGGAAGAGATCGAGGCGGCCATCGTTGTCGTAATCGAAGAGCGCGACGCCGGAGCCCATGGTTTCCAGCAGGTATTTGCGCGAGCTGTGGGGCGCCTGATGGACGAAATCAACGCCCAGGCGCGCCGTATCGTCGACGAATTTAGCCGGCACCAGATCGTCTGGAGGCGCCGGCGCGGATTGCGCGAAACCCGCGAACAGAGCGGCGGACAGCGCACACGCCGCAGCGACAACGGACACGCGCAGAGCGGCGCTCATTTCCCTCCCTTTGCGCAGGCGACGCAGAGGGCCCCGGTGATGCCTTTGCCTTCCTCGATGGTGAAGATGCGATCGACGGAGGTAAGAGTGAGCTTTTCCACTTTGCCGCTGGGCCAGTGAATCTCAACGCCATCAACTTTGGCGGAGTCGCCGAGGCCGAAGTGCACGCGCAGATCGCTGGAGGACAGATAGCTGCCGCCCGAGAGGACGTCGCCGCGCTGGCGCAGGCTCCCGGCGGTGAGCCAGACGGTGGCGCCGATGGCATCGCGGGGACTCTTCGGGCCACCGATGAGGCTGAACTCAACCCAGTGGTGACGATCGTCGCTGACGTTGCGCAGAAGCGTGGGGACGCCGTCGAGATTGTTGATGACCACATCGATCCTGCCGTCGTTGAACAGATCGCCGAAGGCCGCGCCGCGGCCCACGCCAACCGTTGCCAGTCCGGTACCCTCGACGGCGGGAACGAGCGAGAACGTGCCATCGTGCTGGTTGTGAAAGAGCAGAGGGCGCTGGGCGAAGCTCATGCCCCATTCGGGATGCTCATCGGCCTGCGGGTAGACGTTGCCGTTGACGATGAGCAGATCTTTCCAGCCATCGTTGTCGTAGTCGAGAAAGCCGTCGCCGAATCCCACAAAGGGAATGGTGGGTGCAGCCACACCAGACTTGTAACTTAGGTCGGCGAAATTTCCGGTGCCATCGTTGTGAAAGACGATGTCGTAGTCGTCGGAGAAGTCTGTGCTGACCAGGTCGAGATGACCGTTGTTTTCGTAGTCGCCGGCGGCGAGGCCCATATTCGCGACCTCGCGCCCGTCCTGATTGAAGGCGAAGCCGCTGAGATAACTTTGATCGTCGAAGGTGCCGTCGCCCTTGTTGATGTAGAGATAGTTGGGCGTGGAGTCGTTGGCGACGATGAGGTCGGGCTTGCCGTCGTTGTTCACGTCGGCGAAGAGCGCGCCCAGGCCGTAATAGCCGTTGGGATCGCTCACGCCGGCCTTGACGCTGACATCGGTGAAGGTTCCATCGCCGTTGTTGTGCAGGAGGTGGTCGCCCGCGCCCTGCAGTCCACGCGGTCCGCACATGACGCTGACGCCGCGGTACTGGCACAGCGAAGCGCCCGCTCCGGTTGAGCCTGCGACAGGAGGGTGCTGATAGTCGTAACGGATGTAGCCGGCAACGAAGATGTCGAGGCGGCCATCGCCGTCGTAGTCGCCGAAGGTGACGCCGGTGTGGTCGACGGCGATATCGGGCGAACCGCTGTCGAGGGTGACACCGGCTTTGGGCGCAACGTCGGTGAAGGTGCCGTCGTGATTGTTGTGATAAAGCCGGTTGGCGCCGACATTTGTGACGTAAAGGTCGGGCCAGCCGTCGTTGTCGTAGTCGCCGACGGCGCAGCCCAGTCCCCAGCGATCGTTGGCGACGCCGGCTTTCGCCGTAACGTCGGTAAAGGTGCCGTCGTGATTGTTGTGGAAGAGCGCGGCGTGGGGCGATTCCTCTTTGCCGTCGTGAGCAGCGAAAGTGGAACCGTTGACGAGGTAGATGTCGAGCCAGCCGTCGCGATCGTAGTCGATGAGGCAAACTCCGGAGCCTTTGGCTTCGATGATGATGCGCTTTTGAGGACTGCCGGTGTGATTGCGCCAGCGCGTCAGGCCGGCCTGGGCGGCTACATCCTGAAAGACGATGGGACCCGCCTTGACGAAGCCGCCGGCGGTGATGGGGCGGTGTTGCTCGTCGAACTGCGCCTTCTGCGCGGCTCCCGTGGCGGAGCCCATTTGTTGAGCGGCGAGCGGGAAGGATATGGCCAGAAATAAGGCGAGCGCGAGCGTCTGCACGCGTGGAGAGGGGGACGAGCGATGCGCGGGTATTCCGAGCGCCGGCGATCGATCGCTGCCTTCACCTCTACTTTTCGTCGCGGATCCCGGAGTCATTGCGAAATTGCATTCTACGTCGCGGACGCAAGCACGTGGGCGCCCCTTTCGCTTCCCCGAATAATTCGCGCAGAGGCAGCTCCGCACCCGATCATTGCGGCGGCGCCGTGTCTTTCGACCCGTAGAGCTTCGCGCTCAGGTCCATTTCCGCTTTGGCCTGATCCATCTGGCCGGCTGCGCGATAGGCCCTTCCCAGATCGTAATGCAGCTTTGGATCCCTGGGCGCGAGGTTGACGGCCTTGCGCAGTTCCGCGATGCCCGCGTTCGCTTTGCCGGTGAGCGTGAGGGCGCGTCCAAGTTTGCCATGGCACTCGGCGCAACCGGGGGCGACAGCGACGGCGCGACCGAGCGGCGGCAGAGCATCGGCGGGGCGATTGTGCTCGAGCAGGAAGGAGCCGTAATCGAGATACGGCCACTGGTCGGTGTGCGGGTCATTGTTGGCCAGCGTCACCGCAGCCTTGTAGGCATGCTCGGCATCACCGGGGCGGTTATCCATCTCGTAGGCCAGGCCGAGATTGGCCTCAGCCTTCACGTCGAGCGCATTCAGCGCCAGGGCCTGGCGGAATGCCCTCTCGGCATCGGCAAATCGGCTTTGCGAGTAATAGCACCGGCCCAGGCCGTACCAGGCTTCCTCATTCTGCGGATCGAAGACAACCGCCTTTTCCATCCAGTGAATCGCGTCGGGATAGTCGTCGAGCAACACGTAGTCGAGCGCGACAACCTTCAGGTCATCGGATTTCGGCGTAGCGAGACGCGCGGCCTGGGTGTAGACCTTCAGCGAGTCAGCGGCCCTGTTTTCGCGATTCAGCACGAAGCCCAGCATGAAAAACGCGTCGGATGAGCCGGGGTGCCGGTCGAGGTATGCGCGGAGGGCCCGATCGCTCTCAGCGAAGCGATCCGCATTGGCGAGCGACTTGGCTTCCATCAGCAGCGCGTCCGACTGGCCGGGGTTGCGGGAATCCGCCCGAGCGAAAAACGCAGCGGCCTCGGGAAAGCGATGAGCGGCAAAGGCTGCCTGGCCCTGCTGGTAAGGATCCGCAGGCGAGGCCTGACCTGCCGCAGACTGCTTTCCCAACATCAGTGCGAACGCGAGTCCCGCGACCGGAAGAATAACCGCCATACGAGGGCCGATTATACGAGAGCGCGCATTGCCACCAGGCCTTTGGATTGCGGATACTGCTTCTCGATGGGCCAACGTGGATGGACGCTTGCGTGGATTCTGGCAGCTGCCGGGGCCGCGGCACAAAACGCGGCTCCGGATGGAAACGCGCTGCTCGCGGCTGGCCAGTTTGCGCAGGCCCGCGACGCGTTTGAGGGGACGCTGGCGGCGGATTCGAGCAACGCGCAGGCGCAAATCGGAGAGGTCAGCGCGAGCGAGCATATCGCGCTCGACCAGCGCGCCTCCGGTCATCTGCCTGATGCGCTCGCGACACTGCTGCGCGCGCAGAAATTTGCGCCGCAGGCGGCGCGTCTCGACTACGACATCGGCATTCTGGAAGACGAGATGCAGTTGTACCCGGATGCGCAGAAGTCCCTGGCTGCCGCGGAGCAGCTGCACTACGAGGATCCCGCGCTGCTGTACGCCGAGGCGAGGGTGCTCCTCGACGAGCAGCAACTGGAACCTGCAAAGGAGAAGATGACCGAGTATCTGAAGCTGCGGC
>Ga0335072_10007580_pt1 | contig 15796 bp, 15 predicted proteins | sample Lox_Sample_21_FD_206725 | JGI IMG/M metagenome (GOLD analysis project Ga0335072, IMG submission 206725) | Soil microbial communities from Loxahatchee National Wildlife Refuge, Florida, United States - Lox_Sample_2.1 | ecosystem: Environmental > Terrestrial > Soil > Wetlands | place: USA... | reverse complement strand
GCTCAGGGAGTTAACTGGCCGATCCATGCGCACGGTGATCGCAGGCCCGCCGCTCGGATGGACCGAAGCAGGGCATGTGACCGCCGAACTGATCTCCGGGTACCTCGGGTTGGGGGACGAACCGCACCCGGTCGCAAGCAGCGTCGCGGCCACCAGGACCGCCAGGCCTGTCACGCGCAGGCGGCAGCGGAATACCTGCAGGCTTACGGAGTCCATGTTCATCCGTCGATTTCCAGGCTGGCCGAGGCTGTTTTCACGTCATCTTGGACGGCCGCTCGCCGATCACGGTTGCGTGGACCTGGAATCCTCCGCGTCCTTAACAGGCGCCTGGACCTGCGCTTTCGCTACGACGTCACGTCTGCGCCGCCATGCTGCGCGGCGGGGAAGCCGTGTCGAGCTCGCCGCGGCGTCGGGACGCCTGCCGGCGGCTGAACCGGCGGGACTTCGGCCGTGCAGTACATGCAGCGCCGGGCGGCGATCGGGATGGTGCTCACACACTCGGGGCACTGTCGGTCGACCGCGGCCTTGTTACGGGCGGCCAGAGCAGTCAGCCGGGCTGACGGGGCGACGACGAGCCAGTACACGACGCTGGCGATGACCACAAACGAGATGACCGCGTTGATGACGAGACCGTATTTGAAATGCGACTGCCCGACGCTGAAGGCCAGCTGGCTGAATGTCTGCTTGCTGCCGGCCAGCCCCGAGATGAGCGGAGTGATCAAGTCCGTCACGACAGCCTGCACGACCGCGTTGAACGCCACGCCGATCACGACCGCGACCGCTAGATCGATGGCGTTCCCCTGCATCAGGAACTTGCGGAAACCCTTCAAGGCTGCCCTCCAGGCTGCGTCGGTCCGGCTGGTGTCCACCCCCGGCCGATCGCGACGCTACCAACTGAGCAGCGCATTCTGTGGCAGACCGCCGGAATCCGGGGCATCGGGCAAACTGGCGATCCGTCAGCGGCTTGCTAGCAGGTGTCGCTGGTGTAGTTGATCAGCGCCTCATAAGCGCTCTTCTGCGTCGGGTTAGCGGTGAGCGAGAGTCCAAGCAGCTGTCTGACGGTCTTCGCCTTGTCCGCCAGTGCCTTGTAGGACCGGAGGTCGGCCACAATGACATCGACAGGCTTCCGCAGGCTCGCTGGCGCGTCCGGCTCGAGTGCGGAGAAACCCGCGACGCCGCTGTCTATCAGGCTGTCGAGGGTCGCCTTGGCCTTGGTCAGCGACATCGAACTGCTGGGGTCCGTCCCGCCTAAGCTGGCCAGCGCCGCCTGGACCTGGTTGCAGAACTTCTGCGTGGCGGCCGGGAGCGGCGAGCTGGACGGTGTGTTCTCACCGCCCGGCGTCAGCCCGGACGTGCTCCCGCAGGCAGTTAACAGAAGGCAGCTGCCCGCAACAATGCCCAGGATCGCCCGGCGGCGCTGCCCGGCGCTCAGATCCCCGCCCGTCATCATGCCTCCCTGATTGCTCACCGGCCCGACGCATTCTGCCGGACCGTGCCGCCGTTCGTAGCTCATTGTGACGAGCCGACTGCAAAGTGTGGGGAGATCGCCGGAAAGGTCTCGCTGGCGAGACGAGCGGCCGGTCTCGGAGCGCGGCGGCTGACTGCGGAGCGCGTTCGGCCCGGCCCGGTCCTCGTGCTGCCGGGCTGTGATAAGCAGGCAGCCATGCCAGGTTTGTGCTGCCACAGGACGGCGCGATGAGCATCGATGTGACCGTCCGGGGCATCCCTATCCCGCCCGAGGAGCTCTCCTGGCGCTTCTCTCGCTCGTCCGGGCCCGGCGGGCAGTCGGTCAACACCACGGACAGCCAGGCGGAGCTGTCCTTCGACCTCGCCCGGACTTCGGCTTTGCCGCCAGTGCTGCAGGAGCGCGCGCTCGCAGCACTGGCAGGCCGCCTGGCCGCGGGAGTCATCACGATCTCGGCAAGCGAGTTCAAGTCGCAGCTCCGGAACCGGCAGGCGGCTGCTGCCCGGCTGAGCGCGCTGCTGACCGAGGCGACCGCGCCACCGCGCCCGCCCCGGAAGCCGACCAGGCCGACCCGCGGCTCCGTCGAGCGGCGCCTCGCCGACAAGCAGCGGCGGTCTCAGGTCAAGCGCTGGCGGCGCGGCGACAGCGACTGACCACTCACGCCGCGATGCGGCATGGGCCGGGAGTGTGGCGGCCCCGTTTCGAGGCTCGTGATCGGCGGCGGCGGGCTCAGCGGAGTGGCTGACCGCGAGACCGGCCCCGATCCGGGTGGCGTCGCTCGCTAACCTGGACCGGTGAACGCGGCTGGCCAGGAACGGAGCGGATCGCCCCGGCGTCGTGCTGGAACGTCACGGTCGGCGATCCCAGGGCGCCGGGGGCCGGCGGGCCGGGCGGCGGGCGGTCGCACCGATGCGGACCGGCGGCGGCGCGAGCTCTCGCAGAACTATCTGCGCAGTCCGGAGGCTGCGCGGCAGTTCCTCAGGGCCGTCCGGCTGGACCCGGACGGCCTGTGCGTCGAAGTGGGCGCCGGGGAGGGGATCCTGACCGCGCGGCTCGCGGCCATGACCGGCGAGGTCATCGCCTACGAGGTCGATCCGGCGCTGGCGAGCCGGCTGAGGGCGCGGGCCGATGGTCGGGCGAACGTCCGAGTGGTCATCGGCGACTTTCTCGCTGCGCGGCCGCCTGTCCGGGCGTTCCAGGTGGTCGGAAACGCGCCGTTCTCGCTGACCTCACCCATTATCGACTGGTGCCTGCGCGCCCGACGGCTGACGGCGGCCACTCTCATCACGCAGCTTGAATACGCGCGGAAGCGGACTGGCGGCTTTGGCCGGTGGAGTCAGCTGACGGTGAGCACCTGGCCCCAGTTCCGCTGGGAGCTGCGCGGAACGCTCGCGCGGACTGAGTTCCGGCCGGCCCCGCGCGTAGACGCAGGCATCCTGCACCTCGAGCGCAGGGCCGAACCGCTCGTCAGCCCGCCGCGCCAGGCTGCCTACCGCAGACTCGTGCAGGCCGGATTCACGGGGGTAGGCGGGTCAGTCCAGGCCTCGCTGCGGCGCTCGTATCCGGCGGACAAGGTTGCGAACGCATGCGCTGCGGCCGGCGTGGACCGGCGCGAGGTCGTCGGGTTCGTCAGCCCGGACCAGTGGGTGCAGATCTTCCTGGCGCTCGAGGCGCGGGCGGAACGCCCGGCGCGGTCGGGGCGTTCCGCGCGGCCTGGTGCCCAGGGGCGGCCAGAGGGCAGCGGTTCCGGGCGGACTGGCGCGGCCTGATGGCGGCGGCCGGGGCGGTCGGGGTGGTCTGAGCGCCCTGATGGCGGCGGCCGGGGTGGTCTCCGCGGCCTGATGGCGGCGGCCGGGGTGGTCTGCGCGGCCTGATGGCGGCGGCCGGGGTGGTCTGCGCGGCCTGATGGCGGCGGCCGGGGTGGTCTGAGCGGCCTGATGCGTCGTGATGTTGGATCTGCACCCGTTCTTATGTCGGCAAGTCCAACATCACGACCCATCAGAACGCCGGTCGGCCGCTGAACCGCCTGCGCGCGCCGCAGTTTTCACCAAGCGACGCGCCGGCTGGCGGCCTGTTCGTTGAGGCCGCCGGTTCCGCGCGGGATGGCTGTCCGCGATGAGGTGTGGAGACCAGCGCCCGGCTCAGGGCGCCGTGGTTCCGGTGCGCCCGTAGCGATCCTCGAGCCTGACGACATCCTCGCGCCAGCCCGGATCTGCCGTCGAGACCTCGGCGAAGGTCAGGTCAGTGATCGCCGTCATGCGGTGCACTGTCCCCGCGGGCAGGTGAATGGTGTCGCCTGGGCCGACCTGCTGACTGCTGAGCTCATCGGCCGATGGTCCGTACTCGACGACGCCCGCCCCGGACAGGATGCTGCTCGTCTCGTCCTTCTGCAGGTGGTACTGCAGGCTGAGCGAGTTACCGGCCAGCACGTGGATGATCTTGCCGACGTACGAGCCGTCGAGACCGGCGAAAATCACCTCGTGCCCCCACGGCTTGTCCTGTCGCGGTGCCCGGTAAATCTCCGCCGCAGGCGTCGCTGCCTGCGGGCTTGTGTTCTGCGCGGGGGTCACAGTGCCCCTCTCTGTCGGGCTGAATTCGCCGGCGCCGGAGCGAGCCCAGCAGCCGTATGCACGACCATCCTAGTAATGCCCGCCGGGACGGCCCGCCGGCTAGCCCGCGGCCCGCGCAGCTGGCTAGCCCGCGGCCTGCGCCGCCGGCCGGGACTCTGGCCGGGACGGTGGCCCGCCGCCGCGCTCAAGTCCGGCCAGTCGCGACGCGGCGTCGGCCAGCACCTCGTCACGCTTGCAGAAGGCGAACCTGACCTGGCTGCGACCGAGATCCTGCCGGTCGTAGAAGACCACGTTCGGCACCGCGACCACACCGCAGCGACGCGGCAGGCTCCGGCAGAAAGCAAGGCCGTCCGACTCGCCAAGCGCCCCGATATCCGTCGTGATGAAGTACGTGCCCTGCGGCAGGAAGACGTCGAATCCGGCCGCCCGCAGACCATCGGCCAGCAGATCGCGCTTGCGTTTCAGGCTCGTCGCCAGACCGCTGTAGAACTCGTCCGGCAGTGCCAGCCCCGCGGCGATCGCGTACTGGAACGGACCGCCACTCACGTACGTGAGGAACTGCTTGGCGGTTCGCACGGCCGTGACGAGTTCCGGCGTGCCTGTTACCCAGCCGATCTTCCAGCCCGTGAACGAGAACGTCTTGCCGCCCGAGCTGATCGTCACCGTCCGGTCCCGCATACCAGGAAACGAGGCGATCGGGATGTGCTCGCCTTCGTACACCAGATGCTCGTAGACCTCGTCCGTGACCACCAGGAGGTTGTGCTCGATGGCAAGGTCCGCGATCGCCGCCAGTTCCTCGCGGGTGGCCACCATGCCGGTCGGGTTGTGCGGAGAGTTCAGCAGGATGATCCGCGTTCGGCTCGTGATCGCGTCCCGGAGCTGGTCCAGGTCCGGGCGGAACGCCGGAGGCCGCAGGGTGACCGGGACTCGCACCGCCCCGGCCATCGCGATGCACGCTGCGTAGGAGTCGTAGTACGGCTCCAGCGCGATCACCTCGTCTCCCGCCTCGAGCAGGGCAAGGAGCGCGGCTGCTATCGCCTCGGTGGCGCCCGCGGTGACGAGCACTTCGGTGTCCGGATCGACCTGCAGGTCGTAGAAGCGCTTCTGGTGCGCGGCGATCGCTCTGCGTAGCTCGGGAATGCCGGGTCCCGGCGGGTACTGGTTGCCGCGGCCGGACAGCACGGCGTCTGCGGCTGCCTGCGCGATCTCCGCAGGACCGTCGGTGTCAGGGAAGCCCTGGCCCAGGTTGACGGAGCCCGTTTCCACTGCCAGCGCCGACATCTCAGCGAAGATGGTCGTGCCCATGCCGGCCAGCGCTCTGTTGAGCAGTTCACGAGTCACGGGCGTGCCCTTCCGCCATTGGAGCGGCCGGTTGACAATCTCGCGCGGGGCGGCGGCCGTCACCACCCGACGCCGCGACGATACCCCGACACCCGCGCAGGCGGCGCCGGGCCGGACCGGAGGTGAGCGGCGGCCGGGCCTGCGGGTCGCGAAATCTTCGCATCCGCTAGGGCTCAGGCGAATACCGCACAGTTCGTTGTCACTGTCCGTGGCAGTAACTGGGCGAGACTATCTGCCGGGCATGGCCTCTTGGGTAACAGCACGCAGTCTCTGCACACTCTCTGCACTCAGCGGGCAGCCATGTACGAGGGATATATAACAGAGAGGCACGCAGAAGAATGCATGATTTTATGCATGTTGCAATCAGCGACCAGCAGTTTCTGCGGTGGGCTGCAGTGGCGCGGTGCGCCGCCCCGGACTTATGCAACTGTAATGACGGGTTACCGACCGGACGACCGAATCGCGCCGTGCTCATCCGACGGACGAATCGCGGCGTGCGTCCCGTGCACTGCCAAGGGCGGCCCCGGCGAGCCGGGACCGCCCCTTTCTTTCTGTTGTGCAGAGCTAGCAGCTATGCGTGCTGTAACCGGCCGACTCGGCCGGATCCGGTCAGAGCGGACGGACCTGCTCAGCCTGCGGGCCCTTGGCCCCCTGGCCGGCGGTGAACTCGACCCGCTGGTTCTCCTGAAGGCTGCGGAAGCCGTCAACCTGAATCGCGGAGTGGTGCACGAAGACGTCGGCGCTGCCGTCGTCAGGGGCGATGAACCCGTAGCCCTTGTCGGCGTTGAACCACTTCACGGTGCCCTGAGGCATGTGCCTTCTCCTACTGGGTGATTCTCCGGGATCCACGGACGAGGATCCTGGGTCGCCACGACATCAGACTGGCGACGGAAGGATTCTTTCCCTGCCGTTCGCCGGCGGTCTGTATCGCGTACGCAAAATTACGAATGCAACCACGTCTATCAAACACCATCGGGCGCGCGCGGGTAACGCGGTCTGTTCGACTTGGTGCTGGAGCTGTTGTGATTCCGGCCGCAAGGCCCGCAAATTCCCGTTGCCAGCAAGGCAGTGCAGCGTAAGAGCGAGCGCCAATTTCCCGGCGAAGAATTTTCCAGGCCGGGCGGCACTTTCCTGATATGACGCCATTATCCTATGGTAATCGGGCTGCAATCGCTGGTAATCACACAAGAGCGGCGCGGAAGGCGCGTGGTACGCCCAGCCTGATCCGGCTCCGACCTGCTACTGCGCGATCCGCTCCGCAATGCCCGCCAGCAGGCTGTCGAGGCCGAACTCGAACCGCTGCTCCATCGTCTCCGCGGCGTCCGGATCTACCCGTGCGTCGATGAACGCGACGAAGTTCGGGAACATCCCGGTACTGGCCAGACGGTCACGCCAGGCCGTTGCCTCGCGCTCGAGCTCCCTGGGATCAAGGTCCATCTCCCGCTCCGACTGCTGGGCGCGCATCTCCTGAACCTCGCGCAGCACGGTGCCCGTGACGTAGGTGTTGATTGTCGTCAGGATGTCGATGGCGACGCCGGGGGCGAGCTTGAGTCCAGCCAGGATCGCGAGCGACCGCTCCAGCATGAGCACGGTGTTCGGCCCGAGCGGGGGTCGGCCACCGGTGAACTCCATGAGCCAGCGGTGCCGCCGGAACATGGCCCGGCTGCTGGTGGCCAGGGCGCGCAGGTCGGCCTGCCAGCTGCCGGATGGGTCAGGCACGTCGACCTCCGCCATCAGCATGTCGCGCATCAGATCAAGCAGATGGTCTTTGTTCGCCACGTGCCAGTACAGCGACATCGTCCCGGACCGCAGCACCTGAGCAATGCGGCGCATGCTGAGCGCCTCGGCTCCCTCCGCGTCGGCGATCGCGATGGCGGCGTCGACGATTTCTTCCTTCGTCAGCCGGGGCCGGGCCCTGGGGTCGCGTGCTCGCTTCTGGAGCAGCTCGTGCCGCTGGGTGTCGCGGCGGTCGGCGCGGGACTGACCGGACTGGCCCGGGAACGGCCCCGGCCACAGCGTGTCCGGATCGACCTGCCACTGCCGCCAGTCAGGCTGGGGGCGGTTGCCGGGCACGCGAGGGTCGCCGAGCTCGCGAGAACCCGAGGACGCGCGAGCGCCGTCGCTGCGCGGGGCCCGCTGGCCTGCGCGTCGCTGACGCTCGGAGTCCATGTCCCTCCCGGATCCGGTATTCGCTTGACTCTCGTACATCGTACTGTACAGTACGGTGTACTACTGATTCGTACACCGTACTAGGGAGTCACCGTGAACAGCACGCCCGCCATTGAGGCGACTGGCCTGCGGAAGACGTACGGCAAGACGCATGCCCTGGCCGACCTGAGCCTGCAGGTCAGCCACGGCGAGATCCTGGGGATGCTCGGCCCTAACGGGGCCGGCAAGACAACAGCTGTCCGCGTTCTGACCACGCTGCTGCGGCCGGAGGCCGGACAGGCCACGGTGGCCGGCTATGACGTCGTCACTCAGGCGCCGCAGGTGCGGCGGGTGATTGGGCTGACCGGCCAGTACGCGGCACTCGACGAGTGCCTGACCGGTCGCGCCAACCTGGTGATGATCGGCCAGCTTGGCCGGCTGACGAGCCGCACGGCGAAGCAGCGAGCCGCCGAGCTGCTCGAGCGATTCGACCTGACAGATGCCGCCGACCGGGGCGTCAAGACTTACTCCGGCGGCATGCGGCGCCGGCTGGATCTCGCGGCGAGCCTGGTTACGCGGCCGGAGGTGCTCTTCCTCGACGAGCCGACGACCGGCCTCGACCCGCGCAGCCGGATGGTCACCTGGACTGCCGTGCGCTCACTCGCCGCTGAGGGCACGACCGTGCTGCTGACGACGCAGCACCTGGATGAAGCTGACCAGCTTGCCGACCGGATCGCGGTTGTCGACCACGGCACGGTCATCGCCGACGGCACTGCCGACCAGCTCAAGGCCAAGATCGGCGGCGAGCGGGTCGTCCTGACGGTTGCGCCCGAGTCGGATCTCAGCGCGGCCGCGTCGGTCCTGGCGGCGCATTCGGAGGACAGCCAGCATGTGACGGACCTGAGCACCCGGACTGTCGAGGCTCCCGTCGCCCGCGCCGCGCGGCGCCTGCCCGAGATCATCCGTGATCTCGACGCATTCGGCGTCGTCCTCGACGACCTGTCCATCCGGCATCCGTCTCTCGACGACGTTTTCCTGACGCTGACGGGCCATGTCAGCGAGGACTCCGAATCCTCCGAAAGCGAGCAGTCATGACCAGCATCACCGTCGCACCCGCCGAGCTCACCGCCGATCCGTCGCTGTCGCGCCTCTGGTGGGCCGTGAAGGACACCTGGGTACTGACCAAACGGAGCATCACCCGTATCGCCCGCGAGCCCGAGCAGCTCATGGACGTCACGATCCAGCCCGTCATCTTCGTCCTGTTGTTCACCTATATCTTCGGTTCGGCCATCCACCTGCCTGGTGGCGGCAGCTATCACCAGTACCTGATCAGCGGAATGTTCGGCATGGCGATGGCCGGCAGCGCGCCCGGTACCGCCGTGGGAATGTGTGCAGACATGACGACCGGGCTCATCGACCGCTTCCGGTCGCTGCCGATCTCCAGATCAGCAGTGCTGGCCGGCCGTACGGTCAGCGATCTCATCACGCAGGTACTCGGGATCGTGGTGCTGATCGGGACCGGCCTGGCCATCGGCTGGCGCGTGGAGAACGGCTTCGGCAACGCGCTGCTGGCCATCGGCCTGTCCGCGCTGTTCGCCTTCGCGATGACGTGGCTGGGCGCATGCGCAGGCATGGTCATGCGCAGCACGGAGGCCGCGCAGGCAGCAGGGTTCATCTTCTTCCTGCCGCTGACCTTCTGCTCGAACGCGTTCGTGCCGACGCAGGGAATGCCGACGGTGCTGCGCGACTTCGCGAACTGGAATCCGATGAGCGCCATCGCGGCGGCCTGCCGCACGCTGTTCGGCGGCCCGAACCCGGCCGCGACCGTCAGCGCCTGGCCGATGCAGCACCCTGAGCTCGCGGTGGTCCTCTGGTCGCTCGGACTGATCGCGATCTTCGCTCCCGCTGCGGTCATCCTCTACAAGCGCCGGGTGCTGCGCTGACCGCAGCCTCCGGTCGAAGCAGCGAACTCGGAGTGTCCGCACCAGCTCTGCTCAGCGAACCTGCAGGTGCGCGAGGTCTGCTGGCAGATGTGAGCCCGGCGGCCGCTAGCCAAGAGGGTCAGCTGAGCCGGGCGGCGAGCAGGAGGTCTCCATGCCGAGCACGTCGGTCTCGCAGCCAGCACCACGCCACGCTCCGCTGCCACGCCACCGGGGGACGGTCCAGTTGTACCCGTCGCTGCGCAGGCCGGCTCACCAGACCTCACACCATGCAGGAAACGAGGCCCGGCCACTCGCAGCCGCGGCACGGCTGCCGTCCGGCCGGCTGAGCCTGGCGGAGCGGCGAGCGCAGCTCGAGGCTCGCTGGCGGGACCGGCTGGAGCGGATCACAGCTCTGGCACTCGCCTATCACGACGAGGCGGACTGCCCGGCACTCGATGCAGCGGGGGCTGCCGGGGAGTCCCGCCGCGCCCAGCTGCTTGCGCATCAGGCAGCGGCCGAGCGGCAGGCGCTGGCGGAGATCGAGGCGGCGCTCGAGCGGCTGTCGTCCGGGCAGTACGGCCGGTGCGAGCAGTGCGGGCGGCCAATTGCGGAAGGTCTGCTGACTGCGCAGCCAGCCGCACGGTACTGCCCTGCCTGCGGACGGCAGGCTGCGGGGCGGCGCCCCGCGTACGCGTGAGGAGCAGGGCGCTCAGCTTGACAACGACCCAAGTGATCAACTGCCACTTTTGCCACGTGAGTCTCTCCCGTTGCCCCAGCCGCACCTTGTGCCACTCTCAAAACAATGGGATTCGTTTACTAAGCAAACTCGGGTTCAATTCTGCAAATAACAATCCGATAAATGTGATTTAACTCATAGCCCCGCAATGGCATTTTCGGCCATCCGCAGTCCATAACTTCGGGCAGAGTGTGCCTTCGACAGCACCCTGCGTGCGCGACGGCTCACCTCCGAGTAGCCACCGTCGCCCTGCCCCCGCGCCGAGTCCGCACGCTGCGCGTTCACCGTCCCCCACGGTGATCAGAGCACAGAGGGTGATAGCCGAGCACGCCTTTTTGCGTGCCCGACAGAAGGCTTCTCTTGTCCCCCTTCAGGACATTCAGCCCCGTTAAGTCCGTCAAGTTTTATCGCGCAGTAGCCGGCTCGGCAGTCGCCCTCGCGGCGGCAGCGGCCGGCACCCTCGGCGGCTGGCCGGCAAGCGCCGCAGCTCCGTCCGCCAGTGGCCCGTCCGCCGGGATCACTCAGGGCGCCGCCCTGGTGCGGCACGCTCAGCCGGCCAGCGTCGCGGGCCGAGTTCGCTCCAACTCGGCAGCACCCGCGCAGCTCGACGCGTTCCTGGCCACGTCCGCTGTGTCGGGCTACGGCTCGGCGAGCGAGCGAGCTGCCAGTACGTCGAAGACGCCCGAGCAGATCGCGCGCGCGATGCTGCATCGCTTCGGCTGGGGACAGGGCCAGTTCCGGTACCTGAACCTGCTGTGGTCCAGGGAGAGCAGCTGGAGAGTTCACGCGTACAACCTGTACTCGGGCGCGTACGGCATCCCGCAGGCGGTTCCCGGTTCAAAGATGTCCGCCGCCGGCCCGCACTGGCAGACCAGCGCCCGGACGCAGATCCGGTGGGGCCTGGAGTACATCAGCGAGCGGTACGGCTCGCCTCGCGGGGCGTGGGACCACGAACTGGCCACTGGCTGGTACTAGAAGCATGTCCCGGCTGGGCAGTTCCCGCTAGTCGCCGGCATCGCAGCAAACTCTGCTGCGATGCCGGCCTGGCGGCCAGCACGCGTGGATTCACTGGCAGGAGCGGCGCCTGCGACCAGGTGCGCATGATCATCGGCCAGGCCTGGGGAAGAACACCTCCGCCGCCTGCGGGGACCGGTCATGATCGTCCTCGATTTGCGCCAGGCCGGACTGTCGCGCGAGCCTATGTGGGCGAACGCGGCACCGGCCAGCGACCTGTAGAGGAGTCACAGCGTGGCGTACCTGACCCCGGCCAGCGACGTCGTCTCGATCATCGACGCTCCGCCGACACCGGCCGCGTCGCTGGCGCCAGGGCGCCGCTTCGTCGTTCTGGTGCACTACGAGTCGCACCCGCCGGTTGCCCTGCTTGCCCGGCCCTACCTGGCCCTCGCCGGGCTGCGGCTGGACCCGGTCCTAGGTGGCCGCCAGCGCGTCCGGCGCCTGACCGGGCTGTCGGTGATCGCGCTGCCGGGCGGTCAGCCGCGGCGCATCGACCTCCCGGAGGGCCACTCGGTCAGCGTTCCGGCCTGGGCACCCGACGGCCGCCGATTCGCCTTCACGGTTGACGAGGCAGACGGAATCGCCGTCTGGGTTGGCGACGCGCAGACGGCAACCGCTGCCGAGATACCGGGGCTCCGGGTGCGTGACGTACTCGGCGGCGACCCGACCTCGGCTGCGTCGACGGTGCGCTGGTCCCGGGACGGGCGGAGCCTTCTCGTCCTCGGCGCTCCGGCCGCGGCAAGACCGCCGGAGCCGGAGGCAGTCGAGCCGCAGGTGGAGGAGACCGCGGGCAAGCGCTCGCAGATGGCGACGTTCACTGATCTGCTGCGGACCGACGCGGACGCGGACGTGTTCGAGCAGCTCGCGACCAGCAGGCTGCTGCGGGTGGAGCCGGACTCCGGCAGCCTGACCGAGCTTGGTGAGCCGGGGCTGTACTACCACGTCAGCGAGTCCCCGGACGGGGAGCACTTGCTCGTCTACCGGCTGCAGCGTCCGTTCTCGTTCCGCGTCCCGTATCCGTATTTCGCGCGGCGGGTCGAGGTGTGGACGGCAGGCGGCGATCTCGAGCGCGTCATCGCCGACCTTCCCGTCAGTGACCAGGTGCCGCGGCAGGGAGTGCCGACCGGGCCGCGGATGGTGTCCTGGGAGGAATCGGTGCCGGCCAGCCTGGTCTGGACCGAAGCGCAGGACGGCGGCGACCCGCTGGTCAAAGCCGAGCATCGCGATCAGCTTTACCGGCTGATGGCGCCCTTCGCCGACTCGCCGCAGCCGTCCGGGCTCATCCAGCACCGCTGCCTCGGCTGGTTCGACATGGCCGCGCCGGGCAGCCTGCTGGTGACCGAGCACGACCGCGACCGCCGGTGGGTGACAACGCGGCTCACCGATCTGGCCGCGCCTGGCGAGAGCCGGGTCGTCTTCGACCACTCTGCCGACGAGGCTTACAACGATCCGGGGTCGCCGATGATGACGGTGCACCCGGATGGCACCCGGACGGTGCTGCAGGACGGGAATCAGATCTACCTGCGCGGCGAAGGCGCGAGCCCGGACGGCGACCGGCCGTTCCTGGACCGGCTGGACCTTGCCGACCTCCGCACGGAGCGGCTCTGGCGGTGTCCGGCCGACGCGTACGAAAACGTGCTCGGATTTGCCGGCGATGATCGCGAGACCGTGCTGGTCTGGCACGAGAGCCGCACCGAGCCGCCGAACCTCGTCGTGACCAGGCTCGACGGCAGCGAGCGCAGCCAGCTGACGTTCTGGCCCGACCCGCATCCGCAGCTCACGGGCATGGAAAAGCGCCTGCTGACGTACGACCGGGGCGACGGTGTGACGCTCACCGGGATATTGCACCTGCCGCCGGGCTACGACGCCGAGCGCGACGGACCGCTGCCCCTGGTCGTCTGGGCCTATCCGCTCGATTACGGCGACGCTGGGACCGCCGGGCAGGTGCGCGGCAGCACCGAGCGGTTCAGCCGGCTGATGGGCTCCGAGCCGGTCTGGTTCGTGCTGCGCGGATACGCCGTGCTTCAGAACGCCACGATGCCCGTCATCGGCGATCCGGAGACGATGAATGACACCTACATCGAGCAGACCAGTGCAGCCGCCAGCGCACACGTTGCCGCTCTCGCCAAGATGGGCATCGCCGATCCGGCCAGGGTTGCCGTCGGCGGGCACAGCTACGGCGCATTCATGACGGCCAACCTGCTCGCCCACACTGACTTGTTCGCGGCGGGAATCGCGCGCAGCGGTGCCTACAACCGGACGCTCACGCCGTTCGGCTTCCAGACGGAGCGCCGCAGCTTCTGGGAAGCGACGGAGGTCTACGACCAGGTCTCGCCGTTCCGCTACGCCGACAAGATCAGCTCACCGCTGCTGCTGATCCACGGCGAGCGAGATGCCAACTCGGGAACGTTCCCCATCCAGTCCGAGCGGCTCTTCCAGGCCCTACAGGGGACGGGCGGGACTGCGCGACTGGTGATGCTGCCGTATGAGAGCCACGGTTACCTTGCCCGCGAGTCCGTTCTGCACGTGCTGGCGGAGCAGTTCAGCTGGCTCGAGCGGTGGCTGGGTGATAGCCGCTGACTGCCCGCTACCGGGTGTAGCGCTCGAACGGCGACTGCCGTTCGTGGATCTCGTCCTTGGCGAACCACACCTCGATCTCGTGGGCAGCGTCCTCGACGCTGCCGGAGGCATGCACGAGGTTGGCCACGGCGATGCCGCGTCCGTTCGCGTAGTCGCGGCTCATGTGGGCAAAGTCACCACGGATGGTTCCGGGAGGTGCCTGGTCGGGATACGTCGAGCCGACGAGCTTGCGCGTGGTGGCGACCGCCCCGACACCCTCCAGGACCATCGCGATCACCGGACCGCTCTCCATGAAGTCGGCCATGGCGTTGTACACCGCGGGGCCGAAACGCTCCTCCAGGTCGAAGTAATGCCGCCGGGCCAGGTCTGCGTCCATCCAGACCATCTTGACCGCGACTATCTTGAGCAGGGCTTCCTCAAAGCGAGTCACTACTCGACCGACCAGGCCTCTGGCCACTGCGTCAGGCTTGAGCAGCACCAGGGTCCGCTCGACTCCGGTGTCGTTACTCATGGCTTTCCTCTCGGTGCACGCGGCCCGCGGCAATGCGGGCCCGCACAGCTTAGCGACGTTATTAGGGTGCCCAGCCGCAATACTCGGTAGTCGCCGGGCGGGGAATGTTGCGGGCGTATTCACCTGCGGGACAGGCAATCCTGCCACGGCAGCCGGTGGCCGTGCTGGCGGGATGCGAGGAAGGCCGCATTGGCGCGCTTGACGCAGTTATTCTCGCTAGTCTCGTAGCTGCCGGAAACAACGGCCCCGGCGACTGACAGCCGGGGCGACCCGACGATCTGAGGGGCCCGGACATGCCCTGAACTGGATGTCTGAGTCCCGGTGAGGCAGTTGTCGTGCATGACACCTGGGTGGTCCGGGACCTGCCCGTACTGGACGCCACCGTCAGCCTGCTCGAGCAGAGCTACATGGTCACGGTCACCGACATCGCGGCTCGGACGGGATTCGACACGGCAGTGGTCGCCAAGGCGCTGGAAACCCTGGACCCGGTCTACGTCGACTTCCGCAAGACGACGACTGGTGGCGACCAGCGGTTCTGGTACGTGTTCAAGGCGACGCCGGAAGCTCGCCGGGCGGTTGGCCAGTGGCCGACCGCGCAGGCGCTGGCCGGCCGGCTCGCCGAGGAACTGGCAGCCGCAGCGGCTGACGAGACCGACGCCGAGCGGCAGAGTCTGCTGACCTATGCTGCCCGGCTGGTCGGCGACACACTGCGGGACGCCACGGTGCGGGCAGCCAGCCGGGTGCTGGCACCAGCGTTCGACGGCACGCCGCAGCCCGAGCTGGGCATGCCGGTGCCTGAGCCAGCTCCGCGGCCGGCTGACGAATTCCCGAGCCTCGTCCCGCTGCCCGAGCTCCCGGAGTTGCTGCGGCCGGAGCAGCCGGCTGAAGCCGAGGACGGCCGCCCGGCCGAGCCGGAGCCTGGCCGCACTGATCCGCAGGCTCAGTCGCAGGTTCAGTCGCAGGCACAGCCGCAGACAGCCGAGCCTGGCGGTGATCCGGACACGGCCGACACTGACCTTGACCTGGTCCAATCGGACCGCGATGCGGCGTCGGCGGTCTGACCAGGCAAAAACTGCCTAACTCGAGGCCTGCTTGGTGAACTTGCCGGTAGGCGGTCGGCCTGTGGGCGGCCGTATCGGCTCGATCTGCGGGCACTTCTTATGGCGGCGCGGACCCGACCAGAGTGCAGGCACGGCGTCGACGGCGTAGGCAATGGCGAATGCGGCGTCCTCATAGTTGACTCGCCATCCGACGAAGTCTGGCCAGGCCTGCTCCGCCGGGCGCTCGATGGGGAAATCGACCTCCTCGAGCCGGTTGATCGCCTCCAGGAACTGCTCGTAGGTAATGCTGATGCCTTCCTCGGGGTCTGGCTCGTCCGGGAGGTTAAAGCCCATCGCTCCGGCGACGTCACGGAAGCAGACGAATCCCGAGCGCAGGCACAGCCGGGCCGGCACGACCGGTGCCGTGGACGGGTTCAGCGCCAGCATGAGCGCGGCCGAGTCGAGCACC